>ERZ1370068.9904-contig-8647_pt1 | contig 76805 bp, 126 predicted proteins | sample MGYA00561227_ERZ1370068 | MGnify/ENA primary metagenome ERZ1370068 (study PRJEB38410, sample SAMEA6850437) | metagenome | study: Metagenomic assessment of the ecological functions of the soil: analysis of the soil microbiota associated with the... | reverse complement strand
GTTACGTATTGCTACTTCTGGCCGCGGCATCCTGCGGCGGCCCTGATGTGATAGAAGGTGCCGGCAATCTTGATGCCGGGATACTTCGCTGCGGCGGTCTGCTTGACGCGCCGTCCACCCGCTTGCGAAGGTTCGGCGCGTTCTGGTTTCCGGCGAGAATGGCGATCGTTCCCCTTCTTCCCATCTGCTGCGCCGTGGCGTGGCTCGTCCATCACCGCCTGCCCGGTCTTCCTCTCGTCGTCGACGCCGTAGAACGCCGAACCGCTGCGACTGCGGCGCGTCGCTGTCGAGCGTCAGTGACCTGGACGCCGCGCGAAACCTGGCGTCGTTGATCGCAGCGCCGGTGACCTTCCCGGCGTCCGAGCAGGAAATGAGCACCGCGCTGGCGCCTTCGTTGACGGCCCGGGCGATGCGCTGCGCCTGGACACCTGGCCGTCCTCCGACGGCGGCGTGGGCCAGACGATCTCAATCGGCACGTTGTGCTTCTCCGACAGCTCCTGCGCTGCGCTTCCGCCCCCGTCCGTCGCCGACTGGGAAGACCGGATTGGTCGAGCTCTTGGCGATCATGGCGATCTTCAACCCGCGCTGCCCGGCCGGCGCGGCTTCCGGTCGATGGCGTGGTCGACTCTGCGCCCTGCACGCCGTCAGGGCGAGGGGCATGACGAAAAGCGCCGCTCGCCGATCGTCCGGCGCGAGGCGGCGTGGTCCCTGGTCATGGGTTCTCCGCGTTCGCCGTATCGCACAAATGGGGTCTTACGACTGAGCCGCCGCAGTGTAACTCGCTTGTTTGCTAGTCCCCTGGAACCGTGATGACTTACCAGTCCCGGGGCGCGGCGCCCGCGTGGCAAGAGGCGCGAAGAGCGAGCATTGGGCATAAGTGAGCGATGAGCAACGCACTCGACGGATAATCACCAGGGTATCAGTCATCTGGTCGCGCAGATAACGCTCGTATCCGCTGAGTCAGTAGCGCGCCACCGCGTGGTTATGCCCAGAATCCGCGGCCGTGACAGGAACGGCTGCTACTGATTCAGGCGTTACATCCCACTAGTGGACTAGCCCGGCCCGCCGACTGCGCCAGGCGGCGCGCTGCGAACCCTCGCGCTCGCCTGATCCAGGACGACCGCCACGATGATCGCGCACCCGATGATGATCCACTCGTAGTTCTGATCGAAGTGCAGCGTGCGGATCGACTGTCGGATGAGCACGATCAGCAGCGCGCCGAGCATCGCGCTGACGGCGCTGCCCTTGCCGCCTGACAGGCTCGCGCCGCCGACCACGGCGCGACGCGATCACGTAGAGCTCGTAGCCCGTGCGCGTCCACGCACGACGCGGACCCGTAAAGCTCGCGCCCATGGAAGGCGGCGATTCCGCCGTCAGACCGGCGATCACGAACACGCTCGACCTGGACGCGTTGAGCCTGAGCCCCCGAGAACCGGCTAGCGCTTCGGGATTGCCGCCGAACGGCGAAGATGTGCGGCCCCATCACGGTCTGGCTCAGATAAAATAGCGCCGCGCGACCGTCACTACGGAGCATGACGACCATCGGCACGGGATACAGCGACCGTGCGAGGCCCAGCGGATGCCTTCGCGACGCCGAGTCAGCGCCGCGGGCAGCAGGATGCTCTCGGCACTGGCTGATCACGAACGCGATGCCAGCGCAGGATCCACATCGTGCCGAGCGTGATGATGAACGGATGCACGCGCGAGGCGCGATCGACCATCAGCCCGTTGACCAGCGCCGCAGATCAGGCCGACGGACAGCGACACCGCAGAGACCGGAGCGCCACGGTCGCGGCGGTCCCGGATGGCTCGACGGCGCGGAGCACCATCGCCATCGTCACACCGGCGCAGAGCGCGTACACCGAGCCCACCGACAGATCGATCCTCCGGAAATGATCACCATCGTCGCGCCCACGGCCATGACGGCGAAGAAGCTCGCGTCGGTCGCGTTTGGATGAGGGTACGAGTTGAGAGGTCGCTGACCGGCTGGCCGGTGGCGCGATCCAGGTGGGTGCCCGTAGAACACCGAGGGACGAAGCCGAGGAGCACATATGACGAGCACGAGGCCCGCCTGCTGGCGACGCCGAGAATCTCCGGATCATGTGGTGGACAGTTTGCGGTGTTCCTCGCGCTCCGGCCTGCAGGTCGGGCTCGTGAATTTGCTCGATTGTGTCGCAAGTCCCACCCAGGGGACAACGCGAACTTCGGGGCAGTTGACCTGCTTCAGCGCGCCGTACAGTTTCCAGCACCATGATGCGCCATACGACTTTCACTCGCTCCGCCCTCGACTCCCACGCTCGCGTTCGTGATCGCCTCGGCGACGGCAATCCTGCACGGCCGACAAGGTGGGGCCTCAACCAGCCCGTCAAAGTTCAGCCAGTGTCCGGCGTTCCCGGCAGGCGCGCCGGCATCACCGCGTTCCGGTGTACCGTTTGCGGCTGCCCGACCGCAATCGCCGATGGCAAGCCGCCGCAGCCGCCGAACCCCTGGACGGGCGTGCGGAAGGCCGGAGGCATTCGGGCCGAGCTGCATCCAGTCGATCGCGCAGGAGCGCAAGCCGTGACCGGCGAGTTCATGACGCACGGTGAGATCAGCGAAGACTGTCTCTTCGTGAACGTCTGGACGCCGGCCAAGTTCACCGTCGGACAAGAGACCCAGTCTCGTTCTACATCTATGGTGGCGGCGAACACCGAAGGCTCCGGAATCGGTCCCGGTCTACGATGGCGAAGGGCTCGCGTCGAAGGGACTCGTCGTCGTCAACTTCAACTATCGCGTGGGCGTCCTCGGATTCCTCACGCATCCGGAGTCGTCCAAAGAGGCGCCGTATCACGCGTCCGGCAACTATGGGCTGCTCGACCAGATCGCCGCCGTGAAGCGGGTCCACGAGAACATCGCCGGATTCGGCGGCGACCCGACGCGCATCACCATCGCCGGGCAGTCGGCCGGCGGGCGAGGCCGTCCACAACCTCACGGCGTCCCCGCTCGCGAAAGGCCTCTTCCATCGCGCGATCATCGAAAGCTCCGGCGGCGCCAGTCGGCCGCTCGCGGATTCCGAAGCCGATTTATACGGTCTCGCCGAAGCGAAGGAGCCGCGACGCTGCCGGATCTCCGCGCCAGGTCGCGGCGCGGACATCGCGGCCCCCGTACCTGGCTCCGGCCACCGCAGCGGGTGGTGGCCGCGGCGGCGGCAACCTCCGCTTCGGCATCGTCGTAGACGGCCACGCCCCGCCGGCGACAGTCGACGCGATCTTCGCCCAGGGCAAACAGAACTGATGTGCCAGACGATTACCGGCGCCAACGCCGATGAGGGGAGGCGCGAGTCCGGCAGCCGACGACGACGGCACAGGACTCCTTCGAGAGCGTCAGGCGCGGCAGCTGCTACGCGCGAAGCGGCCGACGAGTTCCTGAAACTGTATCCCGCCGCAACGGACGAAGCCGCGGAGCTCGGGTGCAGAATCAAAGCGCTCGCGATGGCGCGCGGCATTCTCCCTACGTGTGGGCGACCAATCGGTCGAAGACAGCGAAGACGCAGGTTTGCTTCACGCTACTTCTGGAATCACCCGCTTCGCGCCCTGATGCGGCGCGGCGGCGGCGCATTTCACGTCGGAGGTGCCGCGACGGCCTCAACACGCTGGAGCAGTCGTGATTCTGGCCGTTCACCGACGTCGATCGCAAGGTCGCCGACCCGCTGTCGTCGGTATCACTGGGTGAACTTCGCGACGCAACCGGCGCGACCCGAACGGGCAAGGGTCTACCCGCCTCGGCCGGCGGCAGACGGCACGTCCTGACGACCATGGAACTGACCGAGCGGCGCCGCACGCCATCCCTGTGGCCGACAGCCCCGCGAAGCAGGCCTTCTCGAGCGCGCCGTAAGTCGCGTAACGATGATCAGCTGGCCTTCGGCCAGTCGACGCCGGCCGAGCCATCGATCAACGTCCGCTGGGCGCTGGGCTACCAGCGATGGCTGGTTTTCCTGACAGCGCTGACGATCATCTTCGACGGCATCGACAACCAGATGCTCGGCGTGACCATCCCGTCGATCATGGCGGACTGGCACGTCCTCGGGGGCGCCTTCGCGCCGATCGTCGCGCTCGGATATCTCGGGATGATGATCGGCGGCGCGGTCGGGGCTCGCCGGCGATCGGTTCGGGCGCCGGACCGCGCCTCGGCTGCATGTGATTTTCGGCGGCGCGACGCTGGCCGTCTCGACAGCCGGCAGCGTGGGTGCGCTCGCGACGCTGAGGCTCGTCGCCGGCATCGGACTCGGCGGCGCGATGCCCAACGCCGCGGCGCTTGCCGCAGAGTTCGTGCCTGTGGCGCGCCGGGCCATTGCGGTCACCCTCACTATTGTCTGCGTTCCGCTCGGCGCGACGCTGGCAGGCCTGATCGCGATCCCCGCGATCCCGACCATCGGCTGGCGTGCGCTCTTCATGCTCGGCGGAGCTGTTCCGATCGTCGCGGCGCTCGTCCTGTTCTGGCTGCCGCCGGAATCTCCGCGGTATCTCGCCGGCCGTTCCGAACGATGGGAGGAGCTCAGGAGACTTCTGCGCCGGATGGGTCATCCCGTCGAAGCCGATGCCATCTTTCAATCCGAGACCGGCCCGGAGAGCAGACAGCAGACGCGCGCACCGCTTGCGACGATTCTCGAGCCCCGCTACAGGCGAGACAGCCTCGCGTTGTGGGCGGCGTTCTTCTCGTGCCTGCTGTCGGTCTACATGGTATTCAGCTGGCTCTCAGCAATACTGACGAGTGCCGGCCTGGGAGCATCCGTTGACGAGCAGCGGCATCACATATGTTCCACCTTGGTGGCGTGATTGGCGCGGTGAGCGGAGGCTTTCTGATCGGGCGCTTCGGCTCACGTCCGACAATGCTCACAATGACGGGTCTGGCGATCGTCGGCGCCATCGTGCTGAGCCTGATGTCGATCACGTCGCAGACATCCGTATTTCAGATCCTCGCGATGCTCGCGGTTCACCGGCGGGATGATCAACGCCGCGCAAACGACGATGTTCGCGCTGGCCGCCCACGTCTACCCCACCGCGATGCGCGCGACCGGTGTCGGGCGGCATTGTCGATCGGACGCGCCGGCGCGATCCTGAGTGGTATGCGGGCCCGTGGGCGCTCGACTTTCGAGGCACACATCGTCTCCTTCGGCTTGATGGCTATCGCGCTGTCCGTGACGTTCGTCGCGCTGGCGCACGGTGCGGCGGCACGTGGAGAAAGAGTAGCTTCCCAGCTTCCAGCTTCCGGCGCCCGCTGCACTCGCGGCTGGCTGGCAATGGCAGCCGCTTCCAACTATCAGGCCGACCGCCGAGCGCCGAGCCATGTCATATCCTGTTGCAATGCCCTCCATGAAGAGGCGACGTTGTCGGTAGCCTCTGCGCCCCCGTATCTCAAAGACGCGCGCAGCCGGTTCGAGAAGGGAACCATGACCGCGCCGGAGTTCAAGCGATCGAGGATCGCGCGGTTGACGAGGCCGTCGCCCTGCAGGAGGCCGCCGGTCTCGACGTGGTCACCGACGGCGAGATGCGGCGATACGCGTTCTTCGGCCACCTCGTCGAGGCGCTCGAAGGCTTCGACAAGCTGCGCGGGCTGGTCGATCACGTTCCACGACGACCAGGGACACGAAGCAGCGCAGCTGCAGCGGCCGGTCGTCGTCAGCAAGCTGCAGCTGGCGTCGTCAGATGAGCGTCGAGGAGTTCACCTACCTGCGCGGCCGCACGGCAAAGGCCGGTCAAAGTCACGCTCGTGAGCGCGCAGCAGGCCGCGGCCTATTACGATCCGGAGAAATCCAGCGGGGCGTATCCGACGCGCGACGCCTATCTCGCCGACCTCGTGGACTTCACGCGGCGCGAGATCGCGGAGCTCGGCCGCCTCGGCTGCGAGCATGTCCAGATCGACGCACCGCAGTACGCCGGCGCTGCTCGACGAGACCATCCGCGAGGGCTACCGGCAGCGCGGCAGCGATCCCGACCGCATGCTCGACGCGTGCATCGAGCTCGACAACGCGATCATCGACGGGCCATCCCGGGCATGACGTTCGGCATCCACATCTGCCGCGGCAACCACAAGAGCATGTTCTACGCGTCGGGCGGCTACGATCGGATCGCCGAGCACGTCTTTCGGCCGCGCGCGGTTCGATCGCTTCCTGCTCGAGTACGACGACGCGCGATCGGGCACGTTCGAGCCGCTGCGACACGTGCCCGACGATCGGACGTCGTCGTGCTCGGCCTCGTCAGCTCGAAGACGCCGAGCATGGAGATCGTCGGCAGACTTGAAGGCGCGGATCGCCGAGGCGGCGAACGATCGTCCCGCTCGATCGACTCGCGCTCAGCCCGCAGTGCGGCTTCGCCTCCGACCCACGAAGGGAACGCGCTATCCGCTGCTGAACAGCAACGGAAGCTCGAGCTGGTAGCCTCCGTCGCGCACGAGGTGTGGTCGTAGTTAGAGCTCAGGAGCTAGGAGCTAGGAGCTAGAAGCTAGAGCCAGAGGCCGGAAGCTGGAGCTTTCTTTACGCCCCAGCCCCCGGCGTCACGCCGTTCTTCGTCGCGCGTCGCGCCTGCCATCGCGAAAACGTGTTGGTCAGCACGGCACCAAAACCACTGGACCACGCCAGGAACTCCAGCCCAAGCCCCGCGCCGACGAGCAGAACCACTATCGGCCCGGTCAGAAACCCTCCCAGACCGATCAGCCGACCGACAGCACCGGCAACAGGATGATGACGATCCCGAGCCAGACGTCGGCGAAACCGGACGCCGTCCCCAGGCTGAACTGCCGGCGTGCCCATTGTCCAACTGCGAGCGCCGCACCGGTGAAGCCAACGAGCGCGAGAAGGATCATGAAGAGAATCACGAACGGGACCAGCAGGAGCAGCGGATCCCGACGACGCTGATCGCGAGCACGACGCAGGTCAGAACGAGAACAGGCACGAACATCACTTCGGCGAGCAGGCCGATCACCGTCGCCCTGATCGGGTTGTCGCTGACACGCTGGGCGGATCGTTCGACGGCCGCGCGCGCAACCACCATGGCCATCGACGCGAACAGCATGAGCAGCAGCAACCTGAACATCGTCCCGACCAGGCGCGGCACACCGCTCTGAAGCCGTCGAACATCGATATCAGACCCACTTCCCGCAGCCAGGGCTGGAACCGCGGGTCCCAGCGGGCATCGGCGAGCGAGACCTCGGTCACTGCGCCGCCGACCTGCGAGCCGGGAGCGCGTCGCACGCGGCCGCCGACGCTGACGATGTCCCCGCGGACGACCGCCTTCGGACCGAGATCCACCGAGCCGAGGACCGACACGACCTGATCGCCGACCTCGCCGTCGACGCGCACCGAACCGATCACCGCGACGACCTGCCCGGTTACCTCTTCACCCTCCAGGACCGTCACGTCACCGAAGATGCGCACGCGGTCGCCGCCAGCGCGTTGGTTCACACGATGCGGTCGGTCGGTGGACTCCGCCGGTGGTTCACCGGGCGCCGTTTCGGGCGCTGGCGCAGTTGGAGGCTGTGCCTGTTCTGTGGCCGGCTTCGCAAAGAGGGCGCGGCGTACGCTTCGGATCCAGGTAGGACAACTTGAGAATGGCGTCGGCATCACCGCCGACACGATCGCGGCAGCTCGCGGCCCGTCACCATCACGCCGTTGATCGAGATGGTGTCGGAGACTTCGATCAGACGGACGTCCTTGGTGACGCTCTTGGGACGAAGACCCACACCGTCCGAGAGCGGGACGACGTCGTAACGCGCCTCGATCCGCGATCGAAGCGTCTCGTCTTCGGGCCGCAGCTCCTGCGCCATGACGAAAGCGCTCAGGGCGACCGTCGCCGCCAGAAGCGTCATCAGCTTTCTCATTTCTGCCACTCCCTCTCAGGCCCTCAACAACCGATGGAGCGCGACAAGCGCCGCGACGGCCACCACCTGGAACACCACGATTGCAATCGTGACCCGCGGATCCGCCACGAACGCGGCCGCCGCACGACCGATCCCCGTCATCACCGTCCACAGGCTGCTTCGAGCGTCCGGGCCGTTGGCAAACCAGACCACGACGGCCACGAGCAGATTGAGGCCCGCCACGAAGGCGCTCGACAGCACGGAGAAGAGCGGCCCAGCGCCGAGCTTACGCCAGCGCGAGCCCGGCCGGGATCCCCGACCAGATCAGCGCCTTCCGAACGACCTTCGCCCGGCGAGCGTCGGCTGCCGTGGCCGTCGCAATCGCCGCCATCGTCCCGGATGTGAACCCGGCTGAAGGGCAGGGGCGTCGACACACAGGCTTTCGTAGAGTGCGGCAAAGGCCGCATCCGCTTCGTCCTCGATCAGACCGGCCCGATCGTCCCCCGCGCGATCCGCGTCAAGTGTCGGCTCCAGGCTGGTCGGCGTCCAGCCAGCGGCGATAGTTGAGGCCTCAGATCCTCGCGCATCGTCTCTTTCAGGCTTACGGGGCAAGGCGGCCGCGCGTTGCAGTCACTCGGGCTTCCATCCGGCCGCCGTCATCATGCGCGCGAGCTCCTTGCGGGCGCGGTGCACGTGGCTGCGGGCAGTTGACTCCGGGAATTCCGAGGACCTGCGCTATTTCTTCGAACGACAGCCCGCTCTCGTATCGCAGCAACGACGACCGCACGCTGATCGGGCCTGAGGCGGACCAGTGCGGCCTGGAGCGCACGTCCGAGCGCGCGCCGCTCGACCGGATCGGCCACCCCGGGTGCTGCCGGTTCGTCCGCAGCGTCACCCGCGTCGAGGTCGATTCGTGGGCGGTCTGGAGCGGCGCAGCGCGTCGATGCCAGTGTTGTGGGCGATGCGGAACAGCCAGCTGGACAGCCGTCGCTTGAGTCGAAGGCGGCCAGGTTGCGGAAAGCCTTGACGAAGGTCTCCTGCGCCAGGTCCTCGGCAAGAGCCGGATCGCCTGTGAGACGGACGAGCAAGCCTCGTGAATCGGGCGCTGATATCGGCGCAGGATCTGCCTCGGAAGGCGGACTGGGAACCGGCCAGGGCCTCGGGCGACGAGCCGCGCCTCCGTTACCGTCTCGAGGTCAATCGGGATGAGGAGTCCTCTTCACGCTTACGTAGCATGCAGGTCGCGCCGTTGCAGGCTTCTGCGGCGGTCCGGCCATCATTCGCCAATGCTTCGATGGCCGGTCGTCGGTTCCAGCGAAGACGGAAGGGTCCCGTTCGAGGCTGTTCAGCACTCCACCGCCTGGGGATCACCGAACCGTGAGCGCGCAGGCCTCACACCTGCGAACAGCGCCAGCTCGCGCCACTTCCAGTGGCAATCCACGTCTGCGAAGCCGATCGCACGGAGCCATCCGAGCTGGGTCTCGACGTCGAGCAGCTTGTTCGAGGGATCCTCCCCTGACGGATCCACGTCGAGCGCGCGAAGGAACTGTGCGTGCAGCGGACTGGTCGGCGATGCGACGTGCTCGAGGTTGCAGCGAACGCGCCGCCCGGGTCGAGCCATGTACACCTCTTCGTAGAGCGCACGCTTGCGCGCGTGGGTAACGTGGTGAATGGCGAAAGAGGAAACGATGCAGTCGAACATGCCGAGCGAGTCGGGCAGTGGCTGACTCAAGTCGTGCGCGCACGACGGTGACGCTCGGATCACCCGCGAACCCGCGCGCGCAGCCGCTCGATCATCGTCTCGGAGAAGTCGAGAGCGACCGCGCGGCCACCCTGACGCGCGAGCCTCACGAGCGCAGAGCAAGCGTCCATCACCGCTTCCGAGGTCGAGCACGCGCGAGACCGCCTTCGGAAGCGACTCGAGCAGCGCCGCCTCGCCTTCCGTTCGATGCGGAATACGGTCCTGGTGCGCAAAGGTATCTCGAGCGCGTGCGCCGCAGTGTCCCAGAGATTGACCCCCGCTTCGCTCATGCGGTCAGTCTGACCCGACGACGACCAGAATTCAAATCAATACGCTTGACTTCAATCAGAAGTTGCTTCGGTGGGGTCAGACCCAGGTCTGACCCCGGAACTTGCGGACGCAGTAGAATCGTGTGCCCTTCTGCCTGACCAATCTGACCATGTCACATCCGATTGACTACACCGTTCGCCAGAACGTCGCGCTGATCACCATCGACAATCCGCCCGTCAACGCGATTGGCGCCGGGCGTACCGCAGGCCATCATGGACGCGATCGCTCGTCGCCGCGGCGGATCCTCAGATAGCCGCCGTCGTGCTGATGGGCGCCGGCAGGACGTTCATCGCGGGTGCTGACATCTCGGTGCTCGAAGACGCGGCCTGGGGCAAGCTGGAGGCAGCCATGGACCTGCATCCGCTCCTCGCGGCGATCGAAGACAGCCCGAAGCCAGTCGTCATGGCCATTCACGGCAACTGCCTCGGCGGCGGGCTGGAGCTGGCGATGGCCGGGCACTATCGCGTGGCAGTTCCGCAGGCGCTACTCGGGCAGCCGGAAGTGAATCTCGGCATCATCCCCGGCGCCGAAGGCACGCAGCGACTGCCACGGCTGGTCGGTATCGAGAAAGCCCCTGAGCTCTGCGTGACGGGCAAGCCGATCGAGCGCGCCGGAAGCGCTGGCAGCCGGACTCCTCGACGCGCTGATCGACGGAAATCTTGCGGACGACGCGGTAGCGTTCGCGCAGCAGATTGCTTCTCGGGGACCTGCTGTGAAAACGCGCGACCGACAGGATCGCCTCGGGACGCCTGACGCCAACGCCCCGCTCTTTGCGGCCGGCGCGCGATCTCGCAGGCAAGGTCCGCCGCCGTCAGATCGCGCCCGTGAAGGCGGTCGAGGCGATCGAAGCCGCGGCCACGCTGCCCTTCGAGGAAGGCCGTCGGCGCGAGCGGGAGCTCTTCGTCGAGTGCATCCAGAGCGAGCAGGCCAAGGCCCTGATTCACGCGTTCTTCGCCGAGCGCGCCGTGCCATGAAGCTGCGCGGACGTGCCGGCAGAACACGCCGACCCAGGCCGCTCGAACGAGTCGCGATCATCGGCGCCGGCACGATGGGCGGCGGCATCGCGATGGCCTGCGCCAACGCCGGCCTGCAGGTCGTGCATCGACGACGCTACGCAGGAGGCGCTCGACAGCGGTCTGGCCACGATTCGACGCAACTACGAATCGTCGGTCAAGCGCGGGCGCCATGACGGCTGACGCGGTCGCGCAGCGCGTCTCCGCGCATCACGCCCCGCGCTCGACGACGACGGCGTGAAGGCATGCGGATCTGATCATCGAAGCCGTGTTCGAGAACATGGCGCTCAAGAAGCAGGTGCTTTCGCGATGTCGACGGCGCTGCCAAGGCGCGAGGCGCGTGCTCGCGACCAACACGTCGACGCTCGACATCGACGCGATCGCCGCCGTCACGGCGCGCCCATCCAGCGTCGTCGGCCTGCATTTCTTCAGCCCGGCGAACGTCATGCGCCTGATCGAGATCGTGCGCGGCGCGCAGACCAGCCCCGAAGCGCTCAGCTCCGCGTCGCCTTCGCGAAGCGACTCGGACAAAGTCGCCGGTCGTCGTGCGGCAACTGCCCCGGCTTCGTCGGCAACCGGATGATGTTTCCCTACATGTACGAGGCGCAGTTCCTCGTCGAGGAAGGGGCGACGCCCGAACAGGTCGATCAAGCGCGCTGACGGACTTCGGCATGGCGATGGGGATCTTCGCCGTGGACGACATGGGCGGGACTCGACGTGGCGTGGCGGGTCCGGCAGGAGCTGAAGCACTTCAGCAGGCCGGGCGAGCGCCGAGCCGCTCGTCGCCGACATGCTGAACGACGCTCGGTCGTATCGGTCAGAAGACCGGCAAGGGCTGGTATCGCTACGACGAGCAGCGCAAGCCGATCCCGATCCCGAGGTCGTCGACCTGATTCGATCGACCGCGCGCGACGCCGGCATCGCCGCAGCGCACGTTCTCGGATCGAGGAGATCGTCGAGCGCGCGATCTACGCGCTGGTCAACGAGGGCGCGCGCGTGCTCGAGGAGGGCTTCGCTCAGCGCGCCGTCCGACATCGACGTCATCTATCTGAACGGCTACGGCTTCCCGACATGGCGCGGCGGGCCGATGTTCTACGCCGATCGAACGGGCCTGCGCGACGATTCACGAGCGCGTCCACGCGCTCCATCAGGAACTGGGTGACCGGTGGCGACCGGCGCCACTCTCGCCCGCCTGGCCTCGAGCGGTCGCACGTTCCGCGAGATCGATCGGGAATGGCTGACATCCTGCCCGTCCGAGACGATCTTCGAGAGACGCGCGGACGGAACCCTATGCGCCCGTTCCCCGGTGCGACTCTGGGCGCTACCCGCTGACAAGATTACGGAGAGACTCGAGCACTGGGCGGACCGCACCCCGATCGGACGTTTCTGGCAAAGCGTGACGCCGCCGGCGTGTGGCAGCACCTGACCTACGGTCAGGCGCGCGTCAGCGCCCGAGCCGTCGCGCAGGCATTGATCGATCGAGGACTCTCGCACGAGCGGCCACTCGTGATCCTGTCCGGCAACGGCCTCGAACACGCCGTCCTGGCGCTGGCGCGCGATGTACGCCGGCGTGCCCTACGCACCACTCGCACCGGCGTACGCCCTGCTGGCGACCGACTACACGACGCTGCGCGCGATTGTGGGCGTCACTTCGGCCGGGCCTGGCGTTCGCTGCCGACGGCGCCCTCTTCGAACGCGCCCTCTCCCAGCGTCGCCGGCGACACCGAGGTCGTGACCTGCACTCCGCGCTGAAACGCTGCGAACCACTGACTTCGCCGAGCTCCAGGCAACGGCCCCGACGAGCGCGCATCGACGCAGCGCACGCCCGCGTCGGTCCCGACACGATCGCGAAGATTCTGCTACACGTCCGGCTCGACTGGCAGGCCCAAGGGCGTGATCAACACGCAGCGGATGCTCTGTGCCAACCAGGAGATGATCCGGACGGTCATGCCGCTCCTCTCGCGAGGAGCCGCCGGTTCTCTGCGACTGGCTGCCGTGGAACCACACGTTCGGCGGAAACCACAACATCGGAATCGTGCTGCTACAACGGCGGCACGCTGTACATCGACGACGGCAAGCCGCTGCCGATGGCGTTCCAGACGACGATCGCGCAACCTCCAAGAGATCGCGGTCACGGCGTATTTCAACGTGCCGCGCGGGCTACGACCTGCTGGTGCCATGCGCTGCGCGCCGAACGCGCGGCTGCGCGCCGCATTTCTTCGGACGGTTGAAGATGCTGTTCTGCGCGGCGGCGGCGCTCCGACAACAGGTTGCCGACGACATTCAGTCGATGGCGGTCGACGCGGAGCGGCCGGCGGATCCGCTCGTCACGGGTCTCGGCGCCACCGAGAGTGCGCCGTTCGCGATCTGCGCGGGTGATTCGGACTTCAGCGGAGGACGAATCGGCGTCCCGGCGCCCGGCGTCGAGCTCAAGGTCGCGCCCGTGGGACGAGCACTCGAGGCGCGGCTCCGGGGACCGAACGTGACGCCCGGCTACTGGCGACGACGCCGGCCTCACGGCTGCCGCGTTCGACGAAGAAGGGTTCTACAGGATGGGCGATGCGCGTCGCGCTCTTCGATCCGGCACGATCCGTCGCAAGGGCTTCGCGTTCGAGGGGCGGATCGTCGGAGGACTTCAAGCTGTCGACCGGGAACCTGGGTCAGAGTCGGGCCGCTGCGGCAGCGATTCCTCGCGCACTTCGGCGACATCGTGCAGGACGTCGTGATTGCCGCGCCACGAGCGTGACGACGTCACCGCGCTTGCGTTTCCGGCGATTGGCGCCTGCCGGGCGTTGTGCGGCGCCGACGCCGACGTGCCCTGCCGTACGAGAGCGTGTTCGAGCGCGACGTCGTCCGCGCGGCCTTCTGCGAAGCGCTCGGCCGCGTTCGCGCACGTCGAGCACCGGGCAGTTCGACGTCGTGTCGCGCGCTGATCCTGCTCGAGGACCCGCCGTCGATCGACGCGCAGCGAATCACCGACAAGGGCTCGATCAACCAGAAAGCCGGTCCTGCAGCAATCGCGCCGCGCTGGTCGACGCAGCTCTACGGCGCCGGCGGTCCGGGAATCGTCATCAGTCGCGCTACGAGCGCCCGCCGGAGCGGAGCGGGGCGCATGGGTCCCCGCGAGCGACGGCGCTGAGGTCCGGCGGGACGAAGCCCGGTTAATCTATGACCATCGATACGGCGACAGCTCACCGCCATTGACGTTCACGTCCACCTCGAGGCGCACCGCGATCCGGCCGAAACGGACGCCGCCGCGCGAAGTACTTCGGCGACTGCGGGCGCCGGCCGCGACACGGCCGTCGCTCGCCGAGTACTACCGTTCGCGCAAGCATGGCCTGCGTCGTGTTCACGGTGGACGAGCGGCTGTCCGGACGCCGGCAGCGTGTCGAACGACGACGTCGCTGGCGTTTGCCGCGGCGAACGCCGACATCGCCATTGCCGTTCGCCAGCATCGATCCGACGCGGGGCGCCGGACAGCGATCCGCGAAGCGCGGCGTCTCGTCGACGACGGGACTGCGTCCGCGGCCTCAAGCTCCATCCGCCGCTGCAGCAGTTCTTCCCGAACGATCGCATCGCCTATCCGCTCTACGAGGTGTTCGCCGAGGCGCGGCTGCCGGTGCTGTTTCACACCGGGCACAGCGGCATCGGCACCGGCATGCCCGGCGGCGGCGGCATCCGCCTGAAATACGGCCACCCGATGCCGATCGACGACGTGGCGGTGGACTTTCCGGAGATGCCGATCATCATGGCGCACCCGTCGTTCCCGTGGCAGGACGAGGCGATCTCGGTCTGCCTGCACAAGCCGACGGTCTACATCGATCTCTCCGGCTGGTCGCCGAAGTACTTCTCGCCGACGCTCGTGCAGTACGCGAACACGCTGCTGAAGCACAAAGGTGCTCTTCGGATCGGACTATCCCTGGATCACACCCGAGCGCTGGATGTCGGACTTCGAGAAAATCGGGATCAAGGACGAGGTGCGGCCGCTCGATCCTCAAGCAGAACGCGGCGCGGCTGTTTCGGGTTGTAGCGCGGGGTCTTTTACCCGGATTATTCATGCATCTGTGAAGAGTCGAATCGTTCATGCTGGCACGAGCCGCGTCATCGGCGTCACTCGGATGGCGGCTGTCGACTCGGCCGGTGCGCGAGCCTGTGCGCGCCGCCGTTGCAGTCGCTTGCGTAGCGGCCTGAGGATGCGCGGAGATGTTGTCGCGATCCCCGATGTCGGAACGCGACGACTGGGCTGCTGTCACGGCGATGACCAGCGGCGTAGACGCCGGGGACAGCGCATCTGTGGTAAACACAGGTCATGGAGTCTCTGGATCGACGGCGGATGGCAGGATTCTGTCTGGCGGCGGCGCCCGAGCGATCGTGAACCCGGCGACGCTCGAGCACAGTAGACGAGGTGACGGAGTCGACGGCCGCGGACGTGCGCCGCGCATGTGCAGCGGCAGCCGCCGCAGCCCGGCACTGGGGCCGGATGCCGCGCTCTCGAACGCGGTCGGCTCCTGCACGAAACGGCAGGTCTCATCCGGGCCGACCGAGCTGAGCTCTCGAAGCTGCTCACGCTCGAGGGAGGCAAGCCGCGCATCGAGAACCTCGACGAGGTCGAGTGGTCGGCGGCCTGCTTTCAGTATCACGCCGAGATCGCCCGCAACTCGCACGGCTCGTCGATCCCGCCAACCGCCGAGCATCAAATCAACTTCACGATCAAGGAACCGCTCGGAGTGCGTTGCCGCGATCGTCCCGTTCAACTACCCGCTGCTCCTGCTCGTCTGGAAGATCGCGCCGGCGCTCGCCGCCGGGAACACGGTCGTCATCAAGCCCTCCGAGCTGACGCCGCTGGCGACGCTCCGGATGGTCGAGCAGGCGCTGGCGCATCTGCCGCCGCGGCGTCGTGAACGTCGTGACCGGCGGCCCCGCGGCGGGAGCGGCGCTGGTCGACGATCCTGATGTCGCCTGCATCGCGTTCACCGGATCGACGGCGGTCGGGACCGAGAATCGCGAGCGGGCCGCCGCGCAGCTCAAGCGCGTGAACCTCGAGCTCGGCGGGATCGATCCGTTGATCGTGTTCGAGGATGCCGACCTCGACGTCGCGGTGCCGGGCGCGGCGTGGGCCCGCTTCCTCAACAACGGCCAGGTGCTGCACGTCCGCCAAGACGCATCTACGTCGTCGGAGGCCGATCGCTCGCGCGCGTTCATCGAGCGCTTCGTGGCGCACACCCGATCGCTGCGCGTCGGCAACGGCATGGACCCGGACGTCGATCTCGGACCGCTCATCTCCGGAGAAGGCCCGCGCGCGCGTGGAAGCGCAGGTGCAGCGCGCGCTGGCCGATGGGGCGCGGCTGCTCGAGGGGCGGACGACCGCCTCGACGCCGGCCCGGGCTGGTTCTACGCGCCGACGGTGCTGACCGACGTCGATCGCGACGCAACTCGGTCGTCTGCGAGGAAGTGTTCGGGCCGATCGCGTCGATCCAGGTCGCGAAGGATGCCGACGACGCGATCGCGTGCGCGGCCGGCTCGGACTACGGCCTGGGCGCGAACATCTACACGCAGAACCTCACCTGGGCGCTGACCGCGATGCAGGAGATCAAGGCCGGCACGTTCTGGATCAACGACCCGCTGACCGACAACGACGCCGCGCCGTTCGGCGGGATGCGCAAGAGCGGCATGGGGCGCGAACTCGGCGAAGAGGGCCTCGACGCGTTCCGCGAGACCAAGCACGTCATCTCGACTTCGTCCCTGAGCGGAAGGCGTTCTGGTTTCCTACGCCCAGCGCCGCCAGGAGATCCCCGGAGTGACGCGTGCGCGCCACGCCCTGCATCGCCGTCCTCGGCGGGGCCGGCGCGATGGGCCGCATCGTGGTCCGGGACCTGGCGGAGACGGCACCACGCGGCGTCGACATCGTCCTCGCCGATCGCGATCTTCGCGGCGCCCGAGATGTCGCGGCGAGCTTGCCGCGCCCCGTGCGTGTTGTCGCGACCGATGCCGGCAACCCGGTTGCCAACGCGCGAGCCTTATCGGGTGCGAGCGTGATCATCAATGCCTGCCATCACGACTTGAACCTGCGCGTGATGGACGCGGCGCTGCACCATCAGCTGTCACTCATCTGGATCTGCGGCGGACTGTTTCACGTGACGCGCCGTCAGCTCCTGCGTCATGCCGAATTCAACGCGCCGGACTGCTCGCGCTCTGCGGGATGGGTTCGGCCCGGGGATTGTCAACGTGCTCGCTCGCGCCGGTGCCGCGAGGCTGGAGCGGGTCGACGAGATACACGTCGCCGTGGGAACATCGACCCGGACGGCAAGTAACGGCGCGCCGGTGCTCGAGACGTCGTACTCCATTCAGACCGTGCTCGACGAGGCGTCCCGCCCTGCGGCGATATTCTCGGGCGGCGCGCTCAGCTTCGTGCCGCCGCTCAGCGATGCACGGCCGGTGGACTTTCCGCACCCGGTCGGCCGGCAGTATCCCGTATGCACACTCCACTCGGAGCTGGCCACACTGCCGCGCTCGTTCCGGCGTCAGGGCCTGCGTAAGGCGACCTTCAGGATCGCGTTTCCAGATGGTTTGGCGGAACGTCTCCGCTTCGTCCACGCGCTCGGCCTGACGAGCACCGATCCCATCGTCGTCCGAGGCGCCACCATCGTCCCGCGGGAGGTGCTGCTCGAGCTGCTGTCCCGACAACCGCGGCCGTCGAACCATGGAACGCGTGATGATACGAGGTTCTTCGCGTGACCTTGCGTGGCCGGCGTGGCGGGCGCACCGTCCAGGACGTCCTCGACTGCCATGTGCCCGGCTTCCCTGCGTGGAACGTCGGCGTGGACATCGATACCGGCGCTCCTCCTCGATCGTGGCGCAAATGATCGTCGACGGCGCGATCGAAGCGCGCGGCGTGCTGCCCCCGGAACAGGCGGTGCCTCACGAACCCTTCTTTCGTGAGCTGAAACGGCGTGGGATGTCGATTCGTCGGCGGACGCGGCGGCTGGACGGCCGGCGGATGAAGCCTCGTCCCAGCTTCCGCCTCGAGGCGGAAGCCACGGAACGGTGAGACAGGAGAGCGACCGAGCCGGGGCGTGGGGCGGAGCCCCGAGTTGGTTACGATGCGATCAGTCTGGTCAGCCGCTTCACGGCCTTCACGAGATCGTCGGGCATGAACGGTTTCTGAAGGAAACCGTCGACCTGAGACGTGCCGCGACCTGCGCGGCGTCATGGTGGGCGGAGACCATCAGCACGGGCGCGTGCAGTATCGGTCAGGTTCTGTCTCTGTCGTGCGCGGAATTCGATGCCCATCCAACCCGGGCATCATCAGATCCAGCACGACCAGGCATCCGGGAAGACGTTCGAGCGCCGCCAGGCCTGCGAAACCGTTGAACACCGTCGTGACCGCGAAACCTGCCGCGCGTGAGGATCCACGTCATCATCTCGGCAAGATCCGGATCGTCCTCGATCACCAGGACGTTTTGTGATGCCATCATGTACTAGACCGACTTCAGGGGCGAACGATCGGTTGCCATCTCGGGCGTCGCGGCTGCCATCGCGGGTCCCGCGACGAGAGGGAGCTCGATGGTGAAGGTGCTGCCGCGTCCGGGACCATCGCTGCTGGCCGTGATGTGCCCCCGTGTTGACTCACCAGGCTGCGCACGAGCGTCAGTCCGATGCCGAGCCCTTCGGCGACGCTGCCGTTTTCGCGCACGAATGGATCGAAGATGCGCTCCAGCATGTCCTGACCGATGCCCAGACCCGTGTCGCGCACGGTGACGACCGCGGCGGTCCCCTCCTGTCGTAGAGTGACGGTGATCTCGGCATCCCTCCGGCGAATACCTCGACGCGTTCGACAGGAGGTTCTCGAAGACCTCGCTGCAGCCGCCCTTCATCGCCGTTGACCCACAGCGGCGGAGTAGTCACGACCACGGCCTCGAGGCATTGCTGGCGCTGAGCGATCGCCGGCGATGCCGCATCGACGGCGGCGAGGATGGGGTCCTGCAGACACAGCACAGCACAATTGATCCTCAGCTCCTCCCTGCTGCAGACGAGTGACGTCGACGAGATCGTCGACAACTCTGCCGAGCCGCGCGGCCGAGCTCGAGAATCAGTTTCGCCGCTCGCGCGCGCGTTTCCTCCGATCGATCCCGTTCCAGCATCGCCGCCGCCAACTGCACGGTCGCGAGCGGGTGGCGGAGCTCGTGCGACACGAACGCGAGCGCATCGTTCCGCCGCCCGTGCACGCGCGTCGCTATCCTCCTGCTCGGCCCTGACTCGATAAATCAGCCAGCACACGGAACATCGAGCTGCCGAACATGAGCAGCGTCTCGGCTGGAACGCTTCCGCTATGGGCTTCGACGCCGAACGTGTGAATCGGCTGAATGAACATCACGCTCGCGACGGTCGTCCCGAGCGAGCCTCGCGAGCATGCCCGATCCGAGACCCCGCCACGACGTCAGCGCCGCCGCGGTCGATGCCAGCAGGAGCAATGACAACCCTTCACCCAGCCAGCCCGGCAGCGTCGCCCAGTGCAGGCCGACCGTCAGCGCGACCGACCCAACGGCGACACCCAGGTCGGGAACCAGGTCCTGCTGCGTGAGACTGCGCCTGGGCCGGCGACGGAGCTGAGCGTTATGGCGAGACATGAAACCCCCGAACGAGAGGCGGACTGCATGCTGGAACGGTGAGGAACACGATGCACCTTCCTTCTAGAGCATGCAAGCTGGGCCATACTCGTACCCGACCAAGTCGACAAGCTCTACCATAGCGCGACATCCGAGGAATCGCCGTTGAGGCCTGCGATGCCCGGCTTGCGCTCGTCTCCGTGCGCCATTCGCGCGAGTCGACACCGGAGCCCGCGCAGCCGGGAAATGCGGTCCGGAGATCGGCTGAGGAGTCGCTCCCCGGACGTCATCTTTGATCTATTGCATTCCAATAGGACTCGTGTCAGGATGCTATTGGAAACCAACAGGAGCAGATCGATGACCGACCGATCGGACGTCAAGCAGGGCACGCTGGCCCTCATGGTGCTGAAGACCCTCGAAGCCATGGGTCCGCTCCATGGATACGGCATCGCGCGGCGCATCGAGCAGACGAGCGGACAGCTGCTGGCGCGCATCAACTACGGCACCCTCTATCCGGCTTTGCTGAAGGCTCGAACAGGAGGGTGACATCGCATCGTCCTGGGGCGTCTCCGACAACGAATCGGAAAGCCAAGATGTACCGCCTGACGCGCGCGGGCCGGAAGCGTGTCGAGCGCGGAGACACGCGACTGGCAGCGCACGTCCGCAATCCTCGGCCGCTTCCTGGCTCCCGGCGAACAGTCGCCATGAGGACGCTCAGATCCTTCCTCGCCCGCGTGAGGGGCCTATCTGCGCAGCCGCCGTCTGGATCGCGACTGGACGACGAGCTCGCTTGTCACGTGCAGATGCGTCGTCGACGACAACCGTCGACTCGGGATGAGCGCCGAGGAAGCCCGCCGAGACGCCCTGATCAGGCTGGGAGGCGTCGAGCAGAAGTGAAGAGCACCTATCGAGACCGTCGTGGCGGCATCTGTGCTCGAGACGACGCTGCAGGACCTTCGATTCGCCGTGCGGCTCATGCGGCGCAGCCCGGGATTCTCCGCCGTGCGTCCTCCGTGACGCTGGCCGCATCGGCATCGGGGCCAACACCGTCATGTTCAGCATCGTCAACACGCTGCTGCTCCGGCCGCTGCCGTATCGAGCCGGACAGGCTGGCTGTCGCGTGCAGACCGTGCGACGGCACCGGACGCCGGCCAGTGCGCGGCCGCGCCGCCGGATTTCTACACCTATCGCAAAGAGACCCGCGCGCTCGAACAGCTCGAGGCCTTCTACACCGGGCCGTACGACCTCACTGGCGGACTCGATCCGGAGCGTCTTCCGACCCTGACCGTCATCGCAGCGGCTTCTTCGACGCGCTCGGAACACCACCGGCGATCGGGCGCGGCTTCATCCGTCAGGAAGAGGAATGGGGGCTCGCATCGCGTCGCCATCGTCACGTGACGGGCTACTGGCAGCGCCGTTTCGGCGGCGATCGGAATCTCGTCGGTCAGTCGATCACCCTGAACGGTCGAGCCTTTCGACGTGATCGGCATTCTGCCGCGCCGAAGTTCTCGTTCCTCGGCTTCGACGCGCAGCTCTTCGTGCCCATGGCTTTCGAGCCGGGCGACCACATGAACTCTCCACAGCAATCATTTCTTGAGGATGTTCCGGGCGCCTGCGCCCTGACGTGTCGCGCGAGCAGGCCAACGACGATCTCGCTGCGATCTCGAAGTCCATCGTGGCGGAGCAATCCATCGGCAACGGTACGGTGTTGAACCTGATACCGCTGCACGACCTGCTCGTTGGAAGCGATGTCCGAACGGCGCTGTTCGTCCTGCTGGGGGCGGTCGGGTTCGTGCCCTGCTGATCTCCTGCGCAAACCTCGCCAATCTGTTATTGGCGCGCGCCGCAGTCCGGCGGCGGGAAGTCGCGGTACGACCTGGCGCTCGGCGCCTCGCGCGCAAGGCTGCTCCGGCAATTCCTCGCGGAGAGTCTGACCCTGTCGCTGGCAGGTGGGCTTCTCGGTCTCCGCCGCCGCCTACGCGTCCGCCGACACGCTCAATCTGATCAGCCGCCAGGTGCTCCCGCGCGCCTCCGACATCCGGATCGATCCGAGCGTGCTGGGATTCACGTTTCTCGTGGCGACTGCGACGGGCATCCTGCTCGGCCTGGCACCCGCGGGCCACACCGTCGCCGCCGACGTAAACGCTGGTCTGAAGGAGGGCGCGCGCGGCTCCTCCGATGGCGGAGGTCGCGGCTGGCTTCGCAGAGGACTGCTGGTGTCCGAGGTCGCCATTGTCGCTCGCGCTGCCTCATTGGCGCCGGATTGATGGTCAAGAGCATGTAACCCGGCTCTTGCGCTGTGGAGTCCGGATTCAATCCGGAAGGCGTATTGACGATGCAGGTCAATCTACCCGCGCGGAAATACGTCGATACGAAGCTCGAGCGTGAATTCTCGCCGGACGCATACACACGCGCCGTCGGGTTCTTCACAGACGTGGTCGAGCGCGTGCGCACGATTCCAGGAGCGGAGGCCGTCGGTGCGATCAACGGCCTGCCGCTGATGGGCGAGATCTGGGGCAAGAACCTCACGTTCTACGACAGGCCCCTGCCGGCGGACGTGCGCGGCCTGCCCTCGATTCAATATCGCATCGTGGCAGGCGACTACTTCCGAGACGCTCGGCATTCGCATCCTGAACGGACGCGCGTTCACGGATGCCGACACGGGCACCGCCCCGAAGGTCGCGATCGTCAACCAGGAACTGGTCAAGCGACATTGGAGCGGGCAGAGCCCTCTCGGCAAGATCATCTCCGGTGAATCCGCCTCTTCAGGTTCTACCCAAGGCGATCATCGAAGAGGCGCGACGCGCCGGGGGCATCCCGCCGAACTACGAGCCCGACAAGTTCACGGTCGTCGGCGTTGCGGACGACGCTCGGTGCATGGCGGGCTCGAAAGATCTGCGCTGCCGCTCAGTGTATGTGCCATGCGCGCAAGGCTCCGAGGGCACGACGAACATGATGCTGGTCGTTCGGACCGAAGGCAATCCGCTCGCCATGACCCCCGCCATCCGGGAGCAGATCGCGGCGAATCGATCGCGAACGGCCGCTCGCGAACATTCAGACCATGGACGCACGACTCGCGTCGTCGGTAGCGCAGCGGCGCATGCAGATGGACGTGCTGGGCGCCCTTCGCCGCCATGGCCATCCTGCTCGCGGCAATCGGGATTTACGGGTGATGTCGATTGGGTGACCCAACGCTCGGGCGAAATCGGTATCCGGCTGGCGCTCGGCGCCACACGATCGGATGTGGTGGGGCTCGTGCCCGTCAAAGGGCTTCATGAATCGTGCTGTCGAGCGGTCTCGGTCTCCGGCCTGATCGGCGCCTGGCCTCTCGCACTCGAGCGTTGCGCACGCTGCTCTTCAACGTGAGTGCGACCGACCCGTCCATCTTTACGGCAATCGTGATCCTGCTGTCGGCGACGGCATGCCTGGCCACCTACGTGCCAGCGCGGCGCGCGAGCGCGGCTCGATCCGCTGACGACGCTGCGCAGCAGTGAGCGTGAGACGCCTTTCTCCTGGAAGCGTTCTCGTGCGCGGCGGTTCACTGCCGGTGCCGCTCGCGGGCGCGACGCGTGTGTCGTTGTTGGCAGATTGCGGCTGGACTGAAACCAGGGCGAACTGACGCTATTCAGATCGTCGCGTCACTTCCCACTCCCGATTGGATACCCCTTCCACAGCCATTCCAACGCTTGTGGCAGCGTCTGCTGCTTGACTGTGCGATCGGTGTGCCCTGCATTCTTCACGAACACGAACTGGTAGTGATAGCCCTTGGCGGCCAGCACCTTCGCCATGTTCTCGTTCGCGACGACCCAGTCGTGCATGTCGTCGCGCATGACATTCGGATTGAGCAGGTCGCGGTCCCCGACCTCCATCCAGATTCGAATCGGCTTGACCGGGGTGTTCGGGATCAGGCGTTCGTGGAATTCCCACGCGCCGTGCGGCGTCTCGGCGCTCGGCGGCCACTGCTGGTTCACGTAGGTGCCCGAGTAGGTCAGCACGCGGTGATAGAGCTCAGGGTGATACCAGGCCATGATCAACGCCGCCGACCCGCCGGAGCTGCCGCCCATCGTCGCGCGCCTTCGGGATCCTTGGTCAGCTTCACGTTGGCCTGCTTCTCGACGAACGGCAGGACCTCTGTTTCGACGAACTCCGCGTAGCGCCCTGACATCGTGTCGTACTCGAGGCCACGCTGGCTGCCCTGGGCGTCGCCGCTGCCGTTGCCGATGGAGATCGCAATCATCGCGGGCACACGTTTCTGAGCGATCAGATTGTCGAGCGCCGTGAACAGGAGCTGGTCCGGTCCATCGGCTCCGACGATGAAGGGAGCAGCGGTGCCCGGAACGTATTGTTTGGGCACGTACACGGCAACGCGGCGAGTGTAGGGAGCAGGGTGGCTCGTCGTCACGACGAGTTTCGCCGGGATCCGTGGGATCGACGGTGCCGAACGTTCCGGCGTCGCGGGCGATGCCGGGATAAATCTTGCTGTCGGCCGAGCTCATCGTGAGGTTGTAGATCGTTCCCTGGGGCACGCCGTCCTGCACCGTCATTTCCGGCGCCGGGTTGTGCGTCGGGCCGACGATGAAGTTTCCGTCGGCATCGGTGGGCGGAAGGGCCCCGTCAGGCAGCTCCTTGGCGGTGACGTAGCCAGGCATGCTGGGATCGCGGGTCGGCGGCGTTGGTCGCGGCGCCGGTGCGGCCGCCTGCGCCGGAGGCGTCGGCGTTTGTGGTGCGCCGGCGCCCTGGGACATCGCCGAATGGGCACCCATCAACGCGAGCAGGATTGCGAGACTCAGTGGTGCGGTCGTCATGTATCAGCTCTCGGCCGTCGGGACGGGCATGCCGTCGAACTGCGGAATGATAGCGTGGGATCGCTCATGACGATCGAGGGACTGCCGGAAGCAGAAGTTGACATCGATCCGGCACTGGTTGGAGCGCTTCTCGAGGCACAGCACGCGGACCTCGCCCGACTTCCGATCGTCGATGTCGGCTCGGGCTGGGACAACAAGTTGTGCCCGCCTGGGCGAAGACCTGGCGGTCCGTCTGCCACGTCGCGCGGCGGCGGCATCTCTGATCGAGCAGGAGCAACGCTGGCTGCCGCAGCTCGCTCCACGCCTGCCGCTGCCCGTTCCCGTGCCAGTTCGTATTGGCCGGCCCGGCTGCGGGTATCCATGGTCGTGGAGCGTCGTGCCCTGGCGGAGCGGCGAGACCGCGGACATCGGCAGCCGTGCACGATTCTGTGTCGGCAGCCGCCGGAACTCGGCCGGTTTCTCTGCGCATTGCATCAACCCGCCCCGGCCGATGCACCACGCAACCCCCTGCGAGCCGTACGCTGGGCGATCGTGACGATGTCGTGCACAAGTGCGTGAGACAGCTCGATCGGTTGGTTGATGGCGACAGGATCCTCGACGTCTGGAGGCGGCTGGTGCGAACGCCGCCGTGGACGGGCCCGCCGCTTTGGACGCACGGTGACCTTCACCCGGGCAATCTGCTGGTCAGCGAAGGGCGTCTCTCGGCGGTTATCGATTTCGGCGATCTCTGCTCGGGAGACCCTGCGACCGACTTGTCGATCGCCTGGATGTTGCTGCCCCTCCTCCGCGCGGTCAGTCTTCCAGGCGTCGGCCCGCAGGTCGGCCGACCGGATCGACGACGCGACGTGGACGCGCGCTCGCGGCTGGGCGCTCGCATTGGGGCTCGCCCACCTCGCCAGATCCCGAGACAGTGCGATCGTCGGTCGGATCAGCCGCGCCACAATCGACGCGGCTCTTCGCGACGACGTCGGTGTTCTGTGATCCGCGATTATCTCGAGGTGCCCTTCGTCGTCCGGGCGGATCGGACTCGACATCGCGAATCAACGACTCGGACTCTTCACATTCGTGAATGGCCCTGACTAGGCGCCACCGTGCACCACGTTTCCGAGAATCTGGACGACGCCCGGCTCGTTGACCGTGACGCGGAGGATCAAGCTTCGCTTGTACAGCAGCGGCGTCGGAAACCCGAGGGTCATCGTCTTGATGGCCGCCGAATGCAAGAGCACGAGGCCGTACGGGTTCTGCTGCGTCAGGCCCTCGTTGGTGGCGCCGGCGTAAGAGAGGTTTGCGACATTCCGCCCATCGATGTCGAGGATCACGAACGTCAGGTCGTTGGTGCCGCCTTGCTTCGAGATCGCGGCGCCGAGGAATACCCCAGGACCGTTGAGCGTTACGAGGTCGTGCGTTCCGACTGGCGCGGGCGCCTTCAGACCCTGCGTCCGCTCAGGGTCGCAGACCCCGGCGGCGCATCCGGTGTGCAGTTCAGCTGCTGCGCGGGGACGCTTTCACGGCTGTCTTCTTCTTGGCCATTGTTCTCCCTCAAGATCGTCTGTCGGAAGAAAACGCCGACTTGGCGGGAGGCGAACATATTGTTCGGACTACGGACAGCCGTTCGCGCTACTTCCTCACTGCAGAGTCGAATCGCCAGTGCAGTTCCCCGCCTGGCAGATGATGAGGCTTCCAATTTCGATGCACCCGCGGCCGCATCGCTTCCTTTGATCCACGCGCGTGCGGCCGCGATGTCGGGAAACCCAGTGGCCGTGACTGGAGGACAGGTTTGGAAGCAACCTGTACGACCACGACTTCTTGATCCTGGGCGCTCCTCGACTTCGTGCGTTTGGCCATCGGTGTTTGCCTTCCAGGCTCATTGAGGGGTGCAGGAGTTACCGCTCTCGACCGCGATCGGGTCCACGGCCGCCGGAACCCGACCTGAAGAACCTTTGAACCCTGTTGAACCTTGAACCTTGAACCCTTGAACCTTTAGAACCCGAGAACCATAGAACCCGAGAACCTCATTAAGTCACTCCCCTGGCCGCCCCTCACGCCGCCCGTCGGCCGACGACTGGCGCCTCGAGCGGTGTGTGGGCGTCGAGAAACAGCCAGCAGATCGCGCCGAGGCTGTAGATCGCGGCCGACACGTAGAACGTCAGCGTCCAGTTCTGCGAGGTCCACGAGAGCAGGTAGCCGACCACGAGAGGCGACAACGCTCCGGCGATGCTGCCGAACATGTTCATCGCGCCCGACACGGTTCCGGCGTAGCGGCCGCCGATGTCCATGCATCCCGCCCACGCCGCCGGCATCACGAAGTCGTTGAACAAGCCCGCCATCCGAGAACGAGCATCGCCTTCACCGGATCCTGAACGGTGGTGAAAATGAAAATCGACGCGGACGCGCCGAGGAACCCGACGATCGCGATGATGCGCCGGGCGCGCGCCACGCTGCCTGTCGCGCGCGCGATCCGCGGGATGAGCGCGGCGGAAATCAGGCACCCGATGCCGCCGAGCAGCAACGGCAGGCCTGCGAGCAGCGCACCCATCTTGACGCCCGTCCCGCGCGCTTCCCGAAGATAGGACGGCAGCCAGGTCACGTAGAACCACCAGCCATGCAGAGGCACGCGTACTGCGCGCACAGAGGAGCCAGATGACAGGCTTCGATACGAGGAGCCGCCAGGGGAGATGGCCTGCGACGGCGGCGGTCTCGGAGGTCGGCGGCAGCATCGCGAGCTCCGCCCTGTTCACCGAGCGGTGCTCGGAGGGATCGTCTCGGTACCATCGATAGAATGCCACGGCCCAGATGACGCCGAGGGCGCCGAACAGCTCGAAGGCGCGGCGCCAGGACATGAACTGCAGGATGTACGCGACAAGGAGCGGCGTCAGCGCGCCGCCCCACCGGGAAGACAGCCACAGGATCGCCTGCGCGCGCTCGCGCTCCCGGCCCGGAAGCCACGTCGTGAAGATGCGCGTCATGTTCGGAAAAGCGCCTGCTTCACCCGCGCCGAACAACGTTCGGGTCACGATGAGCGACGTCGTATTCCACACCCAGCCCGTGGCCGCCGTGAAGAACGACCACCAGATCACGATTCGCATGAGGACGCGCCGCGCGCCCTACGCGATCGCCCAGCCAGCCCCCGGGGACCTCGAAGAACGCGTACGCCCATCCGAACACCGAAAAGGCCCAGCCCATTTGGATCCCGGTCGAAGCCGAGCTCGCTGCGCATCGCCGGCGCAGCCTGCGAAATGCACGACCCGGTCGATGTAGGTGATGACCGCCAGCGCGATGCAGAAGCCAGATCGTGACGTGTCGCGCGCGCGTCGAGAGCAATCGCGCTCCGGCGGCACCGGCCGCCTGGCTCCCTGGCAATCGACGCTGAAGACGAAGGGGGCATGAGCTACGTTCCTCGGTGAAGCGATTCAGGCGGCCAGCGCCGGCTTCCCGCCGGTAGGCCGCCGCGACCAGCGAAATCGGGTGGACGACGCGCACGGCGCGGCCGGAATCGCGGAGGCCTTTGGCAAGCTGCATCTGGCATCCGGGGTTCCCGGTCGCGACGATCGTCGCTCCGGTGTCCAGAACGTGAGCCACCTTCCGCTGGAGCAGACGCTCCGCCTGCTCCGGCTGCGACAAGGCATAGATGCCGGCGCTGCCGCAGCACCAGGTGGATTCCTTCAACTCGACGACCGAGAGACCGGGAAGCATCCCCAGCAGCGCACGCGGCTGGCGGACGATCCGCTGGCCGTGCGCCAGGTGGCAGGACTCGTGGTACGTCACGGTGACTGACGAATCGAATGGCCCGACTTTCGGCGCCCGGCAGCCGATCTCCACGAGCCACTCGTGCACGTCGCGGACTTTCGAATCCCAGGCCCTGCGCCGCTCTCGGCGTACGCGGGATCGTCGGCGAGCAGCGTCCCGTAGCGGCGGAGGTGCGACCCGCATCCGCCGGCGTTGCTGATGATCGCGTCGTAGCGCTCCGGCGACAGCGAGGTCGATCATCCGTCGGGCAAGCTCGCGCGCACATGTCCGATGTCGCCGTTGTGCGCGTGCAGCGAGCCGCAGCACGGCTGGAGCGGCGGCGTCTCGACGCACGCAGCCGTTGGCGAGCAGCACATCGGCCGTGTCACGATTCACGTCCGGATAGACGAGATCCTGCACGCAGCCCGGTCAGCAGCGCGACTCGATACTTCGCGGCTGACGCGGGCTGCCTCAGAGCCGCAATGAGCCGCGTTCGAGAAACGCGCTGCCATCACGCGGCGCCTGCGGCTCGATCCGCCTGCAGCGCTCGCCGGCAGCAGACCAGTCAGCCCCTGAGCGCCGCACCAGCTCCTCGAGGCCGGAGCGCTGATACGAGCCGCAGGCTCTTGCCTGCCGCGCGAGCGCCCGCGGACGCTTGAAGAGGAACCGCAGCGTGATGGCGCGCCAGAATTTCCGCGCTGACGCCGGTGCTGACGCCCGCGCGCTCGATGTCGCTCCGCGCCGTCTCGAAGAGCTCGGCGTAGTTCGACACCGGCCGGACACGCCGTCTGACAGGCGAGGCAGCCCAGGCAATAGCTCATCTCGTCGGCGAACTCCGCGCGAGATCTCGAGGTCGCCGTCGGCGACGGCGCGCATCAGCGACGATGCGGCCGCGCGGGCTGTTGCGCTCGCGCTTCGTGGCGTCGTAAGTCGGGCACGTCGGCAGGCACATGCCGCAGTGCATGCACTGCTGCAGCATCGCGTAGTCGATGGTGCGCAGCGTCGCCGGCACAGTTCACGCTGTAACGCCATCGAATCGAAGATCTTTCCGGGATTCAGCAGCCGCGGCCGGATCGATGGCGCTGCTTGACCTGTTTCATCAGCTCGAAGCTGTTCTCGCCCATCTGCTGGCGCAGCCACTGCTTCTTCGCCAGGCCGACGCCATGTTCCCCGGTGATCGTCCCGCCGAGCGCGAGCGTCTTCGTGACGATCGCGTCGAGCGCGTGGTGCACGCGCTGCATCTCGTCGTCGTTCCGCTCGTCGGTGAGGAACGTCGGATGGAGGTTGCCGTCGCCCATGTGCCCGAAGGTCCCGATCTGCAGCCGTTGCTCGCGCGCGGTCCGCGCGATGAATCGCCACCATCTCCGCCAGCGCCGTCCGCGGCACGGTGACATCCTCCAGGATCGTGGTCGGCCTGCGACGCGCCAGCGCGGAGAACGCATTCCGTCGCGCCGGCGGCCAGCGCCAACGCCTTCCGCTTCGTCCGCGCCGCCCGCACTTCCCGGGCGCCGTGCTGCGCGCGCGATGTCGGCCATCCGCTCGCTCTCGTCGGCGACGGCCGCCGGGTGGCCGTCGGTCTCCATCAGCAGCACCGCGTCGCAGTCGGTCGGCAGACCGACGTGGGCGTAGTCCTCGACGCAGCCCGCCGTCATCCGATCGAGGAACTCCAGCGTGCACGGGATGATGCCGCGCCGCGATGATCGCGGACACCGTTTCCGCCGCGTCCTCGATCCGATCGTAGAGCGCCAGCATGGTCCGCCGGGCCGCCGGGCGCGGCACCAGCTTCAGCAGGACCTCGGTGATGATGCCGAGCGTGCCTTCCGATCCGATGAACAGATCCTTCATCGAGTAGCCGGCGACGTCCTTCACGCAAGGGCTGCCGAACCGCGCGATTCGGCCGTCGGCCAGCACGACTTCGATCGCCATCACATAGTCGCGCGTGACGCCGTATTTCGAGGCCGCGCAGCCCGCCGGAGTTCTCCGCGACGTTGCCGCCGATGGTGCTGATGCGCATCGACCCGGGATCGGGCGGATAGAACAGCCCGTGTCGCGCGCCGCCTCGTCGATCGTGATCGTGGTGACGCCTGGTTGTGCGCGGAGCGTGAGGTTCCGCGGATCGACGTCGAGGATCGCGTTCATCTGCGCGAGGCACATGCACCATCGCGCCCTCGCTCGGCACGCTCCCGCCGCTCAGTCCCGTGCCTGACCCGCGGGTGACGATCGGAACCGATTCGCGCTGCCGCGAGGCTGACGCAGCGCGACGACGTCCGACGTCTCAGGAGGAAGACGACTGCCTCGGGCCGCTGCTTGAAGCGCCGCCGTTCCGTCGAATCCATACGGGATGACGTCTTCCGGTTTGGTCAGCACCTGTCCGGGACCGACGATGCTCGGTCAAGCCGTCGAGGATGGCGTCGGACAGGGGCATGGTTCAGCCTATCGGCTCTCAGCTGTCAGCGCTCAGCTAGCGAGCCATCAGCTGCTTCAGCTACGCACGACGCTGGCGCTGCTCGCCCAGACCTCTCCACTCCGAGGCGGACTTCGTTGCCGGCACGCAGATACACGCGAGCGGCTTCTGCCCGTGGCCGACGCCTGGTGGCGTGCCGGTCGGTAGATCACGTCGCCCGACTGCAGGCTCATGAACCGGCTGATGTAGCTGACCAGATACTGGACGCCGAAGATCAGTGTCTTCGTCGAGCCGTCCTGGCGGCGGTGCCGTCCAGGTCGAGCCAGAGTCTCAGGTTCCCTGGATCCGGCACTTCGTCTGTCGTCACGAGCCAGGGCCCGATCGGACCAAACGTGTCGGCGCTCTTGCCCTTGACCCACTGCCCCGTCCCTTCGAGCTGATAGGCGCGCTCCGAGATGTCGTGGACGACGCAATAGCCGGCAACGTGCGCGAGGAATCTGCTTCGGAGACGTAAACTTCCCGGGCTTGCCGATGACGACGCCGAGCTCCACTTCCCAGTCGGTCTTCTGCGACCCGCGCGGCAGAAGGATGTCGTCGTCTGGCCCGACGATCGAAGAGGTGGCCTTCATGAACAGGATTGGCTCGGCCGGAACAGCCATCCCGGATTCGGCGGCATGATCGGAGTAGTTCAGCCCAACGCAGATGAACTTTCCTACCTGTCCAACGCAGGGTCCGATTCGCTGCGCGCCCTTGACGACCGGAAGTGTCGCCGGATCGAGCATGCGAAGCCGATCGGAGAGCGTCCGGGAGAAGCGCGTCTCCTCGCGATATCGGGGACGATGCCGGACAGATCGCGAGATCTGGTTGTTCGAATCGAGGAGGCCGGGCTTTTCCCGACCGGCAGTGCCGTAGCGAAGCAACTTCATATTTAACCGGGGGCTTGCGCCCCCGCCCGGACTGTCCTATCGCGCCTCTCGGCGCGCCTTAGCTTGCATGCCGCTTTCTCAGCTGAGAGCTGTGAGCTGACAGCTGATAGCTGATCTAGTGCGATTCGCGTCCCACCGCGTGGCCGCGACATCCGACAAGAAAATCCAGATCCGCACCCTGGTCCGCCTGCTGCACGTGCTGGATGATACGCTGACCGTAGCCGCCAGGCGGCAGGACTGGTTGCGGCGGCTTCCATGCCGCCTTCCGCGCCGCGAGCTCGTCGTCGCTGACCTCGAGCCTGAGCGACCGGCCATCCACGTCGAGCTCGATCACGTCGCCGTCACGCACGAGGGCGAGCGGACCGCCGGCTGCCGCTTCTGGCGAAACGTGCAGGCACGGTCGTGCCGTACGCCGTGCCGCTCATGCGCGCATCGGAGATGCGGACCATGTCGCTGACGCCCTGCTGGAGGATCTTCGGAGGCAGGCCGAATATTGCCGACTTCGGCCATTCCCGGGTAACCCTCGGGTCCGCAGTTCTTGAGGACGAGGACACAGGTCGCGTCGACGTCGAGCGCCGGATCCATGATCCGCTCGTTGTAGTGCTCGATGTTCTCGAATACCACGGCGCGTCCGCGGTGGCGCATCAGGCTCGGGGATGCCGCCGATGGCTTCAGGACGGCGCCGGTGGGTGCGAGGTTGCCTCTCAGCACCGCGATGCCGCCACTCGCCGCGAGCGGCTTGTCGAACGGGCGGATCACTTCGTCGTTGAAGTTCGGGGCGTCCTGGCAGTTCTCCCAGATGCTCCCGCCGGAGACCGTGAGCGCGTCGCGGTTGAGCAGCCCGTGCTCGCCGAGCGTGCGGATGACAGCCGGCAGACCGCCTGCGTAGTAGAAGTCCTCCATCAGGAAGCGGCCGGACGGCATCAGGTCGACCAGCGTCGGCACGTCGCGACCGAAGTCGTCCCAGTCCTGGAGCGAGAGCGTGATGCCGACTCGTCCCGCGATCGCGAGCAGGTGGATGACGGCATTCGTGCGACCCACCGACGGCACCGTTGACGCGGATCGCGTTCTCGAAGGCTTCTCGCGTGAGGATCTTCGAGATGCGGACATCTTCTTCGACGAGGTCCGACGATACGGCGGCCGGCGAGGTGGGCCTGCGCGTATCGGCGGGAATCGACTGCTGGAATCGCGGCGTTGTTCGGCAGGGTCAGCCCGAGCGCCTCCACCATCGACGCCATGCGTCGATGCCGTGCCCATGACGTTGCAGGTGCCCGTCGACCGGCGACATGCAGGACTCGGCGGCCATGAACTCCTTCAGCGTCATCTGGCCGGCTTTGACTTCCTCGCTGAACCGCCAGACATCCGTGCCCGACCCGATCGGCTTGCCGCGATACTGTCCGTTCAGCATCGGCCCGCCGGACACCACGATCGCCGGCAGATCGCAGCTCGCCGCACCCATGACGAGCGCGGGCGTCGTCTTGTCGCAGCCGCAGAGCAGCACGACGCCGTCGAGCGGATTGCCGCGAATCGATTCCTCGACGTCCATCGATGCGAGGTTGCGGAAGAGCATCGCCGTCGGGCGGAGGCTCGTCTCGCCGAGAGACATGACAGGAAACTCGAACGGGATGCCCCCGCGTTCCCACACGCCACGCTTGACGTGATCGGCGATCTCGCGGAAGTGCAGGTTGCAGGGGGTCAGCTCCGACCAGGTGTTGCAGATGCCGATGATCGGCCGGCCGTCGAAGATGCCTTCCGGCAGCCCTCGACCCATCCAGCTCCGATGGATGAAGCCATCCTTGTCCAGTTTTTCGAACCAGGCCGAGGATCGGTAGCTTTCGTTTGAGTCGGACATGTGTGATCAATTCGTGCGCTTCGGCTCGAAGACTCGGCCTGCAAGTCGCGGGTGCTGTCAGCATTCTTACAGCCGCGGGGCCCCACCCGCGGCCACCGGCGCCTCGCTTCGCTCGCGCCTGGTTAGGGACGACAGCCTGCTTCGGCAGCGACTGTGTGCGGATTCTGACTCCTGAATTACTGGATTCCAGATCCCGCCGCGTCCTCGACCCGTTCCGTCCGCCGGCGGCGCGCTCCTCTCCCCGCTGCGGACGCTCGGTCATGAGCGTGTCAATTGGGCGCTTGCCGACCCACGCGATCGCCCGAAGCAGCATCTGCTGGACGTTCCGGCAGCGCGAAGTTCGAGTAGTTGTGGCCCTGCATCCAGACGAACGCGCGATACGGCGAGCCGGCCGGCGCGGGCGCGAGCGACTTCTCGCACGTCCACATCTGCGGCACGACTCTCGCCCTTGTGGGTCCCGGCGCTCGGGGTCCCGTCGATCACGGCTGTCGCGAGGACGTGGATCTCCGGCGTCTTCGACCACGTCATGAGGAAGAAGGCCTCGTCCGTGATCTTGAAGTCCTCCATGCCCTTCATGATCGGGTTGCTCCTTGTCGACAATCGTGTAGGGCACGTTGGCTTCGAGGGTGAAGTTCGTCTGGCCGTGTCGCTTGGCGCCCCCGACGATGTTCGCGAAGTACTCGGTGTCGTCGGCGCACAGCGCGTCGTGCAGACTGATGATCCCGCCGCCGCGCCGCAGGAATTGATCGAGCGTCGCGCGGTCCTCGAGGCTGACGTAGCCGGCGTCACCTTTGTAGATCACGAGGACGTCGACGCCTGTGCAGCTCGCGTGCCGTTGGAAAGTGCAGACCGCCGTCCACGTTCGCGCCGCGGTTCTGGAGAATCTTGCTCCAGTCGGCGATGAACTGCGGGTAGTCGTGCTGTCCCTCGGCGTGCGTTCTTCGGGCCGCCATACAGGTAGACCTTCATCGGCGGCACATCAGGGACCGGCGCAGGACCGCGTCCGCGGCCCTGGGGCGCGGGAGCGCCGGCTGCGGGCGCGCCAGCGGCTGGCGGCTGCTGCGCGAGAACGGTCGTGACCGAGGCTCGCCGCGGCGACAGCGATGAGCGATGCACGCACTTTCGAAACTCTCATGATGACTCCTCAACTGAACCAGGGATTTCGCTCCACCGGACCCATCGCAGGTTACCGCGGCACTACCGTGCCCGCGGGCGTGCGGCATACGTCTTCGAGAACCCGTTGCGGCTGTCGTGGTGACCGTGAACGATCCGTCAGGCCGGGCAGATATCTTGATGTAGTAGGCAGGCGAATGCGCCGCCGGAGCGTTGCCGCGTCCGGCGCCCTGTTACGTGGCGCCTGTGCCTGCGGTGTCGCGCCCGGCGTCGGCGAGGCTCAGAACCAGCGGCAGGTGCCGGCCCACCACGACCGGGACCGCCTGCCCGGCCGGTGACGATCAGGATGCCGGCGATCGTGGCCGTTGTCCTCCACGTTCGCGATGAACACTCCGGCGCTGTTCTGTTCGATGCCGGCTCCATACGACCAGTGCAGCATCCAGATGTCTTCAAGCCCCGGCGACGATCCGCATGGTCGGCATCGCCTGCGTGCCGCGCGCCTTTGCGCGTGCCGTTCTGCATCGACGGCCACGCGCGGCTGGAGGCGCGTGGACGAGGACCGGCGAACCTGACTGATCGAGCCCGTGATGCGTCACCAGAGTACAGATCGACCGTGCCGATCGGTTGTTCGGGCACATCAGCTCCAACTCTCTGTTCCAGAGCAGGTCGCCGAGATCCACCAGTGCGGAACTGACCGAGTGTGACAACGCTGCCCGACCGACTGCCGTTGTCGTCCGTCGTTGCTCATTTCCTTCGGGGTGAACTTCGCGCACTCCGGGTTGGGCTGTGCCGCCGCCGGGCAGCGGCGTCGTTCAACACACTTTGCCGGCCGACGTCACGATCCGCCAATCGAGGCCGGTGATCGGGAATTCTGTCGCCCGGCTGGCGACCATGTGCTTCGCCTTTCCATAGAGCTCCGCGTAGGCCTGCCTGGAACCCCTGACCTGCTCACCTTTGGCTCCACCGACGGGCCGTGATCGATCGAACGTCGCCAACCGGGATGCGCTTCGACCAGAGCTCGTGAGGCCGCCGACGTGGATCGACGTGGTAGTGCGTGCGTGATCAGGTAAGTCGATCTCGTCAGCCCCGCCTGGTCCGCCAGCGCCAGCATGATCCGATCGGTGTCGTCGCCCTCCCGGATTGCCGCTGTCGAGCAGCCGCCGACTGTCCCGGTCGGCGAGCACGACGAGCGCGGCCTTTGCCGCGCTCCGTGTCGACGAACGCAGATGTCGAGGCTTCGAGCTTGGCGCCTGCCGCCGCGACGAGCGTCGCCGCGGCGGGAGCGAACGCCGGCTGGCAGCAGCGCTGCCGCCAGGCGCTTCATGAGTTCCCTCCGGAGCGTTGCCGTCGAGAGGTTCGCTACCACTTGATCTGCGCGAGAAGTCACAGCTCTGGATCCGCGAAGACCGAGCTCGGCTTTCTCGACGATCTGCCGTCGCGCCGCTGGATCCTGGCCTGACGCCCGGTAGCCCGCTCGGGATCCGCCTGGAAGGCCGCCCAGTTCTTCTTCAGCGTCCTCGCGGCTCTGGAGATGCGCGAGCGCGCCAGACCAGCGTGTTCTGCGCGAGCGGCGCAGTCACCGCGGGATCCAGCACCTGACGCTCGTCATGTCGTGCTTGTTGAAGATGCCAATCAGGTGCTGTTTGATCGCGGAAGCGGGCCTTGAGCGCGTCAGGCGCACCCGCGGGCGGCGCCGAAATACCGTGGGTTCGCGATCACGAGACATCAGTTCGATCCGCCGCATGCGCGGTGGTTGCTGGGGACACGAGTGAATGCACGCCAAACCCGCCGCGAGCGCGCCCGTCACCGCCACGCCATCGGCCACTGCTGGTTCATCGTCATCGCTCGCTGCCATGCGTCAACGCGGCTGAAGCCCGCGCCCGCGCTAACCATAATAATGACTGCCGACTGGCGACCGCCGATCCGTCGACCGCCGACTCCCGACTGTGTGGCGCCATCAGCGCCGTCCACCCACCGTCTGACAGAACAGGCAGCTGCCCGATCGTCGCCGACGAGGACGTCCGGACGCCAGAACACCGCGGCGCCGGCGATCTCGTGCACTTCGCCCCAGCGGCCCATCGGGATCTGCGCGACGAACTGTTGTACTTCCAGGCTCGTTCATCGACGCGGACGATTCATCTCCGTGCCGAACACGCCGGGGCAGATCGCGCGTTGACTGTCGGCGCCGGTTCCCTGCCCATTCGAGCGCCAGCATCGCGTGTGATCCCGAGCACTCCCGCCTTCGAGGACGGCATAGGCGGCGTCCGGCCCGCGCGTGGCGATGACGGAGAAGGATCGACCCGATGTTGATCACGCGGCCCCAGCCGCGCGCCACCATTCGCGGCCTCCGATCGCCTTCGCGCAGAGCCACGGTCCCTTGAGATTCGTGTCGTGTGACCGCATCCCAATCCGCCTCGGACAGGTCCTGAATCGGACCGCGGATGTTGATGCCGGCGTTGTTGATCAGGATGTCAATCTTGCTCGAGGCTGGCCTCGACGTCGGCTGCAAGCTTCTCGACATCAGCCGCCTCTCGTCACGCATCGGCGTTGAATGCGACGGCCACGACGGCCCGTGTCACCTGGTGATCTGTGCGACCGCCTCCTCGCAGGCCTGCTGCGTGCGGCCGGAGATTGCGAATGTCGGCGCCTACTTCCGCGAGCGCGGTCGCCATCGTCAGGCCCAGGCCGCGCGCGCCGCCCGTCACGAGAGCGACCCGCCCGTCGAGGCGAAACGTGTCCAATATCTTCCGAGGCTTTCCTGTCGCGTCAGTCAATAGATCCTCACTGTCCGCCGTGGCCACCCGGCGTGCGCGCCACCGCGGCCCTGCTGCAGCTCTGCGTCGGTCCACGGCTTCGCGTGTCTTTGTCGCACCTCTGATCTCGACCACATCTCTTCAAGGGCGAGCTTCCTTCCATCGCCGCCTCAGACCATCTACTGCTGGATCGGGGACCAGCCGAGCCACCATGCCCGCAGTCGATTCCGACAGCGAGCTGCCCGGGCAGCTGCAGCGTCACGTAGAGGTATCCGTCCGGGCCGATGATCGACGTCGTGCACGCGGCCGAACTGGTTGAAGACCGACTTCCTGATGCGTCGACCTTGTCGCCGCGCGATCTCCAGTCGCCGCAGCTGCTGGCCTCGCGAGCGCGCTCACGAACAGGTTGTTCTTCCAGCCGGGATAGCGCGTCGCCGGTGTAGAAGACGATGCCGCTCGGCGCGATCGTCGGCGTGTAGCAGCACGATCGGCTGCTCCATGCCTGCCTCGCGCGCGCTTCGTGATGCCAGTGCTGGATGCCCATCGTGATCGACGCCCCAGCCGTAGTTGTGCCCGGCTTCGATGATGTTGATCTCGTCGCCGCCCTGTCGGGCCGTGCTCGCTCTCCCACAGCTTGCCGGTCACCGGATCCCACGCGAGCCCTTGCGGATTGCGGTGCCCGTAGCTCCAGATCGTCGGCAGCGCGCCGGACTGGTTCACGAACGGGATTGTCCTTCGGCATCGATCCGTCGTCGTTGACGCGGTGGATCTTGCCGAGTCGGGTTCGACAGGTCCTGCGCGTTCGTGCATCTCGCCGCGTCTCGCCGAGCGTGAAGAACAGGTGGCCCTGTCGCGATCGAAGATGAACCGCGAGCCGTAGTGCGCGTTGCTCGAGTTGTAGAGCTCCGGCTGCGCGCGGAAGAGCACCTGCTGCTCGACCCACTCGTTCGTTCGTTGATCTTCGCCGCGCACGATCACCGGTCATCGACGTGTTCGGATCGGGCGGCGGCGCTGCGCCGCTGCGGGACCGCGCCACCTGCCGGCGCTCCACCGCCTGGCCTTGACTGACCTCGCGGCCGGCAGCGCCCGGCCGCGGCTGCCGCGGTCGCCGACGGAGGCGCCGGTAGTCGATCTCCGCCCAGTACGCAAGATAGATCCAGCCGTTCTTCGCGTACTTGGGGTGGACCTCGACGTCGAACATTCCGCCGTCCTGCCGCTCCCAGACCGTGGGCGTGCCCGTCACCGGTTCCGGCAGCAGCTTGCCCTTCTCGACGATGCGCAGGCGCCCGGGACGCTCGGTGATCAGCAACCGTCCGTCCGGCAGGAACGCGAGGCCCCAGGGCGTCTCCAGATCCGCGCGCCACGATCTCGATCTGGAACGTCTGCTTCTCGCCTTGACTGACCTGACCGTCGGGATCGGGAACGCACGTCGGCTTCTCCTTCAGGTTTGCGGCCTGCGTCTCGCAGCTACGCGACGAGCTGCCAGATCTGCGGCTCGGTGAGCTGTTCCTTGAACGGCATCATCTCCGTGTTCGGAATGCCGTTCATGATGTTGCGGGCGATCGCGTCATCGTCCGGATCCGCGTGCCCACACGTCGTCGAACAGGCTGGGGCGCGCGCCCGCCTCCGCATATCGAGGCCATGGCAGCCAGCACAGCGTTCCGTGTAGAGCGCGGCCGCCGGGTTTCCGCGCCCGCCTCCGCCGCCGCGGTCCTGTCCCGGCGCTGCCCGGCGGCGCTTGTCCGCGCTCGCCGCCGGGAGGCGCGGCGGATGTCGGGGCTTGTGACGGCGCCGGAGGATCCCTGCGACGCGAGCGCGTGCGCCGTCAGCGCACTGGCAAACACGAGAGCCGTTGAAACAACCACGCGCGTGGGACGTCATGAAAGTCGGTTCCTTCCCCGCTGGAGCAGGCAGATGCGGCACAGAGTTCAGGAACAGAGAAATGCGGTGTCGCGCCGGGCAAAACTTGTTTCGACATGCAGAAGCCGCAGGGCTGCATGCAGAATCGGAGATGTCAACGCTCGCCACTCCAGCTTTTCAATCCACTTTCTGTGAGGCTTCTGCGCCGACGGACTAAGCGATTGCGATGCGATCGTCGTGAGCCAGCTGACGTGCAGGAGAAGTCGCACCCTCACAGCGGCACGGCGTGCCGTGATGGGCCCTTCGATCGGCGTCTGCGTGTCGAGAAACAGCCAGCAGACGCGCGCCCATCAAGTAGATGGCCGCGGAAACATAGAAGGTGACGATCCACCCTCGGGAAGTCCAGGCGAGCAGGTAGCCGACGACCAGGGGCGAACATCCGCCGGCAATGCTGCCCATCATGTTCATGGCGCCCGAGACGGTGCCGGAATACCGCCCGCCGACGTCCATGCAGGCGGCCCAGGCTGGAGGCATCACGAAGTCGTTGAAAAAGCTGGCACATGCTCAGCGACGAGCATGGCCATCATCGGATCCTGGATGCTCGTGAACACGAAGCTGGAAATCGACGCGCCGGCAAAGCCCGTGACGGCAAGGATGCGCCGTGCCACTGACACGCTGCTGGTTCTGCGCGCGAGGACAGGGGTGAGCGCGGCGGAGACGATGCATCCGACGCCGCCGAGGAGAAGCGGCATGCCCGCGAGCAGGGCGCCTTCCATCGCGCCTGTACTCGCGCGCTTCGCTCAGATAGGTCGGCAGCCAGGTGATGTAGAACCACCAGCCATAGGCGAGGCAGACGTACCGCGCGCAAATCAGCCAGATCGTCCGGTTCGAGAGCAGCGTCCGCCAGGGGATCGGCCCGTGCGACGACAGCCGTCTCCCTCGAGGGCGGGAAGCATCGCCAGCTCCGAGCGGTTCACGCCCGCGGTGAGTGCTCGGGTCGTCGCGCGGATACCAGATGTAGAAAGCAATGGCCCACAGGATGCCGATCAGACCCGAACAGCTCCTGAACAGCCGTCGCCACGAAATGAAGCGGAGCAGATAGGCGACGAGCAGCGGCGTCAGCGCAGCGCCCCATCGTGAGCTGAGCCACAGGATCGCCTGCGCGCGCGTCGCGCCCCGGACCGGAAGCCATGTCGTGAAGACTGCGTGTCAGGTTCGGAAAGCAGCCCGCTTCACCGACGCCAAAAAAGCAGCGCGTCATGCAGCAGCGACGGCAGGTTCCAGATCCAGCCGGTTGCCGCGGTGAAGAAGGACCACCACACCACGATCCGCATCAGGACCCGCCGGGGACCAATGCGGTCCCCCAGCCAGCCCCCCGGGATCTCGAAGAGCGCATAGGCCCAGGCAAACGCGGTGAAACGCCCAGCCCATCTCGATCGCTGACAGCCCCAAATCCGCACGTATCGAGGGCGCCGCTTGAGAGATGCAGACCCGATCGATGTAGGTGATCACCGCGAGCGTCACCGCAAAGACGGTGACGACGTGCCGAGCGCCGGTGGGCGGCGTCGCCGACGGGTGAAAACGCGGCCGCGGAGCCGAGCGCCGCTCGTTGAGTCCGATCATGAGAGGGATCGTGCTACGCTCGACCATCGGGTGAGGACACCGCATGAGTGTCATACGACCGGACGCTGCCGCGGCGCTTCGCCGGCCGACATCCTGAGGGAGAATTCGAGGCCCCGAACCCCGAACCCTCGAACCTTTTGGAACCCCTGGAACCCTTGAACCCCTGGAACCCCCGAACCCCAGCCCCTCACAACGCATCCATGGGGCACGGACAGTCGGAGCAGGGATGCGCCAGGAACCCAGGTTGAAGAGGGTGCGGTCCTTGAGCGCGCTGGCGAGGTTGCGCCGGGCCGACCCGGGCGTGTTCTCGCGCGAGCGCTGGCGCGCGTCCCTTCCCGGTTCGCGATCGCCTCGACAATCGAGCGATAGTGCTCGAGGGGCGATCGCCCCCTCATCGTGCTCGAGCCGTTGACCTCGGCGTTGGTGAACACGAGCAGGCGCTCGGCGCGGCGAACGGAAGAGTGATCAGGCTCTCGATCGTCCGAACGAGCATCGGACTCTTGGCGAGACGCCAGAGCTCCACGTGGAAGGCGTCGTTGACTTCGAGGTAGCGCACGAAATTATCGAGGTTCATCGGCAGGAGCTCGTCGACCTGGCGGCAGCACTGGCTGCAGACGGGCCAGCTCGTCCCGGCGCTCCAGGCGCTCGGCGGCGAAGCGGGCTGCGGGTGCCTTCGAGAACGCCGCGCGGTGTCGATCGCGTCCCAGATGTCGGCAATGGCGAACTCGCGGACGCGCGAAATCCGCCCGAAGGCAGGGGCCTCGAGAACGCCTTCGCGTGCCAGCCGGTCGGAGCGCGAGCCGGACCGGGGTCCGTGAGGCGTTCAGCATCCTCACCAGCGTGAGCTCGGCGAGCCGCTCTCCGGCGCGGAATTCCCGCGCAGCACCAGTTCCCTGAGCGCGAGGATGACCCGCCCGTCTGCGAGATCGCGCTCCCCGCCCCGGGTCGAAGATCCTGCATGCGGGTCATTCTGCGGACTAGTCACTCGCCATTTGTAAAGTGCCTTGCGGCCGGCCGCCCGCGTTGGTCCTCCTAAAGTAAGCGGACGGCAATGCGCGGCGGGCAAGCATCGTGCACAGGCCGACGAACTCATCCGCTGATTGAACCCGGCGGGGCGTTCGATCCGATCGAGGCCTCTAAAGACGATTCACGGGAGTGACCATCCTACCGACCCGAGCCAGGCACCAGTCGAGAACACATACCTGATCGATCCCGCCACGACGCCCGATCCAGATAGAGGTGGAAAGAATGTCACGCCGGACGAGGCCGTGCGGTTACGCGTGTTCGAAAAGGACTATCAGGCCGGGTTCTCTCTCGTCGTCGACCGGAGGTAGCCTCCGGAGCCGCCGCCCGCAGAAACCGTCCGCCGCTGTCGATTCTCTGCGCACGCGCTGGCGCAGACTGGCGTCTGCCGAATGGGGCGATCGTCACGGACGAGACGCCCCACGAAGCGCGCGTGGCGCGTGGGCGGAAATGCCTGCAGATCACTACACGTCCGTCGAGCTGCGCGTCTTCGACGACCTCGAAGCTGCTGAGCTGTGGGCCTCTCGCGGAACGAAGCTGCCGGAAAACCGGTAGGACGATTCGAGGCGACATTTTCGTATCGCCATCGGCGGCAACCTACGACGTTGTCCGAGTGTCGCCGACGTGACCGCGCGGAGTGGCACGCCGCGCGCACGGTTTTCGCTACGGCGATGTCTGATACCCTCCGTTCAAGCGCATCTTTCCTGGCGGCCACCAACGGTTCGGAAGCCCGCGCAACATCATGACGCCTGTCCCAGAGGTTCGAAAGTGGACTCCTCATTCTGCGTTCCTACAGGAATGTCCCGCGCACTCGACCGCGCCGCAAATCGAGTTCGGACCGTCATCCACGCATCTATCCCCTAGTCGAATCGCAGGTTGGCGGCGGTGATCCGCGCCCGGGCGGGCTGGGGACGGAACACACGCGGCTGGTCTGCGCCTTGCGTGCCCTTCCACCAAAGCCAGCGGTGGGGGTCAGACCGCAGGTCTGACTGCCCGGCACCAGACCCGTCGCGCCGGTGCAGCATTTGAAACAAGGATGGACATGGCGAAGACAAAGCCTCGACAAAAAACCCGATCGGCGGAAATCAACAGTCAAGGCGCCACTCGCGACCGCGGATGAGAAGGGCGCCACCCCGGACGCAATCGCACGGCGAGCATTCGAGGTCTATTGCGCGCGCGGTGGCGGGCACGGACAGGACGTGGACGACTGGCTGCAGGCGGAGCGCGAACTGATGGGCGCGAGAGCGACCTAGTGTCGCGTCCGACGTCCTGTTAACACCGAGCGCGGCGATGCGCCCGGCGCGCGCGGCGCGAGGAGGGCGCGGGAGTAATGCAACCGACGAGCAACGCGGCGCCCGGCGGGATGCAGCGTCGCATGCCGAATGTAACAGGACATCGGGGACGCGACACTAGCGGGCTACACACGCTCGAGGATGGTCGCGATGCCCTGCCCGACTCCGATACACATGGTGCAGAGCGCATACCGCCCTCCCGTCCGTCGCAACTGATGAACGGCCGTGGTGACGAGCCGTGCGCCGCTCGCGCCCAGCGGGTGCCCGATCGCGATCGCGCCGCCGTTGGGATTCACATGCGGTGCATCCTCGGGGACCCAAGTTCCCGCAAAACAGCAACCGCTTGCGCGGCGAACGCTTCGTTCAGTTCGACGACGTCGAGGTCGGTCAGCGACAGGCCGGCCTTCTGAAGCTACGCGTCGCGTCGCCGGGACGGGACCCATCCCCATCACGCGCGGCGCGACGCCGGCGCTACGGCGGACGCGACCACGCGCGCATGAGTGGGGGTCAATCCATTGCCGTTGGCGGCACGTTCGCCGGCGAGTGACCAGCATGGGCCGCGCCATCGTTCAAACCCGACGCGTTGCCCGCTGTCACGGTCCCGTCGGATCTCACGATGGGTTTGAGCCTCGGCCAAGCCCTCCATCGTCGTGTCGGGACGCGGGTGCTCGTCGGCTGCAAACAGGACGGACTCGCCCTTCTTTGCGGGAATCTGCATCGGTTGCGATTTCCTCCGCGAGCCAGCCGCACTTTCTGGCCGCCGCCGCGCGCCGTTGGCTCCGGTATGCGAATGCGTCCTGGCTCTCGCGGCTGATACCAGCAGGCAGCGGCGACGTTCTCGGCTGTTCTCAGGCATCGTGTCCGCGCCGCATTTCGACTGTAATGCCGGATTCACGAAGCGCCGCGCCCATGGTCGTATCCTCGAGCCTTGCCGATCGCGAAAACGGCGACTCTGCTTTCCCCATGACGAACGGTGCGCGCGACATACCCTCGACGCCCCCGGCAAGGACCAGCGCCGCTTCGCCGCAGCGAATGGCGCGGGCGCCGATCGCGATTGCGTCCAGACTCGACCCGCACAGCCGGTTGACGGTCGTGCCCGGGACCTCCTGCGGAGTCCGGCCAGCAGGACGGCCATCCGCGCCACGTTCCGATTGTCTTCTCCCGCCTGATTCGCGCAGCCCACGACCACGTCGTCCAGCGAGCTCCCAGTCGACCGACGGGTGCCGATCGACGAGCGCACGGATCGTCATCGCTGCGAGATCGTCGGTGCGGATCGATGCAAGCGATCCGCCGTAGCGGCCGAATGGCGTTCGCAGTGCGCTGCAGATGTAGGCGTCCATTTTCCTAAAACCAGTCAGAATTCTGAATTCAGAATATCAGAATTACACGGAGTCAGGAATGCTTTCTTACTAGCCGCAGAGCTCTCTCGAAGAACGATCCAATCAATTCGAACGAGAGTGGCTCGGAGTCCGGAGCCACTGCTCACAACGCCGTTGACCGCCCGACGAGCCGAGGTTCGAGCTCCAGGCTGCGTGTCGAGGCGATCCCGGTTCAGGAACCCGTGGCCGAGACCCTCCTGAGCATAAGGTCGCGTCGGCGCCCCGCGCGGCGAGGGCCTCGAAGAGAAGCTCGCTCTGGTGCGCCGGGACCGTCGTATCGCTCAGCCCGTGCAGGATCAGGAACGGCGGCACGTTCGCCCTGTTGTAGGCGATGGGATTGGCGAGGCCGCACTCGATCTTGATGTTGCTCGATGGGCCCACCGACGAGGAGCGACTCGAACGAGTTGGCGCGATGGTCCGCATCCCCGCAGGCAGTGATCGACTCCGGATCGCCAGAGGGACGATCGAATGGATCCCGGTGAGCATCCATTTGCAGGAAATCCGTCGGGCCGTAGCCGTCCACGACGGCCTGCACGTCACTGCTCTGTTCCGGCATGCTCGGAAGCGGCGCTCTCGAACACACCTGGGGCCAGACGTCGCGGCGAGAGCTGGCCAGGTGCCCGCCCGCCGAGGCGCCCCACAGTCCGATACGGCGGCCGTCGAAGCCGTAGCGCGCGATGCCACCGCGCGGAGCCACTCGAATCGCCGTCTTCACGTCCTCTATCTGTGCAGGGAAAATCGCGTCTGTCGTGAGGCGGTAGTCGATGCTCGCCATCGCGAAGCCGCTCGAGGCGAAATACCGCGACAGGTCAGGGGCCAGGCGCCGATCGCCAAATCGCCAGCCGCCTCCGTGCAGCCAGACGATCACCGGCGGGGTTCCCCGGCGCCGCCGGGAAGATAGAGATCGCGCCAGCAGCGGCTTTCCTCAGGCGACGCGTAAACGAGATCGTTCATCCGTCTGGATCGCGGCCACACCGCCTGAGCCGTGGAAGCGTCGTCGCGCGACAGCCCATGGCCGGCGTCTTTGGCGTCGCGGGGGCCCGTGCGGACATTCCTAGTGGACCGTTTCAATCATGTCTCCGAGGAGCAACCTCGTTGTGCAGGCGCGTTTCCGGCCGCGACAACGGAGCGGCCACTATAGCACACAGTCGACTAGAATCCGTTCGCTTTCAGTCGAGCGGGGCGCCGGAATAGCTCTCCGCCAGACTGGTCATCGCTGCGCGAGAGCTCACGAGATAGTCGAGCTCGGCGAGCTGCCGCCGCTCGTCGAAGGCCGTCTCGCCGTCGTTCTTGTGGAGCATCGACGTCATCCACCACGAAAGCCGCTCGCGCGCCAGACACGCCGCAGCCCGCGATCGGAGCAGGTCTCGAGAGCCCCCGCATTCCCACTCGTGTAAAACGCAGTCGAGTGCGTCGGCCAGCCGCCAGACGTCCGCCATCGCGAGATTCAGCCCCTTCGCACCGGTCGGAGGAACGATGTGCGCGGCGTCACCTGCCAGGAAGAGCGGCCCGTAGCGCATCGGCTTCGACGACAAAGCTCCGCATGCCGGTCACGCCCTTCTGCAGGATCGCGCCCTCATTCGGCCGCCATCCATCGTCTGTCTGGAGCCGGGTCTGGAGCTCCTTCCAAATCCGATCGTCGGGCCATTGATCAACGTCCTCGTCCGGGGCGCATTGCAGATACAGGCGGGTGATCGTGGGAGATCGCATGCTGAAGAGGGCGAAGCCGCGATCGTGGCGGCTGTAGACGAGCTCGTCGGACGCCGGCGGAGCGGCCGGCAAGGATGCCCAGCCAACCGAACGGATAGATGCGCTCGAACGTCCGGAACGCGGCTGCATGGGATGGACGCACGGCAGGTGCCGTGGAAGCCGTCGCAGCCCGCAATGAAATCGCACGTCAACTCTCGCGGCCGGCCACGTTCGCTGAACGTGATACGCGGCCGGGAGGTCTCCAGAGCGTGGACGCTGACGTCCGGGGTCCTCGAACAGGAGTGGCGCGCCAGTCGCGCGCCGCGCCTCGATCAGATCCTTCACCACCTTGTTCTGTCCGTAGATCGTGATGGCGCGGCCGCCTGTGAGCGCGGAGAAGTTGATATGGTGCCGGGAACCGGCAAATGCGATGTAGATACCGTCGGACGCAAGCCCCTCGCGCCGAAGCCGCTCGCCCACGCCGGCCTGCGTGAGCAGGTCCACGGTGGTCTGCTCGAGCACTCCGCCCGGACGCGTTCGATCACGTGTTCCGCGGGGCGGCGCTCGAGGATCACCGACTCGATCCCCTGCAGATGCAGCAACTGACCGAGCATCAGGCCGGCCGGGCCGCCGCCTACGATGCCGACCTGGGTGCGGTCTGGAATGGAGGTTTCGGTCATGCAGTTTTTCGCCGTGACTGCATTCTCGAAAGAAGCGTGACGCGCACACCAAACGGCGACGTAAGCGTGGGAGCAGGGCCGCATACTGACGAGGCCGCGCGCTTCGCGCCATTCTGGCCGCCCGAGTGTTTTTTCTTCGCTGCAGGATGCCATCAGGGAGTCGGTCCGCGACGGCGACGTCGTGGCGATGGAGGGGTTCACCCACCTGATTCCGTTCGCCGCGGGCCACGAAGTGATCCGGCAGCAGCGTCGCGGGCTGACTCTGGTCCGCATGACACCCGACGTCATTTTCGATCAGCTCATCGGCGCCGGCTGCGCGTCGCGGCTCGTGTTCTCGTGGGGCGGGAATCCGGGCGTGGGTCTCTCCACCGCCTCCGGGATGCGGTGGAACACAGCTGGCCGTGTCCGCTGGCGCTGGAGGAGTTCAGTCACGGCGCCATGGCCAACGCCTACGATGCCGGCGCGGCGAACCTGCCGTTCGCGGCGCTTCGCACGCATCCAGGCGGCCTCGCCGACGTGAATCCGCGCTACCGACGGTGACCTGTCCCTTCACCGGTGAGACGCTCGTCGCGGTGCCGGCGCTCCGGCCGGACGTCACCATCATTCACGCGCAGAAAGCCGACCGCGAGGGCAACGTCCTCATCGAGGGCATCGTCGGCGTTCAGAAGGAAGCCGTGCTGCGCCGCGCGCTGTGCCGTCGTCACCGTCGAAGAAGTCGTTGACAGCTTCGAAGGCGGACATCCCAACGCGTGCATTCTGCCGCGCTGGACGATTCGCGCAATCGCCGCCGTGCCCGGCGGCGCATTTCCGTCATACGCCTTCGGCTACTACGCGCGCGACAACGCGTTCTATCGAAGCTGGATGAGATCTCACGCACCCGCGACGGTTTCAGGCCTGGCTCGACGAGCAGTGATGCGGTCGGGGCCCGAGGCATTTGCCGCTCGAGGTCGGCGAGGTCGCGTGATGACGACTCCTTACACAGGCGACGAGATGCTGACGGTCGCCGCGTCCCGCGCCGTGGGCAACGACGACATCTGCTTCGTCGGGATCGGGCAACCGTCCGCCGCCTGCAACCTCGCCCGGCTCACGCATGCGCCGCGAATCACATTGATCTACGAGTCCGGCACGATCGGCGTGCGACCGACCGTGCTGCCGCTGTCGATTGGCGACGGCGAGCTCTGCGCGACCGCGCTGACGACCGTCTCGGTGCCCGAGTTCTTCGGTCACTGGCTGCAGGGCGGGCGGATTACAGTTGATTCCTGGGTGCGCGCGCAGCTCGATCGATTCGGCCAATATCAACACGACCGTGATTGGTCCCTATGCGACGCCGACGAGTTCGACTGCCGGGCGCGGGCGGCGTGTCCGACATGGCGGTCTGCTGCCAGCGTATCTTCATCGTGATGCCGCACTCGAAGCGCGGAATGGTCGCGAACGCATCGATTTCGTGACCGTCCATCGGCCACGGCTCGGGCGGCGGGCTCGTGCCCGGCTCGGGATTCGAACGGAGGGCGCCAGTCAAGGTGGATCACGGATCTCTGCATCATGGAACCGAGCCCGACGACGAAGGAGATGATGGTCACCAGCCTCCATCCCCGTGCCAGCCCAAAGAGGCGGTCGACAGCGCAACGGGTTGGCCGGTGCGTTTCAGTGACACGCTGACCGAAACGCGGAGCCTGCGTGGTCGGAGCTCGAGGTCCTCGCGAGCGTTGCGCGCGGACACGCGCGGGCGCATGGTGCCGCACTGACCACGCTTCATACAGAGTATCCGCGTGACCTTCCGGACGACCGAAACCGGGCAATCATCCACAGCGACTCTCCGGGATACGGCAGCACCGTGCTTCGGCATCCGAGCAGCCGCTCGTCGTGATTCCGCACACGCTGTCGAGATCACGGGTCCGGTGTATACGCGCCACGGGCCGCATGGACATTGCCGACAGTGACCTCACGCGGCAGCACGCCAGCGAGCCCCTCGGCGAGCGCATCCTCGTCGAAGGCCGCGTCCTCGACGAGGACGGACCTGACCCGTCGCCGCAGACGCTGGTCGAGATCTGGCAGGCCAACGCAGCGGGCGGTACGCACAAGATCGACCAGCACGCCGCGCCGCTCGATCCGAATTTTTCCGGGGCGGGCCGAACGGTCCGGACGCTGACGGTCGCTATCGCTTCGTCACGATCCGGCCCGGAGCGTACCCCGTGGAACAACCACGCCAACGCCTGGCGTCCGGCCGCACATCCACTTCTCGCTGTTCGGAACCAACTTTCTGACCCGCCTGATCACGCAGATGTACTTCCCTGGCGATCCGCTGCTCCCGCACGATCCGATCTTCAACTCGATCCCTGGACCAGGCGCGCGCGCGCGCGACTGGATTGCCGGGTTCTCGCTGGACGTGACGGAACCGGGATGGGCCCTGGGATTCACGTTCGACATCGTGCTCCGAGGATCGCCGGCACGCCGATGGTGGATTGAATTGGCGGCTCGTAGACCCCGTTCCAAAACGGTCGGCCCCTTCTTCGATTTCCCGGCCTCGAGCTCGAGACCGGGCGAGGTCGTTGCCTGCGGCAGCAGCGCAAAGGACGGCAGATTGTCGTCGAGGGTCCCTCCGCGACGGAGAGCCGGTGCCCCCGTCCCGGTGACGCGATCGTGGAGGCCCCGCAGGCGAGCGCCGCCAGCCAGCTATCGGCACCCGGCAGACGATCGGGACGCGCCGCTCGACCCTGCCGATGCGACGGCTTCGGCCGTGTCGCGACTGACGGCCGACGGACGCTTCAGTTTCTCGACCGTCATGCCCTGGACGCGTCGCCGGACCGGACGGCCGCTCTGCAGGCGCCGCACCTGCTCGTCAGCGTCATGGCCCGGGGGATTCTCACGAGGCTGGCAACCCGGATCTATTTCGAGAGCGAGCCCGCGAACGCCGACGATCCCATTCTGGAGAACTCGTTCCGGAGAATCGACGCAGGACGCTCATCGCGCGCCTCGCAGGCTCGAACCGGTACGTGTTCGACGTCAAGCTGCAGGGACCCGGCTTGAGACCGTGTTCTTCGACGTGTAGAGGGAGGGTGGGACCGGCTTGATGACGGAGAGGTCGAGCGCGCGTTTGCGGAAGACACGCGCGTCCAGAAGATGCTGGACGTCGAGGCTGCGCTCGCGCGGGCCGAAGCGCAGGCCGGGATCATTCCGGCATCTGCCGCCGAGGCGATCTCCGCGCGCTTCCCGTGCCGAAGCGCTTCGACGTCGCGACCATCGTCGCCGACGCCCACTCGGCCGGGAATCTCGCCCATTCCACTCGTCAAGGCGCTCACCCGCCTCGTCGCGGACGACAGTCCGGAGTCGAGCCGGTGCACGCGCACTGGGGCGCGACGAGCCCAGGACATCGTCGATACCGGTCTCGTTCCTCCAGCTGCGGGATGCGGTTCCGGTCGTCGTCCGTGACCTTCGTCGAGCCGCGTCCGCCGCCGCGACGCACGCCCGCCTGCACGCCCGGACGCCCACGCCCGGGCGCACGTGGCCGCGGCAGGCGACGCCCATCACATTCGGCCCGAAGGCAGCTCGCTGGCTGGACGCGCGCTCGTTCGCACGATGGAGGGCCCGAGTCGGCGTTGACCGGCGCTCTTGTGCCTGCAGTTCGGAGGCGCTCTCCGGCACACCTCGCGTCGCTCGGCGCCGACGGGCTGAACGTCTCTTCGCGGATGGGCGCGCTCCTCAACGCCTTCCAGTGCCCGCCGTGCCCCGGCACGCGCACCGCGATCGGCCCGCGACGCTCGCGTTATTGCGCTCGGCGTGTCGTGCGGAACGATGGGCAAGATCGCCCGCGACGTCGCGCTCCTTCCGGCCAGGGCCGAGATCCAGGAGGCCATCGAACCGTCCGCCGACGCAGGTGGCTCGTCCACCATGCCGGCACAAGCGGAACCCGGTGCGCGCCGCACGCGTCCTCTCGGCGTGCGGTCCGGGCGCCCGGCCTCGTCTCGGCGATGTTGAGCGCCATGCCGCAGGAGCACGAGCGCGGGCTCGGCGGGTGGCAGGCCGAGTGGGATGTGCTGCCGGAACTGGTTCGCGTGACCGCCTCGGCGGCGACATCGACCGCGGAGCCTGCTCGAGGCGGTTGATCGTCCGGAACGAGGCGATGGAACGCAACACTCCAAATGACGCAGGGTCTGATCATGGCCGAGTCCGCGGTGGCTAGGCAACTGGCGCCCCACGTCGGGAAATCGACAGCGCACGATCTCGTCGATCGCGCGGCGCGCCGCCGCTCGACGAGGGCGTCAGCTTCGCGGATGCCCTCGCGCAGGATCCGGAAATCACCAGGTCGCTCGGCCCCGGGGCGCTCGCGGACGCACTCCGAGCCCGCGGACTATCTCGGTGTCTCAGCGCAGTTCGTCGCGCGTTCGTTCGCACTGCAACGGACTCGAAGACGAAAGCATGGCGAATCTTCAGACCCTGCAGACGACCTCCAGGGGCATCGCCTGGCGCGCCGACGGGCCGGTCGATGCACCCGCCCTGCTGCTGCTCCGCCTCGCTTCGGGACGACCTCCAGATCATCTGGCGGCCGCAAATCCAGCCGCTGTCCGAGGCGCTATCGGGTCGTTTCGGCTGGACGCAGCGCGGACACGGCCAGTCGGAGGCGCGACCGCCGGGACTGCGTGGCACTCGACGATCTCGGCGCCGATGCCGTGAGCGTGCTCGACGCGGCAGGTGTGGAGCGAGGTCGCCGTGTGCAGGTCTCGCTCGGCGGCATGACGGCGATGTGGCTCGCCGCCCGTCCCGGATCGAGTCCGTTCGCTCGTCGCCGTCAGCACCGGATTGAAGATCCGGCGCTCGATCGATGTGGGAAGAGCGCATCAGTCAGGTTCGCGCCGGCGGCACCGAATCGATCGCCGACGCGTCGATGGGACGCTGGTTTGCCGAACGCTTCCGCGGTGCGCATCCCGACGTCGTATCGTGGTGCCGGGCGTGCTGATCGGATGCCCGACCGATGGCTATCAGCTGCTGTGGGGCTCTGATGGTGCCGTCTCCACGCCGCCGCCCAGCGCATCGTCGCGCCGACGATCGTGATCGTCGGCCGCGAGGATCCGGTCACGCCACCGGCGAATGCGCAGGGAATCGTAAACCACATCGCAGGCGCGCGGCTCTGACGCTGGATGCCTCACGCCTCTGCGCCAATCGAGCAGCCGCGGGCATTCAACGACGCGGTGCTCACGTTTCTAGGAGCTAGAAGTTAGGAGCTAGGAGCAGAGCGGACCGCGCTGATAGCAGGCTGTCGCGCTACCCAGGCGCGAGCGAAGCGAAGCGCCGGTGACCGCGATTGGGGCCCGCGGCATTAAATGCTGACAGGAGCAGCAAGAAATGGACGAACGCGAGCGGCATGCCGAGGGAATGAAGGTTCGGCGGGACGTGCTCGGCGACGATCACGTCGACCGGGCTGTCGCGCGCACCATTCCCTGACGGCGGAATTCAGGATCTGATCACGCGCTACGCGTGGAGATCTGGACGCGTCCCGGCCTGGGCCTGCGGAGCTCGCCGAATGCTCGTGATCGGAACCCTGCTGGCGCTCGGCCGCTTCGACGAGCTGCGGATGCACGTTCGCTCCGCCATCGAAGAGGATGGGTGTTTGTCGTGGACGAGATCAAAGAAGTGCTCCTGCAGCAGGCGATCTACTGCGAGTGCCCTGCTGCCAGCTTACGGCTTTCGAGTTCTGCGGGAAGTCGTCGAAGGGCGGCAGCGATAGCCGTCGCGGGCTTAGGGCCCGTCCGGAAATAACTGCACCATTCTGGCCGCCGATGCATCCCGCCGGGCTGCGTTGCTCGTCGCTTACATACGCTCGGTATGCGCGCTCCTCGCGCCTCGCCGGGCGGGCGCCTCGACGCCCAGCTTGGCGCACTTATTTCCGGACGGGCCCTAACGGCCGCCTTCGTAGTAGTTCGCCACGCACGGTCCATGACCCACGCCGTCCGCGCGGCTTTCACCTGTCGACGTGACGGGGCATACCGCGCAACTGTCGACGATGGCCTGGATGAGGGGCTGGTGGACGTGGGGAGGGATTGCGAACCGCGTGAACGTCCGGGTCACCTTCAACGAACCCACGCGCCACGATCGTCGGTATCTCCGAAGACCAGGTCTGCAGCTCGCCGGCCGATCCCTTGAATGTCATCCGGTCGAATGTCCGGTCGGCGTGAAGTTCAGATTCCCGTCCCGAGCACGCGATCGCCGATCGAACGCGGAGGCCGTGACGTCCTCCGCGGCGATAACTTTCCACCGGTATTCGTGGCAACGCCCCAGACTCCAGTGATCGGACCGAGGAAGTCGAGCAGATCGAAGCAGTGGAGGCGAGGTCGAAGAACAGGCCCGCTCCTGCGACGGCAGGGACGAATCACCAGCCTGAGGCCTTGTCGCCTGCAGGCAGCGATGCGGTGACCTCGACATGGACGGAGGTCACTCGTCCGATGGTGCCGCTCGGCGCAGCAGATCGCGAACCAGCGAAGCCTGGGAAGCGCGCGCCGGTAGTAAGCGACCCACAGCGGGACCTCGCGCGCCTTAGATACCTCTGTCATCCGCAGGCATTCCGCATGATTGAGCGCCATCGGCTTCTCGACGAGGCACGGCTTTCCCGCCGCCGCAACCGCCAGTGCCAGCTCGCAGTGCGTTGCAGGAAGCGTCACTCCACGTAGACGGCGTCGATTTCGGGATCGCGGATCAGATCTTCCTGCGCGCTCGTGGACCTTCGGTACCCGTGCCGCCTGGCATAGTCGCGCTTTAGCGACCATCGCCGCATGACCGCGACGAGCTCCGACCCATCGGCCTTCTGAAATCCAGGCCCGCTCTTGACTTCGGTCACGTCACCGCGGCCGATGATCCCCAGCGAATGGTCACGGAAGAAGAATACAGGAGTCGGCGCTCGGCGATCGGCAGTCACGAACTGTGCTGACACAGGGCTGTCGCCCCTGAGCAGCCTGCGAGCGTAGCAGAGCAGCAGCGGATGGGCCGCGGGGGTGGGCCGCGGCGCTGAGCCTGCTGACACAGCTTGCGGTCGGGAAGATCCCGACCGCGGCTCCACCCTTTTAGAACCGAACTTCACGCCCAGCTGCACCTGCCGCTCGGTGCCGCACACCGCGCACGACGGGCTCGAGAGCATCGCCGAGATCGTGCCGAAGGCGGCGTTGCCGAACGTCGTGTTCGGGTTGCGCGAACTGCGGGTGGTTCAGCACGTTGAACGCCTCGACGCGGAACTCGGTGTCGAACGTGCCGAACTTCGTGTTCTTGATCAGCCGAGGCGTCGATGTTGAACGACCCGGGCCCGCGCAGGATGCTGCGGCCCGGCGTCGCCGTAGGTGCCGCGTGAGGTCCGTCGGCGACACGAAGCAGCCGAGATCGAACCACTGGTCGATCGTCGGGTCGGTCGCATGCGCCGTCGCACGATGCGATTCGGCCGGTTGCCGGTGCCCGTCGACTGCACGCCGTTGGTCTGCGTGATCGTCAGCGGCAGGCCCGCCGCGGAGCAGCAGGATGCCGCTGGTCTGCCAGCCGCCGTACAGCTTGTCGCGCGCCCACGGCAGCTCGTAGATCCAGCGCTCGACGCTGAACGTGTGCGTGATGTCGTAGTCGGCCGGCCCGCGGTTGTACGCGGAGTCGTAGACGTTGGTCAGCGTGACCAGTGCCGTCGTTGTCGGAGTTGAGGTCGATCGCCTTGCCGTAGGTGTAGGCGTTCAGGAACGAGAAGTTGTTCGGCGAAGCGGCGCTGGAACTTCACGAGCAGCGCGTTGTAGTCGAGCGTGCCCGCGGCTCTGGACCTGGCCGATGCGTGCGCAGCGCCGGCGACGAGCGCGATGACGGACGGTTGCACGTTCTGAGTCGGTCACGCCGACGACCGGGTGGCGCCTGGTTCGGGTCGCCCTTCGATCAGCATCTGCCGGCCCTGCGACCCGACGTAGGCGACCTCCAGCATGTAGTTGGTGCGCGAAGGCGCGCTGGACGTTGATGTTCCACTGCCGCGCGTAGGCGTCGCGGAAGTTGATGTCGAAGATCGACCGCGTCGTGCCCGCGGCCGGCACGAGTTCGGATCGACGCCCGGAGGCGCCGGCAGACCGTCCTTGAGCAGCAGGTTGTGCGCCGTAGGCCGACGGATCGGCGTTCAGCGCCGTCGACTGCAGGAACGGCGGGTTCTGCGCCTTCGACGACGACGTGCCGCCGGGCGTGAAGTTCCAGAAGACGCCGAAGCCGCCGCGCACGATGCGTGCTTGCCGTTGCCGTCGAGGTCGTAGGCAAAGCCGAAGCGCGGACCGAGGTCGCGCCTTCGAGTAGGTCTGCAGGTAGCGGCCGACCTTGACGCCGTTGATCACGGCGTCGTCGGACGCGACGACGAACTTGCCGAGTCGTCTCGTCGAAGTTCGACTGGCGATTGTCGACCTCGATCCAGGGCACGTAGACGTCCCAGCGCAGGCCGAGCGTTGATCGTCAGCCGGTTCGTGACACGCGGAAGTCGTCCTGCACGTAGAGCGGCGTATGCTCCGGGCGTTCTCGATGTAGGTGTCGGCGTCGAACAGGTTGCGGGTCTTCGATGTTGACGTAGCCCGAGCATGAAGCTGGCCACGTCGAAGCCGGTCGCGCTGTTGATCGTGCAGCCCGCCGGCAGGCCGGCGCAGTTCGACGTCATGTTGTTGTTGAAGTTGAAGTTGCCGACGATCGTGTCGGCGTTCAGGATCTCGCGCGACCGCAGCGTGAGGCTGCCGCCGCTCTTGAGCGTGTGCTTGCCCTTGATCCAGGTGACGTTGTCGAAGATCTGGAAGTCGTTCTGGTTGGTGATGAGCGGCTGGTTGCTGTTGGCGCCGAGGTTCCTGATGTTCTGGAACGTCGAGCTGCGTCATCGCCGACGTCGCCGTGATTGAGGTTGATGCCGGGAAGGCCCACGGCGGTCGGCCGGGTTGGTGCCGTAGTCGATCGGCGTCATGAAGAACTTGATCGATGACCAGCCGAAGCGGAACTCGTTCAGCAGGCTCGTGCCGAACGGTGTGCGTGTCGTTGAAGCGCCAGGCTCTGCGCCTTGATGTTGCCGTCGCCGGCGCCGAACGTCGACGCCGGCGTCGCCGTGCGGCAGCGTCGCCGGCTGGATCCGATGCGTCTTCTGGTAGCTGTAGCTGGATGAAGAACCGGTTGCTGTTGCGTCAGGTTGTGGTCGACCTTGACGTCGAACTGGTTGTCCTCGCGGTTCATTGATCGGGTTGATCAGGTAGTTGTTGATCGATCTGCCCGTTGGCTGCCGATCGTGCCGGCGGTGTTCGGCTCCGGATACAGCTGCGTCGAGGATGTTGCGCGCGACCGGGATCGATGCGGTCGCGCGGAATGATGTTGCCCGGGAACGGCTGACCGGTCGTGCGGGTCGTAGATGACGCGGCTCAGCTCGGAGAAATCGCCGGTCCGCATCGCCAGCGTCGGCACGGTCGACAGGAACGTCTGCGCCCTGCGTGCTCGCGGTGGCCCTGGTAGTCGCCGAAGAAGAACGTCTTGTCCTTGAAGATCGGGCCGCCGATGGTGCCGCCGAACTGGTTCTGCTTGAAGTCCGGCTTGGCGCGGCCGGCGCGGTTGTTGAAGAAGTTGTTGGCGTCGAACGCGTCGTTGCGGTGGAACTCGAAGCCGCTGCCGTGGAAGCTGTTGCGTGCCCGACTTGATCTGCAGGTTGACGACGCCGCCGAGCGACCGGCCGAACTCCGCCGAGTAGGTGCGAGGTCTGCAGCTTGAACTCGTCGAGGGCGTCGACGCTCGGGAAGATGACGACCGTCTGGAGCCACGTCTCGTTGTTGTCGACGCCGTCGAGCATGTAGTTGTTGTCGCGCGGACGCTGGCCGTTGGCCGAGAACGACGCCGAGGCGCGCCACGCCAGGCTGCCGGCGCCGTCGATGTTCGCGCCCGGGATGCCGCGGAGGACGCCCGGGGATGGTGCGGGTCAGGTTGACGAAGTTGCGGCCGTTGAGCGGCAGCGCCTCGATCTGCGCGTTGCTGACCGTCGTCCCGAGCTCGGATGAAGACGTCTGGACGAGCGGGTCTCGGCGCCTCGACGCTGACCGACTCGGTCATCGCGCCGACTTCGAGCTTGAGATCGATGCGAACACGCTGGTCGACGCCGACTTCGATGTTCGAGAGCGGCGAGCGCCTTGAAGCCGCTCATCTCGCTCATGACGGTGTAGGTGCCGGTGAGGAGCGACGGCGCGGTGTAGCTCGCCGTTGGCGTCAGAGGTGACGGTTCGCGTGAGCGCCGTTCCCTCGTTGACTATCGTGACCTTGGCGCCCGCGACGATGGCGCCGGATGAATCCGTGACCGTTCCGAGGATGGTTCCGCTGACCGACTGTGCGAGTGCGGCCGGGGCCGCAGTCGCGACCATCAACGCAGCGCACTGCAAGAAAGCCGCAGTGCCAAACTGCCGGCGTGCCTCGTATGTTCTCCTCCGAGATGAACCGACGGTTGACTGGCGGCCGCATGACTTGAAGCAGCAGCGAACGCTCCCGCGATCGATCGGGGCCAGATTCCGGGGCCGCGACAAAGTGGAGCGGCTGCTGCCGATTCAGGCTGACATCTCATTCGTACGGACGCCGTGAATGAGATTGGCTTTACCAGTTGAGGATCAGCTTGTATCATAGGCGTCCGGCCGGCTGCAATCAGAGAACTCGCGCAGCGAGGCATCGTGCACACTCTTTCTCTTCTTCCTTGCGGGCGGACGTCCATGGAGCCCAGCGGCGCCCGCCCCTCGGGAGCTGCCAGCATGACGGAAGCCGCGAGTGGGCCGGCGTGATTTCCTCAGAGACATCGCAGGATCGGCCGCTGCCATTTCGATACTCCCCCGGACCTCCAACGCGCAGACGCCGGCGAAAACTGTAAGTCCGAAGCTGAAGTTCGCGGTCATCAGGGATCAACCACTCGCACATCAACAGCCAGGTCGACGCCGTGCTGCGTGGCGGCGGCGAGCTCGTCTCGGTGTTCGCGAAGGAACCGGACCTCGTCGACGCGTTCGTCAAACGATTCCCGCAAGCCAAACGGGCGCGCGAAGAGAAAGAGGTCCTCGAGGACAAGTCCGATTCAACTGGTGCTCAGCTCCGGGATCCCGGTCGACCGCGCGCCGCTCGGCATCCGCGTCATGAAGCACGGAAGGACTACATGTCGCGGACAAGCCGGGCGTCACGACGCTCGAGCAGCTCGCCGGAAGCGCGCAAGGTGCAGGCGGAGACCAAGCGCATCTACTCGATCATGTACAGCGAGCGGTTCGAGAACCGCGCGACCGTGAAGGCGGGCGAGCTCGTGAAGGCCGGAGCGATCGGACAAGTGATTCAGACGATCGGCCTGGGTCCGCATCGGATCACGCCGGCGTCGCGACCCGGACTGGTTCTGCGGACAAGGCGCAGTTCGGCGGCATCCTCTGCTGACATCGGTTCCCACCAGGCGGACCAGTTCCTGTATGCTTCACGGGCTCCACGAGAGCCGACGTCGTGCTCATCCCAGATCGGGAACGTCCATCATTCCGATCGGCCGAAGTTCGAGGACTTCGGCGACGTCGATGCTGCAGAGGCGATCGGCGGTGTCGGATACATTCGCGTGGACTGGTTCACGCCCGACGGCCTGCTCTACGTGGGGCGACGGCCGGCTCACGATTCTCGGGCACGGACGGATTCATCGAGATCCGCAAGAACGTCGACATCGGCGGACGCCCGGGCGGCGAGCCACCTGTTCCTCGTGGACAACAAGGACACGCGCTACATCGACACACAGGATGTCGTGCTGCCGTATGGCGACCAGCTCGTGACCGATGTCCTCAACCGGACCGAGACGGCGATGTCGCAGGCGCACTGTTTCCTTGCGACGGAGCTCATGCTCAAAGCGCAGGCGCAGGCGCAAACCGTTCGATTCGGCCTCGTAGCGACTCCGACGTGCGGACGAAGCCGCTCGTGAGAGCGGGCTGTCGCGTCTAACCAGCCGCGAGCGAAGCGCCTGCAGGCCCGGCGAGCGAGCGCAGCCGAGGCAAACCGAGCGCACGGGGTGGGGCCCGTGCGCAATGAGAGAGCGAGCGGCGAGTGCCCGCGGAGGTGGGGCCCGCAGGTGTAAAGATGGCACCCTTCATGTCGCAAAAGAGCGAAGGCGTTACTCGACGTCAGTTCCGCGGCGTCGCTGCGAGCAACCGTGGTGGCGTCGGCTTCGTCAGCCGGCGCGACCAGGCTTCCCGTCGATTGTGCCGGCGTCGGTTCTCGGCGCCAGCTCGCCCGGGAACCGGATCAACGTCGGCGCGATCGGCAACGGGCCGGATCTCGCGCGGGCACGATCTTGCCGGGACTCTGGCAGCACGACAGCGCGCGGATCATGGCGGTCGTGCGATCTCGATTCAGCCACCGAGTCGCGGACGGCGTGAACGCTCGTCAACGGCTACTACACCAAGAAGACCGGCAAGCCGTACGACGGCGTGACGGCGTACGCGGACTATCGCGAGCTGCTCTGCGAACAAGGACGTCGATGCCGTGGTGATCAGCACGCCGGATCACTGGCACGCGATCATCGCGATCGCGATGCCGTGCAGGCAGGCAAGGACGTCTACCTGCAGAAGCCGGCGTCGCTCACGATCGCCGAGGGTCGAGCGCTCAGCGATGCGGTGCACCACTCGGGCCGGATCTTCCAGATCGGCAGCCAGCAGCGATCGTCGCCGCAGTTCCGCGTACGCGGCGGAGCTCGTGCGCAACGGCCGGATCGGCCAGCTGAAGACGGTCGAAGATCGGGCCTGCCGGGCGATCCCTCAGGAGACGACGAGCCGGTGATGCCGGTGCCCGAAGAACCTGAACTACGACATGTGGCTCGGCTCGACGCCGGTCGTGCCATACCGAGAAGCGCGTCCACCCGCAGAGCGGCTACGACCGCCCGGCTGGCTGCGCTGCGAGCAGTTCGGCGCCGGCATGATCACCGGCTGGGGCGCGCATCACATCGACAGCGCCCACTGGGGCATGGACACGGAGTTCACGGGACCGATCGAGGTCTGGGGTTCGGCGGAGTTTCCCGAAGAAGGGCCTGTGGGACGTCCACGGACCATTCAGGACCGAGGCGGTCTACGCCAACGGCGTCCACATGATCGTCAGCGGTGATTTTCCGAACGGGATCAAGTTCATCGGGACCGAAGGCTGGATCTTCGTGTCGCGCGGCAACGAGACCGTCACGGCCAGCGATCCCGTCGTCGAAGCTGAAAGACGCGCAGGCGCTCGTCGTCGAGCGATCCGAAAATCATCACGTCGGTGATCGGACCGAACGAGATCCACCTGCTACGAGAGCAAGGATCACCACGGCAACTGGCTGGAGTGCGTGCGGTCGCGGCAGCAGCCGATCGCGCCGGTGGAAGTCGCGCACCGGGCCTGTTCGGCTTGCCTGATCCACCACATGGCGATGAAGGCTGAAGCGGAAGCTGCACTGGGATCCGCTGAACGAACGATTCAAGAACGACGACGAGGCCAACGCCTTGCTCTCGTCCGCAACGCCCGCCGTACGTCCTTCCATAGGGTCGCCTTCGCGTCGTCACGCCTCTGACTGAACTCTAACCAGCTGATTACCGTTCGCTCATGACGGGACCTTTGACGGTCCCGTACTTCAAGTCTGAATCTCAGCCGCAGGTGGCATCAGCAAGTTCCGTCTCGCGTCGGCGCATGAAGAGCCGCGTCGGCGGCTGCTGCCGAGCGCTCGCTGCCGCGTTCGGTCACAACACGCTCGCACGTTGAAGGGGTATCAGTTAGTATGAGCGACTCGTCCGTGTCGTTCGTTGGGGTTCACGGAAACAACGCACGCCTACCGGTTGACCTTCGAGGAGTTCGAGCTCGACCCCTCCGCTGGACGACTCATTGGTCGCTCGGGTCCTGTTGCGCTCACACCGAAGTCGCTTGCGCTGCTCGAAGTATCTCGCCGCGCGTTCCGGCCGATTGATCACGAAGCAGGAACTGCTCGACGCGATCTGGCCCGGCGTGGCCGTCGCGGACGGCGCGCTGAAAGTCTGCGTGCGGAAATCCGGCGGGCGCTCGATGACGACGCCCGTGCGCCGCGCTACGTCGAAACCGCTCACAGACGGGGCTACCGCTTCATCGCTCCGGTTCGTCGCGTGCCCCTCGACGACATGACGACGTCCGGTGCAGGCGCCCCGCGAAGAGCATCCCGTCGCGCCGATCCGGTACGCTCGGAGCGGAACGTCAACATCGCCTACCAGGTCGTTGGCAACGGCCCGATCGACCTGGTCTTCGTGATGGGATGGGTCTCGCACCTCGAGTACTACTGGCGCGAGCCGTCGTTCGCGCGTTTCCTGAGGCGGCTCGCGGGATTCTCGCGTCTCATCCTGTTCGACAAGCGCGGGACGGGATTGTCCGATCCGGTCACCGAGATGCCGACGCTCGAGCAGCGCATGGACGACGTGCGCGCGGTGCTGGACGCGGTGGGATCCGAGCGCGCAGCCCTGCTCGGCGTGTCCGAAGGCGGACCGATGTGCGCGCTGTTCGCGGCCACGTATCCCGGGAGAACCGAGGCGCTCGTGATGGTGGGCACCTACGCGCGCCGCGCGTGCGCACCGGACTATCCGTGGGCCCCCACTGCGGAAGAGCGCGAGGCCTTCTGCCGCGAGATCGTCGAGCATTGGGGTGGTCCGGTCGGCATCGAGGAGACGCGCGCCGAGTGTCGCGTCGGATCCGGCGTTTCGTGACTGGTGGGCCACATGCCTGCGAATGGGCGCCAGTCCCGCGGCGGCCGTTGCCCTCACGCGGATGAACGCGGCGATCGACATCCGTCACATCCTGCCGACGGTGCGGCGTCCCGTCGCTGGTGATGCACCGAACGGGCGACCACCTCCTGAAGCTCGAGGAGGGCCGGTACGTCGCGAGCCTGATTCCTGGCGCCCGCTTCGTGGAGCTCCCGGGACAGGATCATCTGCCCTTCGTCGGCGATCAGACGATGATGCTCGACACGATCGAGCGATTCCTCAGCGCATCGCGAGCGCCTGTGGAATCGAATCGCATGCTTGCCACGATTCTCTGTGCCGCGTCGCGCGGCGATGAGAAGGCCGCGCTTCCGGTCGAGCGTCTGCAGGGGATGGTCGCCGCGGAAGCGGCGCGGTTCGGCGGCAGCGCCGTGGAGCAGACGCGTCAGCAGGTGTTCGCGGTGTTCGACGGTCCCGCCCGCGCGATTCGCTGCGCGTGCGCGATCAGCGGCGCCGCCGGCGAAAGCAAGCATCCTCTCAGCGTGGGCCTGCACACAGGCGAATGCGATCTCGCCGCGGGCGCGGCGAAGCGGAGCTCGTGGCCGACATCGGCGCGCGCATCTCGGCGCTCGGGAAAGCGGGCGACGTCCTCGTCTCCCGGACCGTCGTCGACCTCGTCGCCGGATCCGGTCTGAGCTTCCTGGATCGCGGCTCCCATAAGCTCGCCGACGGACTCCACGAGTGGCGGGTGTTCGCCGTCCGGCAGGAAGGAGCAGGACCGTAGTGTATCACGGGCCGAGCTTGCCTCAGCATTCCGCCAGTTAGGCATCGGCTCAGGTGACACGCTCATGGTCCATGCGTCGGTCCGCTCGGTCGGCGAGGTTGCGGGAGGTCCCGACCAGATCCACCTTGCGCTCAAGGACGCGCTGACGCCTGACGGCACGCTCATGATGTATGCGAGCTGCCCCGACCTACTACGATGAGGTGTGGGGCGCGGGCACCTGAGCACCGCTCAGGAACGCGAGCTGCTCGGAAGCTCCCGGCCTACGATGCACTCACGGCAAGGTCCCAACGCGACAACGGCGCGCCTGTCGAGCTGCTTCGGACGTATCCCGGATCGTTGGTCAATTCACATGTCGCTCTTTGGTTCGTCGTGTGGGGCAGGCGCGCGAGCCACCTGATCTCGAAGCAGCCGTGGAGCTATGCGTTCGGCCGGAGTCAGCGCTCGAACGCTTCGCGGAGTTGAACGGTCGAATTCTGCTGCTCGGCTGCGATCACGATACGGTGACGTTCCTCCACTACGCCGAGCACATCGTGGAGATCCGGGCAAACGGGTGGCGAAGTAAGGTGCCGGTCGCCGAGAACGGCGGGCGGGTGTGGCGGGACATGGAGGAGATCGATTCGTCCGGAGCCGGCGCCCACCGGACTGGCCCGAACGCTTCTTCGCGCGCCTCGTCGACACGTACTCGGGCGCACGGCCAACCGTGGAGGCCGCGTGGGCGATGCCCAGTGCTTCGTGCTGGACGCGCCCGGCCTTCTGACGTTCGCGCTGGACGTCATGAAGGCCGTCGCGGCGGATCCCGGAGCCGCGGCCGGGCTGCACGCGTAGGGGAGGTCAGACCTTCACGGCTCGTTGCTTCTGGTGTGCCGGGCGCGGAGTCGCACCGAGCTGCCCCGCCGCAACCATCGCGCGAATCTTCGCGCGACGCAGGAACGGTGCGCTTCCGGTTGATCTGGTAGCGCGACTTGTCGCCGTTTTTCTGAGACATCTTTCAATTAGAACACGAATCTTGCGCCTATCTGTATCTCCCGCCCTGCCCCGTCGATCCGTTTCCGCGTGACCTTCCCGAAGGTCGCACTCGCGAGATCGACGTCCGGGTTGTCCCAGATGATGTTGTTGAAGGCGTTGTAGGCCTCGACGCGCGCTTCAATCCGGTAGCTGCTCGTCAGATTGAAGTTCTTCGTGAGCGTCATATCGGTGACGAACGCGCTCGGGCCGGTGAGGCCATCGTAGAAGCGCGCATTGCTGCGCGGCGTGAACGAGTCCTGCGTGTGGAAGACGCTCGTGTCGAACCAGAGATCTCGCGTCGGTTTGGCGAGCGTCGGGTTGGCGTCCACGACATAAGCTGGCTGCCGAAGAACAGCAGCCGTCCTGAGTAGTACCGCGTCGCTGCCGTGTAACTGCCAGCCGCCGATGGCCAGGTCGAGCGGGAGCGGCAGTGCTCGGGAATAGGCGCGCTCGCGTCCGACCGGGATCTGCCAGGTGACGGCTCCCGTCACGCGATGCTGCGGCAGGTCGGTCGGCCGCCATTCCCAGCCCTCACCGGTCGTGAAGATCTTTACTGCGCGATGTCGTCGAACCACTCCTGACGCTTCTCGTTGTTGTACGCGTAAGAGACGAGGAAGCTGGTGCCCGTCGCGAAACGGCCGCTGCGCGCGGATCTCGACGGTCTGCGTCCGCATCTTCCTGCCGTCCGTGTTGGTCTGTGTGATGGCGCCGTAGCAGGGATACGGGACGAGCAGGCTTCCGAGCGAGACAGTCGTGGTGTTGCGCAGCTGGCCGGGAAACTTGTCGGGCGTCAGATAGTTCCTGAAAGGGTTGGCGACCTGGGTGTTCAGGAGGGTCTTGTAGCTCGGTACTCGGAAGGCGGGATCGGCCATGTTCAGGTTCTTGTCGAACGGGACGCGGGTGCCGTAGTTGTAAAAGTAATTCAGATCGACGATCGGTCCCGCGCCCAGATCTGCCTCTGGTAGCGACACGATTGAAGCGGTCGTTCTACCTGCGGCCGGAGTTCATGCTCGTCGAGGCTCACGGCGCCTCCGAGGTTCGTGTAGCGCCCGTGCGACTGCCCGTACGGCTCGATCACCGGATTGACGCGCGACGGGAACGGATCCGCAAGCGTTCTGACGCGGCGACACCGTTGGCGAGACCGAGCGTGTTCGTCGTCTGCGCGAAGCCGGCGTACTGGTTCGACGAAGTCGCCCAGCGTGTCGCGCACGTTGCTCGTGGGCATCAGGTAGCGTGCGTAAGCGAATCGCAGCACGGAATTGGCGCCGAGCTTCTGGTTCACGCCGAACCGCGGCAGGAAGTTCCACGGCGTGCTGTGCCACGCGTGCCGGCTGCTGGCGCTCGTGAAGTTCCACGCGCCGTTGTAAGATGTAGCTGCGTAGCTCTTCGCTCGCCATCAGCTGGCGCGCCTGCGCCGGCATCGCCGGCGGCGTCGCCTGCATCTCGGGAATCGGCTGCGTCAGATCGAGTCTGCTGCGAGAGCCGATCTGTCGGGATCGATCGGTCCGGGCTCGTACTCCCAGCGCAGCCCGGCGTTGAGCGTCAGGCCGATTGTTGAACGTGAAAGTCGTCCTGGAAGTATGCGGCGTAGCCGCGGAGATCAGATTCTGCAGTGGAACAAGACGTGCCGATGTCTGGTTGTCGAGCGCGCCCAGCATGAACGTCGCCCACTGATTGCCCGAGTTGACGACGTCCGATGCGATCGGAGCTGTTGGCGGTCAGCGCCGAGTTGAACACCAGATTGATCGGCTCGAAGCCGTGCGGCTTCGCCGTAATAGGCGCGCATCTCACCGCCCCACTTCATGGTTGTGCCGGCCCTCGTAGCGATTCATCCGCGCCGACATGGTCCAGGCATCGGGATGCTGGAACCACTCGCGGCCCTGGCGGCCGAGTCGGTTGTTCGTGTTCGTGCCGGTGCCCGATGTCACGTCGAGCGCGGGGTAGTAGACGTAGCCGCTGTTGTAGAGCGAGCTGTATGCCACGGTTGCTCGGCCAGTAAGACTGCAGCCCGCTGGTCGCCGAGCAGCAGCGCCGGGGTTGTAGAACTCGTCGGTCATGTTGTAGAAGCTGCCGCGAACGTTCAGCGTGGTCTTGTTCGACATGACCCAGACCGAGTCGCCCGCAGATGCTCAGACCGTAGCGGTTGCTGCCCGACAGCGGGATAGAAGCCCGGCGTCGGTCGGGTTCTGTTGATACAGGTTGGCCTTGAACTGCCCGTAGCCGGACGAAGATCTTCCACTTGTCCGTGAGGTTCACGTCCACGCGCTGCGACAGGTTCCAGTAGTCCACTTTCTCGGTGAGCGCTGCCCTGCCAGGTTGTCGGCGTAGCCTGGCACGTTCGGCAGCGGATCGCGGCCAGCATCTTCACCGCGACCGGGTCGAACATGGACGACGGAATCACGTTGCCGGCGAAGGCCGGACGGACGTCGCGGCCCGTCGAGGGATCGATGCGTCGAGGCGAATGGGTTGTAGATCGTCCGCACGCGCCCGCTGAGCGTCGACTGACTGAAGTCGCCCCGGCGTTCCAGCTCGGTCGGCACCGTGCGGACGATCGACAGCGGGCGCTTGTCGTCCCACTGCTCGAACGACGTGAAGCTGAAGATCCTGTTGCTGCCTGAGAGGACCGCCGAGCGTGGCGCCGCACATCTTGAGCTCGGTGCCACGGAGAAGCCCGCGTGTCCTGCCCGGGCGTGATTTTGATTGTCGGATCGCTCAGTCGAATTCATGGCTCGGATCGCGGGTGTAGTAGTACGACGACCCGTGAAAATCATTCGTGCCCGATTTCATGTTCAGGCTGATGACGCCGCCGAGGCTGTGGCCGTTCTCCGCGTCCACGCTGTTCTTGGAGACCGTGATTTCCTCGACCGCGTCCACGGCCGGCGTGTAAGCCGTCTTGTAGCTTGCCCCGAGCGGCGACGCCGTCGAGGAGGACGTCATTCGCGCGGCGGGTCCCGCCGCCTGCGTCGTAGTCGTTGGCGTATGCGTGATGGTGCGGACGGTTCTCGTTGCTGAGCGTCGCCGTGATCGTGGGGTCCAGGCTGGCCAGGCTGTAGCGGATTCCGCCCGGCGATCGGCACCTGATCGATGAGCTGCCGCTCCAGCGTGATGTCGGAGCTGCTGGTATTGAACTGCACCTTGACCGGCGGAGCTTCGACCGTGACCGTCTCTTCGATCCCCGACTGACAACGTCAGATCCGCCGTGACGTCGCCGCGCTGCTGCACGCGGACGTTCCTCTGTTCCCGCTTCTTGAATCCGGCGAGCTCGCCGGTGATCGTCTGCTGTGCCCGGATCGACGAAGTCGAACAGGTATCTGCCATCGGCGCCGGTGACGCGCGCGACGACCACCCGCGTCGCATCGTTGGTCAGCGTGATCGTGGCCCCGGCAGCGCGGACTTGCTTTCGTCCGTCACACTGCCTTGCAGCCGGCCGCGGTAGTCCTGCGCCCCGGCCGTGGACGCCGAACTTAGAGACAACCCAATCGCAAAGTCCGACGGCAAACCTGGTCATGACAGCTCTCCTCCCGCTGACACGATTCGCCCGAGCCAACGCATCACCCTGAAACCTCGCAAGCGACGCGGGGACCAACCTGGCGACCAAGTGGATAGTCCACTTATCTCTGGACGCGGATAAGAAAAAACCAATCCAGGCCTCGTGTCAAGAGCTTTCTGGCTGGAATACGCCCCTTTCACAGTGCTGTCTGCGACAAGCCGAGTCGCTTGGTCAACCACAGCCGGCGGCCCCGACGACCCAGAGGCATGACCACCTGTCGAGGTTGCACCCAACCTCTGAACCTCGAGGCCGCTGCGAATCCTCGACTGTGCCGGACACGTCATGGGGGCGGCACGACGTGGTTCGTTGAGTTTCCGTGCGCGCGCCGTGTTGCTGGCGGCATGGTTGCAACGACTCAACGACGGAGGGATCGAATCTCCCAACGACCCTGGAAAAGGAGATGGCAATGAAGATACCTGTGTTTGGTAGTGTCAGCCTTCTATGCGCCTCGGCCGCCCTTGCAGTGCAGATTCAGTCAAATCCTCCACCTGCGGGCGCACCAGCGAGTCCGACCAATCCGACTGCAGGCTCCGGTCAGGCGAATCCGCCTGTACCGATTACGAACCCGACCGGGCAGCCGATCTTGGCTCGGCCATGCGTCCCCACAGCCGGACCGCTCGCGACAACGATGTCGAGCGCGCCGATCCCTTTCCACCGTTCCGGGCTCCAGCGTGGGCGTGCCGGGAGCCACGACCAGCATTCCTGGCGCGAGCACGAGCGTGCCCGGGACCACGAGCCTGGTTCGCTGGCGGGAACGATCCAGTTCGCCGGGTTCAACGACCAGTTCGCCGGGTTCGACCACGACGTTGAGTTCGGGAACAGGACTGGGCGGGAGTTCTCTGTCGTCGCCTGGTACGAGTGCGCCCGGTTCGTCCAGCACGATGGGAAGTGCAACTAGCGGGTCTATGGGAACGACGTCTGGCGTAATCGAACCTGGCTCCCAGTTGGCTCGACAACGACGTCTCCAACGGCGACATCCGGTCTGAGCGCTACGGCCGGCTCCGCGCCGCGCGTACGACGAGCCCGGCGGGCTCGGCTGGGACGACTGGACTTGCAACTTCGTCGGCGTTGACGACACCGGAAAGTCGGCACGACCAGCATGCCGCCGTGCATACCTCAGTAGACCGGCTGCCGGGCTCACTCCTCGAAGTGGGCCCGGCGTCTCGTTCAATCACCGGTCTGTTCAGGTGACGCGTCCCGTCCAATGGAAGCGGAAGCGTGGCTAGTTGGCCGAGTTCTTGCGGGAATCCGCGCCTCTTCCACTGGCACGGAAGTTGGTCTTACTCCTGCCGGGAGAGGGCCCAACGAGACACACGCAAGTCATCACAGGTTTGCTTCTGATCGGATCGCTTGCCGCCTACGCCGGCGTTTGCGAGGAGCGACGACCAGCAGCGCCACCGGGGCGGTTCTGATCGCGGGCGAAGCGCGATCAGGAAGCGAGGCGGCGCCGCGCCGCGATCGCAGGATAACGAGCGCGGCAGTGCGAGGTCCAGCGTCAAGTACCAGGCGCAACGACAGCTCGACGCGCGCCACGCAACTTCATGACGTCCGGCGCGACAAACCGGTATCCCTACTACAACCGGGCTAGCTCACTCGCGGACCGTCATCGTTCCGCGCATCATCCGACCGAGCATCGTCACGGTCGTGCCGTATCGGCCGCGTCGTCTATCGTCCGAGCTTCGGCCTCGGCGTGTGCTTGCTGGAGCTGGCGGCTCGTGCATCCCCTACGGCTGACACGCCGCGCGGGCACATGACGACCCGCTTCCGGGACACGCCTATGGCGGTCTGCGAATCACCGGCGCGCCAGCGCGCAGGCGCAAGTGTTCGCCGACGGCTACTACGTGGGCATCGTCAACGATTTCGACGGTGTATTCCAGCACGTGAATCTCGAGGCTGGTGAGCACCACATCGAGATCGAGTCGCCCGGCTTCGAGCCCGTCGCCTTCGACGTGCTCGTCCAGCCCGGCCGCACCATTACGTTCCGGGCAGATATGATCGTGCTGACGGTTGCTTCCAGGGTCCCAGGGTTATGAGGTTCAGGGTTCTGGGTTCCACGGGTTCACGGAGTTCACAGGGGTTCCAGAGGTTCGAGGGGTTCACGCGGTTCGCATGGCTGCAAACCTTGCCGGACCGTTGGAACCTGGAACTAGAACCTGGAACCTCTGGAACCTCGAAACCCTCAGAACCCTACGAACCTCAGAACACCGAACCCCTGGAACCCTCTGCGAACCTTCTGGAACCCCCAGAACCTCTGGAACCCCTGGAACCCTGTCCCCACCGAACCGTCGATTCCCTTCCATCCCGTTCGACAGGTATATAGGACCTTGGGACTGACACACAGTAAGCCGGTCAGCCGAGCTGTTCTCGGCTCGTTCGGAAGGAGTTCCTGCGTGAATCACTCTTCGTCTCTTTCGATTCCAGGCTTGCAGGGTGTATTCAGCAGCAGCTCATCGCCCGCCCGGGGATGCTGACTACGACGAAGCCCGTACGATCTTCGGTGGAGGGTTCAACGGCCATCCAGCGGTCATCGTCCGGCGGCAGACGCCGCGGACGTGGTGAAGGTCGTCAAGCTTGCGCGCGAGACCGGCCTGCCGCTCGCCGTCCGGAGCGGCGCCACAGCGTGGCGCCGGCCACAGCACGACCGACGGCGGCATCGTGCTGGATCTGCGCGATCTGAAATCGCTCGACATCGATACAGAACGCAGGAGCGCCGTGGGCCGGAGCCGGACTGACGGCGGGTGACATCTGCGGGGGTCGGCGCGCACGGCATGGCGACAGGATTCGGGGACACGGGCTCTGTCGGCATCGGCATCACGCTCGGCGGTGGTATTGGATATCTCTCCCGAGAGCACGGGCTCACCATCGACAGCCTTCTCGGCGCCGGAAGTCGTCACGGCGGCAGGCGAGATCGTCGACGTGAGCGACGCGTCACATCCCGGAGCTCTTCTGGGCGATCCGGCGGCGGCGGCGGCAATTTCGGCGTGGTCACACGATTCCACTACCGCCTGCATCCCGTCGATCAGATCGTGGGGGATGCTGATGCTGCCTGCCACGCCGGAGACCATCGCCGGAGCCGTGCAGGCATCCGGGAATGCGCCCGACGAACTGTCGGCGATCATCAACGTGATGCCTGCGCCGCCCATGCCCTTCATCCCGCCGTCGCATCACGGTCATCTGGTCGTGATGATTCTCCTCTGCTGCGCTGCCAACGCCGAGGACGGCACGCGTGCGATTGCGCCGTTCCGTGCGCTCGCCACGCCGATCGTCGATATGGTCCGGCCGATGCGATATCCGGAAATCTTTCCGCCCGATGACGGGTCGTATCATCCGAAAGCGGTCGGCACAACGCTGTTCATCGATACAGTCGATCGCGACGTGGCCGGACGATGACTCGACTCATCTCGGCGGTCCGACGCGAGCATGCGGGTAGTGCAGCTCTGAGTGCTCGGCGGCGCGATGGCTCGCATTCTCGCGACGCCGACGGCCTTCGCTCATAGGGACAGCCGGATGCTCGCGGTCGTCGTGCCGTCTACAACGGGCCCGAGGACCGGCCGCAGCGCGTAGCCTGGACCAAGGCGTCCGCTGGAGCGCTGAACCAGGGCCGGAGCGGCGCGCATGTCGGCTTCATGATGGACGATGGGGCGAGCGAGCGTCCGGTCGGTGAGTATCCGATCGCCACATGGAACCGGCTGGCGTCGGTCAAAGCCCGCTACGATCCTGGCAACCTGCCTCGCCTGAACCACAATGTTCCGCCCGTTCGGCAGGCAACAGCGTGACCAAGGCGAACTAGAACCTTGACCGACTCGATTCTGAGATTTTGAGTCACGTTTTCGGTGCAAGGCCGCCCGCGCGCGTCAGCGCCGGCGTTTATCAACTTGCGATCTGGCGAGGCGGAGCCTCTCGTTGGTCCTGAGGCGCAGCCTCGCTAGATGTAATGCCTGAATCAGTAGCAGCCGCTCCGTTGTCGCGACTCCGAAGTCGGGGCCGAACCACAGAACGACAGGCTACTGAATCAGGAGATACCACCACTACGCCAGACAAGAACCAGAGGGCCGGCGGCTCGTCAAGCCAATCGGCCGGTTCGTCAAACGACACCTGACGGTAATGCTGCGGCGAAGATATGGCGAGATCCGAGTGTCGTTACCCGGACCGGCGGGCTCCAGCCTCGCCGGTCTGCACCGCCGGCAGGCCAGCGTCGGATGAACGACGGACGAGGAGATCGCATATGAGCCCGAGTCGAATCGCCGCGGCCGTGATACTTGGCGCAGCTGACCTGTTCAGCCCGCACGTTGGCGCGATCGGACGATCCGCATTGGCTTCCCTGCGGATTTCGCGAGTGGGCCACACGTGAAGAGCGTGCTGGTCGGTCCGGAGGCGCTGTCGTTTCCAACCGAAGGAGGCATTCACCACATCTGACGCCGAATCCAAAAGCGCTAGACGGATATCGGACGGGCCGGTTTCCCGAATGGATCGGTCGTCGTCATACAAACCCAGCTCGAGGACGATCGACGGCCAACGGCCTCACTCTCGAAGGACCGGCCCGCCGCGCTGGACGTCACGGTGAAAGACAGCCAGCGGTACGCGAGACTGGGGGCTGGGAGCTTCGCCCGGTTCCAATCACCTGGGCGTACACTCGACAGGATGGCGCGCTGAGCCCTGAGTGCTCCAACGGCGAATCTGCCTTCGCCCGCCAGCGACAAACGGAAGGATCACAGACGCCGCCCTCAGCGAGCCTCCCGAAGTGATCACTCGAGGTGGAAGTCAGCTGGCCCCAGTCGACTGAATCCAGTCTTGGTGTGTCGGCCGTGCGGTCAACTGGGACCCATGCCGCGACGAACGAGTTAAGCCGCCGCCGCCATGATTAGGCGCTACCTCCTGTGAGAACGACGGCTTCTGCCCGCGTGACCGCATTCGCCACCGCGAACTGTGCGACCGGCACGGCCATCAGCACGAGGGCAATCGGAGAACCACATCCACTCGAACGATGTCAGGAGGACCTGCCTGATGGCGTCTGACCTTGATCGATCGTGGCAGAGCATCGGCCATGAAGACGTAGAGCGCCAGGAGGATGCCGATTGCGCCGGAGCCCAGACGATCCACGGAGCGCAGGTCGTCCGAGATCGATCCGCGACTCTGCGTGGTGCGCCGTGCCCCCGACCGATCAGCAGCAAGCGATCGACACCGGCGCGACGACCGGTCCCACCACGGCAGCGGTAGAAGAAACAGAATGTCCCAATCGAGCAACGACTTCGGCCAACCGCAGATGATTCGCAGGAAGCAGCGTAGTACCGAATGTCCCACGACGCCGAACGCAATCGCCGTATAGCCCCAGCCGCTTCCGTCGGTGTCGGTCCGGCCAAGCATGCCGATCGTGAGCAACATCAGGAGAGTGGCGGCTTCGCGGACGAGCTCGACCTCGCCGAGCACCTCCACGGATCGGCAGAGGGTTCGGCCTGGTAGGGGTTCGATTCCGATCGACCATCAGCGCGAAGGTAGTAGATACAGTCGCTGCTTCCGAGCCACGCCATTCCCGGCGAACGCCACGACTGTCAACCACCAGCTGCACGCTGCTCGAGGTGGAACTTCATCACTGGCTCCGATCGCCGCGCTGGGCTCCGTCCGGTCCGGTCACACAGCTCACGAAGTGCGCCGCGTCGACGCGATCGATGACGTCGTCCGGCGTAGACGTGCCGGCCGTGATGCCGATGGTGCTGGCCTGCGTGGCGAACCATTCCGGGACGAAGGTCCAACTCCGTCTGGACATGGTGGACACGCGGAACAGTAGCGGCTGCACGTGCTCACGAGCTCACTGCGTGTTGTTGCTGTTGCGCGCCGCCGATCACGATCGACGTCGCGTTGGCGCGCGCCAGCTCGCGGGCGGCGTCCTGACGCTGCTTGGTCGGCTGGCAGACCGTGTCGATGAAGCGGACGTCGGATCGAGGAACCGCTGGCGGATCAGCGCCACGAGGTGCTGCACCCGTTCGATCGACTGCGTGGTCTGCGAGCCGCGATTCCGATCCGCGCGGATGTTCCTCGAGGTCCAGCACGTCGCTGTTCGTCCAGCACGACGTCGAAGCCGTCGAGGTCCTCGGTCACCGCCCGCACCTCCACGTGCGTGCGCTGGCCGATGATCACCGGGTGATAGCCCTCCCGCACCAGCAGCGCCACGGCGCGGTGCTGCCGCGTGAACGAGGGGACAAGTCCCTCGACGACGTCCAGACCGAGCGCGCGAGTCCGTTGCGAGCGCGCGCTGGGAGCGCGCCGTGCGCCGGTCACCATCACGCTGGACGTCTTCACGTCTGCGCGATCGCGAGCGATCGGCGATTCCCTGTGCCTGCGAGATCGCGCCAGCACGATCAGTTGTGTACGAGATCGCCGAGGATGGTCAGAGGCGCCGGCTTTGGCCTCGCTCCACCGCCAGCGCGATCGCGTCGCGCACGCCAAAGCACATGCCTAGATGCGCCGCGCGAACAATCTTGGTCATGTTTGCACAGCAGTAAACTTTGCTATGCAAAGTATAGCTGCGAACGGCACGGGCCTGTCAACGTGAGGCCACTGCGGTTCCGGCCGACGAGCGGGAACTGCGGTGGAGATCTTTCGAGCGCGCCCCGCGGCCCGCGGCGCTCGCCCCGGCCGATCCGTCCTGTGCACCGGATGACCAACTCCAGGCACGGTGTCGAGACGAGGCGTTAACTGTATCTGGAGTAGTCGAACAGGACTTCACGAGATATGACGCATACTCGAGAACCGAGAGTGACGATCGTGGCTGACTCAGCGTCACGCTGGTTCGTCGACCATCGCCGGAATAGCTCAGGATGTTCTCCGCGTTTGCCGCGGCGGCGCATTTCTGGCGGTCACCGGGTTCATTGGCTGGGATGTCAGATATCTGCACGGCTTTTTCCAGGGCGGCCGCTGGCGGGATGGACCCATTTTCTGGCAGATCGCGCTGGGCGCTGGATTGCTGTGGCTCGGCGTCCGTTGGTGGCGGCAGCTTGGTGGATCCCGCCCGCACGCTTTGCCCCTCTGACCGCCGGGTATCAGATCAAAAACGTGGGCCACGGCAAGACCGCCGGCGCGGACGAGAGGCACGAACGGCGCACGCTGACGTCGTGAATGCCGTCGCCGTCCCACGGCCGCGACATGGTCATCCACTCGCCGGAAGCGCTCGGCCGGCCTCGCCCGGCCCGCCCAGCATTATTCACGAATGAGTCTGCCACAGCGCCATCGCCCGCTGTGACGACTCGTGCGAGGTCGAAAACGGTGGTGGCCGATGTCGTCAGCGCGCGAGGAGGGCCTTCGGAGGGCCGAACGCGCCAGCCGAGCGCGCGCGTGATGACACCTCCGGCCGTCGCCGCTGAGCCGTCGAAGAAGCTGGCGCGTGTGACGTCGTTAGGCTGGCGCGCGCGCGAGCGCGCGATGACAGCGCGTGAAGAGCGGTTGGCCGGGCCAATGCGACGCGAGATGAAACCAGAGACGTCGGACGCTGCGGACGACGCGCCCCGCGACTTTGAGCAGGTGGAGACGAATCGTGCCGATGGTCGCCGACGCCAATCGCGTGCCCGCGAGGACCGTGCGACGGAAGTAGCGCCAGCAGCAACAGCGCGAGACTGTGCAGCTGCAGGCGGAACGGCGTTGGCGCGGAAGCGATGACAGCTGAGGCGATCGGCGTGGATGTCGAGCTTGAGTTCCTTGATCCATTCTCCGACGTGCCCCGGTCGTCGTACCACGCGACGAGATCGGCGGCGTGGCCGCGCCGATTGGTGACCATGAAGCGGACATTGAGGCCCGCGGCGGTGACATCGATCTTGACGAGGATCCGCCGGTGATGGGGCCACGACTTCGCGCGATGCCGAAAGCTGGTGCGGATGTGCACGGGCCGCTCGCGTCGCGTCGTACCGCGCCTGCGCGTGGGCGACGAGTCGGCGCCACGCGCGCCTTGAAGACGCGATTCGTGCCGATGCCCAGCACGTAGCTGGATGCCCTCGGCTTCCAGCTTCGCTTCGACGGCCGGGCGTGGCCATCCCGCGTCGCCGCGCAGGAAGATCGGCGTGTGCGGAAACCGGCGGCGCAGCGGCGGCAGCAGGTGCCGGAGCTCGTCGACGACCACCGGTCGCACTCGGATCGCGGCCTGGGACGCAGCCGCGTCCGCAGCAGGAGTCCCGTGCGGCCTTCGAACCAGACGAGCGGGTGATACATGTGCTGGTCGTACTGCAGCCGTGAAACAGCGCGAGTTGCTGCGTCCCGTGCGTCGGATCGTCCGTGCTGTCGAGATCGAGGATGAGATCGGCCGGATGCTCGTTCGGCCCGTAGGCGTACGCACAGAACCAGTCGACGCCCGTGCGCGCCAGGCGCTGGATCGCGGACCAGTCGATCGCATTCTCCAGCCGCGAGAGCGTCGGTTGCGACCCGAGCGTCGTGCGGCCATCCGCCGCGACCACTTGGAACGTGGGATCGTGCCGGAGCCGGTCGGCGTCGTTGACGTCCTCATACCCTGCGGCGATCTGATACAGCCGTTGGCGGACAGGCGCGTCCAGGTCGTGCGTGACGTAGCGCGGGTCGCGTGCATCGGTGATCCGGCTGACGCACGTCCGCGCTGAGGCCGAGCTGCTCATCGAATTCGCGAACGAGCAGCAGCCCGGCATCCGTCGTGAGCGTGCCGCCCGCAAAATCGACGACGAGTTTGGGTTGGAATCCAAGCCAAGTTGGCTATAACACTCTGTAGCCATCGCACCTCCACCGTCGGGATACCTTCGAGGCCTAGAATCACCGCGAAAGTAGCACGACTTTTTCGAGGGCGATGGCGTTTCTACTGCTCATTCGTGAATTATCCGGGCTATTGGTGCTGGTGCGCCGTGCCCTCGTGATTGCGATACTCTGAAACCCCGAAACGTCGATATCAACCACGCCTGCAGCAGGCTGCGGCAGGATCCCTGGAAGGACACATGATGGAAGCTGTCGGGGCGTTACGCGTTCGGAAGGGTGTGCTCAGGAAGCTACACAGACGTGACTCACCGCCGCCCGCGCTCGAGACGATGACGGCGCTCGCCCCGTTCGACGCGGACCGCCGTGCCCTCATGCGCGCGCGCGCATCGGGCGTCGTGCCCGTCGACAGCGTGCAGCACGAGCCCGCATCAGCCGACGCAACGATCAGCCGAACCACTATCAAGGTGAGCGATGCCGGAGGACGCTTCGATGGCGCCGCGATCCTTCGGATCTCCAGAGGCAGTGGATTCAGGGCACCGGTCCCGCGGCGCGGCCGCGCACTGCGACGCGAGAAGAGCATCCGCAACGTCGCCTACGCGCTGCTCTCGGGCGCCGACGGCTGGATGTTCGACGGCGAGGACGCGCTCGGCCAGGTCGACGACGATGTCGCTCGACAACCAGCGCAACCTGAAGCTGGCGATCCACCGCGACGCCGATGTGTTCATGACGGCCGCCGAGCAGGTTGCCGGCGAGATGAACGCGTGGGCGCAGCAGCTTCCTCGGCCGCGCCGATCGTCCAGGACTGGCAGACGCAGCTCGACTTCACGACGCGGATCTTCCGCGCCGCGCGGCCTGCACCTCGACGATCGGCACGTCGCGCCACGACCGGCGGCGAGCTTCTCGGCGTCCATCGTCGACACCGCGCTGCTACGTCGTGAACAACCACAGGCGCCTGCGCGAGCCGGGGCGTCGATGCGTCGCTCTATCTCCCGAAGATTCAGACGGCCGAGGAGGCAGCGCTGTGGAACGACATGCTGACGGCGCTCGAGCGGCATCTCGGCCTGCCTCGACGGCGACGATCAAGGTCTACGTGCTCGTCGAGCAGATCGAAGCGTGCTTCCAGCTGATGGAGATCCGCGCCGCGCTCGGCCCGCACTTCGTCGGCTTCAACACCGGCCGCTGGGACTACATCAACAGCGTGTCGGACGCGATGGCCTGGGATCCCGCGTTCGTCAACCCGAACATCGACGCCATCACGATGACCTACGGCTACATGCGGGTCTACGAGGACCGCGTGCGCCGCGCCGTCAACACGCCGGACGCCAAGGGCCGCTTCGCGCTCTGGCGAGGCGGAATGGAGCCCAATATTCCGGTCGGCTCGCCGGCAGGTGTCAGGCGAGCATGGCGCGTGCGACTGCGGGCGCCGAGCGC
>ERZ1370068.4505-contig-3575_pt1 | contig 76822 bp, 76 predicted proteins | sample MGYA00561227_ERZ1370068 | MGnify/ENA primary metagenome ERZ1370068 (study PRJEB38410, sample SAMEA6850437) | metagenome | study: Metagenomic assessment of the ecological functions of the soil: analysis of the soil microbiota associated with the... | reverse complement strand
GGCTTACGTATTGCTGATCCTCTTCCGCGAGAAGCCGGCGGACGCGACGGACCGCTGAAACAGACCGTTGCCAGGAACCGCTGGCGCATGATCCCCACCACGACGAGAACGAGACCCAGCGCTTCCCCATCGTCACCGTGGCGCTGATCGCGCTGAACGTCGCCGCCTGGGTCCTGCTGCAGGGCGCCGGCCAGAAATGTCGCTCGCCAAAGTCGGTCTGCGAGCTCCGGGCTCATCCCCGGCAGAGCTCACTCGGCACGGCTCCGCCGGGCTCGCGCTTTCCCGATGGGCGACGGCATCACGCTGCTTCACCGACTCCGGGCCGACAGACTGGCGAACATCCTCACGTCGATGTTCCTGCACGGCTCGCTGGATGCATCTCATCGGCAACATGTGGTTCCTCTGGCTCTTCGGGAACAACGTCGAGGACGCGATGAGCCGCGGCCGCGGTTCGCCGTCTTCTACCTGCTGTGCGGCCTCGCCGCGGCGTTGGCGCAGGTCGTTCACCAACCCGTTCGTCGGTCGTGCCGATGGTCGGCGCGCTCGGGCGCGATCAGCGGCGTGATGGGCGCCTATCTCATTCTCTACCCGCGCGTCCGCGTGTGGACGATGATCGTCCGCTCGGCATCTTCTTCGCGCGCGATCGCCGTCCCCGGCGTGGGTGATGCTGCTGCTACTGGACGTTCATCCAGCTCGTGAGCGGCGTCACGACCATCGGCGGCGAGGGCGGCGGCGTCGCCTTCTGGGCCCACATCGGCGGCTTCGTCGGTGGCGCCATCTTGGCGTCTGCTCGTTCGCCGCGATCGTTTGGTCGAGCACAGCAGCGTGACTGGCAGCCGCAGGTCTGACGGCGGCCGGCACCGTCGGCGTCGAGCCGCGGCTCAGTTGGGAGCGTCGCAGCCGAGGCTTTGCCGCCGGCGGTGAGCTGCGCGAAGAGCTGGGTCAGCGAGCGCTTGATCGTCGCGGCGTAGGCGGGTGCGAATGACGAGGCACTGGCAGACGCGTGCGGGCGCGCGCGCGTTGTCGCCGAGCGATACGTAGGCTTCCGGCGAGGCGGAGATGGTTCTCCGGCACGCCGGGGTGCTCACGCGCCAGCGTCTCGAGCATCTCGAGGCCGCTCTCGGAGTCGCCGTGCTTCAGGAGCGCGCCGGCGCCAGGACGTAGAGCGTGCCGAGCATGCGCGTCGACGCGTAGTCACGGAAGGCCGGATCGCAGCCTGCACGGCTGGCGGGCGTAGAACTCGACGTCGCGCACCAGGTTGGCGGCGAGCAGACCCTTCTGCTGGCACGACCCGCCCGGTGACGGCTGGCGCCGTCCGAACGCTGCCCCGGCGGTGGTCGCCGGGATTGCGGCGCACCTTGCTCGTACGCCTTGCTCGCGCGCAGCCGGCGTGTCCGTGCCTGCCTCGATCAACGCCTCGAGCTCGTCGGAAGACCAGCGAGACGGATCGACGGCCGGCCCGCCGGCCAGCGAGGGACCTTCATCGTTCTGATGGGCGCGCACGCGGCGAGCGTGGCCAACGCGAGCGACGCGACAGCGCGGAGCGCGCACGACGCCCGCGGACGGTGCGGTCGGCGTGTCGCGCGCCTCACTTTGCCGTACGCCGTCAGCCGTTGTTGTCTCCGCCGCACGTCCGCGGCGTTCAGGGCGAGGATGCCGACCTCGGCGCAGGCGGTCTTGCCCTCTGCTCGTCGCAGACGCGCGCCAGGCCCGTCCTTGAACTTCTTTGCGCTCGGCGGGCGGCGTCGAAGCCGAACGCGACCAGCGTCATCGGCGGCAGCTTGGCGCTCTCCCACACCGAGCGGATGCCCTCGGCGCCCTCGATGTGCGGCAGCTCCGCCATCTGCTGGTCGTCGACGAGCGCGCAGTACGGCCTCGCCGGTCGAGCACCTTCTGATCGCCTCGGCAGCGGCCGCTGCGTCTCGATCGAGCTTGAAGTCGCCGAGCAGTCGAACTGCTTGCCGGAGACGACGCGCTCGATGAAGCGCGGATCGTCGGCGTGGTCGGTCGCCAACGTCTGATCGCGGCAGCCGGCGAAGTCGGCGGCCGTCTTGCTGATCAGGAAGTACTGCTGACCGCCGCGGCGCGCGAGACCGACGGCGTTGCCGAGCACCTCGAGGTCGTACTTCTGCGCGAAACGCCAGGAACGCCGCGAGCGAGAGGATCGCGCAGCGCGGCTTCGGTCGCGGATGTACGACTCGGCGCCGGCGCGCGTGGTGTGGTACTGCGCCGCGGTCGTCCGGCCCAGCCGTACTGCGGCGACGCGGCGAGCGCGATGAGATCGAGATAGCCCTGCGCCGAGCGCCGCGCCGCCGACGCCAGTGCTCGATCAGCCACCAGATGCCGACGCGCCGGCGCGGCGCAGTGCGGCGCGCGCCGACGGCGAGCGAGTCGGCGAGCGACACCACGGCGCCGCGACGAACGTACGCGTCGTCGCGCTCATTCGGCGGGCACCGGAGCGAGCGTCGACGGACGGCGGCGCCGCCGGCGGCGGCTTGGCGGGGCGCCATCCGGCCTGCACGCGGCGGCGCGATGTCTCGTCGCGCGGCTCGACCGCGGCCGACGCTCTACGACAGGCGGCGGCCGCGGCGTGGCGGGCCGCGTCGGCCGCGAGCGCCCGCCGCGGCCTGCGCGCCGTGCCGTGCCGCGGCCGCCCGCCTGACCGCCGCGCGTCGGCCGCGCTGTCCGCTGGCCGCGGACGCGTGCTCGTGCGCGCCGTGGTCGAAGTTCGGCAGGATCGACGCGCGGCAGCGTCGCGCCGATCGCCTTCTCGATGGCGCGCAAGCCGTCCTCCTCCGCCGGCGACGACGAAGGTCAACACCTCGCCGGCGGCGCCGGCGCGCGCCGTCCGGCCGCCGCGGTGGATGTAGTCGTCGGAGGAGAACGGCACGTCGAAGTTGACGACGTGCGAGATGCCCTCGACGTCGATGCCGCGCGCCGCGACGTCGGTCGCGACCATGCACCGGATACTCGCCGCGCCGGAACGCCTCGAGCGCCGCGATGCGATCCTCCTGGCGGCGGTCGGAGTGGATGCTGGTCGCGGGCACGCCGCTGCGCGTGATCGCGCGCGCGAGCTGGTCGGCGTCGACCTTGCGCTTCACGAAGACCGAGCACCGAGCGCCATCGCGCTCGCGCTGCAGCAGCGTCGTGAGCAGCGCCGCCTTTCGGTCCTGCGCCACCGGATAGACGCTGTGCACGATGCCGCTCGCCGGCTGCTGCGGGCCGCCGATCAGGATCGGCCACCGGGTCGCGCAGGATGTCGTTGGCGAGCTGGCGGATCTCGGGCGGCCATGGTCGCCGAGAACATCGAGCGTCTGGCGGTCGGCCGGCAGCGCCCGCAGGATGCGGCGGATGTCGGGCAGGAAGCCCATGTCGAGCATGCGGTCGGCCTCGTCGAGCACCGAGCACCTCGAGCGCCGCGAAGTCGACGTAGTCGAAGCGCATGTGGTCGAGGAGCCGGCCGGGCGTCGCGACCACGATCTCGGCCCCGGCGCGGAGCGCGCGCTCCTGCGGCCGCATGTCGACCCCGCCGACGACCGACACCGCCGTGATGCCGACGTGGTAGCCGATCGCGAGCGCCTGCTCGTCGATCTGCATGGCGAGCTCGCGGGTCGGCGACAGGATCAGCGCGCGGCAGACGTTGCCGGGGCCCGATGCTGAGGCGTCTGCAGGATCGGCAGCAGGAACGCCGCCGTCTTGCCGGTGCCCGGTCGAGGCGCAGCCGATCAGGTCGCGGCCCGGCGAGCGCCACCGGGATGGCCTCCGCCTGGATCGGCGTCGGCCGGGTGTACCCCATGTCGCCGACGGCCTCGGTGAGCGCCGGGATCAGGGCAAATTCGCGAAAGGACGTCGTCATGAGGACCCAGCGGGGGTTATCTGATGAAAGCCGTTCCTGAGCAAACGGTCAGGCCGAACGAGTCCGCACGACGGATTGACCCTCCCATGGAGCACGGCGTAGGCAGGCCTGCATGGCCGTCTCGCGCTCACGGGTTTGAACCACGTGTCGTTTCCGGTGCGGGACCTCGAGCGCGCGCTGCATTTCTATCGCGACGTGCTCGGCCTGGCACCGATTCCGCGCGCCCGACCTGCCCTTTCCGGGCGCGTGGCTCGGCGGCAACGGCATCCAGGTCCATCTGATCGTCCCGCCCGAAGGGGCGCCGCTCGGCTCGCCGCCGCCATCGTTGAATCCGCTCGGCGGTCACGTCGCGTTCGCGATCGACGACTACGACCGCGTCGTGAGCGCCCTTCACGCGGCCGGGATCGAGACGCTCGAAGCGGGGAGCCGAGGTCGGACAGCTCTGGGTGCGCGACCCCGACGGTCACCTGATCGAGCTGATCGCGGCCGCGCGCCGGACGCGCGTAAGGAGACCAGCGATGGAATTGCCGCGCATGCTCGACGTCGCGACGTCGATGTTCACGACCGTGAGCCGCCTCGGTGCCGGCGTGCAGGCGCGGCCGTCCGGCGCAAGCGCCCGGCGCAGCGCCTCGAGCTCTACGAGTTCGAGGGCTGTCCCTTCTGTCGCAAGGTCCGCGACGCGCTCACCGAGCTCGACCTCGAGGCCGTGGTCTACCCCGTGCCCGCACGGCGGCACGGTCACCGCCCGACAGGCGATCGAGATGGGCGGCAAGTCGCAGTTCCCTACCTCGTCGACCCGAACACCGGCACGCGCATGTACGAGTCCGACGACATCGTCGCCTACCTCTACGCGACCTACGGCGGCGCGCGAGCCCGGCATGCTGCTCCGTGGTCCGGTCGCGACCGCGAGCTCGATGCTGGCGTCGGCGTTTCGGCCGACGTCCGGCGTCGAGCGCCCACGCCTCGCGTCAGCCCGCCAAGCCGCTCGAGCTCTGGAGCTTCGAGGCGAGCCCGTTCTGCCGGATCGCGCGCGAGGCGCTCTGCGAGCTCGAGCTCCCCTACGTGCTGCACAACGTCGGCAAGGACGGCGCCGGCCGCCCGGACTTCGTCGCCCGCTGCGGGGAAGATGATGGTGCCCTACCTCGTCGACCCGCAACACCGGCCGCGAGATGTTCGAGTCGGCCGAGATCCGCCGCTACTTGTACGAGACGTACGGCGCCTGACGCCGCCGCTCAGAGGAGCGCGTCGACGTTCTCCGGCGGGCGTCCGAGGACCGGCGCGCTTCCCGTCCTTGATGACGATCGGGCGCTCGATGAGGATCGGGTGCGCGACCATCGCGGCGACGAGCTGCTTCGGATCGGTGACCGTGCGAGGCCGAGCTCGGCGTAGACCGGCTCCTTGGTGCGCATGAGCGCGCGGGTCGGCGAAGCCGAGGAGCTTCAGGATCTCCCGCAGGCGCTTCGCGCTCGGCGGGTCGGTCAAGTACTCGACCACCGTCGGCGTGATGCCCGCGTCGGTGAGCCGCGCGAGCGTCTGCCGCGACTTGCCGCAGCGGGGTTGTGGAAGATCTCGAAACGGGCCATCGCGACGCTCGCGTCGAGCCGTCATGCCGAGAAGGATCGCCGGGTGTCAAGGCGGGTGCGCGAGTTCTTGCTCGCTCGATCGGCGCGAGGCTCTGCCATGAAGCAGCGATGGACCGCACGACCGAGATCGGGGATCGCGACGCGACGGGCCAGGCCGAGGCCGTGCGGCGCGGAGACGTCTCGCCGCGCGAGCTCGTCGACGAGGCGATCCGTCGCATCGAGCGTCTGAACCCGCAGCTGAACGCGGTCATCCACGAGCACTTCGAGCGCGCGCGCCGACAGGCCGACGGACGCGCTGCCCGACGGACCGTTTCGCGGCGTGCCGTTCCTCTTGAAGGATCTCGCGTCGCGGCACGCTCGAGGGCGACCCGATCCACTGGGGCACGCGCTTTCTCCGCGACGCCGACTATCGCGCGCCGCTCGACCTCGTACCTGGTGCAGAAGTTCCTGCGCGCGGGCTGGTGATCGTCGGCCGCACCAACGTCCCCGAGCTCGGCGCGTGGACGACGACCGAGCCCGACGCCTACGGGCCGACGCGCAACCCGTGGAACCCGGCGCATTCGAGCGGCGGGTCGAGCGGCGGCGCCGCGGCGGCGGTCGCCGCGCGCATGGTCGGCGCCGCGCACGCCAGCGACGGCGGCGGCTCGATCCGCATTCCCGCGAGCGAGTGCGGTCTCGTCGGCCTCAAGCCGTCGCGCGGTCGCGTCTCGATGGGACCCGAGATCGGCGAGATGTGGGCCGGCCTCGCCTTCGAGCTCGCGGTGACCCGCTCGATCCGCGACGCGGCGGCGTCTGCTCGATGCGGTCGCGGGTCCGATGCCCGGCGATCCCTACGTCGCCGAGCTGCCGCTGCCGACCGTACGTCGAGGAGGTCGGCGCGCCGTGCCGCGGGCTTGCGCATCGGCCTCCTGCCGACGAGCCCCGACCGTGCCGGTCCACGCCGACTGCACGGCCGCCGTCGAGAGCGGCCGGCCGCCTGCTCGCGCGCCTCGGCCACCACGTCGAGGTCGCGCATCCCGCAGCCCTCGACGACCCGAGATCGGCAGCGCCGCGATCGCGGTGATCGCCGCGTCGCAAGCGCGCGCGATCGAGCAGTTCGAGGCCGACCATCGGACGCACGCTCGGCGGCCGCCGACATGGACTCCGACAACTGGGCGATCACCGAGGAAGGCCGCAAGGTGAGCGCGAGCCAATACCTCGCCGCGCTCGAGGCGCTGCACGCCTGGACGCGCCGCATGGCGACGCTTCTGGTCGGGCGGCTTCGATCTCCTGGTGACGCCGACGATCCTGCTTGCCGCCGCCGCTCCTCGGCGAGCAGACGCCCGACCCGCGTCCCCGCTCGCGGCCTGGGCGAAGGCGGGGCGCTCGTGCGCGTTCACGGTGCCGTTCAACGTGACCGGACAGCCGGCGATGTCGTTGCCGCTCCACTGGAACGACGCCGGGCTGCCCGATCGGCGTGCAGCTCGTCGGAGCCTTCGGTCGCGAGGACGTGCTCATCCGCGTCGGGGCGCAGCTCGAGGCGGAGGTACGCGTGGGCGGAGCGGCGACCGGCGTCTGCGCCTGACGGCGCGAGACGAGGAGCGACCCATGCTGCGTACCCGCATCTGCGATCTGCTCGGCATCGAGGCGCCGATCGCGCAGGCCGGCATGTCGACGTTCACGTCCGCCCGAGCTGGTCGCGGCCGTGTCGAACGCCGGGGGCTCGGGATCCTCGGCGCGCTGCATGCGTCCGGTCGACGAGCTCCGCGAGCGAGATCCGCCGGATCCGCACGCTTCGACCGACGCGTCCGTTCGGCGTGAATCACGTGATCGCGCACCTCGATCCCGACGGCGCTCGACGTGACGTTCGAGGAGCGCGTTCCCGTGCTGTCGCTCGCCTGGGGCGATCCGGCGCCGTTCGTCGCGCGCGCACATGCGGCCGGCATGCGCGTCGTCCATCAGGTGCCGACCGCAGCCGAAGCGCGCGCGCGCTGCGGCGGCCGGCGTCGACGTCGATCATCGGTCAGGGCACCGACGGCGGCGGTCACGTCGGCTTCGTCGGTACGCTGCCGCTCTTGCCGGCGCGTCGTCGACGCGGCGGGCGGCGTCCCCGTGCTCGCCGCGGGCGGCATCAGCGACGGCCGCGGTCTCGCTGCCGCGCTGGCGCTCGGCGCCGACGGCGTCCTCATGGGCACGCGCTTCCTCGCGACGCCCGAGGCCGCGATCCCCGGACGCCTGGCGGAAGATCATCGTCGAGTCCGACGAGACCACGACGGTACGCACGGCCGTCATCGACCGCGCCTCGCGTTGGTGTGGCCCGGCGCCGAGGTGCGGGCGATCCGCAATGCGTTCCTCGCCGAATGGGCCGACCGCCCTGACGCAGCCGGGACGCACGCCGCCGAGCTCGGACCGCAGGTGTTCGGCGCCCTCATGGCGGGAGATTTCTCGATCTTCCCGCCGATGGCCGGTCAGGGCTGCGGACTGATCCACGACATCGTCCGGCGCGGGGAGGTGGTGCGGCGGACGGTCGAGGAGGCGCGAGCGGTGCTGCAGCGGTTGGCGCGGCTGTAGCGGCATCGTCGGGCGCGCCGGTCGCGCGGGACCCGGTCAGCCCGTACCCGTGTCGTCGCGCGCGTGTCGGTGCTCTGACGTTTCGCGGAGCGGGCTCGACCGCCCGGGGATCGCCGGACGGGTTGGTAGGTGTAGAGCCGCGACGCGGGCACGCGACGAGATCAGCCGGGAACGTCGGCTGGATCGAGCAGTCCGTGACGGCGCCAGCCCACTCTGAGCAACCAGGTCCGCGCGCGAGCGACGGCCGGCCGTTCGAGCGCCGCGGGCCGCGTCACCTCGTCCGTGTCCGGTACGCCGCGCTTCCACCCATCGAACCACCGCGCGGAGGACGCCGGGTCGAGCCGCACGCGCGCGCCAGCGCGGCTCGCGCCTTCGCGGCATGCCGGCGTGCGTTCAGAGCACGTAGCGGAGCGGCGTGTCGTACCTCCTTCGGCGTCGGCAGGAGACGCGCGTGGTAGCGATCGGCCACCACGCGCCCGCTCCGGTCGGCCACGCGGTTCACGGCCCGCGCGAGCCGCGCGCCGATCGCCATCATGCCGCGCCCGAGGGCGTCGCGGTCGTGCGCCTCGACGATGAGATGGGCATGGTTGCCCTGCAGCGAGTAGTGCACGAGCCGAAAGTCGGGACGCGCGCAGCCGGCGGCGAAGGTCCGCTCGATCTCGCGGACGACGCGGAGGGTGCGGAGCGACGGGAGATCGGCCCGGAGCCGCAGCGTGACGTGGGCGGGCAGCATCCGGAAGGCTTGGCGGGCGACGTGCGGAGCCCGGCCCGCGGGCCGGCGGGCTTCCGCCCGGCGTTCTTCCGCCGGCCGCCCCACCCGGGCGTTCTGGCAATGGGAGAGAGAGTTGGGGAGCTCGGCGAGTCATTGGGTTCGGACATCTTGATACCGCGACCTTTGACTTTGTCAGGCAAAAATCCCGACAGTTCCCGCTGAGCGTTCAGGGATGTCGTTGCACCAACATCAGGGATGCTGTGACCCCAACATCCAGTGTTCGGCTACCTCAGTGTCGGCTTTTTTCGAGACCGCATCCGCGCGCTTGGTGTCCGTCGTCGCAGCACAGGGACCGATGCGCCTGTCGTACCACGACGAAACCTCGTCACTGACCACGACTTCAGTACGGTTTGCTCACGACAAGTCAGTTTACCTTCGAAGAAGGTCAGCATCAGCGCGCTCGGCGGTTCGGGGTCAGCCGGAAGACGGCCTACAAATGGATCGCGCGGTTCCTCGACGATAGCGAGCTTTAGTCGATCGCTGTCGGCGGCCGAAGCAGGTCCGCGGCACGCCGCCCCGGACCTTCCCCAACCCCTTCGACGCTCGGGCTTACGGCAAGGCCAGCTGCCCGATTCCCAGCAACTCCCGCAAGCGCGGAATCTGGTTCTCCAGCAACTGATGCGCCCGGCAGTGATGAAATTTCGTGAGGCACGTCGTCACGTCACCGACGTTCGCGAAACTCGTCACGCCGGCCGCCGTGCAGACGGCGGTGGAGCCGGCCGTGCCGAAACCGACGCCGTTCGCGTCGACCACGTCGGCGATCGCAAGGCCGGACGCTTGGCACGCCTTCGTCACCGCGGCGGCGAGCTTGGCGGCGAGCGCGTTCACTTTGACGTTCGTCTTCGTGCAGGTGGCGTGGGACTTGATCGCGCACTTGGCCTTCGGGAGCTGCAGACACGAGAGCACCGCATTGGCGCACTTCGGTACCAGCTTCACCTCCCGTTCACGAGCTTCGCACCGGCCTTCTCGATCGCCTGCTCTGCACTCCGACGGCGCCCTTGGCGCGCTTGGCGTCACCGAGACCCTGCCCGTCACCGCTCACCGGACGGCAGACACGGCAGCTCGCCCGCTGCGTGACCGACGAGCGCGAGGAGCTCCGCCGCACGTGGCACCTGAATGCCGAGCGTCGCGTCGGCGCGGCACGCCTGCTCGCCCGCGACGCACGCCGCAAGACTCGCCGCATCGACCGGCGCGGGTTCCCCGAGCAGGTCGTGGCAACGGACCCGCGTGTCCGCCGTAACCGAGACCGTCGGCGGCGACGAGATCGACCGGGTCCACGACCGACGCACCGCACGCCTTCGCGAGTACGGCCGTGAGCTTGGCCTCGTCGCCCGGGATCGCGGCGAACGCCTTGTCGCATCCGGCCTTGGCCTTGGTCGTACACTTGGCCACGCCGTTCTTGAGCTCGATGCAGGCGAACACCGCGTTCAGACACTTCTGGAGCCGCGCGACGTGCTGCTCTCGAGCTTCGTGCCCGCCTTCTGGATTGCGGCGGCACGCCTGAGCAGCCGCTTTCCGCGCTTGGCGTCGCCGAGGCCTTGCGCGCCGCCGTCGAGCGGCTGATCGCAGCCGGGATCGTCGCGGTCGACCAGACCGTCGTTGTCGTCGTCGACGCAGTTGTCGCAAAGCTCGCCGGTCGATCGCGGGCGTCGCGGTCATGGTCGGGGATCGGCGTGCTGCCGAGCGGCGTCGCCGGTCTTGGTCGGCGTCGGGCGATGCGCCGTCTTGGTGGGCGTGGCCGTCGGTCGCCGACGGCGTCAGGCGTGGTCGGCACCACTTGCGACTCGAAGGCGCCGATGTCGCACCGGGCCGCCCCGCTGCCGTCGCCGTCGATGGGCCGGCCCTGGCCGCGCTGGTCGGTGCTCGGACACGCCGTGCCCCGCTTCCCGGGCGCCGCCGGATTCCCGGCGTCGAGCGCCGACGCTGCCGACCGAAAGCGCATGCGTCTTCGTCGAGGCCACCGTTGGCGGCGAGCGCTCCGGAGGTGCAGGTTGGCGGGGCTGACGCCCATGATGTCGCCGGTCGTGTCGTACTGTGCGGGACATCGACCGCGATCAGCCGGTCGTGTTCCCGATCAGGTTGTGCCGCGCCGGAGCAGGAGTGCCCGAATAGTCCGGCGACGTCGGTTGAATGGTTGCCCGCGACGAGCGTGTTCACGAGCTCGGTCTCGCTTGCCAGTCGGTCGCGCCGTTGTTGCTAGATGCCGCCCGCCGGCTCGCCGTGCCGCTCGCCGTATTGTCGGTCACGGTGCAGTTCACGAGCACCATCGGCGCCACGTAGCCGTCGGCGTCACTAGATCCTCCGCCGCCGCCGGCCCCGCTCGTCTGCGTGCTGGTGTTGCCGCTGATCGGTCGATTGCTGGACGGTTGATCGTGCCGCGGTTCCGGAAGATGCCGCCGCCCGCCTGCGCCATGTTGCCGCTGATCGTGCTCGCGTCGATGGTCACGACGGGGTTGATCGCTGGTGCTGAAGAGGCCCGACGAAGATCGCCGCCGAGTGCCGCCGCCGGTGTGGGCGTCGTTATCGTCGGATCGTGGTGCCGCTGATCGAGAGTGAGCCCTCGTCGTCCTGGATGATGCCGCCCCCGTGGTTGCCGTTGGTCGTGTTGTTGTTGCTGATCGACGCTGTCCACGATCGTCATCACGCCGTCGTTGCGACGCCCGCCGCCGCGGGCAGCGGCGGCGTTGTGGTCGACGGTGACGTCGATGAGGTGGAGCGTACCGGCCGTCGGCACGGTCCGGAGGCGCAGTTCGCGCCGTTGCGGATGCCGCCGCCCCTCCGCGTTCACGGACGCGATCTGCGGCGAGTTGCCGTTCTCCACCGTGAGGTGCTGGATCGTGACCGTGATCGTATCGGGCCCCGTCGGGTCGGTCTGGATCACGCGGTCGCCGAGACCCTGCGCGTTGATGATCGTGGTCGACGCGCGACTGACGCCGGTGAGCGTGAGGTCGTCCGTGATGTCGAGATCGCCGGTCGCCGCCGCGTCCTCGCCGGCGCCCGTGAGCGTCAACGTGTAGGTCGTGCGCCGCGAGGTTGATGACGTCGAGCGCCGGCGTGGGCGTTGCGACGCGATGATCGCGCCGCGCAGGCTGCAATCGTTCGCCGCCGCCGGTGCAGGCCGTCTTGCTCGCGTCGTCGCCGGTCAGGTCGACGTCGTACTGGAGACGCCCGGGCGGGGCGCCGTGCCGCGACGACGAAGAGGACGGTCAGGACGCGAACCGCATTCGGGTATCGGAGGCGAAGGGGAGGGTGCGATTTGGCGCATGCGGGCCACTACGCCAAGTCGACGACGACGTCTAGACGACCCTGTGTCATGCTCTGCTCCAACGAGCCCTCGGTCATGGCATCGTCCAGCGAGACCCGCAATGCTGAGCCTATAGGTTCCGACGACGTCACCACTTCGCGTAGTGGTCCTCGCAGAAGCCGAGCACGTTCGCGATCGCGACGCCGCTCGCCGGCCGCCGTCGTGAGCGATGCCCGGTGAAGCGGCCGAAGAGCTGGTGGAAGTTGGTGGCGAGGATCAGCGCGTTCAGGCGCTCGACGTGCATGCCCTCGGGCACGAACGTCGAGGTCGACGCGGCCGTCGGCGGAGCAGAGACGCCACGGGCTTCATCAGGTCGCGCTGGTCGTAGTCGAAGGCGACCGTGTCGACCTTGTGGAGCCGGCCGTCGACCCAGAAGCAGTTCTCGGTGACGCTCGGTCTCGTTGACGCCCGCACGAGACGTTGCAGGCCGGCGATGCCGGCCGTCGACTGGTGCGGCCCGCGAGACAGCCCCAGTTCCAGAAGGTCTCGCGCCGCATGAACCCGGCGCTCCAGTCGTGGTGCCCGTAGATGTCGATGGCGCCGAGGTCGTAGGTGGTGTCGTCCCAGCGGAGCGTGCCGCGCATGCCGAGGCCGGCGGTCTTCCGCGCGTAGACCCAGCCGGTGGCACCGGCGCGGGTGCAGAGGCGCATCGGCTCCATCGGCGGCGTCTCCTCGCTGAAGCGTCGCGTCGATCGCGATCGGGCCCGGCGTCGACTTCGAGCCGGCGCGCCCGCGGCGACGCGTCGGCGTGCATCGCGAAGCGCGCCGCCGCCGGCCGTAAACGACACGGTGCCGACCTCGGGCGTGTCGACGCACGTGGATGCCCATGCCGAGCGGCCGCCGCACGCTGCGCTCGACGCGGCGGCGCGTCGCCGGGTCGTAGCAATAGACGAAGGCGGTGCTGACGTAGCGCGTGTCGATGATGGCGCACCCGAACACCAGCCGCTCCGACAAGCCGCCGAGGAACTGGAACTGGTGGATAGCCGAAGTGGCGCGCGAGCCGGCCGCGCGGCTTCGCCGAACGGGTCGCGGAAGACGAAGTCGTCGTGGTTCACGACGTCGATCGGCTGCGTCGAAGACGCCGAGGCGGACGGCGCCGCCGGCACCGACGCAGGCGGCTCGGCCGTGCGCGCGGTCGCGCCCAGGTTCACGGCGCCTCCGGAACGTCCGTCAGCTGCGGCACGTCGGCCTTCGCGTACGTGTGCTTCTCCTTCACGAGCCGCCCCTCGAAATGCAGGAGGTCGAGCCCGCGCCAGCCGCGCCGCACGCCGTCGCGCTCGAGCGTGCAGAGCCAGCTGATCATCGCCTTCCCGGTCGTGAGCGTCGACGAAGAGGTCCTCGGTGACGAACCGCATGGTGCCCGTAGTCGCCGCGGAACTGCGGCACGAAGGCCGCGCGGATCGCCGCCTTGCCGACCGCGCGGACTCCGTCGAACTGGTCGTAGACCGCGTCGTCGGCGAGGAACGCCATCACGCCGTCGAGGTCCTCGCGATTGAACGCGTCGGTGAAGGCGATGACGAGCGCCTCCAGCTCAGCTCGGGGAGAGCATCGCTGGAGGCCATACGTCAGTCCGACTTCCCGCTCAATTGCGATCCGTCGGGCTTCACGGTGGGCGCCGAGTAGACGCCCTCTCCCAGCACGTCCCGCCGGTCCGCACCAGCTGGACGCGCAGCGGCGGCACCAGCCCGCGAGGCTCGGCATCGCGAGCAACGTCCCCTTCCCCTTCATCTGGAGCTTGGCCTTGCCGGGGACGGGATTGGACTTGAGGTCGAGCTTCTCGATGCCCTCGGGCGCGCGCGACTTGTTCTTGTAGGCGAAGCTCGCCGGCTTCATGGTCCAGCACGGCTTGCCGGCGCGTGCACGATCCGCCGGGGGTCACGACCGCCGAGGTCTTCAAGCCGCCCGTGTCGTAGACGCAGAGCTGGTAGAAGTCGGTCGTCGTGGGCGAGCCGAGGTCGGCCATCGTCGTGAGCGCCCCGTTGCCCCACTTCCACGCCAGCTGATCCTTGGTGTCGTCGCCGTTGGCCTTCAGTTGGAAGCTCGACTTCTTGGATGCGGGGAGCTTGCAGCCGACGAGCGGCGAGGCGCTGCACGTGGGCGTCGGCGGCAGGTTGACCGAGAGGCCGAAGTCGCCTTGCGCTCCGCCGTAGCCGTCGACGAACACGTAGTAGGTGGTCCCGGGCGCCACCGCGAAGCTCAGGCGCGAGCGCGGGCCGCAGGTGCCGTCGTCGTCGTTGCAGGTCAGCTGCGGTCCGCCCTCACACGTCCCGGTGTGGACGTGCAGGACGGTGTTGAAGTTGCTCGCGCAGGCATCGAGGTCCGCGACGCCCGAGCCCGTGGGCGTCCAGTTGAAGACGGCCTCGGGGCCGGCCCCTCCGCAGGTGCTCGTGACGGTGCTCGCGCCCGACGTCGTGCCCGTGAACGTGCCGCCCGCCGGCCGGAACGGTGGTCGCGGCCTGGCACGGCGTGCAGGTGCCCGGCGGCGTATGGGCGCAGACGCCGGTCTCGCTGCAGGCGTCGGTCGTGCACGCGTCGCCGTCGTCGGTGCACGCGAGCCCGACCTCGGCGACGCAGTTGGCGGCGCAGCAATCGCCGTCGGCGACGTTGCCGTCGTCGCAGGTCTCGCCGGGCTCGATCGACGCCGTTGCCGCACACCCCGGGCGCGAGACCGACGCAGACGCCGGCCTCGGCGCCAGCGCGTACCACCGCCTCGACGGTGGGTGAAGAATCCCATCTCGATCGAGTCGACGAGGTGGCAATAGCTCATCATCTCGCCGACCGTCGGCTCGACCGGTCCGTTGTAGCAGCCGGGCTCCAAGTTGTAGCAGTGGTCGAGCGGCGGCACGTAGCAGTGCGTGTGCTTCGAGCCGAAGTTGTGCCCGAGCTCGTGGCCGACGACGTAGACGTCCCAGAGAAAGCCGACGGTCGGAAAGCTCGAGTAGAACCCGTCGAGGTTGCTGACCGCGTCGCTGTTACGCGTCGTCGCAGAGCGATGTCACGGTACGCGATGCCGCCATCGCCGATGTGGGCGAGGAGATGCGCCGTATCGCGCACGACCCCGACGCGGTTGGCGTCGTTGTAGCTCTTGTACGCCGTCAGCTGCGCGCTGGAGTCGAAGCCGCCGAACGGATCGGGCGTCGTCCAGATCACGAGCTGGTTCACGAGGACCGCGACCCCGATGTCGCGGCGATAGATCCTCGAGACCGCTCCGAAGAGGCTCGCCACGTACTGCGTCGCCGTCGGCGAGCTCGAGCCGAACTGCGACGTGTAGAGGTCGTTGCCGACGTCGACCAGCACCTCGAGCGCGAGGGTCGGGGTGGGTGACTCGTCCGTCGGGCGGCGCGGAGCGCGCCGCGCTCCGGGCATCGCCGTGCGGCGCCAGCATGCCTTCCGGCGCGAGATGATTGTTGCAGACATTGCGGACCGGCCCGGATGCGGCCTTCGTCGGGTCGGCGAGCGCATGCGTGTCGCCGTCGGCCGACGGCTCGATCGCCGACACGACACGCTGGCCGTCACGCACGATCGCCGCGACGCGCGCCCCGTCGGCGATCGACAACACGAGGGTGCGCTCGGGCGCCGCGACGTCGGTCCCTTCGTAGACCGCCACGTCGGGCCGACCGAGCGAGCGGCGGTGGACGCCGTCGAACTCGACGACCTCGGCGTCCTTCGTGAAGACGTCGATCGGCGTGACCGCGAAGGTCGCGGTGCCGCCGCCGGCGAGCGGCACGTCGTCGAGCACGACGCGCCGGCGATGCGTCGCGAGGTCCCGCGCGAGCGCGCGGTCGACGCTGCACCGTCGTCGTGTCGCGCCCGCGTGCGCCAGTGTCCGGCACGAACAAGCGCGCGGCCGACGCGGGCGCGGCGGTAACCAGGAGCACGACCAACGGCAGCAGGTAGGCGAGCATGGGGGACCTCCTTTTGAGACCGACGCGGGGACGGCACGGGCTCGAAGACGCCTAACGACCCCGCGTGCAAGCTGTCAAGAAAATTGGCGATCCGGACATGCGGAGCCGAGATCGCTCACGTGGGGTGATCCAAAGCGGCGCAGCTGCCGTCGCCGCGCGTCACTCGCCGAGGAGATGGAGGACGAGCTCGCGGCTGTGCGGAGCGCGCCGGTGCTCGAAGACGTAGACCGCCTGCCACGTCCCGAGCGCGAGCGCGCCGTCGACGACGGGGATCGTGAGCTGGGTCGCGGTCAGGGCGGATCGGATGTGAGCGGGCATGTCGTCGGGGCCTTCGGCGGTGTGGCGGTAGAGCCGGTCGTCCTCGGCGACGAGTCGTCGCAGAAACGGCGTCGAGGTCGCGCAGCACGTCGGGGTCGGCGTTCTCCTGGATCACGAGCGAGGCCGAGGTGTGGCGGATGAAGACGGTGAGGAGCCCGGTCTCGATCTTCTGCCGTCCGACCCAGCTCGTGAGCTCGGCGGTCACGTCGTAGAGACCGGCCCCACGCGTGCGGGCATGAAAGCGGTGGGTCGCCTGGCGCATGGGCCGACTATAGCGGGTGCCGCACGCGGGTTTCCCATCGCCGCCGCGGGAGCGCACTTGCGACCGCCGAGATGCGTGGGTATCGCCCGCTGCATGGATGAGAGACGGGCGTGAGCGACGAGCGGTCGCTGCCGAGCGTCGTCGCGGGCAACCGTCCCGCTCCGGGTCCCGCGCACTACGGCGTGGCGATCGCGCTCGTCCTCCTCGCGGCCTTCGTCGCGTTGGCTCCTGGTGCCCCTCTTCGGCGCGCGGCTGCCGTTCCTGACCTTCTATCCGGCCGTCGCGATCGCGGCGTGGTACGGCAGGTTGGCCCGGGCGCGCTCGCGACGGTGCTCGCGGCCCTGATGGCGAGCCTGATCGTCCCCTCCGACGACCCGCTCGCGATCAGCGGCGCGGCCTACTGGGTCGCGCTCGCCCTCTTCGTGCTGATGAACCTCGTCGTCGCGATCTTGAGCGAGCAATTGCACCGCGCCCGTTGGCAGGCCAGCACCACCGCCGACGCGAGCCGCCGCGCCGACGAGCGCGCGCGCCGACTCTTCGAGTCGAACATCATCGGCGTCCTCTTCTGGACCGCCGACGGCCACGTGTCCGATGCCAACGACGCCTTCCTCGCGACCGCCGGGTACACGCGCCGACGACTTGCGTCGCGGTCGGGTGCGGTGGACCGACCTGGTCGCCCCCGATTGCCGGCCGCTCCACACGGAGGCGCTCCGGCAGATCCAAGCCCGTGGCGAATGCGATCCCTTCGACTCGACGATCGTCCGCCCCGACGGCGTCCGTGTCCCGATCTTCTGCGGCGGCGTCAAGCTCGACGAGGCCGGTGCGGAAGGGGTCACGTTCATGCTCGACATGACCGAGAGCCGGCGGACGAGCGAGGCGCTCCGCGAGAGCGAGCAACGCTACCGGGCGCTCTTCGAGGACTCGCCGATCGCGCTCGTCGAGGAGGACTGGAGCGAGGTGAAGCGCGGCCTCGACGCGATCGCCGCGACGGTGCCCGATCTCCTCGCGCATCTCGAGCGCCATCCCGAGCAGTTCTGGGACTGCCTCGGCCGTTTGCAGGTCCGCAGCATCAATCGGGTCGCGCTCGACTTTTCGGCGTCGCGAGCGGCGACGAGATCACGCGTGACCTCGCGCGCTTCGTGGCGCCGGACTCGGCGAGTGCGGCGGCGCGGGTCGCGGTCGATCTAGTCACGCGCGGCAGCCGGGTGCGTTTCGAGGAGACGCTGCGGACGGCCGCCGGCGAGCCGCGCGCCGTCCGTGCTCGAGATGAATCCGCTCCCCGGACACACGGCGAGCCTCGACCGCGTGCTCCTCTCGATCGTCGACATCTCCGAGCGGAAGCTCGTCGAGGCCGAGCGCGAGCGCCTGCTGGTCGTCGCCGAGCGGGCGCGCGTCGACGCGGAGGCCGCGAACCGCGCCAAGGACGAGTTCCTCGCGACGATCTCACACGAGCTCCGGACGCCGCTCTCGCCGATCCTCGCCTGGGCCCGCCTGCTGCGCGACGGCGTCCTCGACGATGAGCGCCGCCGGCATGCCTACGACGTGATCGAGCGCTCCGCCCGCGCCCAGGCCCAGCTGATCAGGACCTGCTCGACGTCTCGCGCATCATGTCCGGCAAGATGCGGCTCGACGTCGGGCCCGTCACGCTCGCGCCCGTCATCGAGCGCGCCGTCGAGGTCGTCCGCCCGTCGGCCGACGCCAAGGGGCTGCGCTTGCAGGTCGTCCTCGACTCGGAAGCGGGCGCCGTGCTCGGCGACGACGGCCGCCTACAGCAGGTGGTGTGGAACCTGCTCGCCAACGCGGTGAAGTTCACGCCCAAAGGCGGGCGCGTCCACTTGGCGCTCGCCCGCGTCGACTCGCACGTCGAGATCAACGTCACCGACACCGGCGAAGGCATGGACCCCGAGTTCGTCCCGCACGTCTTCGACCGCTTCCGTCAGGCTGACGCGTCGACCACGCGCGCCCAGACCGGGCTCGGCCTCGGCCTCGCGATCGTGCGCCACATCGTCGAGGCTCACGGCGGCAGCGTGCACGCCGAGAGCGCCGGGCGCGGTCAGGGCTCGGTCTTCACCGTTCGGCTGCCGCTCATGGTGGCGCGGCCCGCCGCCGCCGAGCCCGCGCCGTCATCCGACCCAGAGCGTTCCGGACGAGGCCGATGCTCCTCGGCTCGACGGCGTCCGCGTCCTCGTGATCGACGACGAGGCGGACGCGAGCGACGTCGTGAGCGAGCTCCTCCGAACGCAAGGCGCCGACGTCCGCCAGGCACCCGGCCCCAGCGCGGCGCGCGTGATCCTCGCGGCATGGCGACCGGCGCTGATCGTGAGCGACGTCGGCATGCCGGGCGAGGACGGCTACGCCTTCATCACCGACTGGCGGAGCCAACCCGGCGACGCCGACCGCATCCCGGCGGTCGCCCTCACCGCGTACGCCGCCCGCGCCGACAAGATCCGCCTCCTCTCGGCGGGCTTCGACGCCCACGTGCCGAAGCCCCTCGACCCGGCCGAGCTGCTGACCGTCCTCGCGAGCCTCGCGCGCGCGTCCCGCGACTGCGGAGCCCTAGGATGGATCGGCGCGGACACGGCGGACGTCCGACGTCGCTTCGTCGCGAAGGTCGAGCTCCGATCGGTAGCGCTCGCGGCGCGCGTTCGTCCGGGTGCCGCGCGAAGACTTCGTCGGACCGGGTCCGTGGAAGACTCCTGCGGCCGACGCGATTCGATCGCGGCTACGAGACCACGCCGGACAACGATCCCCGGCACCTCTACGACTTCGTGCTGGTCGCCCTCGACGCCGAGCGCGGCGTGAACAACGGCGAGCCCGGGTCGCTCCTGCGCTGGCTCGATGCTCTGAGCCTGGCGCCGGGAGATCGTTTCCTCCACGTCGGCTGCGGCGTCGGGTACTACACGGCGATCGCCGCCGAGGCCGTGGGTCCGAACGGCGCGCGTCGTCGGCGTCGAGATCGACCCGCTGTTGGCCGCACGCGCCGATCGCAGAATCTCCGCCGCTGGCCGAACGTCGCAGTGACCGCGTCCGAGCGACGACCTGTCCGGCGGCGACCCGTCGTTCGATGCCGTCTTCGTGAATGCGGGCGCGACCGAGATCCCGCGTACGGTGGCTCGACTGCTTGCGGCCCGGCGGACGCCTGCTTGGTCCCGCTGACCGTCGCCCGGAGCGCCACCGAGACCGTGGGCTTCGGCTCCATGCTGCTCGTCACGCGCAGCGACGACGGCCACGCGCGCGCGCTTCGTGTCACCCGTCGGCATCTTCCATTGTGCCGGCGCGCGCACCGACGTCGGGAACGCGCGCCTGAAGGAAGCCTACGAGCGCGGGGGCGACGACCGGGTGCGAAGCCTGCGGCGCGATGCGCACTGAGCGCGGGCCCGCATGTCTGGCTGCCACGGGGAAGGATTCTGCTTGTCCATGCCCGCGGATTTGAATTGACAGCCATCGCGGCCTTCGTGTTACACGCAGGGGCCGCGGGCGTACCCTGACGCGCCCGCTCCAAGCGTCGGCGTGGTGATCCCGGCACGCACGTACGCACGCACGAGGCCCCACGCATGGATGAGACGACGCGCTCGACGACCCGCCGTACTGCCCTGGCGCTTTCTATTGATGCTCGTCCTCGTGCTCGGCAGCCGTGCGCTCGCGCACGCCGGCATCCTCTCCGACTCGATCGACGCCATCGGCGACAGCATCACGCGCGGCTTCGACGCCAACAGCTGCACATACGGCGACCAGGTCGACCGCAACTGGGCGACCGGCGACAACCACGGCACGAGCTACTGCTCGAGCGGCAGCGACTCGACGTTCAGCCACGCCGAGCGTCTCGAGTGCGCGAAGCCCGGCGAGATCATCAACCTGAACGACGCCGAGAGCGGCGCCACGATGCGCGGCGACTTCGCGGCGCAATCGACGACCGCCCGCGCCAACCTCATCGCCCAGCCGGCGCCGCGCTACGTCGACCGTGTTCATGGGTCACAACGACGCGTGCACGCAACACCGAGAACAAGACCGGCAACGGCTGCGGCGGCGACCAGGATCCCAACAACTACTGCCGCACCACCACGACCGCGTTCGAGCGCGAGTTCCGCGAGGGCATGGATCAGCTGATCCAGGTGCCGTCGTCGCGCATCCTCGTCTCGGCGCTGGTGCGCATCTCCGAGCTCTGCAACTTCGGCTCGAAGTCGAGCTGCGGCGCCGGCTTCGGCACCTCGTGCAGCTTCTTCTGGCAGAACCTGACGACGGTCTTCGGCGCCGGCGGCGTCTGCCACTCGCTGACCGCCGACTGCTCGAACACGCGCCGCATCGACATGTACGACACGACCGTCGCCTACAACGCGATCCTCGCGGCGGTGACGGCCGAGTACGCGGCGATCCCCGCGGGCGGGACGTCGGCGACGGGCGCGGTCAAGGCGACGGACGTCGGCCTCCGCTACGTCGAGGCGCCCTTCCACTACAAGTTCTCGAGCGGCGACATCTCGTGCTGCGATTGCTTCCACCCGGCGAGACTCGGGCCAGGCGAAGCTCGCCGAGGGCACGTACGCCGGCGTGCAGTGCAGCGCGGCGAATCCCTGCTGCGCGCCGTCGGCCGATCCGCTCGCGAATGCGCTCTGCTCGGTCAGCGACGAGACGAGCTTCTATCCCGGCGGCTTCTGGGCCGGGAATCCCTGCGGCAACGGCGTCGTCGAGCCCGGCGAGCAGTGCGACCTCGGCTCCGGCAACGGCGCGCCCGGCTCGTGCTGTCTCGGGAGCTGCACGTTCGCGGCCGCGACGCACCGTCTGCCGGGCGTCGACCGGCGTCTGCGATCCGGCCGAGACCTGCACCGGGTCGAGCAGCACGTGCCCCGCGAACGCGCTCGCCGGGAGCAGCACCGTCTGTCGCAGCTCGGCCGGCGTGTGCGATCCCGCTGAGACGTGCACGGGAGCTCCGTCAACTGTCCCGCCGACGCGAAGAGCACGGCCGTCTGTCGCGCCGCTCGCGGGCTCGTGCGACGTCGCCGAGACCTGCGACGGCGTGAGCGACGCCTGCCCCGCGGACGTCGTGCTCTCAGCGAGCGTCGTCTGTCGCGGCGCCGCGCGGCGTCTGTGACGTCGCCGAGAGCTGCACCGGCTCGAGCGGCGTCTGCCCAGCCGACGCCAAGAGCACGGCCGCTCTGCCGCCCGTCGGCCGGCGTCTGCGACGTCGCCGAGACCTGCAACGGCGTCGCGCAACGCGTGTCCCGCCGACGGTTTCCAGTCGTCGACGCTGGTGTGTCGCGGCGCGGCCGGCGTCTGCGACCTCGCCGAGACCTGCACCGGCACGACCGCCGCCTGTCCCGCCGACGCCAAGAGCACCGCCGTCTGCCGCGCGAGCGCCGGGTCCTGCGATCCCGCCGAGAGCTGCGACGGCGCGAGCGACGCCTGCCCCGCCGACACGCTGACCGCGAACGGCACCGTCTGTCGCGCGGCGGCCGGCGTCTGCGATCTCGCCGAGAGCTGCACCGGCGCGTCGCCGACCTGCCCCGCCGACGCGAAGAGCACGGCCGTCTGCCGCGCCGCCGCCGGCGTCTGCGACGTGACCGAGAGCTGCGACGGCGTCGGCAACGTCTGTCCGCCCGACGCGTTCCGGCCGGCGAGCTTCCCGTGTCGCGGCGCCGCCGGCGTCTGCGACCTCGCCGAGACCTGCACCGGCACGACCGCCGCCTGCCCCGCCGACGCGAAGAGCACGGCCGTCTGCCGCGCCGCGGCCGGCGTCTGCGACGTCGCCGAGAGCTGCGACGGCAGCGGCGACGCCTGCCCGAGCGACGCGTTGGCGCCCGCGACCGTCGAGTGCCGCGCCGCCGCGGGTCAATGCGACGCCGCCGAGCAGTGCAGCGGGACGAGTGCCGCGTGTCCCGCCGACCTCGCGGAGCCGGACGGGACGAGCTGCGACGACGGCGCGAGCTGCACCACGCCCGACGCGTGCGTCGCCGGGCAGTGCCAGGGAACGCCGACATCTGCGGCGACGGCACGACGCAGGGCGGCTGCGGCGAGCAGTGCGACGACGGCAACACGGCGAACGGCGACGGCTGCTCGTCGACGTGTCAGCTCGAGAACACGCCGGGATGCGGCCCCGCGCCCGCCACCGGGTGCCGCGGATCCGGTCGCGGCGGCAGCGGCTTCGGTCTTCGTCCGCAACTCGGTCGTTCCCGACAAGGACAACCTGCAGTGGAAGTGGAACCGCGGCGCCACCACGCCGAAGGCCGACTTCGGCAACCCGACGATCGGCACGAGCTATCAGCTCTGCGTCTACGACGGCGGAACCCTGAAGCTCAGCGCGCCGCTTCCCGCGGGCGGCGCCTGCGCCGGCCGGGCGTGCTGGAAGGAGAACGGCTCCGGCTTCCAGTTCGGCGACAAGAGCGCGCTCCACGGCGTCACGCGCCTCATCCTGAAGAGCGGCGCAGTTCCCGGCAAAGCGAAGATCCTGCTCAAAGGGCGCGGCGCGAACCTCGCCCTCCCCGCGTTGCCGTTCGCGCAGCCGGTCACGGTCCAGCTCCGCAACAGCGCCGGCATCTGCTGGGAGGCGGTCTACGGCGCCCCCGCGATCCGCAATCAGTCGGACCAGTTCAAGGACAAGTCCGACTAGCTCGCTCGGTCCGGACGACCCTGGACTGAGCGCATCCGGTTGGCGGCGGGCGCCGGTCGAGGCGCTGCGCGCGGTCGTCACGCCAGAGGATGTTGTCGTGTCTCGGGATGGCCTTGACTGCAGTCGCAGCACGACATGACACGCGTTGCAGTTGTGTCGGTCGCTCCGCGGGATGGCGGGTGGGTTCTGGAGCGAGTGGCGCCGCGCGTGTGCGCAGACCGGATACGACGTGACGGGTAGCTAGGCGCTGGGGAGCAGCGACTCGCGAGCGGAGAACCCACCCGCCGTCCCCGCGGAAACGCAGCGCGCTAATCCTATTCAAGAGAGGCTGTGACTCGCGCGTGCGCGGGACGACGGCAGTGTCAGTGGTGGCGGTGGTGCACGTCCGGTGCGTGCGGGTGGTCGTGCTCGAGCGCGGTGTGGGTATGCTCGTGGGCGTGCGGCTCGCCCGCCGGGTCGCTCGGGGCGTGCGCATGGCGGTGGTGCGCGTCGTGGACGTGGCGATGGTCGTGGCGCATGGGCTCGTGGACGTGGTGGTGGCTGTGACGCTCGGTCGCGAGCAGAGCGAGACCCGTCAGCATGAGCAGCCGTCGCGACCAGCTCGCGGAGTCCGAAGGGCTCGTGCAGCAGCACCACGCTCACGCCGACCCCGAGGAACGGCGCCGTCGCGAAGAGCGCGGCTTCACGGGCGACGCCGATCTCCCGCATGGCGTACACGGCGAGCGCCACGCTGAGGCCGTAGCTGACGAAGCCGACCAGGACGCCGAGACCGACGACGCCGGCAGGGGCGCGCTCCGGCCGAAGAGGACCGCGAGCGCGAGCGCGACGCTGCCGCCGAGGAGACCCTTCACCTGGGCGATCGCGAGGCGGGTCACGCACCGAGAGGCGCTGCGTGATGTTGTTGTCGATCGCCCACCCGAGACACGCGCCGCTGACGGCGAGGACGCCAAGCACGCCGCCCGATGGATCCGCCGATCCTCCGACACCCGAGGTCAGGCCGAGCGTCGCGGCGCCGAGCAGCATCGTCACCACGCCGGCGGCCGCTCGTCCGCCGAGGTGGTCCCCGAAGAACGCGACGGCGAGCGTCACCGTGAGCGCGCCTTCGAGGTTCAGGAGCAGCGACCCGGTCACGGCCGACACGCGACGGAGACCCGCCAACAGCAGGAGCGGAGCGAGCACCCCACCCGCGAGGTCATGCCGACGACGAGGGCGGCGTCGTCGCGACGAAGCGCGGCTTCCGACGGCGGTCGCGCGTGCCGAAGCGGAGCGCCGTCAGGCCGATCGCCGGCGCCGAGGTAGAGGATGGCGGAGAGCACGATCGGATCGGCGTCCGCCACGAGCCATTTGGCGGCGGGCGCGCCGACGCCGAACAGCAGCGCGGCGGCGAGTGCCGCCACGACTCCGCGCGCAAATGGCGACGTCACCATGCGTCGGGCCTTCGTCAGCGCTGCAACGCGCCGAGCACCGCCGCTGCCTTGGTGCGGAGCGCCGCGGACGGCGCACCGGCGGCGAGGGCGGCCATCCACTCCGCGGCGGCGCCTTCGGGTCCGGCGCCGCGCAGGATCTTCGCGCAGCACCGCGTCCTCGACCGGGGTGAGCGTCGAGAGATACGCCGCTTCGACCGCCGGATCGCGGCCGAAGGTCTCGAGCGCCACCTCGCGCGCCGCGGCGCGGACGGCGGCGTCACGCTCCTGCACGAGCGCATGCAGGACGCGCCCGATCGGCGGGTGCGGGCCGAGCGCGGTCGCGAGCGCCCCGCCGACCGTCACGGTTCGCTGCAGGATCTCCGCCTGATCCTCCTCGTCGGCGAGCGGCGGGCGGGGCGACGGGGTCGGTCGCCGCCGAGGGGATCGGTGGCGCCGGCACGCCCTTGCCGAGCATCTCGATCGTGCGAATCGTCCCGTCGCTCGCATACGTCAGCATGAAGCTCTCGGCGCCGAAGATGCGCGTGAGCCCGTCCGCGAGCGACGCGTCGCTGAAATCGATCGCGACCGGACGCGGCTCGACGGTGCCGCGGACGGTCGCGTGGGTCACAGCCGCGATCTCGGCGAGGAGACGGTCGAGCGGCATGTCGGTCACGCGCACCGTCAGGCGCCCGCCCTCGTAGCGGATGACGTCGGGCGTCGGGGTCTCCGCCTGAGCTTCCGATCCGATCGTTCCGACCGAGAGGACGACCAGCAGGATCAGCACCGCGCGCACGGCGCGACTCTAGCCGCCGAACGCGACGGCGCGAAGCGGCCCGCCAGCCGATGCGACCGCGCCCGCTACCCGTACGCATTGACCGGTCGCGCGCCCGAGGTCTACGGTCGAGCGCATGGGCCTCACGGTACTCACGCTCGACGTCGCGGCGCCACACGATCCTGATCGGCGCGAGGCGATCGAGTGCCTGGTCGATTCCGGCGCGGTCTACTCGTTCGTACCGCGACCCGGTCCTGGAGCGCCTCGGCATCACGCCGCACGACCGCCAGCGGTTCCGGCTCGCCGACGGGTCGACCATCGAGCGTGCGCGCGGCGACGCGATCTTCTTCTACGCCGGCCGCCGTGGTGCGGCACCGGTGATCTTCGCCGAGCCCGGCGACGCGGTTCTCCTCGGCGCGGTCACCCTCGAGTCGCTCGGGCTCGTGCTCGACGCGGTCCGCCGCGACCTCGTGCCGCTGCCGATGATCATCGCGCCCGCCGTCGCCGCCTGAGCACCGTAGCGACCGGCGCGCGCGTCAGTCGCCGCGGTCGAAGAAGCTGTCGCTCCGGTTCATCCGCGCCGGCGCCGAGTAGTCGGCGCTCCAGCACTTCCCCGCCGAGTTCGTGAGCTGGACGGTGACCGCCGGCGACTGCGCGAGCGGCAGCATGCCCGCGTGCTCGCGAAGCCGAGATTCGCCCCCTTGGCCTGGAGCTGGATCTGCGCCTTCCCCGCGGCGCCGGCCCGGAGGCGCAGCTGCTTCACCCGTCGTGCGCGAGCGTCGTGTCGCCGTAGACGAAGCCGCTGCCGGTCGCCTTCCAGCACGCCTTGCCGCCGCAGTCGCCACCCGCTGGGATGGCGAGGCTCGTCACGACGTGCGCATCGCCGCCGGAGCGGTCGTAGACGCAGAGCGTGTAGTCGGTCGTGCCGCTCGCCGGGTCGCCGAGCTCGGCGATGCCGGTGAGCGCGCCTTTCGCCCACTTCCACTCGAGCTGATCGCGTCGTGTCGGGTGTCTCGTTCTTGATCGTGAGCTGCGCCTTCCCGGGCACGGTCGTCCCGTGGCAGCTCGCCGCCGGGAGTGGACCGCTCGCGCACGGCGCCGGCGGGTCGACGACGCCGGCGAGACAGTCGGCGCGGACGTCCTCGGTCGTGTGCAGCGCTCCGGCCCGGTCGGGGAACCAGCGCGCCGAGCGCAGATAGAAGCTGTAGCGCTCGCACCAGTCGTCGTCGGCGAGGAGACGCGCGTCGGCGTCGCCGTAGCCGGGTCTCGCCCGGACGCTTCAACCAGCGGTCCATCCACGCGAGCGAGTAGTGCTCGGCCATCGGCCGGCCCCAGCCGCCGAGGCAGGCGCCGCTCGACATGTCCGGGCACCACGAGGTCGCGGGAAGGTCGGGATCAGGCTCCACTCGAAGTGCGTGCTGCCTTGGATGGTGAGATCGAAGACCGGCACGCCGGCGGCGCTTGTAGGCGGCGTACGCGGTCTTGCCGCTCTCGGGATCGAGGCGGCGTCGTGAAGGGGCGCCGCCGATGCCGTACTCGCTCGATCTGTCCCATCGCGGGCACGCGCGGCGGGCCGTCGTCGCTGAGCCCGAGACTGTCCCACGCGACGACGGCGTCGACGGGGTTGCCGCCGCCGCCGTCGGGAAACGCGAAGCGGCTGCCGGGATAGCCCTGCACCGCCGAGACGCCGGCGGCGCCGAGCGAGTGGCCGGCGATGCCGAGCCGATCGGGGTCGACGCGCTCCGCGAACGGATTGAACGCCGCCACGACCGTCGCGTACGTCCCCGCGCAGGTGACGTTGTGCGGGTACGGCGTCGCCTCGGTCGAGCGGAAGAAGTCGATGACGTTCACCATGCCGCTGAAGAAGACCTCCGAGTTGATGTTGCTGCCCTGCTCGCCCGTCGGCGTCTGCATGTCGGAGCGACCCTGCCCGCGCGGGTCGAAGGTGAGGACGACGTAGCCGGCGCGGACGAGCGCCTGCGCGAACCACCAGTAGAGCGGCTCGGTCGCCTGGATCGAGCCGTTCTCGATCACGACGCCGGGAGACGCGCGTCGCCTGCCTGCCAACCGCGCGGCGCCCACACCCGCCCCGAGATGCGCGCGCAGCCTGCGTCGTAGAACACGACCGGCACGACCTCGGCCTCGGTGTCGTAGAAGCTCTGGCCGTTCGGCCCGGCCGCGACCGGGTAGCGCGTCGGATCGCCGGCCGCGACCGAGCCCCAGGTCGCGGCGAGCGGCGTCACCGGCGAGTTGCCCGAGAGCGGATCGAGCCACGACGGAATCGGCGAGCGAGCGCGCGAGCCACTCGTTCTGGTTGGCGGTCGCCTGGTTCTGCCACACCGTCTCGAACGTGGGATTCGCGAGCTGCTCGCTCGGCGCCTCGGTCGTGCGCGCGTAGTTCGTGGTCTCGCGCGCCGTCCATTCGGGCGTGTTGGGGGCGGGCCCTTCCGGAATCGCCGCCGCCGAAGACACGAACACGATGGACGCGAGGATGGGGAGGAGGTGCGTTTTCATGACGTCGCGGATAACACGCACGCTCCGCCCGGTCGGTCCCCGATCGGGGGAGTCACCGTGGGAAATCCGCGGTCACGGTCGAACGGAATTCGGTGAGCACGCTCCGGTTCGCGAGCTCCTGTCCTAGCTGGCGGCGGCGCGCGGTCACGATCGCTCCTCACCGTCGCCCGGCACGCTTCTTCGCGCGCCGGAACGTCGCCACCCGCTCCTCGTTCGGATCGCGGCTGCCGGCGCTGACGAGGCGGGCGCGAAGCGTGCCGTCGTCCGGCGTGACGCCACACGTTCACCGGACCGTGCGGCAGGGTCGCGAGCACGAGCTCGGCCACCTTCTCGAGCGCCGCGCGGCGGCTCGAGCCCGCGCTCGACGTACCACTCGGCGAGCCGGCGCCGGATCAGCTCCGACGGGTGCAGCGCCGGCGTGCTCGACGGATCGGTGCCCTTCGTCAATCCCGGTCGCTGAACTTGACCGGCGAGCTCGTCCGCGCCGGCGCGCTGTAGACGGCGCCCCAACACGTGCCGTCGCTCTGCTGGATCTGCACCGTGATCGGCTGCACGAGCTGGGTGAGATCCGGCGGCAACTGCAGACTTCGCGCCGCGGCCGGCGAGCTGGATCTGCGCCTTCCCGCTCGTGCCCTCTTTGAGCGCGAGCTGCTGCGCCCCGTCGGGCGTGAGCTCCGGATCCTTGTACTTGAAGCCCTTGAGACCGTTCTGGCGCCAGCAGGCCTTGGTGCCGCACGTGCCGCCCGCGGGCACGCGCGACCTCGAGACGGAGGCCCGACATGTCGTAGAGACAGAGCCGGTAGTTGGTCGTCGTGGTCGGGGTGCCGTACTCGGCGAGCGTCGTCCGCGCGCCGCGCAGCCACTTCCACTTGAGGATGTCCCTGACGCCGCCGCGCTTCTGGAGCTGGAGCGACGACTTCCCGGGCACGAACGGCTGCCGGCACGTGGAGAGCGGCGCGGGCGCGCACGCGAGCCCGGGCTCGAGCGTGCAGGCCGGCGAGCAGCCGTCGTTCGGGTCCGTGTTGCCGTCGTCGCAGGTCTCGCCGCACGCGGCTTTGCGCTCGTGCCGTCGCCGCAGACGGCCCGACTGACCGCCGCACGCGCCGGCCGTGCACTGATCGGCGACCGTGCAGACGTTGCCGTCGTCGCAGCCGGTGCCGTCGGGTTGCGGGTCGTCGGCGGGACACGGACCGCTCGACCCGGTGCAGGTCTCGGCGGCGTCGCATTGGTCGGCGGCGGCGCGGCAGACCGTCGTGCTCGGCAGGAACGCGTCGGCGGGACACGCGTCGTCGACGCCGTTGCACGACTCGCCGGGATCGCAGACGCCGGTGCCGGCGCGACACGGAAGCGTGCTCTTGCGCGTCGGCGGGACAGGTCGGCGAAAGGCCGGTGCAGTCTTCCTTCGGATCGCAGACGCCGCCGGACGCGCGACAGACCGCGGTCGGCGGCGCGAGCGCGTCGGGCGGACACGCCGCGCTCGCGCCCGTGCAGCTTCTCGACGAGGTCGCAGACGCCCGCGGACGCGCGACACACGGTCGCGCTCGACACGAAGCCGTCCGCCGGACACGCCGCCGTGCTGCCGGTGCATTGCTCCGCGACGTCGCAGGGTCCGGCCGCGGCACGGCAGACGGTCGCGCTCGACGCGAAGGCGTTCGCGGGACAGGTCGGCGAGCTGCCGCTGCAGCTCTCGGCGGGTCGCACGGGCCCAGCCGACGGCCGACACTCGGTGCCGTTCGACTGCACGACGTCGGGCGGACAGCCCGGGTTCACGCCGTTGCAGGTCTCCTCGACGTCGCATCCGCCGGCGGCGGGACGGCAGACCGCGCCGGCTGTTCCCGACCGGGTGCTGACACGTGACCGCCGAGCCGTTGCACTGATCGAGCGTGCACGGCAGGCCGTCGTCGGTGCAGGGCGCGCCCGGGACGCGCTTGTCGTCGCTCGGACAGGCGGCGGCAAAGCCGGTGCAGGTCTCGGCGACGATCGCATTCGCCCGCCGCCGCGCGGCAGGTGGTGCCGCTCTGGAAGCCGTCGGCCGGGCAGAGACCGCTCGACCCGGTGCAGGTCTCGACCGTGTCGCAGACGCCGGCCGACGTGCGGCAGGTGGCGCCGGCGCCGCGATACGTGCAGTTCGCGTTGCAGCAGCCCGTCAGGCTGCCGTTCGCGCCGGCCTGGTCGCATTGCTCGCTGTAGCTCGAGCCCGCGGGCGCGCTGATCACGCCGTCGCCGCAGAGCGAGGTGAGCGTCACGGTCACGAAATGCCCGTCGGCGTTCACGTCGCGGCTGTTGTTGCCGGGATACTGGCTCGCGCCATTGGTGCCGTCGCGCGACTGGATGCCGAGCCGCATGGCGGCCTCGTGTCCCGAGGCGGCGGCGCTGAACGCGCTCGACGTGAACTGGAAGCGCAGCGTGTGGGCGACCGGCGCGCCGTTGCTGATGCCGAAGATGCGCGCCGCGCCGATCTGGTCGAACGGGCAGGTGACAGCTCGTCGCCGAGCTGCCGCCGATCGAGCAGCTGCCCGGATCGGCGAGGTTCAGAGTTGCCGGAGAGCACCGCGGTGCCGCCGGTTTGCGATCCGGTGACGGCGCTGATGTCGGCGCTGCCGCCGGTGAGACCGCCGTCGTAGACGACGTCGAGCTGGCCCAGGATCTCCGTCCCGACGTCGAAGTAGTACGCCCCCGGCGCCGTCACCGTGAAGGAGATCGTGTAGTCGGACGTCAGCGACTCGGTCATGTTGGCCGCCGAACGCGCCTGAGTCGCTCGAAACCGTCGCCTTGTAGCGCACCGCGAACGCCGTGCCGCTGCTCGAGAGCTGCACGACCGCGCTCTGCCGATCCCAGCTGTTGCTGGCGCCGCCGCTGAAGTCGTCGGCGGTCGAGTTGTTGGTGAGCGCCGGGGTCGAGAGTTGCGCCCGTGCGGGCGCGCGACCGCCACGCAGCCGAGCGCGATCACGGCCGCCATCATGCGGGCTCGCCTCGGCGTCGCGCGAGTGGAAATCGACATCATTGGGGCCTCCGGAAGCTCGGGGGATCGGTCGCCGCTTGCGAGCCGTACGTGGCTCGATCGTGGGCGGACGGCGACGCGTACCGAATGGCCGAGGCCCCTGTCAATTCGATTCTGCAGGGAGGCCGGGGACGGTTGGATCGTGCGGGCGATCTGGTACTGAGGATCGCGTGGGGCCATCGCCACCTCGAGCACCGGCGGCACAGGGCGGGTCTGAGCCATGTCGACGCCGCTTCCGACGACCGCGCGCCAGCAGCCGGGATGGATGACCGTGCTCGCGGTGCTCTGTGCGCTGACGCTCACGGTGAGCATGGTGCGCGACCTCTTCGTGCTGGCGGCGCGCGGTCGAGGTGTGGTTCGGGCTCGAGATCACGGGCTGGCTCGCCTTCGCGACCGCTCCGCTGCACTGGGCGTTCTTCGCGCTCGCCGCCTGGGCGTTCTGGACCGGACGCACGTGGATCGTGCCGCTCTTCGCCGGCTACCTATTCTATGCGGCGTTCAGCCACCTGGTGTGGAGCGAGGCGAGCCCGCACGGACGCGGCTGGCCGATCGGTCTCCTGCAAGCGACGCTGATCTCGGCCGCCGGCTGGCTCCTGCTGCGCCTGCGCGCGCTCGACGCACCCGGCTGACGAGGAGGGTCGTCATGAGCGACACCGACCTCCATCGCGTCGCGAGCGCCGTCATCGGACGGAGCCTCGACGGCGCCTCCGAGACCGAGCTGCTGAACCAGTTCTGCGAGCAGTGCCGGCGCGATCGGGATCGACGCTCTCGCGCGCCATGCTGCTCGTCGACACGCTGCACCCGGTCTACGAGGGCCGCGCCTTTCGCTGGCGGAACGACGGCGTCGAGGAGACGGCGGTCATCGAGTACCGCCCGACCAGCGCGGGGCCAGGCGCCGAGCAACTGGCAACGGAGCCCGTTCTATCAACTGTTCACGACCGGCACCGACCAGCTGCGGCGCCGCCTCGTGCCCGGCGACCCGCTCGACTTCCCGAGCCTCGAGACGCTGCGCACCGACGGCGAGACCGACTACGTGGCGTTCGCGCAGCCGTTCGCGAGCGAGGGCCGGATCGGCGAGCTCGACTGCGTCTACGCGCAGTGGACGACGCGCCGCGCCGGAAGGATTCGCCGACGACGAGATCACGTTCCTGAAGCAGCTCCTGCCGGTCCTGGCGCTCGCGATCAAATGCGCCTCGCTCGCGCGCATCGCCGGCACCCTGGTCGAGGTCTACCTCGGGCGCGACGCCGGCCAGCGCGTGCTCGCCGGCCGGATCGCGCGCGGCGTCGCCGACCGCATCCACGCGGTCCTCTGGTTCTCCGATCTCCGCGGCTACACCAGCATCACCGACACCGCCCCGCCGGACGAGATCATCCCGCTCCTGAACGACTACGCCGACGCCGTGATCACGGCGATCCACGAGCACGGCGGCGAGGTGCTGAAGCTGATCGGCGACGGCACGCTCGCGATCTTCCGCGCCGACGACGTCGCCGACGCCTGCCTGCCACGCGCTCGCGCGCCGAGGCCGACCTGCGGGCGCGCGTCGCGGAGGTGAACGCGCGCGGCACGGCCGAGGAGCGTCCGGTCACCTCGGTCTACCTCGGGCTCCACGTCGGCGACGTCTTCTACGGCAACATCGGCAGCGACGATCGGCCTCGACTTCACGGTGGTCGGACCGGCGGTCAACGAGGTGAGCCGCATCGCCTCCATGTGCCGCTCGGTCGATCGCGCCGTCGTGGTGTCGGCGGATTTCGTCGCGGCGACGCCGGCGGTCGGAGCGCGGTAGCCTCGTCTCCGTCGGGCGCTTCGCCCTCCGCGGCGTCGGCCGCGCCCAGGAGCTCTTCACGCTCGATCCAGCGCTCGTGCGGAGAGGAGAGTGTCATGACCGCGATTCCCGCCGGGCCGCGCGCCCCCGTGTTGCTGCAGACGCTGCGCTGGCTCAGCCGGCCGATCCCGATGCTCGAGGATTGCCGGCAACGCTACGGCGACGTCTTCACGATCCGGCTCGCGAGCTTCCCGCCGATCGTGCTCTTCAGCGACCCGGCGGCCGTGAAGCAGATCTTCACCGCCGACCCCGAGAACCTCCGCGCCGGCGAGGCCAACGTCGTGCTGGCCCCCTTCCTCGGCACCGACTCGGTTCTGCCTCGCCGACGGCACGCGTCACCGCCGCAAAGCGCACGCCTGATGATGCCGCCCTTCCACGGTGAGCGCATGCAGGTCTACGGCGAGGTGATGCGCGCGATCACCGACCGCGTGATCGACGGGTGGCCGCTCGGTGCGGCGTTCCCGATTCACGCCGAGACCCAGCGCATCACCCTCGACGTCATCCTGCGCGCCGTCTTCGGCATCGAGGAGGGCGGGCAACTCGACGCGCTCCGGAGCCGCATGGTCGAGGGCGCGACGGTCGTGACCGACAATCCGATGCTGATGATGAAGGCGCTGCAGCGCGACCTCGGCCCCTTCACCCCGTGGCGCCGCGTGACGCGCCTCCGCGACGAGGTCGACCAGATGCTCTTCGCCGAGTTCGCGCGGCGCCGCGCCGAGGAGCGCACCGACCGGACCGACGTGCTGAGCCTGCTCCTCGCGGCCCGCGACGAGGACGGCGAGCCGATGTCGAACCAGGAGCTGCGCGACGAGATGGTGACCCTGCTCCTCGCCGGCCACGAGACGACGGCGACCACGCTCGCGTGGGTGCTGCAGTACGTGCTCTCCCATGCCGACGTCCACGCGCGGCTCCGCGACGAGATCGCCGCCTTCGATCGCGCCCACGTCCCAAGCAGCAGCGACCTCCCCTACCTCGACGCCACGATCAAGGAGACCGCAGCGCCTGATGCCGATCATCCCGATGGTCGGCCGGCGGCTCCACGAGCCGACGACGATCGGCGGCCGCGATCTCCCCGCGGGCGTCGTCGCGGCGCCGTCGATGTACCTCACGCACCGCCGGCCGATCTCTGGGACGCGCCCGCCGAGTTCCGCCCCGAGCGCTTCCTCGGGAAGCGCCCGCTCGCCCTACGAGTTCTTCCCGTTCGGCGGCGGCAACCGGGCGTGCCTCGGCGCCGCCTTCGCGACCTTCGAGATGAAGATCGTGCTCGCGCGCATGCTCGCCCGTCTCGAGCTCCGCGCCGTGCCGGGCTACCGCGCCCGCATCGTCCGGCGCGGGATCGCGTTCGCGCCGTCTGGAGGGCATGCCGGTGGTGGTCCAGCGCCGCGCAGCGTGAGTCGAGCATCGGATCTCTCCCACTCGCAGATTGACGCGAAGTGACTCTGCAGTGTCACTTTGTGAGCATGAAGGTCTAATCTCCGTCAAGGAGCTCCACGACAAGACTGGCGAATGGCTGCGGAGAGTGCGGAAGGAAGGCGAAGTCGTCGTCACCGACCGCGGCACGCCGGTGGCTCGAATGCTACCGCCAGCGCGGGCCGCCGCGGGTAACGCGTTCTCCCGGCGGAAGCTGTTGCGCGGTGTGGCCCGGTTGATCGAGCGCCCGATCGGCGGCCAGGACAGCTCGGCGATCATCTCGGCTATGCGCGACGGTCGATGATCTATTTCGATTCCTGCTACCTCGCGAAGCTCTATCTCTTCGAGCCCGATAGCCCGCGGGTTCGCGCCTCGCGCCGAAGCTTCCGACAGGCTCGCCTGCTGCGCCATCGGTCGAGGGAGAGTCGTCGCCACGTTTCATCGCCACTTCCGAGAGCGGCGACTCACGCAGCGTGAGTTTCGACTGCTCGCGGCACAGGTCGAGGCGGACATCGACGGTGGACTCTGGACGGCTTTGCCGATCACATCCACGCTCGTCGAGGAGCAGGCGCGTCGCATGGCGACGTTGCCGGCCAGCGTCTTCTTGCGCGCGGCCGACGACTCCTCCACCTCATCTGCGCTGCAGAGGCCGGCCTCGGCGAGGTCTACAGCAGCGACCGTCACCTCGTCGCAGCCGCACCGCACTTCGGATTGCGTGCAGTGACTCTCTGTACGAGCGCCCGACCTTGCCCTCGCGGGGATCGCTCATACGCGAGACCGCGCACCCAGACCCGAACCTTCTAGTCGCGGACCTCGACGCCGTGCCAGAAGGCGTACCAGCCGCGGATCTCGTCGGCGGCGGGTTTGGGATCCGGGTAGTACCAGGCGGCGTCGGGGTTGCGCTCGCCGTCGACGACGACGGTCTTGTAGCTCGCGATTCCTTTCCACGAGCACGTCGTGTGGGTCGCGCTCTCTTCGAAGTGCTCGGCGACGAGCGCCTGCGGCGGAAAGTAGTGATTGCCTTCGATGACGCGCGTCTCGTCGCTCTCCGCGATGACCTGACCGTGCCAGATGGCCTTCATGATCGTTCCTCCACTCGGGAACGGTCTGCCGCGCCCGCCGACCGGAGACAACCTCGCGCTCAAGCGCCGAGGCGCAAACTTGATCCAAGTCAGCTGCAAAAAGAACGCGCACAGCTGGTTTTTTACTTGACAAGTTTTCGCAATGACGTCGCCAGCGAGCTCGCGGGCGTCGACATGCACGCGTCTGAATGGCGCGTAACGCCGATAGCGGCGACGTGGGAGCGCAGAAGAGATGAACGCGGTCTCGATGCGTTTGCGGCGCACACGCGCGCAACCACGAGGCCAGAAATCGGCGTGCTAAGGAACCACTATGACGAGCACGGACGAACTGAAGACCGTTTCGGACGCCGATCTCCTCCGCCGCCTCGCGGATCTCGTTCGCCAGGCGCGGCGCGTCGAAGCCGTTCTCATCGCCCATATCGCCGAAGTGGATGCGCGCAGGCTGTACATCCGCGAAGCGCCCTCGATGTTCGCCTACTGCACCCAGGTGGTTTGCATCTCTCGGAGCATCGAGGCCTTTGCGCGGATCACCACCGTCGCGCGGCCTCGCGGCGGTATCCGGTCCTACTGGCGATGCTGCGCGACGGCCTGGCTGCACGCGAGCGGCATCGGAAAGCCTCGTACCGCACCTCACAGACGCGAACGCCGACCAGCTGCTCTGCACGCGCGACGCACAAGACCAAGCGCCAGATCGAGGAGTTCGTTGCGGCGATCGTGCCGAAGCCGGACGTACCGGCGACGGTGCGCAAGGTCCCGGTACGCCATGCTACGACCTCGACGGTTGAACTCGGTCCGGACCGAGTTGCCACGCTCGGCGACGCCCTCCTGGTTCCATTCGCGCCGACCGTCCAACTCCCTCAGCCTGGACTCGCGCTTCCCACCGCCCGCCGCTCCGGTCGCGGTAACCCCGCTTCACCGGCACGCTACAAGGTGCAGTTCACCGCGAGCGCCGAGCTGCGCGACAAGCTCGAGCGCCTGCAGGCGCTCATGCGCGAGGATCTCGCGACCGCCATCGAGGCGGCAGTGACTGAGAAGCTCGAGCGGCTCGAAGCGAAGCGCTTCGGGCTGACCAAGGCTCCACGAAAGAGCTTGGACGAGAACCGACACCTCACCCGCTCGCGCTATCTGCCGGCATCGGTACGGCGGAGCGTGCGCGAACGCGACGGTGACCAATGCAACGTCCGCGCTGCGCAGCGGCAGTCGTTGCCCCGAGCGCCGCAGCCTCGAGTTTCACCATCGCGAGCCCTACGGCCGCGGCGGTGCGCACGATCCCGACAACGTCTGCCGATGTGCCGCCAGCACAACGCCTACGTCGCCGAGCTCGACTACGCGGAAGGAACGGATGGAGAAGTACCGGCGACGCGGTGATCACGTCTCCGAAGGGACGCCGGAGTACGCCCATACCTGTCTCGACTTAGAGCGATCCTGCGCCGTGCCCTCGCGCTCCGACGTATCTGGACACGTCCGATGGCACGAGCTGTCGATGGCGTCCTGCGCGCGTGTGATGCATAGCGCACTCCGCCGAGACGGCGCCGAGCAATCGGGAGGAACCCAATCTGCCCAAGGTTGGAGCAGCTGACGCAAGGCGCCCCTGACCGCTTCCCGTCCCGATTCCGGCCACGGTGGCCGAATCTCTCGGACTCCCCATGGACGCCGCCGCTCCCGGGGTGCGAGGGTTCTCCGGCAAAAGTGATCGGCCCGGTCGCCCCGCACCCGCCGGTTTGTCTGCGTGTCGCGAACGGCAGTACAGGGGTGAAGGTCACTTCCTGGCATGAGCGACGATCTGCCGGCCGAGCCGCTCGAGATCAAGGACGGACGCCAAGGAACCGGTCTCGGCATCGAGATCGACAGAGGACAAGCTGGCCCACTACCGCCTGGACAGCTGAACCACTCACGGACATGACGGCGCCGGGGGCCGTCGAAGAGAGAGGCAGAAGCCATGACCGACCAGCTCACCGAGCACGACGCGAAGGCCGCTGCGACCGGCGCCAACGCCACCAAGGTGTTCCGGGAGAAGGTGAAGACGGGGGCAGCGGCGGACCCGGCCCGGGTCTCGGCCATCGCAGGCGACGCGCTCGCTCTGTTGCACGACGTGATCCGCAGGGCACCACGTCACCTCACCCCGAGTACGACGCCTCAAGGCCTGGCTGATCCAGGTCGGCGCCGACGGCGAGTGGGTCACTCTTCTCGACGTGTTCGTCGAGCACGTCGTCGAGGAGGTCGTCAACGAGAACCGCCAGGGGCAGCAAGGGCACCATCGAGGGACCGTTCTACGTGCCCGGTGCTCCGACGTCGCAGGGCGAGGGCACCCTTCCGATGCGCGCCGACGAGGGCAGGTACGCCGTTGGTCTTCCAGGGACAGGTCCGCAGCGTCGACGGTGACGCGCTGGCCGGCGCCACCGTCGAGCTGTGGCACGCCGACGACGCCGGCTTCTCACTCGCAGCTCGCGCCCTGACTACCCGAGCGTGGAAACCTCCGCGGCATCGTGATCGCTGATGCCTGACGGCAGGCCCAGGTTCAACACCGTGCAGCCCGGCGCCGTACCAGATCCCACACGACGGCGCGACCGGAGCACTGGATCAGCGCAGCGGGCTGGCACGCCTGGCGTCCGGCTCACCTCCACCTGAAGGTCTCCGCACCCGGCTACCAGCTCGTCACTCACCCAGCTGTACTTCGAGGGCGGAGACTACAACGACTCCGACATCGCGTCGGCAGTCAAGCCCGAGCTGATGATCGCGCCCAGCCGGACGACGAGGGCACCGGCAACCAGGTGACCTGACGACTTCATCCTCGACCGCTCCTGATCGCCCGGAGGCCAGCGTGCTGTTCGGCAGTGAAGATGGACGTCGAGCGGGCGCGCAGCTTCATGGAGTGCCATCGCCGCCGTTCGGGGACGACGCGAGCGCTTCCAACGCGCCGCGTTGCCGTCCATTCCCGTCCCATTCCGAGCCATCCTGTCCGTTTCTTCCCGATTTCCCCGTGGACGCCGCCGCTCCCGGCGTGCGAAGTTCTCCGCCAATACTGATCGGCCCGTCGCCCCGCGCCCGCCGGTTTGTCTGCGGGTCGCGAACGGCAGTAGAGGGGTGAAGGTCTGGAGTGTGGGAACCGTGTGGCCCCACCATTCTAAAAAAGGCCGCTAGAGCTTCCTATCAACCTTTCCACCTGTAACCTCTACCCAGACGCGGGGCAGTCAGCTGTTGTTGGTAGCGGCGCCCTTTCGCGGCTGACCTGGGCGATCCAACTCACTGCGTCTTCGTGCGTCGGCAGCGCAGCGATCTCACGGCGCAGCATCTCGACGCTGTCGCGTGATAGCGATCGTCGCGAAGCGACGCTGCGCGTGGCATCGCGTATGGATTCGGGGTGAGCGAGGCAGCGTCGAGCACGATGCCGGCGCCGGCTTGGCTGCCGCGCACTCGGCGTTCGAATGCTGATCACCGAAGAGTGGCACGAGCACCATCGGCAGCCCGGCGTTCACGGCGGCGATGAGCGTGCCGGCGCCCGCGTGCGTGATGATCGCGTCGCAACGGACAGGAGCTGCGAGTGGGAAATGTACGACGCTGCACGAACATTGTGCGGCAGCGGCTCGAACCTCGCCGGATCCTTGAGCGGGCCAGTCGCGAGTACGAGCGTCAGCGGCTCGCCGGCGAGGCCGTCGATGATCGCCTGAAGCAGCTCCGGGCGATCGGCGAACGTCCCCAGCGATGCGTGCACGACGGGCGCGTCTTGTAGCGCATCGCATCCAGTCTGGCAGCTCATCGTCGGTCGATTCGCTGAAGATCAGCGGCTTGATGCGGCGCGCGCCGGTCCGAAAGGCGAATCAGGGTGGCGCAAGCGTGCGGGGAACGGGACAAGGTCAGGTATCGATACAATCCGGACAGCTCGGGGTCACGCGCCAGGCCGCGCCGTTCGCGCCACGCAGTTGAGGCGTGTCGCTCATGTTCTCGCGTTCCCAGTCCTCGACGCCAGACGCCGCCTCCCCCACCGTGACGCAGGGGATGCCGCACTCCTCGGCCGCAATCCAGCCGCCGTACGCGAGATGCGCGCGGACGACGACATCAGACGCCACTCCTGGCAAGCCTGTAGGTAAGCCGGGCAGCATCAGCTTCGACGTAGGCGTCGCCGAAGAGCAGGCTCAGCACGCGCCTTCTGCCCTCGACGTCGACCGGTGGCAACCACGAGATCCGGGTAGCGATCGCGCATGAGCGCTCGGAACTCCGCCCCCTTCAGCCCGGCCTGAATGAAGGTGAGTCCGCGGCGTTCGACTACGGCGCGGCGCTCCTCGCCGGTGCAGTAGCGCAACGTCGTGCCCGGCATCGTGTGCTGCTCGCGCCAGCGCTGACGACGGGTGGAAGCTCCCAGCCGGGCGTCGACGTGAAGAGTATGCGCATGGCGGCCTCAGTATGGACGCGTAGAATCGCGCTCCGCCAACCGCAGAGGCATCGCTTTGACGCCGACTTCCCACTTCCCACCTCCACCCTCTATCCTCCAACCACCATCGGTGGCGCTCACCGGGACGATTCTCCACGTCGATCCCCGTTCCACAGCCGATCGTCCGAACCCGATAGAGCATTGATCAGCCATCGTCGTGTGATGGGGGATCAATGCTCTATGGAAACGGGACACCTGAAATCGGGAGGCGCGAGGGATGCAGCTACGCGGCTCGGCTTTTGGGCTTGTCGCGCTTGCTAACCTGCTGCACGCCGTCCACGAAGGCGATGCCGGCACGGACGAGCGGGCAGGAGGTGCGCGCCATCGAGTTGTCGCCAGCGGCCTTGGGCCAGCCCATTTCGTCCGCGAGCCGTGCCCCTTCGCCACCCGCTGGCGGAGGCGCACCGTCGCGACCGCGGACTCGATGGATGTTCGATGTGCTCCAGTGCTCGGCGGAGAAGTCGAAGGACCGCACAACTTCTGGTCATACCTCGGCCTGCCGCCCGGCTACCCTCCGCGCGCGACTCTGCAATGCATCGCCGGCCATGCCGACCCCGCCGCGCGTTCCCCTGCGTGCCGTCGCCGACCTCTTCCTCGCGCGCCAGCAGCTCGATCGGCCGCGCGGCCGACGGCTCTCCGCGGCGAGTCTCGCGCGCTTCGCCGAGGCGACCGGCGGGATCCAGCTCGACTCGATCAACGTCGTCGACGCGCGCGCATCTCCTGACGCTCTGGAGCCGCTTCGGCGTCTTCGACGAGCGCACGCTCGAACGCCTCGATCTACCGCCGGCGCGTGCTCTTCGAGTACTGGGCGCACGCCGCGTGCCTCGTCTCGACGCGCGACCTCCCGGCATGGCGCCGCGCCATGCTCGACTACTCGACCGATTCACCGCGGCTGGTCGGCGTGGCTGCAGAAGAACGAGCGCGTGCTCGCGCGACGTCGAGGCCGCGATCGCCGCGCGCGGCCCGCTCGCCGCGAGCGACTTCGCCGACGACGCAGCGAGCGCGGCGCCTCGGGCTGGTGGAACTGGAAGCCGGCGACGCACGCGCTCGACTTCTCTGGATGAGCGGCCGCATCCTCGTGCGCTCGCGGACGGCCTTTCAGAAGCGCTACGACCTCGCCGAGCGCGTCCTGCCCGAGATCGTGACGCGATCGACGCCGCTCGAGCGCGACGCGTTCCGGCGCTGGCACCTCCGCCGCTCGCTCCGCGGCGATGGGCGCCGCGACCGAGACCGACCTCCGGCTCTACCTGACGTTCCCGCGCTTCGGCGTCGCCGACGCGACGCGCGACGCTGCAGGCGGCGCTCGCCGACGGCGAGGTCGTCGAGGTCGCGGTCGAGGGCGAGCGCGGGCCGCTGGTTCGCGCTCGCCGCCGACCTGCCCGCGCTCGCGCGCGCGCGCGGCGCGTCCGGCGCCGGCACACGGGCACGACGTTCCTGGCACCGTTCGACTCGCTACTCTGGCACCGCGGCGCGCACGCACCGCCTCTTCGGCTTCGACTACCGGATCGAGGTCTACACGCCGGCCGCCGAGCGCGCGCTTCGGCTACTACACGCTGCCGATCCTCTGCGACGGCCGGCCTGATCGGCCGCGTCGACGCCAAGCACCACCGCGACCAAGGCCGCCTGACGCTCCGCCACGTCGCCTTCGAGCCGGCGATCGCCAACGTCGATGCCGCGCTCGCCGGCACGGCCGAGGCGACGCGCTCACTCGCGGCGTTCGTCGGCGCCGGCGCGGTTGGGATCGAGCGCGTCACACCGGCACGGCTCGGCGCACCGCTCCGCCGCGCGCTGCGCGGAGCGACGGCACCTTTGATCGCGCTCGGCCGCGCGGCGCACCAACCGCAACACATGCCGGGGCGAGGCTGGTCGCGTAGTCGAGATCGGACGCCCGTGCGTGACCGCTTGATCCACGCCCCGCCTCGACGTACGGTTCAACTGTACAGACAGAGGCTCCGATGAAGGACGTGAACGTGACCGAGCTGCGCCAGAATCTTCCCGCCTATCTCGCCCGAGTGCAGCGTGGCGAGCGAGTGCGCGTGACTTCCCGCAGGAAGATCATTGCAGAGATCTCCGCGCCCTCGGCCGACGCCAACAGGCGCTGTGGTGGCCGCGAAGCCGCTGCGCGGGGCGTGCTGCGCTTCGAAGATCCCTTGGCGCCCGCCATCGATCCCGCCGAGTGGGACGCCAACCGTTGATCGTGGTCGATACGCACGTGCTCGCGTGGTGGCTCGCGCACCCGTCCGATCTCTCCCACGGGCCAAGCGCGCCCTTGCCGCAGGTACGGAACCGGGGCGCGTCGTCGCCTCCGCCATCAGCATCTTCGAGATCACGACGTCGATTCGCCGTGGTCGCTTGCAACTCCGGAGTGGCCATCGACCAGTGGTTGAATGCCATGCGCTCCCTGCCCGAGGCTGCGGATCGAGCCGGTCTCGGACGAGATCGCGCAGGTCGCGGGTAGCTTCGCTGCGCCCATGCATGGAGACCCGGCGGATCGGGTGATCGCAGCGACGGCGCTCCGCCTCGCGGCCCGACTGGTGACGGCCGACGAGAGGCTGCGGGCGTTCCCGGGGTGAGAACGGTTTGGTAGCCACCTCCGAGCGCCGCTCGCCCGCGTGCGGCCGGATAAAGCGTGTCTACGGGCAGGCAGGCACAGAGAAGTTGTTGTCCTTCCCGCAATTCGCGGTGCCGCTCGTCGGCGTACGGCGTCTCGTCGGCCTCCGGATCGGACCAGGCTGATTGATTCTGTCGTTCGCCAACTCCGGTAGCTCTCGACCATCCTTGGAGGTTTCCGAAATGATCGGCGCTCGTCGGTGGTTGAGCCGCCGTGATCAGGAGTCCGACTCAGGAGGCGCTTCGCGCGCGCGAAGCGCGCGGCCGAGCGGGAGCGAGCCGGGAGATGAGGCTCCGCGCGGCTCAGCGGCTTGGAGAAGGGGAGAGAATCCCGCTTCTGGACTGATCGTCTCGAGCTCGCGCTGTTTGGTCTCGGGGAGGAACGGCACGAGAAGCCCGGCGACCGCGACGGCGAACGAGAGCAGACTCGTCATGCGCGCGAGGGCGCTCACGTTCCCGAGATCGAACGGCAAGCGATCGAACGCGGCCTGCAGTGGACCGTCGGCGGCGGCGGTCTGCGTGCCGAGGCCGAGCACGGCGAGGCCGATCGTGGAGCCGACGGCGCCCAGCACCTCCGAGAGACCCATGGCGGTGCCGCGTTGCGACGTCGGGAAGAGCTCGGTCGCGAAGGCGCGCAGCACGGTCGTGTTGGCGCTCACGCAAAGACGAAGCCGATCCACGCCGGCGGCAACCCCAATCGGGACCGAGATAGAAGAGCGACGAAAAGATCGGGAATGCGAGCATCGACGCCGCGCCGACCGTGCGGCGGCCGAGGCGATCGCCGAGGCGACCGGCGATGACGTTGCCGATGCTGCCGAGCGCGCCGCCGACCACGAACATGATCGCGAACTGCCATGGCGCCCAGCCGCGCTCGTCGATCACGAACTTCCCGATCAGCTGGAAGACCGAGACCTGACCGAAGTACATCGCGAACGACAGCACGGCGATGAGCGAAGCGCGGGCCGGATGCGCGCGGGCGAGGTGCACGATCGGCAGAAGCCAGGCGCCGAGCACGGACGGCTCGCTCCGCGCCCTCGCGATCCGCGACGTGACGCTGGAAGCGGCGCGTCTCGAGCACCCCGCGCCGGAAACGCCCGAAACGGATCACCGGAACGGGCCCGACGAGATAAAGCGCGCCAGCCAGTAGGGCAGAACGTCGACGAGCGCGAAGAGGCCTGCCGCGAGTCCGATGCCGAGCCGCACCGAGCGCACCCAGCATGCCGATTCCCACCCACGGTGCTGCGCCGGAAACTCCTCGGTGACCATCACGAACGCCAATGAGAGGCCGACGGTCATGAACGTCCGCGTCACCATCTGGATGGCGACGAACTGTGGAATCGATTGCGCGAACGCGGTGAGGCCGGTGCCGATCGACATGACGGCGATCGCCACCAGGAGAGAGCCGGCGCCGTCCGATCCGGTCGGCCAGGGGCAGAACGACGAACGCCGGCACGGCGCCGAAGCGGATCAGCGACAGCGTGTAGCCGAGCTGCGCGTCGCTGATCTCGAGATCGGCCGCGATGCGCGGCAGCGCGGCGCTCAGCATCCCGAAGTCGTACTGGTCGAAGAAGAGACCGAGCGACACGACGCCGAGCATGCGGAGATGCTCGGGCGCGACGTCGGGGATGGCGCCGAGGAAGGGCGGGATCCACCACGGGCGCCGGACGGGCTGCGTGCCGGTGGTCACCGCGTCGAGCTCAGGCCGTGCGGAACCTCGGGCAGCACGGGGTAACTGTGCTTCCCGGCAACCCGATGTCAACGCTTCGCCGAGTATGTCGTGCGTTGACCCCTACCTTGCCGCCACCCCTGTGATCGAGGGAGCTCCCGCCGCGATCCTCGAGGACCTCGCCGCACGCGTGGCTTTGAGACGCGTTTTTCGCCGCGACGATTCCACTCGTACAGACCTCGCCGGCAGGCGGCGTCGGCGTAGCGCCGGATTCGGCGTCGCCGTCGCGCCCGGATTACCCGGCGCGGAACGCCCGGTGTGATCGTCGGTTCTCTCGCCGACGTCAAACCGTCGATCCATCACCGGCTGCCGATGGCACCCGCCGTATTCTCAGCGCTGACACGCCGCCCAGATGCGAGCGGCCGAAAGGTGGATGGGATTGGGACGGCTCAGGCGAAATAGCCTCAGAGCAAGCCGCGCGTCACCTTGATTCGCGAGCCGTGCCGGACGCATCATCGCGCGCCGGTCAACGGAGCAAGGAGGCGAGCATGACGGTTGGGTTGCAGCAGTCGTCGGCGCTTTTCGAGCGTGCGACGCGCGTCGTTCCGGGCGGGATCTACGGCCACCAATCACCCGTGTTGCTGGTGCCGGGCTCCTACCCGTATTTCTTCACGCGCGGTGACGGCAGTCACGTGTGGGACGCGGACGGCAACGAGTACATCGACTTCATGTGCTCCTACGGTCCGATCGTGCTCGGTCATCGCCATCCCGTCGTGGAGGAGGCAGTGGCGACGCAGCTGCGCGACGGCAACTGCTTCAACGGCCCGACCGCGCGTTTCGTCGAGCTCGCCGAGTATCTCGTCGACGTGACGCCGTGGGCCGAGTGGGCGGTGTTCGCCAAGAACGGCTCGGACGTGTGCACGTGGGCGATCGAGGTCGCCCGCGCCGCCACGGGACGCACGAAGATCGTGAAGGCCCGGGGCGCGTACCACGGCACCCACGCGTGGTGCTCGCCCCTCCCCGGCGGCATCACTCCCGAGGACCGTGCCAACGTCCTCGAGGTCCCGTGGAACGACCTGGCCGCGCTCGACGCCGTAATCACGGCGCACGCCGACGCGATCGCCGGCATCATCCTGAGCCCGTTTCGGCACGACACCTTCCACGACTCGGAGCTGCCGGCGGCCGGCTACCTCGAGGGCGTTCGCAGCCGCTGCGACCGGCACGGCATCGTGTTCGTCCTCGACGACGTCCGCGCCGGCTTCCGGCTGCACCTCGGCGGCTCGGGCGAGTACTTCGGAGTGCGACCCGATCTCAGCTGCTACTGCAAGGCGATCGCCAACGGCTACCCACTGTCGGCCTGCGTCGGCCGCGAAGCGCTACGGCGGCCGGCGCAGGAGGTATTCTTCACCGGCTCGTACTTCACGAGCGCCGTCCCGATGGCGGCCGCGCTCGCGTGTTTACGGGAGCTCGACCGGAGCAACGCGATCGCCCGCATGGCGGCGCTCGGCACCCGGCTCTGCCGCGGCCTCGAGGCGGGGCGCGCGCGCACGGGCTCGAGGTGGTCACGAGTGGCCCGCCGACGCTGCCGTTCATGAGCTTTCGCGACGATCCCGGCCAGTCGTTGAACCGTCCGTTTTGCGCGGCGGCCGCCGAGCGCGGCGTCTACCTCCATCCGCACCACAATTGGTTCGTGTCGGCGGCGCACACCGAGGCCGACATCGATCGCACCCTCGAGGTCGCCGACCAGGCATTCGCGGTCGTCGCCCGCGGGCGCTGAGCCGGCTCGCCCATTCGCGTCGTTCTCGGGCTCCTACTGGCAGAGCGGGGCTCGCCGGAGCAGATCGGGTCGGCGCCCGAGGCGCAGCAGGTGTTCGCGCTCAGCACGTCGAATTCGTTCTCGTAGGCTTGGTCCACGCAGGACCCCGGTAGGCCGAGCATCCCCCGATCAGCGCTTCGTCGCCGCAGACGTGGCGCGGGTTCTGATCGCAATCGGTGCCGCACGAGATGCAGGTCTGCGGGCACAGGTAGTTGCTGCGGAAGAAATGATCGCAGAAGCCGTCGTTCGCGAGGTTGGTGTCGCCGTTCAGGTCGCCTGGCGGCACCGGATAGTCCCACGGTGCTTGTGGCCGGCGGATCCTGCTACGTGCGGTGACGACGGATCAATGGGCGGCGGCAGGTATTGTTCCGAAGCGGACGACGATGCGAGACGCGGCGCGTGTCAGCGCGTGAGCGCCATCGGCGCGCCTCGAGACGCCGTAGTGAGCCTTGGCGGCCGCCTGGGCGCTGCACTCGCGGGGCGAGAGGCGCCCGGCGAGCAGATCGCCGTACGCCGCGAGCACGCGCGCGGTCTCGGCGCGCGTCTCGCGCACCAGCTCGACCCGGAAGCGCCGCACGCCGCGCGCGACCAGCTCGGGCGCGAGCTCGGCGGCGGACTGGAGCTCGCCGTTGAAGACGGTGTTCCGGCAGGCGACGTCGACGATCACCGGGTGGGTGCGGCCGGTGTGGTCGCGGAGCGCCACCTCGTGGCGCTCGCACGGGCGGCCGCAGGTGCGGAAGTCGCGGCCCTCCGAGAGGAGGTGCGCGTAGACGCAGTGCTCGGTGTGGAAGGTCGCCATGCGGTGGTGCAGGACGATCGTGAAGCGGTCGGCGCGGGGCCGCGTCCAGGAGCGCCATCAGCTGGGCGCGATCCAGGTCGTGCGCGGCGGTCAGCGTGTCGAGGCCGCGGTCGAGGAGCTCGGCGGCCGTGATCGAGTTGGTGACGTTCAGCGAGAAGTCGCCGTGGAGGAGCGGACGGGCGACGTCGGTGCCGAGCGCCTGAAATGCACGAGCGCGCCCCAGTGCCGCACCAGCACGGCGTCGGGCGCGAGCGCGCGCGAGCCGCCGATCGTAGCCTTCCTCGCCCGGCTTCTGGACGCGCACCGTCGCGAGCGTGACCGCGAGCCCGGCGTCGCGCGCCCGCGCGACGGCGCGCCCGAGACCGACGAGCTCCATCCAGTCGAGCTCGACCTCGCGGGCACCGCTCGCGATCACGGCCTCGAGCTGCTCGGCGTTCCGGCAGAGCGCCACGAGCTGCGGCTCGGCGCGGCGGCCGCCAGCGCGACGCGGGGAGCGTCCGCGCCGCGGCACGGAGACGCGGCACCCACGGCCCTCGTGCAGCGCGCACACCGGACCGCGCTCGACCACTGGAAGGAGCGCGTCCACGAGCGCGCGCCGGAGGGCCTTCAGCTCGGAGACGGGAATATGCAGGCCGGATGCGAGGCCGGCGACGTCGAGGCGCGCGACGCGAAACGGCGTCCCGCCGAACGCAGCGAGCTTCTCGCGCAGCACGGCTTCGTCGAGGCCGGCACCCGAGGCGGCGACGAGCACCGATGCGCTCGACGCCTCGGCCCGTGCCGACGTCGTCTCGGCGACGACCTGCAGCGGCGCTCCGGCGTTGCCACGCACGGTCAACACCAACGCGATCCGCCCCGTCGGCTCGTCCGCCGCGAGCAGGCGCTCGGTGTCGCGCGCGATCAGCGGGTCGCTCGTGACCCAGACGCGGTCGCCCGCGCGACGCGCGCGAGGTCGGGACCAGGCTGCCCGAAGCGCAGCACCCAACCGTGGCGCGTCTCCTCGACGGCGAAGACCGGCCCGCCCGGCTCGCTCGCGTCCTCGGGACGACCGGCGTCGAAGACGACGCCCATGCCGGCGCGCGGCGCGATCGCAGCGGCGCGGGGACCGCTGCTCGCGTCGTCCGCGCCGCCGAGCCCGGCGAGCGCCGCCGCGGGAGCTCCCTGCGGAGCATGCGACCGCTCATCCGCCGCGCGCCCCCGGTCCACGGCCGACCTTCCGGATCGGCGACGACGATCACCGTACCGCCATGGATTTCGACCCCGGCGACTCGACCGAGCAAGACGCCGCGATGCTTCGGGAAGCGCCCTTCGACCAGCGTCTGATGATCCGAGCCGCCGAGGAATCCATCGCCGAAGCCGCGCGTGTAGACGAGGCTCGTGCGCAGCAAGTCGCGCTGAACGGCCGCCGCATCGTCCGCCCGTGCGCCCGTCGGCGCCGTCATTGCGTCGACCCAGTGGCGATACATCGCGGTCGCGGTTGCGACGTACGCGGCCCCTTCTGCCGGCCCTCGATCTTGAGCCCGTGGACGCCGATCGCCGCGAGGTCGCCGACGGCGCGGAGGCCCGCGAGGTCCTTCGGCGAGAGTAGATACGCGACGTCGCCGAGGTCGCGTACCTCGCCGTCGAGCACGAGCTCGTACGGCATGCGGCACGATTGCGCGCACTGTCCGCGATTGGCGGAGCGTCCGCCCCACGCCTCCGAGGTGAGACATTGGCCCGACCACGCGACGCAGAGGGCGCCGTGGATGAAGACCTCGAGCTCGAGGCCCGAGCCCGCGGCGAAGCGGCGGATCTCGGCGACCGAGAGCTCGCGCGGCACCACGACGCGGACGGCGCCGAGGCTCGCCGCGAACACCGCGCCCTCCGGGCTCGAGATCGTCATCTGCGTGCTCGCGTGGACGGGCAGCGCCGGGCAGAGCGCGCGCGCCAGCACGGCGACCGCGGGATCCTGCACGATCAGCGCGTCGACCCCGCATCCGGCGGCGTGGCGGAGAATGGTCTCGACCGCCGGCAGCTCGGGCTCGAAGACGAGCGTGTTGACCGCGAGATGGGCCTTGGCACCGGCGCGGTGGATGCGGGCGACCGTCGCCGGGAGGTCGGCGAGCGCGAAGTTGCCGGTCCGGGCGCGGGCGTTGAAGCCCTCCTGCAGCCCGAAGTAGACGGCGTCGGCGCCGGCGGCGAGCGCCGCGAGCAGGGCCGCGTGGTCCCCGGCCGGGGCCAGGACCTCGGGTTTCCGCGGACGGTCCGCCATCGGGGGACGCTAGCACCTGCCGCACCGCGCCGAAAACTTCCGCGCGCCGTAACGGCGGACGCCCGGAGGGTGGGGCCGATGCTCCCGTGTGCTTTTTGCTAGTGCCCTTCCGCTCACGTGCTAAGAGCCGACCGCAAAGGGAGGCTCCCCAATGGCCCACACGAAGACGTCCGGCCTCGCCCTTCTCGCTGTCCTCTGCTCGCTCGTCGCCGTCCCGCGCGCGCGGGCCGGGAGCTTCACGACGTTCGAGAGCGGCCAGGTCCGCCCCCTCGCGATGTCCCCCGACGGGACGAAGCTCTTCGCCGTCAACACGCCCGACGCGCGGCTCGAGATCTTCGACATCACGAGCGGGGTCCCCGTGCACACGGGATCGGTCGACGTCGGCCTCGAGCCGGTGGCGGTCGCGGCGCGTACCGACACCGAGGTGTGGGTCGTGAACCATCTCTCCGACGACGTGAGCATCGTGAGCCTCACCGCCTCCGGCCCGCGCGTCGTCGACGACGCTACCATCTGACCGATGAGCCGCGCGACATCGTGGTCGCCGCCGGCGGCTCGCGCGTCTTCATCACGGCGGCCGCCCGCGACTGGTCGGGCTACAAGGGCCTCGCCACCATCCCCGGCTACGGCAAGGCGCTCGTATACGCGTACGCGATCTCGCCGGGCGGGTTCGTCCAGAACGTCGTCGCGCGCATCCTCTTCAGCGAGACGCCGCGGGCGCTCGCGGTCAGTCCGGACGGCTTGACCGTCTACGCCGCGGGCTTTCAGACCGGGAACCAGACCACCACGATTCCCGACGGCGTCGTCTGCGACGGCGGCGCCGCCGCGGCGCCGTGCTCGAACGACGGCATCGACACGATGCCCGGCGGCATGCCGGCGCCGAACGCCAACGTCCAGGGCATCAACGCGCCCGAGGCGGGCCTGATCGTGCAGTACAACCCGGCCAACGGGCACTGGGAGGACGAGCTCCTGCGCGACTGGAGCCCGGCCGTGAAGTTCACCCTGCCCGACAGCGACGTCTTTCCGATCGACGCGATGACGAGGCAGGTCGGGCACACCGATCGCGCACGTCGGCACCATCCTCTTCAACATGGTGACCAACCCGGTGACGGGAAGCTCTACGTCTCCAACACCGAGGCCCGGAACGCCGACCGCTTCGAGGGCCCGGGATCCTCGCCGGCCACACCGTCCGCGGCCACCTCCACGAGTCGCGCATCAGCGTCATCGACGGCGGCGTCGTGACGCCGCGCCATCTCAACAAGCACATCGACTACGGCGTCGTCCCGAGCCCGCCCGGCGTGAAGGAGAAGAGCCTCGCGATTCCGACTCGGGATGGCCGTGTCGAGCGACGGCAGCCACGCTCTACGTCGCCGCCATGGGATCGAACGTCGTCGGCGTCTTCGACACCACCGAGCTCGAGAACGACACGTTCGTCCCCGACGCGGGCGACCACATCCCGGTGAGCGGCGGCGGTCCGACCGGGCTCGTGCTCGACGAGGCCCGCGACCGCCTCTACGTGCTGACGCGCTTCAACAACGCCGTCGCCACGATCGAGCTCTCGACCAAGACCGAGATCGACTCGACCGCGCTCCACAACCCGGAGCCGGCGCGCGTCGTGACCGGCCGGCGCTTCCTCTACGACGCGACGCTCACCACCACCAACGGCGAGTCACCGTGCGGCAGCTGCCACGTCTTCGGCGACTTCGACAGCCTCGCCTGGGACCTCGGCAACCCCGACGGTCTCGGTCGAGAACAACACCAACCCCTTCCGCGTGAACAACCCGTTCGACCCGAGTCAGCCGAAGTTCCATCCGATGAAGGGCCCGATGACGACCCAGAGCCTGCGCGGGATGGCGAACCACGGCCCGCTGCACTGGCGCGGCGATCGGCGCCGCGTGAACGGCGCGTCGGACGTCGCCGGTCGCCTTCCAGGCATTCAACGTGGCCTTCGAAGCGCCTCCTCGGCCGCGACGCGCCGCTCACCACGACCGAGATGCAGCAGTTCACCGACTTCGCCCTCGAGATCACCTACCCGCCGAACCCGCTCCGCGCCCTCGACGACTCGCTCACCGACGCCGAGGCGAGCGGCCGCGACATCTTCTTCAATCGCTCGCCGATCGACACGTTCCAGACCTGCAACGGCTGTCACGTGCTCGATCCCGCGCACGGCCACTTCGGCAGCGACGGGTTCTCGAGCTTCGACGTCGAGCCGCAGCTGTTCAAGATCCCGCACCTCCGCAACCTGTACCAGAAGGTCGGCATGTACGGCATGGCGTACTCGTTCTTCTTCGACCAAGGCGACAACGGCTTCAAAGGACCGTCGGTGCGCGGCTTCGGCTTCACGCACGACGGCAGCGCCGACACGCTCTTCCGCTTCATGCACGCGATCGCCTTCGACGAGCGTCCGGCGCCCGTTCTTCAACGTCGGCTTTCCGCCGAGCCCGGCGGGCGACGACATGCGGCGCGACGTGGTGGCGTTCCTCCTCGCGTTCGACAGCAACCTGAAGCCCGATCGTCGGCGCGCAGGTGACGGTCGCCTCGCCGACCGATCTCGAAACAGCATCCCGAGCGTCGACGCTCCTCGACGAGCAGGCGTCGGCCGGCGACTGCGACTTGATCGTGAAGAGCATCGACGGCGCCGGGCCACCCGCGCGGCTGGTGGAAGCGCCGGCAACACCTTCCGGAGCGACAGCGTGACTCGAGCCGCCGCTCTCGCTCGCCGAAGCTCCGACTCTGGAGACCGCCGCGCGCCCGCAGACGTTCACCTGCGTGCCGCCGGGCTCGGGCTACCGCATGGGCATCGATCGCGACGAGGACGGGCGTTACGACTACGACGAGATCCTGCACGGCACCGATCCGGCGTCGCCCGACGGCGTGCAACCGATGCCCGGCGACGAAGCTTATGATCAAGAACCGACTCCCGGACGACGAGGTGAAGAACTCCGTCAGCGTGAAGGTGCAATCGGCGCGCGATGCCGATCCCGCCGGTCGGCAGCGCGAGCGATCCGCGCTGCGGCGGCGATCCGAGCGGCACCGTAGAAGGCGACGCTGACGCCTCGAGCGCGACCTCCGGCGAGTCCACCACGAGCCCGCTGCCGTGTCAGAACTGGTCGTTGATCGGCGCCGACGACAACCCGCTCGGCTACAAGTACGCCGACAAGGGCCTCTTCACCGGCACGGTGAGCAAGCTCAGCTGGAAGCGCGGCAAGGACCTGAAAGCGACGCTCACCGGCAAGGGCCCTCGGTCCTCGACTACGACCTCCAGACCGGGGTCGCGCAGAATCCGGTCCACGGCCAGCTCGTGAGCGGCCAGATGGGCATCTGCTTCGAGTGCGCGAGCAGCACGGCGCGACGGCAGCGACGGGAAGCTCTTCTCCGCCAAGGGCGCCGACTGCCCGGCGCCGGCGTCGTGCCCATGAGCATTGTCGCAGCTCGGGGCGATTGCTACGCGTCGCCGAGGAGGACGGTTCCATGAAGATCGAAGGCGGTTGTTACTGCAAAGGCGTACGCTACGCGGCCGAGGGCGATCCCATCTTCACCGGGCAGTGTCATTGCCGCGAGTGTCAGTACATCTCGGGCGGCCTCCCGAACATCGTGATGGGGATGCCGGAGAGCGGCTTCACGTACACCAAGGGCACAGCCAAGGGCTTCAAGCGCAGCGACCTCGACGACCCGGTGACGCGCGAGTTCTGCCCCGACTGCGGGACGCATTTGCTGACGCGGGCGCCGGGCGTGGCGGGCGCGGTGCTGCTCAAGATCGGCACCTTCGACGACCCGAGCGTCTACACCGGGCCGCAGATGGTGATCTACACGATCGACAAGCAGCCCTTTCATCACATCCCCGGAAGGGGTCCCGACCTTCAATACGCGGCCGGGCGCGTAGACCTCGAAGCGCCGCCCGCGTCTCTTCGAAGCGCCGCCCGCGTCTATCGGCCGCAGCGCGGGCGGCGGCTTTTCTCCGGAGCCGCGCGACGCTCTCGTCGTGCTCGACCGCGAGCGGCCGGTCCGCGGGGAACCAGCGGAGATCGAGCGACTCTTCGCTGATCGTGATCGTCGCGGCCGGCGGCGCCGCCGACCAGGAATCGCACGTCGTAGTGGACGTGGGCGGGCTCGTCGGCGCGGGCGGGAATCTCGTGCGCGTCGAGGTCGAGCGGGCGCACGTCGCCGTCGATCGTCGCCAGCGTGAGCCCGGCGATCCCGGACTCTTCCTCGGCCTCGCGGAGCGCGACGGCCGCCGTGTCCGGATCGCCGTCCGAATGCCCACCCAGCTGCAGCCAGCGCCCGAGCCTCCGATGGTGCGTCAGCAGGAATCGCGACCGGTCGTGCGACACGACCCACGCCGAGCCGGTGACGTGGCCCAGGCACGCACGCGCGTTCGGAAGCAGTCCGCGTGCCCGGCGACGAAAGCCCGGAAGCGCGCGACGGCGTCCGCCTCGTCGGGAAAGCGCCGGGCGATAGTCGGCGATCCACTCAAGAGACGTTGCCGGTGCACCCGCTCCTCAGTCGAACAATCGGACGAACTCACGCGCGGCGCCCGCTTCTTGCGAGGCACCGCGTCGCTGCGCTCATGTAGCAGAACGAGACCGCGCTCCGGCGCTTGCCGGTCCGGTTCACGCCGGAGCGGTGCCAGAGATGGTTGTGGATCAAGAGCGCCCTCGCCGGCGCGCGCCGGGAGCGGGAGCGCGCGGCGCTTCGGCGTCGGCGGCGTGCCGAGGATCGCGTCGGCGATGACGCCGCCCTCGGCGGTCGCGAGGCCGGCGGCGTGGCTGCCGTCGACGCACCTCGACACGCAGCCGGCGTCGACCGGACAGTCGTCGAGCGCCGTCCAGATCTGCAGCTCGGGCGAGGCGATCGAGGCCCCAGAACGCGTCCGCCGTCCTGATGCCACGGCAGCGCGGTGCCGCCCGCGGCGCTCTTGGTGAAGAGCACCGCGCGATAGAGCGCGATCGGCGCCGGCGATCAGCCGACGCGCGATGCGCCTCGAAGAGCGCGTTCGTCATCCAGGCGCGGGAAGAGCGGGTCGAGCTCGAGCTTCTCGATCTTGCGGTACGCGGGCGACGGACCCTGCCACGCCCTTGGCGAACGCGAGGTCCTCGTAGCGCCCGGTCGCGCGAGTCGCGTTGGAAGAAGAGCCCGTCGTAGCGGACGCGCGCGCTCCATGAGATCGTCGACGCGCGTGCCCGAGCGCGGCGCAGCCGTCGCGGAGAGAGCACGGCGTCCGAGTCGCGCCCAGCCGTGGGCGTCGCGAAGTGCGCGAGCGCGTCGTCGAGGTCGAGCGCGATGGCGTCGAGCGACAGCACGGCGCTCGCGAATGTGATACCGGCACTGCTCCGGGCATGCTACCGATGCCGGATGCCGCCGCCGCGCTCGCCACGATCGTCGTTCCGCACCGCCATCTGCTCGGCCGCACCGTCGACCTGCGCGTCGACCGCATGGCCGCGGCGGGCGCGTGGCTCGTCGACGACGCGAGCCCCGATGCGAGCGACGGCGCGCCCAGCGGCGCGAGCGACGCCGCGGCCGACGCGATCTTCCTGCCGAAGCGCGAGGTCCCGACGGGACGGCGGTCGGCGACGACGATTCCCGTCTTCGTGGCGCTCGACTCCGAGGACCGCCCGCTCGCGACCACCGCGCACGCCCGCAGTCTGCAGCTCGGCGAGGTCGCGTTTCTCCGCGTGAGCGCCGCCGCGACGGCGATCGGCGCCTTCGTCGATCTGGGGCCTGCCGAAGGAGCTGCTCGTGCCCTTTCGCGAGCAGACCCGCGACCTCGCAGGTCGGCGAGCGTCATCCGGTCGGCCTCCGTCGTCGACAAGAGCGGCCGTCTCGTCGGCACCATGCGCGTCAGCGAGATGCTGCGCGCGAAGCCTGTCGTCGGCGCCGGCGAATGGGTCGCCGGCGCGGCCTGGCGCGACCGATCCGGCGGTCGGGCTCTTCGTGATCGTCGAGCGCCGCTTCGTCGGCCTCGTGCCGAAGAGCGAGCCGCACGGGTCTCGCCGCGCGGCGAGTCCGCGCTGCTTCCGGGTGACGCGCGTCCGCCCCGACGGCAAGTTCGAGCTTTCGCTCCGCGCCGAAGCCCACCGGGAGCTCGCCGACGACGCCGCGCACGTGCTCGCCATTCTGCGGCGCCGCCACCACGCCGAAGGTCGGCGACCACACGAGCCCCGACGACGATCCGCACGCACTTCGGCCTCAGCAAGAAAGCCTTCAAGCGCGCGCTCGGCCGCTTGCTGAAAGACAGCGCGATCACGCTCGATGCCAAGGGCCGCCGCAGGGGTCGCCCGGACGCCACCGATCCGCAGAAGTCAGCGCCCGCGTAGTGATCGACGCGCGGCGACGAGTTCTCGAGGCGCCATCGGCGTTCCGCCTCCGGGCGCGGGACCCACCATCGAGCCTCTCGCACGCGCAGAAAGCGATTGACGGGATCTCGATTGCGCGCCGTACCGTAGCGCGTGATGCCCCCTGAAGTCGGGAGTCTCCTCCGCAGTGAACGCGCGACCATCCTGCAACGCTGGCAGCTCCGCGTCGGCGAGACTCACGCAAGCGCTGCAGATTTCACGCGATCGAGCTGCTCGGATCACATCCCGATGCTTCGTCGACGCCGTGATCAGTGCTCTTCGAGCGCCAGCCGGTGGGCGCGGAGGCGAGCGAGGCGCCGGCGCAGCAGACCGCGCCGCTCCACGGCGCCCAGCGCCTGCACGTCGGTTTCGACGTCGACGAGGTGGTTCGCGAGCACGGCATCCTCGCCGACGTCCTGCTCGAGGTCCTGAGCGAGTCCGGCGCGACGCTCGCCATCGCCGGATCAGCGCCGACTGCGTCGCGGTCGTGAACGCCGGCGCGCGCCGAGGCCGTGCGCGAGTACGTCCGCCGGCGCGACGAGGAGCTCGCAGCGCGAGCAGGCGCGCGCATCGCGCCTTCATCGCGCACGAGATCCGCGGACGTCCGCTCTCGACGGCGCTCGCGGCGTCGCAACCGTCATCGGCCAGCGCGACCCGACGCTCGGCGGAGGCCGACCGATGCAGCTGCTCGACCGGAGCCTCGGCCAGGTGCGCGACCTCGATCGACCAGGTGCTGATGCGCCGGACGCCTCGACGCCGGCGTCGAGCCCGAGCGCGCCGACGTCGATCTCGCCGCGCTGGTCCGCGAGGCTCGAGGACACGCTGCGGCCCGGAAGCCGAGGCCGCGCAGGTGTCGGCTGCGTCTCGACCTGCCGACCGACGCTCCGAGCCGCCGTCGATGCGCGCGCTTGCTGCACTCGGCGATCGCCAACCTGCTGCGAAACGCCCTCAAGTACACCGCAGTCCGGCAGCCGCGGTGCGTGGTGTCGCTGCGTGACAGCGGACGGCATGGTGGACGTTCGCGGTCGCAGACGGCGTGCGGCGGCATCACCGCGACCAACTGGGCGACGCTCTTCGAGCCCTACGCGCGCGGCGACGACGTCGCGGCCCGCCAACGCGACGGCCTCGGCCTCGGGCTCGCGATCGCCGAGCAAGCCGCCGAGGCGCACGGCGGTACGCTCTCGGTGCGGAACGTCACGGCGACGGGATGCGTGTTCGAGCTGCGCGTCCCACGCGCCGCGCCGTCAGGCGCGCCGTAGCCTCACGGCCGCCGGCGGACGCAACGCCGGGAACACCCGCCGCGCCAGCGACGGAATCACCAGCATCGCGACCAAGACGACCTCACCGACCACGCGGTCGTCGTCGGCGATCGAGGCCGCGACGACGCTCGTGCCGAGAAGGATCGCGAACCACACGAGGTCACCGGCGATCGCGCACGCCCAGCGCAGCACGCGCGGCATGTCGAGACCGGTCGCGACCGCGCCGGCCGTGTAGACGTCGACGCGCGAAACCGATCGTCGCGACCCGGAAGAGCGCGGCGGCGGGCGGTTCGCGGCGACGCCCCGCGCCTCGGCGTGGACCGCGGGGGTGCCGAGCATCGCGATCTTCAGCAGGCCCTGCCCGGCACGCTTCACCGCCGGCACGTGCCGCGCCAGGCGTTTGAACCTGACGAAGAGCGGATGGCAGACGCACGCCGCGAGGACGTCCGACGCCGCATAGAGCCCGAACGTGAGCGCGGGATTGAGCGGGATGTGACGCGCGAGCAACACGCCCGCCGGAATTCCCGGTCCAACCGGCGCCCAGAAGAGCGCGCGAACACGAGCCCGACCGGACCGCCGGGAAATCCCTGGCCCGCCTCGAGCGAGCACCTTCTGCGCCGTCGGGTCCGGTCAGTCCACTCGTCGCCAGGAAGTTGTTGGGATTGAAAAGGTCGCCAGGGGTCATCGCGTGAACGCCGAGCCCGCACCTTCGATGTGCGCCGGCGAGAAGTCAACTCGGGGCGCACGCATGTGTCTGCCTGCACGCGCGACCGCCGGGTCCGACGCTACTCGTCGCCTTTCTGCGCCCGGAAGTGCCGTGCTAGGGTTCGGGGCGTGGCTCGAAGCATCTTGGAGCGCATCGTCGAAGAGCGCGTCGGCCAGACGTTCGTGGGTACCGTCAGCAGTCGCCGTCGAGCGCCTGCCGAGGAGTTCGCCCGCGAGGCGATGGCCGACGAGATCGTTCCGGCGCAGCATCCGCGAGATAGTCCGCACCCGGTCGGAGGCGCTCTTCGCCCGGTTGACGAGCCCGCGCCGGCCACGGAGAAGGACCGTGCGCCGCGCGAAGCCGTAGCTCAGTCCGACGACGCCTTGAAGTCCGCCGCCGCCGTTCTTCTTCGCGGCATGGAAGCGCGAGAGCCAGCACGCGCCGCCTCCGCCTCCTTACGCCGCCCGGTCGATCAGCTCCGCGAGCTTGGCACGCTGGTACGCCCCGTCGCCGAAGTAGAACTGGTTGTGCTTCTGGCGCTTCACGTAGATGTGCACGTCGCACTCCCACGTGAAGCCGATGCCGCCGTGGAGCTGGATCGAGCGGCTCGACGCGAACGGCTGCCGCGTCCGACGCGGCGGCCTTGGCCATGCGCGCGAGCGCGGAGCGCCTCGGCGGGCTCGGTGTCGATGGCGCACGCCGCCGCGTAGGTGAGCGAGCGGGCGCGGTCGACGTCGATCATCACGTTCACGATCGGGTGCTTCACGGCCTGGAAGAAGCCGATCAGGTGGTCGAACTGCGTGCGCACGCGGGCGTACTCGGCGGTCGTCTGCAGCTGCCACTCGGCGGCGCCGCAGAGGTCGGCGGCGACGATCGTGAGGATCGCCGGCAGCGCCGCGGCGACGGCCGTCTTCACCGGCGCCGCGGGCGGCGACGACGCCGGCCTTGTCGACGCGGACGTCGTCGAACATCGAGCGTCGCCTGGTCGCGCGTCAGGTCGACGACGCGGTCGGGATGGATCGTCACGACCGGGCGCGTCGGCGGCGACGGCGTAGAGTCCGACGCCCTTGGCGTCGCGCGCGGCGACGACGAAGAACGCGGCTTTGCGCGCGTCCTGCACGAACGGCACGGTGCCCTTCGAGGAACGGCGCCGTCGCCGGCGGCGTCGACCGTGATCGACGTCGCGTTCGGGCAGCCACGAGCCGTCCGCGCCCGGACCCGCGAGCGACGCGGCGTCGCCGCCGACGATGCGCTCGAGCCACGCCTTCGCGGCGTCGCCCTTCGCCTGCCGTCAGGCACCGCGGTCGCGATCAGGGTCGCGATCAGCGGCGACGGCAGCGCGGCGCGGCCGATCTCCTCGGCGAGCGCCGCGACCGCGATCATCTTCATGCCGACGCCGCCGGCCGACTCCGGGCACGGCGAGCGCGGTCCAGCCGAGCTCGACCATCTGCTTCCAGATCTGCTCGTCCCACGCGAGCGGCTGGACGTCGCTCTCGTAGGCGATCTTGTGGTCCTTCGCGACGAGCGCGCGCAGCTTCTCGATCGGCGAGTTGTCCTTCAGGAACTTCCGCGCCGAGTCGCGCAGCATCTGCTCTTCGGAGCCGAAACCGAAATCCTTGGGCTGTGCCATCGTCAGTCTCTCCTTCGCCGCGCTACTTCGATTTCGCGAGGCCGAGGACGCGCTCGCCGAGGATGTTGCGTTGGATCTCGTTGCTGCCGGCCGCGATCGTGAAGCCGTACGAGTTCAGGTACGCGAGCGGCCACTGGCCGTTGTCGGGCGCGCCGGGATCGCCGACGTAGAGGCTCGCGCGCCGGCCCTTCGATCTCGAGCGCCACCGCGGCGATGTCCTGCATGAGCTCGCTCACCGTGACCTTGGCCTGCAGCGGCAAGCCGCATCGGGTGGTCGGTCAGCGACTCGACGCGCATGCGCGCGGTGCACCTGGCGCATGCCCTCGACGCGGATCGCGAGCTGCGCGACGCGGTCGCGGATGATCGCATCCTCCCACGCCGGCTTGCCCGTCGCGCTTGCTGCGCTTCGCGAGGCTGATCGAGCGCGCGCGATGCGCTCGTCGAGCGAGATGCCGCCGCCGCTGCCCGCGCCCTCGGCCGCGCCGCGCTCGTAGAGGAGCGTCGTCATCGCGACCGTCCAGCCCTTGCCGATCTCGTCGACCCGGATCTTGTCGGGCACCACGACGTCCTCGAACAGCACCTCGTTGAAGCCGGTCTCGCCGGTGATCTTGATGAGCGGCCGAACCGTCACGCCCTTGGTGTCGGCGATCGGCACGATGAAGTACGTGAGCCCGTTGTACTTGTGGTCGTTGCTGGTGCGCGTGACCATGATCATCCAGCTCGCGAAGTGCGCGAGGCTCGTCCACACCTTGTGGCCGTTGATGATCCAGTTGTCGCCGTCGCGGACGGCCGACGCCTGCGCGTTCGCGAGGTCGCTGCCGGCGTTCGGCTCGGAGAAGCCCTGGCACCAGATCTCGTCGGCGGAGAGGAGCGGCGGGAGGAAGCGGCGCTTCTGCTCCTCGGTGCCGTGGTTCAGGATCGTCGGCGCGCGCCATGCTGAGGCCGATCACGTTCACCATGTACGGGACCTGCGCGCGTCCCATCTCCTGGCTCGCGATCTGCTGGAAGCCCGCGTGGCCGCCGCCGCCGTACTCCTTCGGGTAGTCGCAGCCGATGAGCCCGGCGTCGTAGCACTTCTTCTCCCAGGCACAGAGGTAGCGGCGCTGCTCCTCGGTCATGACCTCGATCGGGCTCAGCGGCAGCCGGAAGCTCGGCGCGGCGGGCCGGTTCTCGGCGAGCCAGCGGCGGCAGTACTCACGAAACTCTTCATGCTCGGTCATTGAGGCGCTCCTTCGGCTGCTGATTGGGTGGCGCGATGCGTGGCGTGCTCGGGCGGACGGCTCGCGACCGGCGGGAATGTGGCACGACCCCCGCCATGCAGCAAGAGGTGCACGATCGTGCACCATTTGCCGCCGACGCTTCGCGTCGCGCTCCCTGCCGCCGGTGAGCGACACCCGCAAAGTTCCGGCGCGGCTCACCCCTTTGCGCGTTGACCTCGGCGACGCGCAGCGAAGCTCTCGGGCGAGCGCCGCTACCACGACGCGCTCGGCCCCGAGCTCTCGATCTGGAGGAGACGCGTGATGATCAATCGCTTGCTCGCAACCGCGGCCGTGCTCGCCGTCGCCGCCGTGGCGCTGGCGCAGGTCGTACCGTACGAGGACCCGCCGTTCCGCCATCAGTGCGTCGTCCATCACTACGAGGAGCACGAGGCGCCGCCGCTCGACGTCCCCGACGATCCGCTCTGCGTCGAGTTCGAGAAGCGCGACATCACCGCGAGCAACGGCGGTGCCGTCCGCTTTCGCCGCCGAGCCGCGCGCGCTTCGCCCTCGCGGTCCAGAAGTGTCGCTACTGGCAGCAGGACCACTGGCGCATCCAGGTCCAGCCCGGGACGGGCCCGTTGATCGGCTGGGACGGCAGCTATTGGTTCGACCGCGTCGCCGGCACGGGCGGCGCGATCACGCGGAACTTCACGGTCGGCGGCCAGCCCGCCGACGCGGGACAGGTCGCCGCCGCTGATCGCACCTCGTCGATCCCGAGCTCGCGGCGGTCATCGAGCCAGCTACGGCGCCGGGCCCAGTGGCGGCGGAGGTGCGAGCTTCGCGCTCGGCTTCAACGACCCGACGTGTCTCGGCGAGCGCCTCTTGAACCACTTCCAGTGCTACAGCCTGAAGCCGCCGAGCTTCGTCGCGCGTCCGGCGTCGCGCTCGACGGATCGCTTCGGGCGCCGGCACCGTCGACGTCCAGCGACCGGTCGCGCTCTGCAATCCCGCCGACAAGAACGACGAGGACGAGAGCGCTCCGGCCGATCCCGACCACCTGGTCGCGTACCAGGATCCGCCAGCGTACCCCGGCCTTCACGCGCCGGAACGGCGTCACGGTCGCGGATCAGTTCGGCACCTTCGTCCTCGACGTCGTGAAGCCGAATCTCCTGCCTGGTGCCGAGCGCGAAGAGCCACGACGCGACGCCGCCCGCGCCGAGCGCTCCCGCCGTCGATCACTTCAAGTGCTACAAGCTCGCGCGCGCCCGCGGGCGAGTCGACGCGGTCAAGGTCGACGATCAATTCGGAACGCTGACGCTCGACCTCGGCGACCGCTGCGGCTCTGCGTCCCGGCCGACAAGAACGGCGAGGGCATCCAGGACGCCGCCGCGCTGCTGCTCTGCCACAAGGCGCGGGTGCGACGCGGGACGTCGCCGTTCACGCCGCCCGCCGGCACCATCTTCACCAACAACCAACTCGGTGGCCTCGCCGCCCGCGTCGCGAAGCCGGGCGAGCTCTGCATTCCCGCGCTCCTCGACCCGGCCGCCGCCCCGGCGACGCCGACGCCGGTGGCGACGCCGTGAGCGCGCTCGAGCTCTCCCGCCGGCGCTTGCTGGCGCTCGTCGGCGGCGCGGCCCTCGCCTGGCAGGGACGACCCTTGGGCTTCGGCCGCCGGCGGTCGACGCCCAGGTGCTCCCCGGCGATCCGCTTGATCGTGCCGACGTTGGAAGCGTTCGCCGACACGATCATCCCCGGCGAGAAGCGCTCGCCCGCCGATCGGGCCATCGCCGGCGCGGCGAGTGGACCGGGCGCGGTGCAGGCCGGGGCGCTCGACCTGATGAACTTCCCGGGCGCCGGGGTCGCGCCGCTGCTGCCCGCGGTCGCGGCCGGGCTGAACGCCCGCACCGTCGCCTTCGCGGCCCAAAACGGCATCCTCCTCGATCCGACCGTGCCGCCGTTGCGTGGCGCTCGACTTCGCGCGACCGCACGACGTTGCTCGTGCAGCTGCTCGACGGCACCGATCCCGATCAGGTCCTCTGGTTCGCGGTCGGCGCGTTGGTGTTCCTCGCGTTCCACACCGCCGGGCACCTCGACACCGCGGCCGCGATCGCCGCCGGTCATCCCGGCCTCGTCGCGATCGGCTTCCCGGCCCCGAACGCGGACGGCCGCTGGCGCTTCCCGAACGCGTCCTATCGCCGGCCGCTCGCCCCGAAGCATCCACGCGCCGAAGCGCGGAGCCCGAGCTGATGGCCGACATCGAGCGACGTCGTCGTCATCGGCACCGGCTTCGGCGGCTCGATCCCCGGCTACTACCTCGCCGCCGGCGGCGCGCGCGTCGTCATGCTCGAGCGCGGGCCGCGCCTCTCGTCGGCGACGTTCACGCAGAGCCTGCGGCTCGACGCCTACACGCGCCTCGTCGACCTCGTCCGCGGCACCGGCTGCGACGTCATCGCCGCCAACTGCGTCGGCGGCGGCAGCCGTCGTCTACTTCGCGGCGTCACTCCGCGCGCCGAGCTTCGTGTTCGAGCGCATGGGGACGCTCGCCGAGCGCGTGTGGCCGGCCGCGATCACGCGCTCGGGCGCTCGACCGCTACTACACGCCGCGTCGAGCGCGCGCCTGCCCGTCGCGCAGCAGCGCTGGAGCGACGTGCCGTACGCGGGCGGCGTCTGGGGCGCGGCGTGCGCCGCGCCGGCTACACCTGCAATCCCGTCCCCGTCGCCGTCGACCTGAAGGCGTGCACCAACTGCAACTGGATGCTGAACGGCTGCGTCTTCGACGCCAAGCGCTCGATGCTGCTCAACTACCTCCCGGCCGCCGAAGCGTGCGGCTGCCGAGATCCGCCCGCTCCACGAGGTGCAGGCGATCCGCCCGCCACGACCGCGCGGCTACCGCTACGCGGTCGACTACCTGCAGCTCGATCCCGACGAACTACAGCACCATCGTCGGCACGGGGACGATCGAGGCGAAGATCGTCATCCTCGCCGCCGGCGCGATGGGCACGCCGGTGATCCTGCAGCGCTCGGCGGCGCTCCTCGGCGGCGATGCCGGCGGCGGTCGGACGCCACTTCTCGCCGAACGGCGACCGCGTCACGCTCGGCGGTCATGGACGAGGGCAAGGTCGGCGAGCCTCCTCGGCCTCGAGCGCGCGCCCGGCGTCGCCTACGAGGGCTACGCCATCGGCCGTCCGATCGGCAGCATGAGCTTCGACTCGCCTCGACGCGAGTCGCGCCGAGTTCTCGCGCTACTCGCTCGCAGCAGATCTACTTCCCGCCGATCACGAGCATCCTCGCCGAGGACGGCAGCCGGCGCCCGCCGACCTGGTTCGGCCTCGACAAGCGCGACCTCACCGACCGCTGGCGCTCGTGGCTCACGATCCTCGCGATGACGGAGGACGCCAACGAGGGCGTCTTCGGCCCGCCGCCCGCGACCGGCAACTTCACGCGCCTCGGTCCGGCCGCCGGCTCGGGGCAGCTGAGCTACCCGACTCGCACCCGAGACCCGCACGGGCTTCGACGCCTCCGACGCCGAGGTCGAAGGCGATCGTCGAGCGCGACGGCCTCGGCAGCCCATCATCGCTGGAGTCGCCGGCGGCAACGTCTACAGCGCCCACCCGCTCGAGCAGCTGCCGCATCGGCGACGACCCCGCGACGTCGGCGCTGCGACGACCGCCACGAGCTGCGCGGGCATCCCGGCATCTTCGTGACCGACGGCTCGGCGGTCCCGACCTCGCTCTGCGTGAACCCGTCGCTCACGATCGCGGCGCTCGCCGAGCGTGCCGCCGAGCTGTTGCTGGCGCGTGCCGGCACGTACGGCGTGACCGTGGCGCCGCGCGTCCCACCGCCCGGCAAGACCGCGAGCCAACGCCTCCGCCGCTGCATCCACCCGGCGTGAGCGCCGGCGCAGAGCTGATGATTGCGCTACGCGTCGCTGATCGCTAGGCGCCCTGGTCCGCCGCAGGGCTACGAGTAGTCGTTGAGCTTCCGACGTGCGGTCCGCTAGTCTCATTCCGATGCCCCCACTCCACGACCTCGCCTTCGAGATCGACCCAGACGCTCAGTCAGTCGGAGTTCGCTGCATGGGTGCGAGCGCGTCCGGCATCGGACGACAACCACGCTACGAGCTGCTGGGTGGGAGAGTGGTGATGACGCCACCCGCCGGGCATCCACACGGGCTCATCGAGGGACGGCTTGCCGTCCCTCTCGGGCAGTTCATCCAAGAGCACCGACTCGGCGTCTATCTCGGCTCGAGCCAAGGTTTCGAGTTGCCGTCAGGGCGACACCGTCGAGCCCGACCACAGCTTCGTATCGACCGCCCGCTGGCAAACGATGCCGGCTCCTCGCGTCGGACAGTTCCTCGCGGGTCGTCCCGGATCTCGTCGTCGAGATTCTCTCGGCGTCGACGGCTCCCCGCGATCGTGGGACGAAGCACGCAGAATACGAACGCAATGGCGTCCGTGAATACCCTGGCTGGTCGACGCGCGGGCGCGTGCGGTCACCGTCTTCGCTCTGAGCGGAGCGTGCTTCGATGGCGGCGAGATCTACGGCGAAGGGAGCGTGGCTTCGCTCACAGGTCTTGGTCGGGCTCACGATCGAGGTGCGCTCCATCCTACCCCCGGAGAGCTGACGCAATAGCAGAGCCGCATCTGGAAGGCATTGGCCGCCGAGGCGGTCCCGACGACGACGGCGGGGAGCACCAAGGCGGCGAGCAGGAATGGCAGTCCGGCAGGCATGCACGCATGTGTGGGGTGCCGCGCTTGGTGGTCGATCGGCGACAGCCCCCGGGCGGGCGCGGGTCAAGCAAAACGCCCGTCGCATCGGCCCCGCCGTTGAAGCCGGTGTTCGCCGGAATACGGTCCCTCCGGGAGGCGATCGCCATGTACGTGCCGCGCCATTTCGAGGAGTCCCGCACCGACGTGCTGCACGAGCTCGTCCGCGCGCACCCGTTCGCGACCCTCGTGACCCAGAGCGCGGACGGGCTCGAGGCCAACCACCTGCCGCGCTGGAGCTCGATCCCGAGCCGACGCCATACGGCACGCCTCGTCGGACACGTGGCGCGCGCGAACCCGGTGTGGCGGCAGGCCGCGGTCGACGTCGACGCGCTCGTGATCTTCGCGGGACCGCACGGCTTACGTGCAGGCCCGGGCTGGTATCCGACCAAAACAGGAGACCGGCAAGGTCGTCCCGACCTGGAACTACGCCGTCGTGCACGCCCATGGCCGCCTGCTAAGCTTCGTCGAGGACGCCGCGTGGCTGCGTGCGCTCGTCGAGCGTCCACGTGACGGCGATACGAGACGACGCGCCCCGCACCTTGGGCCGTGAGCGACGCGCCGAGCGAATTCATCGATGCCATGCTCAAGGCGATCGTCTGGCGTCGAGATGGTCGTCACCCGCCTCGTGGGCAAGTGAAGCTCAGTCAGAACCGCCCGGTCGCCGACCGCGCCGGCGTCCGCCGCGGTCTTGTCGCGGAGGCGACTCGGGCGGCGCCGATCTCGCCGCGCTGATGCAACGGTTCGATCCGGAGACCACGACGTGAAGCACCATCGAGTGGGTTTGATGTCGGATTCGTGAATTGACATCAGATGTTTGGTCTCACGGCATCGTGTTCGTCATGAGAACGACACTGACGCTAGACGATGATGTTTTCGAGCTGGCGGCCCGCCAGGCAAAGGTGCGCGGCGTTTCGCTCGGCAAGACCGTGTCTGACCTCTTGCGCCGGGGATTGAGCGCCCCCACCCCTTCTCAGCAGAAGGACGGCCTCGTCGTTTTCCAGCTGCCCGCCGATTCACCGACGGTAACTACCGACGAAGTGCGCCGGATCGAAAGCGAGGGCGCATGAAGGGCTACCTGCTCGATACCAACTTGCTGATCGCGCTGCTCTGGCCCAGCCATGACGCGACACGAGCTCTGGCGCTGCGATGGTTCACCCGCCACCGTGCGAAAGGGTGGGCGACGTGTCCCCTCACCCAGGCCGGTTTCGTCCGCATCGTGTCGAACCCGGCCTTCTCGCGTGACGCCGTTCAGCCGCGCGAAGCGATTCAGCGTGCTCTCCGCCAACACTGCCGCGAAAGATCACACGTTCTGGCCCGATGACGTGTCGGTGGCCGAGGCGGTCGCCTTTGCCGGGGTGCGTCTGATGGGGCATCAACAAGTGACCGATGCGTACTCTGCTCGGCCTGGCGATCCGCCGTGGCGGCGTGCTGGCCACGCTCGACCAACGCATCGCGGCGCTCACCGCACCGAAGTCGTCCGAGCGAAAAGCGCTCGAGACGGTGGCATGACGGCGGGCGCGAGCCGCTGGGTAGCATGACTGCGGCGCGACGGCGCTACCGCAGCGCGTAGATTGCGACCGGCTCCGCGCGCCCGCGCCACCGCCACCGCGTCGAGCGCACGCCCTTCCGTAGTCGTCCTTCACGACCTGCCACACCGCCTCGGTCACCAGCAGCACGACGCCGTATTGCTAAGCTGCTCCACCCGCGAGGCAGAGGTTCACGGTGTCGACAGCGATGATCGTGTACTCGCGCCGCTCGTCGCTGCCGACGTGCCGGTCACAGAAGCCATCACTACCGGCCTTTTCGCACTGGGCGAGGTCGACATACGTTCGAAGCCGGACGTTCCACGCGAACGTCCGGAAACGCGCACCTCGTCGACCCGGCCGAGGAACACCTCCTGGAGTTTCAACTGGCGTCGAGTGGTGACGCAGGCGGGATTTACGGAGCTCGAAAGCTACTACCGGCCAGCGGGCACTCCGCGCGAAGCGCAGCAACCCTGGCTGGGCGGACCATCCGACCGTCAGACGAGCCCTGCGCCCCTGCGCGGACTGGCGTTTCGCTCGCACGAGCCGCTGATGTCCTATCAGCGTCAATTCGCTATGGTCCCCACATGTCTGATGACGACGTCACGAACGAGCTTGAACGCTTGCGTGCCGAAAATGAACGGCTCAAACGGACCGCCAGCCGAGGCGTCAGCCTCAAAGTCAGCGAGAAGGGCGGTGTGTCGGTCTACGGCCTCGGGCGCTTCCCCGTCACCCTCTACAAGGAGCAGTGGACGAAGCTCCTCGACATGGCCGACGACATTCGCGCCTTCATTCGCGCCAACGATTCGAGCCTGAAGACGAAGAGCTGAGGAGGTCGCGACCACCCGCGCATTTCTTCTGCGCCTTGTACTCGCCGAGCCGATCTTCTTGATGCCGTCGGAGGCCGCGAGCGTCGTCCTTGGCGGCCCCGTCGTTCACGGTTCCGTCGCGAGCGCGCGGAACGCGCGTTCACAGGAGCTCCGGCCGCCCTGCTCCGAACGTCGGACGGCGCAGCTCGAGCGGCATCGGCGCCATGGCACCCCCGTTGCTGAGCCTGATGTGCCGTCGCGGCACCGGGAGGCGAGCCATGCGTGAGCAAGGCGATTCCTCAGGTCGTGTGACCACGCGATGACAATTGGATCGTGGATCCACGCCGCCCTGTTGTTTGAGCGAGCGCGATTCCTACAGATGCTCGCCATGGAAGCGATCACGGTTCTGATCTCGGTTTGGGTGGATGGTCCGGACTCGGCATCATCGGCGGGGTGGTGATGTTCACGGTTCTCTGGCGATGGGCGCTCGCGGATTTCGTGCTCTCCGTGTTCGAGCTCCGTAAGGATCGCCGGACGCACGCATCGGTTGCCGCTCGGGCGGCGGCATCGGCGGCACGCCGCACGATGGATGACGGCGCGGATACGCGTACCGGTCGCGACCGCCGCGAGCCCCGTGGTATGCCGACCCCCATGAAGCCCGCGCGGCGCCATGCCACCTACGACGACGTCCGCGACGCCTCGGATCTCCTCGTTGCCGAGGCTGATCGAGGGCGATCTCTCCACGAGCCCGCGCCCCGCGCTCGACCTGCACGCGCAAGATGCCGATCTATGCCCGCAACGGCGTCGCGCACCTCTGGCTCATCGATCCGACGGCGCGCACGCTCGAGGTCTATCGTCTGGAAGGTGAGCGATGGATCGTCGCGAAGCAGTCACGGCGGCTCGACCAGCGTCCGCGCCGAGCCGTTCGCCGCGATCGAGATCGACACTGCGTCGGTGGTGGGGCGAACGGTAGCCGCTCCGGGCGGATCAGTGCGAAGCCGGAATTCGCTCCGTTCTCCCTCGTTGACCCTTGGCGGAGACGGCATGGGATAGGGCTGTGCCAGCGCCGGAATGGTGCTTCCAGTCAACCTGCATGGGAGGTGTGCGATGGCGAGTTCGAAGGAGAAGTCGCGAAAGGCCCGCAGAAGAAGCTCTCTCGTCAAGAAGCAGTCGATCAAGGACCTCGATGCGCCCAAAGGGAAGGACGTCAAAGGCGGCGCGAGTATGCTCAGACGACGGGATCAGTACGGCGCTTCCCAAGGTCTCCGCCTTTCGGCGAGGTTTCATGTCAGCGCCCAGCATCCTTTTGATCGCGATGCCCTGGCACGCGCTGCACCTACCGTCCATTCAACTGGGCCTCCTCCAAAGCGTCCTGGAGGGGGCGGGGATTCAGACCGAAGTCGCCACGCTGGGGCTCGCCTTCCTGGAGCATTGCTACACTGCGACGGCCGACCTCCCCGACGGAGCGCGGATCCAGCGTCGCCGAGTACGACGCCGTCGCGAGCCACGGCGGCAGCGGTCTCGGGAGAACTGGATCTTTTCCGTCCCGCCGTTTCGTGACGCGCCCGAGTCCGACGCGAAGTACCCTTCCGCCTTCCTCCGCTCGCGCGAAGTCCACGACCACACTCTGCAAGCCGCGCTCGCGATGCGTCCGGTTGGTCCCGGCATTCCTCGAGGCGCATGGCGGACGACGTCATTGCCGTCGGTCCGAAGGTCGGTCGGTTTCACGTCGACGTTCAGCCAAAACGTGCCGTCCCTCGTCTCGCACAAGATCCTCAAGCTCCAGCTCTCCCTCGCTCTCCATCGTCTTTGGCGGGGCCAACTGCGACGGCCTGATGGGGCGCGGCCTGCACCGCTGCCGTTTCCGTGGGTCGACGTCGTCGATCCCGCGGAGAAGCGGAACGGAGTTCTACCCGACGTGGTGCGGGACCTGATCGCCGACGGGACCGTGCGTCCGCAGGCCGGGCTGTGTTTTCAGCGAAGGCGACACCTCGGTGAGCATTCCCCAAGTCGCCGGCAGCGACGTCGCGATGGACGAGATCCCGACGCCCACCTTCGACGAATATTTCGGGCGGCTCGCCGCGGACCAGTTTCGTGTCCGAGACTGCAGCAAAGCGTCGCGCTCCTCTACGAGACCGCGCGCGGGTGCTGGTGGGGCGCGAAATCCCATTGCACCTTCTGCGGCCTCAACTGGGACCAGCATGGCGTTCCGGAGCAAGAGCCCTGCCCGCGTTCTCCAGGAGTTGACGACGCTCGCCCGGCGCTATCGGCGGCTGGATTGTCGAGATCACCGACAACATCCTCGACCTTCCGGTACTCCTCGCGACGTGCTGCCCCAGCTGTGCGAGCTCGGCTACGACTTGCGCCTCTACTACGAGACCAAAGCCAACCTGCGACGCGAGCAGGTACGACTCCTGAAGAGGGCCGGCGTCGACCGCATCCAACCGGGCATCGAAAGCCTCAGCACCCCGATCCTCGATCTGATGCGAAAAGGCGTCACCGCCTTCCAGAACGTGCAGCTCCTCAAGTGGTGCGCCGAGTATGGGGATCCGCGCCCACCTGGAACATCTTGTGCGGGTTCCCCGGCGAGCCTCCGGAAGAATACGCGTCGCATGACGGCGGTGGTCCCCTCGCTCACGCACCTTTACGCCACCAATGGCGGGCGCCTTCGAGCTGAGCCGCTTCAGTCCGTATCACGAGCGCGCGGGCGAATTCGGAATCGAGGGTTCTCAGGCCGTGAGCCTTGGTATGGGTACGTCCACGGCCTCGACGATGTTGACGCTGATGGATCTCGCGTACGTCTTCAGCGTACCGCCACGTCTGACGGGCGCATCCCCGACACGTATGCGGCGCCGCTGCTCCGCGAGATCGAGGCGTGGCGCGCGAACGCTTCGACGAGCTATCGCTTCGCTACGCGCACCGCCGGGGGCCGGGGTTTCTCGTCATCCAGGATCGCCGGTCCAATCTCGAGCGCGCCGGACTACTCGTTCGACGAAGCCGAAGCGCAGATCTACCTCGCGTGCGAGGACGGCGCCTCCGCCGAGCAATGCATGCGCGAGCGCCTCTGGTGCAGCCGGCACGACCGATCTCGACGCTGCCGACGGTCGAGGCAGATTCCTCGACGAGCTCGTCGATCTCCGACTGGTCTATGGGGAGGCCGGCCGGTATCTGCCCTGGCCCTCCCGACCAACCTCCCGGACGCTCGCTCACGACCCTGCTGAGAGCTGGCAAGCACCGTAGCACGATCGCCGAGTGCTAGCGCGGCATCGAATTCCTTCGTGGTGATGGCTTTTGCCGGGTCAGCGCTCGATTCCCTGCTGCTTCTTGTCAGGCGGTCAGCGGGATCAAGCGCAGCAACCGCGGACCGTGCCGGGGCCTCGATGGGCTGTTGCGGTGCGCTTTACAACGCTTCCGTCTTGAAGCGATGAAAGCGCGCGAAATCCCGGTCTGTCAGCAGAGACGTCACGCCGGGACTCACGGCAGACGGCAACGATGCGTGCGTCATGAACACTAGGTTGCCAACCGCGTTCGCCTCACGGAGGGCTTCCTCGAAGTGCGCCAAAACGACGGCCCGCTGTGGACGCACGCGAACGGCTTGGAGACGCGAGCAACCGGTCGGCGGCGCGACACGCTTCATCGCGCGCTGTACGGTGGATCGGACAGCCTCGGATGCGTCACGACGCGCACGAACTCGGCGACGCAAAGACCGGGATGCCCCCAAGCGGCGTCGGCTTCGGCGAGCGCCGTGAGCTTGGTGCGCGCCGCACGGTGTTGGAGCAGCTCTTCTCGGTGGGCGTAGACGAGGATCGCTGGTGTCGACCGCGATCAGCCCGCGCCCTTCCATCCGTTCGTGAGAGCGCGTCACGGTCGGCGAGGCCTCGTGCCCGGAACGAGCCGACGCTCTTCTTCGTCAGCAACTGCTTCAGCTTGAAACGCTTGCCATGCCGCTTTTGTGGCGCCACGCGTCTCGCGGCGCTTCCTCGACCACGCGCGTGAGGGTCTTGCACCCTCTTCGCGCAGCCCAGCTTCTTTGCGTGACGCAGCAATGCATCATCGAGATCAGCGTCGTCCTCATGCATACACACTGTATCGTATGATACATTTATGTCAACCTGGCGCGTTGATGCGTCGATCAGTTCGCTGTAACCGGTCGGCGGCCTTCACTCGGAGCGAGGCGCGGATCGCAGCGCCAATCACTGCGGGGCCACGCCGGAGACTCGCCCCCGCTCGAGCCAGCGCTGCAGATCGGGAGTGAGCGTACCGCGCCGCCGCCACGTCGTAAGCGCAGATCCTCCGCGCGTGAGCACGTCGCGCCAGCGTCTGTTTGGTCCCCTTGAAGAGAAGTCGCGTCGAGCGCCACCTCGAAGATCGCGCCCATCTCCGGTCCGAGCAGGGCCGTATCGCGCTTCATCGCCGCGAAGCGTCGCCGCGTCCGCTGAGCATCGGCCACTTCGCCTCCGGAACGTCGATCCCGAGGAAGCGGGCGATGCGGCGCATCTCGCCCGGGAGGTCCGCCTTCAGGTCGTTGTAGTGGAAGATGAGGATGTTCGGCAGATGCCGGTAGTCCCAGTAGCTCCGGGCGTGATGGAGGTGCGACCAGACGGAAACCCGTCGTGCTTCCCACGGGTACGTCCCGCGTGGTCATCCAGATCCGCCAGAACTCACGGATGTCGTCCGGCGGCTCGATGAACGGCTCCGCCGGCGCGTGCTCTCCCGAGGACATCTCGCGCGCGAGCGGCGTAGTACCGCCGCACGTGGTTCCACATCGACATGAACACGTCGCGCGGTGTCGCGCCCGACGTAGATGGTGCTTCGGTGCTCTCCGGTACGGCAGGGCGTCGAGCGGCAGATGGCATTTCAGGAAGCGGCGGTGCTCGAGGGCTCTCGACGATCGCGGCGCAGCTCCGCCCTGCCGCCGATGAAGCGGCAGTCCGGCCAGGGGAGACCGAATGGAGCGTGGTCGGAAGCTCGGTCGTCTGGAAGACGAGCAGGCTCACGATGCGCTGGGTCCAGGTCGTCCCGCCTTGCAGGGACGTCGCGATGACTGATGTCGTCGGGGCGGGGAACGATGTCGTCCCAGCGCGTCGAGTCGAGGTGATGACAGCGGTAGACGCGGGTACGCCGAGGAGGGACGCCAAGAGCATGATGCGAGGGTCGCAGCGCCAGAGCCGCGCGATCACAACGCGTCCGGACCGCGAGCGCGCCGTTCTTCGCAGAGGCGCGTCGTCCGCTCGTTCCGGGCGAATCTCGGCTCGATCGGCGTCCCCTTGTCGCCGGATCGGCGGGCTACCGTGATCGCCATCCACGTGGCTGTCGGCACTCTCTACGATGCGGGCCGGCACATGCAGGCTGCAAAGGTGTCGGCGTCCGTCGCGTTCCCGTAGTCGGTGGCGCGGGCCTTCCGACCTGAGCGCCGGTCGCGAAGCGCCGGGGCTTCCCCGCAGCGGCACGGGGACCGCCAGAGCATCGCTGCAGACGTCCGAGGCGCTCGGTCCGACGATCTCGGCCGGGACCGGCAGGGAAGGCGTCGCGGACCGCCGCGAGCGCGGGACGGAGTGGCTGCGAGCGCCGCCGACGGTGACGAGGGTCAGGACTGGAGACGCTCGGGCCGGGTACAACCCAGGACGTCGGTGTCGTTGGCGCGAGACCTGAACGGAGAACGTGCAACTGCCGGGCGTCCCGCCATCGAGGTCACAGCGCGGGTCGTCGACGCACACCTGTTTTCGATTGATCACGTGGTGCACGTCGTAGAGAGGCACATTGGCGGAGTTGACGACGATCCACTCGGCGAGACAGTCGGTGCGAGACGAGCCGCCGCCCGGAATTCGCTCGACCGTACAGGGAGGACGAGCACCCGTCGCCTCACAACGACGTTACCATCGTCGCATCACCTCGCAGCTCGGCTCGCCGCGAGGCCGTCCGCACCCGGTCCCGATCTCGAGGCTGGCACCGATCGCATGCATCCTGATCCGCGAGCTCGTCGCGTTTCGCCGTCGTCGCAACCCTCGTCGCTGTCGACGACACCGTCCCACAAAAGGCGGCGCGGCGGTCGGTGCGGCACGCGTCGGCGACGACAATCGCTGTTCGCGGCGCCGGCGTCGCACCTCCTCCGCGAGGAGCCGATACGACGGCGCCGTCGCCGCAGGTGGCGATGCCAGTCGGGCAGATGGACACGATCGCTCCGGTTGCGCGCTCGCCGTCGTGCCACGCGGTTGCCGCGGAAACGGCTCCGCGTCCACGCTGCGCTGCCGACACACGCCCGCCGATCGCGGTCCGTCGGCGGCCAGCTGCGTCCGGCCCGACCGCGCGATCCGCTCGCGTCATAGGCGCGGACGACGCTCACCGGTACCACGTCGTCGGGCGCCGGAGCTCTCGAAGCCCTCGCTCACTGCCGCCAGGCAATTGCCGCCGCCGCCGCGCAATCGCGCATATCAGGCTCCTGGCGTGCTCTGCCGCGCCCAGGATCCGACCCGGGGCGAGGAGACGTACGCATCGCCGAGCGGCACGCCGGTCGCGCGTCGAAGCGCCGCGCATACGTCGAGTTTGCCGTTACGACGAGGTTCGTTCCAGGACCCGGCGACAGGCGAGCGCGACCGGCGCCGTCGTACCGCGGTGTGTGACCGCCATCTGATTCGGTCCGGCGACCTTACTCACTCCCGCGAACCGCGGCCCCGCGCGCCGTTCCGTCCGGGTCAGAAGAAGCGCATGAGCCCGCCGTCGCGCGGCCGACGGTGCTCCCGTCCACGGCACGGCGAACCCGCCGTCACGGCGCAGCGCCGCTGGACGTCGTTCCACCCACCCCGGTGCCATGTGATCGCGAAGTCGATCGGAGCTCCCCGTTCCGGGAGATCCCGGATCTCGCCATGGGGACGTCTGGCTCCCCTTCGTCAAGCGGCGAATAGCCGGCGTCCGGGGGCCAGACGCAACGGAGTTCCAGATGTGCGGGCGCCCAGCCCCTCTCAAATCAGATCTTTCGAACAGGCGGGCGGCGTATATGTATAGGCAGGTATGCTCACGCCACACTAGCGCCCACTTCACCACATCGAAACGAGCAGATCAGACTGCGCATCTCGGATTAATCGAAGCAGTTGAGCACTCTCGCCGCATCAGTGACATCATCTGCCAACGCCGGGACGCACCGTGTAGCACCGCGCTCCGGCCGCGTGCTCACCTGCCAGCGAAGCGGTTGTGGTTTGGTCAGGGGACACCATTCGGCGCCAGGAAATTGCAGCTCACGCCAGGAGCTTTGTCGGATTTGGAATCGGCGGCGCGGCTTATCATGATGGTCTGGCGATATCTGAACAATCTTCCACCTGCATGACCACGGCCCCAGGATTACCTGACGCCTCGATTGTCAGGCAGGACGATTGAAGCCCGTCGACATTTTACTTGCCAGGCACGCGGCATGATGAGGAGAACGAGAACGCAACCTCTAGAACCAGAAATATAACTGTGTCTAAAAGCAGGCCAGGGACCGCATCTGCGTTGTCGGTCGTCATGTCTTCCACCTCAGACCACTTTGGCCCCACCTCCATGTGGATCGAGCCAGTCGCTAAGCTGACTCAGCTGGGGGCGGCGACACGAAGGAAAATCGATAATCTGACACCTTGTGGCGATCAGTTCAACTTCCACCTCTAAGCATGTACTGAACAAACCATGGGAGTATACGACCATCGGAACACAGGAGCCTGAACTTAACCAACTCGGGTTTATATAACATATATATATGTTGTTTCTCAAACGCCAGGATCAACCACGATCAATACGGCTGCGATCGGCGTTCACGCAACGATCGTCGCCAGGAGTGGTCAGGCGGGGAGGTTTGCGGCGTTGGCGCATCACTCAGCTCACACGGCCCGATCGCTGGCATCGCGGCGCAGCGCGAACGCATCGATTGCCACTATCTTTACCTGAAGCCGCGAATGGGAAGATCCTCTTGAAACGCCTTCATGCTCCGCGATCTTCCGCGACGGTGATGACGCTATTTTCCGCAGACCGCGATCAGGCGTCAGGCGCGCCGAGAGATGCTGGCGCAGCTTACAAGCGCCTGGAGGCGTGTGCGCAAAGGTGTGATCCGGCGGCGGCGAGAGCTCGAACGCCGGGGCGACGCCCATGCCGGCCCCGCGTCGCGGCGGCGAGCGCTGCGCCTCGACGTCGTTCAGTGCGCATCGGACCCCGCACCTGCACGCTCAGACGCTCGGGTGCGCGCGCCGTCTTGGCGGCGCGCGCGCTGCCAGCGCCCGAACGACCACGACGTCTCGCCGCCAGGTTCAGCCGCTTGCAGCAGGCGCAGGCGCGCGTTGCGCAGGAGGCTCGTGCAGGAGAAGTCTCCGCAGCCACCGCGCGCCACCAGGGGTGACGGCGCGGCACGAGCCCACGACGGCAAAGTCGGTCACGCGCGGCATGCACGAGACTCAGAACGCCACTGATCCGGATCCGTCGATGCATCGGACGTTGGCAGCCCAAGGATCGTTCCTGCGCTCCTCGGTAGTGAGGATCGAGCCGCCGCTCCGCCAGAGCGCGAGGATCACGTTATCGCGACCTGCCGGGTGAGGTGGCCGTGAAGGCGGCGAGCGCAGGCACGAGCACGTGGCGTCCGAAGGCCGGCGGCGCCGTGAACCGCGGGGTGCCGCGCAGGTCCGCGCTCTCGGCGGCCGCCTCGCATCCCCTCCTCGAGCTCGGCAAGCGCGCGCCGCGCCCGCGCGTAGAACGCGCTGCCGGCATCCGGTCGGGCGCGACGCCGCGTCAAGCGCACGAAGGCCGGACGCCGAGGCGGGCCTCGAGCGCCGGCGATCGCGCCGGCTGACCGCGGGCTGCGAGACGCTGAGCAGCGCACGCCGCGGCGGTGGACGCCACCCGTCGTCCACCACCGCCACGAGGACCTCCTCGCATCCTCGAGCCGCCGGGCAGGTTGCTGAAAAGGGCCATCTGCTTCGTTGCTCCACCTACTCTCGCTTGTGCGGCGTAGCTCCGCTACGCCTCGCGTTCGGTCGGTCGCGCCTCGCATCTGACCCTTCCTGAGCGGAACCTGCCGGGGCTGCACCGGTTGTTCGCACGCATTGCAAGGTACGTCGCTTTGCTCGCGCCGCTGGGTCAATCTCAATCGCCAGGAGCATATTGGAAGGTCGATCGGGGCGGGAAGCGAAGCGACCGCCCAACCAGCTGCACGCGCAGCGAGCGGCAGCCCACTACACAGGTTGCTCGAGGGTCACGACGCGAGGCGAGAGAAGGCGCGGGCGCCAGCCGGGCTATGCCGCGCAAGCGAACGACCGCCACTCCGGAGTGCAAGCGAGCAACGAAGCAGATGGCCACTTTTTCAGCAACCTGCGCGCCCAGTCCGGCGCCGTGAGTTGCGTGCGCCAGCTCCGTCTTGGTGCGATTACCGGTAGAAGGGGGCGAAACTCTGGCGCGCGGCGAGATCAGACGCGGCATTACTGGCGCTCAGATACCAGCCGGGGCGGCAGCTGACGCATCTGGTCTTGCGCCACACGTTTGCTCTGAGCGCGCGAGCGCGCTGCACCGCCGATGCTGGAAGCGCCACGCCGAACAGGCGTCAGGTATTGCACGGCGCAAACACGTCCGCGCTGCACTTTGCATCAGCTCCACGAAACTCGTACTCTCTTTTCCACGAAACCAGTCACGGCAGCATCCTTGCGGCGTCAACGCCTAGATCGATTGGCTTGCACTTCCACGCCGGGTCGCTTACCGCACCACCTCCCTGAACAGCACTCGACGCTCGCAAACTGATCGCAAACCAGACGTAGGCGATGGGCCAGCTCGGCGTCCCAAGCGCGCCACTGGGTCGATCAGGCGCGGGTGCTAACCGCGGCGCGCGGTGACGGTATTTGGCGAACGATAACAATACGTAGCG
>ERZ1370068.9328-contig-8114_pt1 | contig 76826 bp, 133 predicted proteins | sample MGYA00561227_ERZ1370068 | MGnify/ENA primary metagenome ERZ1370068 (study PRJEB38410, sample SAMEA6850437) | metagenome | study: Metagenomic assessment of the ecological functions of the soil: analysis of the soil microbiota associated with the... | reverse complement strand
GTTACGTATTGCTCCCGCGCACCGCGTTGTTGTCACGCAGGATGGCTTGAGCATGCCGTTCGAAGGCCGCGAGGACAAAAGCTTCTCTGGACGCGATGTACTCGTCGCCGCGTTGCGCTGCTTGTGTTTCTTGTCTGTGACATTGAGGAGTCGGCTAACACCGGTGGTGACTTCGCCAGCGGTGCCCTGACCTCGGCGGTCAAGCGTCGCCATGCGCCCGAGCAGTTTCGAGACGTTGGCGTCGGCCTTTCGTAGGTGAGTGGCCGCACGCTGCCACCCTGGTTGAGCAGGGCGAGCAGCAGATGTACGGCTCGATGGCACTGGTGGTCCTCCGCTCCAACCGCCATCGACTGGGCCTTCGCCGCGTTTCATCTGAAATTCTACCGTCAGTTTGTCCACGCGCATACTCCGGGCGCGAAGGTTCGACAAATGTAGGCTACCCAAAGAAATCAATGCGCTTTTAGGGAGGGGTTGTGGGGCTAGCGTGCATATCGGTCGTGCACGATCACCGCGATCCGATGGCGATCAGGACCACTCCGCTGCCTGGCGACCTGGGTCGGTGCCGACGGCCCTGGAATGAGGTCCGCCGTTCTCACATATAAGAGTGGGTAACGCCAGGCGTAGGGCAGTAACCCTCATGGCATGACTCACGTAACCGACTACCTCGCCGATCACGGAGGTGAGGCTGGTCAGCAGGTTGAGCGTCGTGCACGTGCGCGGGATGCCCGCCGGAAACAAAGAATCGCGAAGTCGCCATCTCCTCTGCGGACTTCGTGTGCGATGACGGCGATCCCGGCCACGATCCCGAGCCGTACATCGGTCAGGAATGCTGCGGCCGCATCACCCATCGAGCGCATTGTGATCGCATCGCCCGCCAGAATCAGCATCGCGGATGCGTAGTCACGCTGCTTGTCCGATGGGTGTGCGAATCGCAATCTGCTTCGTGACAGCGTCGCCAGAGCACCAGCTTTTCCAGCACGAAGAACGCGAAGATGCCAGCGATCAGCGACAGCGTGACGAGAAGCTTGGACAGTCCCGCGCCCTGGATCGCATGCGGCAGCAGCTTGAGGAGTGCGGCACCGAGCAGCGCACCTCGTGGCGAAACTCACCAGGTGAGGGAGCGCGGCGGTGCGCCGGCTGGCTGGCAGCAGAAGCACCAGGCCTCGCGATGAGCACACTCAGTACGCCACCAAGGACGGTAAACGTGATGATCCAGCCAAGTCGACATCAGCAGGATCGTAGCATGCGAGTCGAAACCGCCGCCTGTTGTCGGAGCTTGCGGTCTGTCATTCGATCCAGATCAGTTAGCCATCCGCCCGCAGCGGCCATCGCGTCGAAACGAGAAGAAGCTCGATGTTTCCCCGAACGTGCGTAACGTCCGTTGCCGAAGATCGCGTCGATACCGACCCGATTGAGGTGCTGATGAGCTATGCGGTACAAGTCGCACATCCACCGCCCGCGCGCGTTGGCGCGAAATGCCGTCACAGCGGATGGATCGATGCGCATGAAAGCCTCTCGGACTTCGGTGCCCACTTCGAAGTGAAGGCCGATCGCGGGCCCCAGCCAGGCGATGAGCTCACGCGGCGGCGTGTCGAGCGCCGCAATCGTTGACTCGAGCACGCCGCCCGAAAGTCCTCGCCAGCCGCAGTGCAATCGCCGCCACGCGCCTACCGTCGGTTCGCGCCAGCAGTATGGGAAGGCAATCCGCTGTGAGGACCGCAATACTGATTGGACTCATCTGCAATCGCAGCATCTGCTCGGATGCTCACCGGCAACTCCCGCGCGGGACACCCGAGTGCCGTGCACCCGATCGAGGCCAACAGGGCTCGTCGATGCCGAGCTGTTCGCACAGACGTCGACGATTCTCCGCCACGGAGTCCGGTTCGTCCCCGACGTGTTCGCCGAGGTTGAGTGTAAATGTACGGCGGCGCGCTCAGACCTCCCTGATCGCAACGTGGACACCGCGCGCTAATACTGGGCGTGGGGTGGCAGGCCATTGTGGAACGATGAAATCGGATGGCGCTCACTGTGTCTCGATACGCTTACAGGCGTCCCGGCGCAAGGTCGAGCAACTCTCGCAGGTCCCTGCAAGGGCGCTTTCCATTCGACAGCGCGGCTGCTCGGGGTGATGCACCAGCTCGGCGGCATGCAGCGCTTGCCTGAAATCTCTCAGGGGCCGCAACCAGCGTAGTTTGCGCCGCGCGGCAGCAGGAGCCGCCCTCCGTAGGTCCTGTCGCCGACCAGAGGGTGACGAACATGCGCGAAGTGCACGCGAGGTGCGCCCCGTTTCCAGGCTGACCCGCACGGGTGTGGGCGCGGAAACGTTCGAGGACTCGATAGTGAGTGACAGCATCGCGTCCATCCTCGCGCACGGCCATGCGCACTCGATCGTGAACGATGACGCCCGATCGGCTTGTCAACTGCACTCCACCCGCGGTCATTACGCCACTGCAGACGGCCTCGTAGCGACGCTCGATCTCGCGTTGCTGCATCTGACGGGTCAGCCCGTATGAGCGCCGCCACTGTGCGGGCCACGACCAGCAGACCTGCCGTGTCCTTGTCGAGCCGATGGAGGATCCCGCACGCGGCAACGTGGCAAGTAGCGGATCGAAGTGCAGCAATGCGTTCTGCAATGTGCCCGCGCGATTACCAGCCCCAGGGTGTACCACCAGGCCGGCGGGCTTGTTGATGACGAGAAGCTGCGCATCGGCATGGACAAGGTCGAGATCCATTGCCTGGGGCTCGATTGCGGCAACGATTGCGATCTCTACCTGCACCGCCACGCGCTCGCCGCTCACGACGTCGCGCGGCCGCAACGTCGGTCGACGCTGACGCGCCCGGATTCGGATCCAAATCCTTCAGGCGTGAACGTGAACACTCGCAACAAGCTGCGCCATGCTCGGTCCAGGCGCAGGCCTGCCAGCTCGGATGGGATCTGAAGCTCGTGCGTCTGAACTGTCAGTCATTGCGGCCGTCACAGGATGCCTTCGGCTATACTTTGCGGCCACTTTTGGGAGGCAACGCGTGTCGGTGCTGTGGATTCGATCGCTGCGTACTGCGGTACCCCACTTGCTCGCTGGCGGTTGCCGGAGTACCGGCAAGGGAAATGCAAGGCGACCCGACGTGCTGTACCAAGGTACGCCAAATCCCTGCGGGAAAACGACTGCAGCAACGCCATCAAGGTTTGAGGCGCTGGATGCGCGCGTTATCACCTTCAGCGACGCAGCTCCGCCAGGGACGCCTGGATCTGATGTATGCGTACTACGAGGATCACCAGTCGTGAATCCGCGATCGTACGCCGCGGAACGGTTCATCACGCGAGGAATCCTCGCCGCACCCGCGCTGCGACTACGCAAGCTACATCAAGGGACTACGGTCTATTTCGAGCGCACTGCGCCGGTAATATCCTCGAGCGCTGGCTGAGCGTCGATCTGAGCGAACGGCCCGCCGAGTGATGCTAACGCAAGTCCTTTGCCGCGAACACAGACCGCCGTGACGAACTACCCGCAGAGCGATACACGATGCGCACCACGATGCGCAACCTTGCGGCTGCTGTTACCCGCGCAGTCGCCCGGCAAAGATGAGGTGCCGCGTTGCCGACCAACGTATTACACCGCGTCGGGGCGCTTATCTCGCCGCAGTCGCGCGCAACCGGGGTCATGTGGTCGAGAACATACTGACGGCGCGCCGGCCGTTCAGCACCTGAAGTCGCCCTCGAGATCATGACGGAGCCATCGTCTCTCGCAAGCTGGACTCGATGTACTGCCACGGAGAATCGGCGAGTGTCCTGTCGGGAGAATTTCCACCGGAGACAGCTGTCACCGCGTGGACCAGAAGAAGAAATGGTGGGTGGTCTGGTGTGGCGAGACGGCACTGCGGTCTCGCGCACCCTGGCCTCAGTGTCCACTCAGGTCGGATAGCTCCACTCGTGATCGAGACCGCCAGTCGCGTGCAAAAAGGCGCGCCCACTCACCCGCATCGCCGCGGCGCCTGGCGCCGCTCGCGGCCTGCGTTGCGCTTCACCATGTGTCGAGTAACTGAGCGACGTTGCGCCTGGAGAAGCCACGCGCCGCGATCTGCTCCACGGACAGATCCTCCTCGATGGAGGCCTCGAGTGAACTCGGGTCGAGCACCTCATACGGCGGCAGCGCATCAGCGCCGCCTTCTGGCTGCGGCCGCAATTCACGCCGAGGCGCGCGCGTCAGCACGTTCCGGATATCCGCCGCCTCGAGTAGAATCGTTCCAGGATCGCGTGCGAGCACGATGCGTCTTGCCGCAATCCTTCATCGGCGCGATCCACCGGCCATGTCTTGCCGAAGAGCGTCGCGTATCCGGCTGCCATCTAAAGCTCTTGTTACCCGTGGTGTGAGCAGCAGGCGTCCGTCTTGTTCGAAATACGCCATCAGCGGGACACACCACGACACGCGGGCCTGGTATCGTTCCGCCGGAAATCCGTGCTGTCGGGAGCGGCACCGACGGTTACTTTCACCCTGGCAGCGCCGCCAGCGTCGCTTCAGAGGCAGCGCCTCAGATGCGGGAATCAGGGCCAGTGCTGGACGCCCTGGCGACGCACCTGCTTTCCGGTCGCGTGACCCCGAACGCTCATCGCCCGCACGGCAGCGACGGCATGCATGACGGGCTTGCACTGCGCTCGGCGCCGACCCGGCATCGGCGGCGACTGCGAGTCAGTGCCCGAATCGATCCCACCCGGAGAGCCCCGTGACGGCGCCGGGAAAGCGACCTTTTCTGCTGACATAGTCACGTCGCGCCGAGCACCAGCGCGCTGCTGCACGCACTTTCGCTTCATCACTTCTGGTAGGGCGCGATCTGCCGCAGGAGGCGCCGGCGTCAGCCGCTTGCCATCCGCCCGCAGCTCGGCGCTGATGTTGATGCTGCGGCGGCGGAGAACGCCGGCGCCCGCGCGCGGTGATTTCGCCCGCCGCGTCCATCACGAACGAGTGGTGGCAAATCAAGAAGCGCGGTTCAGTCCTGCTCCACCCACGAGGTTGGTGCAGGCGAACGGGCTGAGCTGACCACGCGCTGGCATGCCTGAGTCGGACGATCGTCTACCGCGCTCAACTCTGTTTACGAAGCTCGTATGGCGATGCATTGGCAGCCAGCAGTACTTCAGCGCCCGCGTCCACGGCGGCCCACTGTCGGCTCCGGTTCCCGGGACGTCCTCGCAGACCAGCGAAGCCCGACCCGTACTGGTCCGTTAGAGCTCGATTACTGTCGCTTCGGCACCCGCCGTGAAGCTAGCGCTTTCGTCGAAGACCTTGTAGTCCGGCGCAGGGCGCTCGCCTGCCCGCGGTGATTGGCGAGCAGCTCACCATCCCGCACCAACGCGGCGGAGATTGGCAGATCTCGCCCTTCGGCGTACTCCGATACCCAAAGCAAAGGGCGGCACAATCCCGTGGATCTCTCTATGCGCACCACGCGCCAGACCGGCCGACGCGGCGTCGCATGCCGGCGAGTAAGCAGCAGGCGCCCTCCGAAGCGGGTAGCCCCAGATAGCGCGAGCTCCGGGAAAGACGATCACGCGTCGGCCCGCTCGCGTCGCGGGCGTGCAGGCAGCTTCGATGATGCGGCGGCGCTTGCTGCCACCGGCATCGCCCACGAACAGATCGAGACTATTTTGGCGAGACGCGATACACGCTGCAGCTCGCGCGATGTAGCGCTCACCTGCGCGACGTGCCGACTTTGCGGGTCGATGCGCCTTGCGCGCGGTTGACGCTCTAAGCTTCGAGCCTCTTATGCGGCAGCCCGGCTGCCGCGCTGGCTTTCGAAGGGCGGCCTCGCGGTTATGCTCAAGCATGGCGCGCGACCGAGTTGCGCCGGCGAATGCACGGTCTCTGACGCCCGCGGCTTCGAGGGTCGCAGGCTTTCTGCCGCCGTGCCCTTGCCGCCCGCGATGATCGGCGCCGGCGTGCCCCATGCGCTTGCCGGGCGGAGCCGTGACGCCCGCGATGTAGCCGACCACCGGCTTGCGTGACGTACTTGCGGATGAAGTCCGCGGCGGCTTCCTCGTCGCTGCCGCCGATCTCGCCCACCATGATGATGCCTTCGGTCGCGGATCGCTTTCGAAGAGCTCGAGACACATCGATGAAGTTCATGCCGCGCACCGGGTCGCCGCCGATGCCGACGCAGGTGCTCTGGCCCAAGCCGCTGCAGCGTGGTCTGATACACGGCTTCGTACGTCAGCGTGCCGGAGCGCGACACGATGCCGATCGGCCCGGCTTGTGGATGAAGCCCGGCATGATGCCGATCTTGCATTCGCCCGGCGTGATGATGCCGGGGCAGTTCGGCCCGATGAGCCGCGTCGCCGTGCCCTGCGAGCGCGGCCTTCACGCTGCACCATGTCGTTGCACCGGCACGCCCTCGGTGATGCAGACGACGAGCTCGATGCCGGCATCCGCCGCCTCGAGGATCGCGTCGGCCGCGAACGGCGCCGGCACGTAGATCATGCTGACCGTCGCGCCCGTCGCCTTCATCGCCGTCGGCGCACCGTGTCGAACACCGGCAGATTCAGGTGCTGTCTCGCCGCCGCGACCCGGCGTGACGCCGCCGACCGACCTTGCGTGCCGTAGTCGATGCACTGCTGCGTGTGGAACGTGCCCTGCTTGCCGGTGAAGCCCTGGCAGATGACCTTGGTGTTCTTGTTGACGAGAATGCTCATCGATTACGGCGACCTCCGGCGGCGAGCTTCACGACCTTGCGACGCCGCATCGGTGAGACCGGTGGCCGCCGTGACGGCGAGCCCGCTCGTGCGCGAGCATCTCGCGTGCCTTGCTCGGCGTTCGTGCCTTCGAGGCGCACGACCACGGGCACCGCCACGCCGCACTTGCTTCGACCGCCGATGATCACGCCTTCGGCGATCAGTGTCGCAGCGCACGATGCCGCCGAAGATGTTCACGAGGATCGCGCGTCACCTTCTTGTTCGACAGAATGATCTTGAACGCCTGCGTCACGCGCTCCGCCGTGCGCGCCGCCGCCGACGTCGAGGAAGTTCGCCGGCTCGCCGCCGTGCAGCTTGATCAGGTCCATCGTCGCCATCGCGAGGCCCGCGCCGTTCACCATGCAGGCGATGTTGCCGTCGAGCGAGACGTAGTTGAGGTCGTGCTCGCTGCGCCACGCGCTCGCATCGCGTCTTCCTGCGTCGTGTCGCGCAGCGCGGCGAGCGCGCTTCTGGCGGAACAGCGCGTTGTCCTCGATGTTGATCTTGGCATCGAGCGCGATGCATGCGCCTCGTCCTCGGTGACGATCAGAGGATTGACTTCGACGAGGCTCGCATCCTTCTCCAGGTACAGCCTGCAACAGCGCTTGCGTATGAGCGGATTCCTCGAGCTGCGACCCGGTGAAGCCGAGGCCGAAGGCCGAGCTGGCGGCATTGAAAGCCCTGCAGTCCTGGCGAGCCGGATGACGATCGTTGACGGTAATGATCTTCTGGGGCGAATGGCGCGGCAACCTCTCCTCGGTATCCATACCGCCCGCGGCCGAGGCGATAAAGGCGACTGCGCCGCGCTCGCGATTGAGCGTGAGGCTCAGATACATCTCGCGTGCGATCCGGCGAGCCCGACTTCGACGTAAACCTGTTGACCGGCAGGTCCTTCCGCGCCGGTCTGCGGGGTGACACGAGACGACGGCCGAGCATTGCGGCAGCCGCTGAACGAACGGCATCGAAGTCCTCTACAAAGTTTGACTCCGCCGGCCTTGCCGCGTCCGCCGGCGTGAACTCCTGCGCCTTCTGAGACCCGCACAGCGACCACCAAGCTGCGTGTGCCGCGTTCACCGCCTCTCGGCGATCGGTACACCGCGACCCTTCGGAACTGGAATCCCGTAACTGGAGAGATCTCCTTGGCCTGATACTCGTGAAGGTTCATTGGCCCGCGATCGCCTGAAAGTGGAAGGCGGCTATTTTCGCTTGTGCGAGCGGACATGGTAGAGTGCGGCACCCGATTCCGCCCGCGAGCAGCCGCAGTAACGATGCTGAGAACCAAGGGACCCTGCACAGGATCTCTGGCGTGGCGTGCTCGGTCTTCTCGAATCTCTTTACCGGCTCGCCGGTGCCGCTGATCGCTCGTCCTCGCTTCACTACGCCTGCCGAGACTCGACCGAGCGTCGGATGCCGGCGGATCCGCGAACTCTTCAGAACGTCGTCGTGGCGTACTTCGCCGCCGGCATCACCATGATTGCGGCGCTGAGGAACCGATCTGGCCGAGCCTCGAACAGCAGGCTCGGTGCATATCGCGGACGTCGCGGGATCTCTCTGCTCCTCTACTGCGGCGGTGGTGTCGCGAGTGGTCTCGGCATTCTGCTGGTCAGTCCGGCGCAGCGGTGATGCCTGATCACGCGACTGCGCCGTCGCCATTCGTCTGCCGGGCGCGCGGGCGATCGCATTGCTCATTCGCAGGCTCGCCGCGCACTTCGCCGGCACTGCTTCGGTTGGGGACTTCACCGCGGGCAGGCGTGCTCGGCGTGATCCTGTTGATCGCTGCGCTGACGTGTGCCGCCGCTGGCGAACGCATCCGCGAGACCGAGGAACTTGTCCGCCGGCGATGTGGATCTCGCTCAATCTCGCGGAGCTGTCCGCAGTCCATCGTCCAGCACTCTGCGCGAAAGCATCCTCGTAGTCGATGCGAGCGGATCGATCCGGCTCATCAACGAATCGGCAGCCAAGAATCTGGGTGACCACAGCGCCATTCCGGGCGCATTGCTGGGCGAGACGTCACCGCTCACTTGCTCTCATTCATTGTCGACCTGGCGGCAGAGTCAACACCGCTCCGACGATGCCGTCTACTTTGTCGCCGCGCGACGGCGTGGCGCGCGATCGCCCCGCACTTTGCCCACTCGGTGCCGAGAATCCCGGCGCCGGTACATCGTATTCCTCTGAAGACACCAGCCTATCGCCGAGCACTGCGCAGCAGTCCAAGCTCGCGGCGCTCGGCCGGCTGAGCGCCAGCATCGCGCACGAAATCCGCAATCCGGTGGGCGCCATGAGCCACGCCGGCGCAATTGCTCGCTGAGCGTTCGAACGCTGTCGCCGAGCAGGAACGCCGGCTCACGGAAATCATCCGCAACAACGGTGAGCGCGTCAGCACCATCATCAACAACGTGCTGCAGCTCTCGCGACGCGATTCGACACGTCCGGAACGCCTGAACTCTGCGGCGTGGCTGGAGGAATTCCGCGCCGAAGTTCCGCCAGACGACGCAAGTCGCCGGAATGCTGCGGTGCGCGTCGCGCCCGAGTGGCGGCAGACATCGAAGTGCGTGTCGATCCGACGCCACCTGCATCAGGTGCTCTGGAATCTCTGCGAGAACGCACTCGAAGTACGCGGCGCGAACGGATCGAACGATCGTCGAAGCTGCACTCCGGGCGTATGACGCAGCAACCGGGCGACCCCTCCTCGAAGTCGCCGACCGCGGCCCTGGCATCGCCACCGGCGCACAGTCGACGCATCTTCGAGCCGTTCTTCACCGGCGGGCAGGGCGGCACCGGCCTCGGCCTGTTCATCGCTCGCGAGTTGCTGCAGTGCAATGGCGCCTTGCTGTTATACGAGGCCGCGCGCCGGCGGCGGCAGCATCTTCCGCATTGTGTTCTGCCGATCCGCAGCGCTGGCGACGCGTGCACTGGAAGAGCTGAGATGCACGAAGCCCGATGCGTGCTGATCGTCGACGACGAGCCGGACATCCGGGAACTGCTCGTCGATCACGCTCGAGCCGCATGGAGCTCGAGTCGCAAAACCGCGCCCGACCTCGCCTCAGCGCCAGACGCTAGCTACGCGGCGGGCATTTCGATCTGTGCCTCACCGACATGCGCCTGCCCGACGGCGACGGCCTCGATCTGGTCGAATGGATTCAGATCACACGCCGCCGACCGTTCCGGTGGCGGTGATCACGGCGCACGGCAACGTCGAGATCCGCCGTGCGCGCGCTCAAGCTCGGCGCCTTCGACTTCGTCTCCAAGCCGCTCGATCTTGGCGGCGCTGCGCAAGCTGGTCGAGTGCAGCGCCACTCGGCATATCCACTGGCGATGGCGACTCGCACGACGATCCACGGACCGCGGCTCGCTCGGCCGCTCGCAGGCCATGCAGCGCCTGCGTGCAGATGATCGCGCGCAGGTCTCGCGCAGCCAGGCGCCCGGTGCACATCTACGGCGAGTCGGGCACGGGCAAGGAGCTCGTGGCGCACCTGATCCACGACAGCGGGCCCGCGGCGCGACGGTCCGTTCGTGCCGGTGAACTGCGGCGCCATTCCGACCGAGCTGATGGAAAGCGAGCTGTTCGGCCACAAGCGCGGCAGCTTCACAGGCGCTGTTGCCGACAAGAAGGGACTGGTCCAGTCCGCCGAAGGCGGCACCCTGTTCCTCGATGAGGTCGCCGACCTGCCGCTGCACATGCAGGTGAAGCTGCTGCGCGTCGATCCAGGAGAAGACCGTGCGCCCGGTCGGCGAGCAGCGCGAAACACCCGTCGACGTGCGCATCCTGATCGGCCACGCACACGCAATCTCGCGCACCTGGTCGCGGAAGGTAAGTTCCGCGAGGATCTGTTACTATCGCGTCAACGTCATCGAGATTCGGTGCCGAGCGCTGCGCGCGAACGGCCTGAGGACATACCGCCGAGCTCGCAGAAGCCATACATGCGCGTCGACTGGCCAGACGGACCAAGGTTGAGCCGTCGCCGCTGGAAGCGATACGTCGAGTCGCTCTCCACCTATCCTTTGCCGGAAACGTACGCGAACTCGAGAACATCTCGAACGAGCGCTTGCCATGTGCGGCAGCAACGCGATCGCGGCGAAGGGATCTTCAGTTGCGTGACGTGTCGAGTAGCCGCAGGGCCACGGCCGGCAGCGGCCCGCTTGAGTGAGCAGCTGGAAGATATCAGAGCGAGAGGCGATCGTCAAGGCGCTGGAGCAGACTCGCTACAACAAGACTGCAGCCGCGAAACTGCTGGGAATGAGTTTTCGCGCCCTGCGTTATCGCATCAAGAAGCTCGGGCTCGAGTAGCGCGCGTCGCAGGCCGACGACGCGAGTGACAAACTTTCGTCAGTTCTCTGACGCTGCGCACCGTGGCGTCACTTCTTCGACAGCATTATGTTAATCCGCACGCCCTTGGAAGAACATAAAGGAGCTGGTATTTATGCTGTTACCGGCTCCTCGGCGCTGCTGGCATATGCCTTGCACCTCGCACGGCACTGGTGCCATGCGCCGTTGTTTTGTGTCTTCACTTTCGAGTGCAACAGGAGCTACACATGTTGAAGAGTATCCAGAGGGGTTTCATCCCTTATCGAATTGATGATCGTGGTCGCGATCATCGGCATCTTGGCGGCCATCGCCATTCCTGGCTTACCAGGACTACACGATCCGCTCGGCAGGTCACTGGAAGGCCTCAACTCCGGCCGGCTCCCGTGAAGGCTGAGGTCGCCGAGTACCACGCGCAGAACGGCGCGTGGCCGGCCGCGATCGTCGGGCGAGCTGCCGGCACCCTGGGTCACGCAGGCCGGCGAGGTCCCGAGCGGTAAATACGTGCAGCCAACGTCGCCATCGGCGCTGCGGACCGCGGTGCGGGTGCTGGTCCGGGGCACGATCTACGTTAGCCACTGCGGACGTTGCGCCGTTCGCAGCCGAACGCCGAAGATCAACGGACCGACGTTCTGGCGTTGCAGCCCGGTGCCTCAGCGGCGCCGGCGGGCGGCGGGCAATGGTGCGATGGACGTGGTCTGGTCGTGCGGCAGTCAGACGATCAGCGGTGCACCGAGCCTGCGGTGGCTGCTCCGGCGCGCCGCTGCTGCTGCCGTCACGACCGTGCTCGAACAAGTGGCTGCCGGCGGCTTGCCGTCCGTAAGCCAGCAACGGTTCAATTGGAACTCAAAGGCCCCTCCCAGCGAGGGGCCTCTTTTTATGCTGGCCGCACTCTCTCGCGGCCTTTTGGGCCGGCCAACGCGTGGGCGCTCAATATGATGTGAGTCCAATCACGTGGCCTTCCGAGCGCGATATGCGACGATGCCCGGCGATTTAACAGTTGATTCCCTCCCATGACCGGTAGGGTAGACTTGGGCCCGCCAATAATCGGGCTGGCCTTGGGCTGGCAAGCCAATGAATGACAACGCGATGATGGCGCTGGGCGCCAGCAAGTCACCACTGGGCGGTCTGCCGCAAAGCACTCGTCCAGGACGGCCTGATTGACGAAGCCACGATGATGGAGGCCATGGCGCAGGCCAAGGAAAAGCGCATCAGCGTGGTCACCGCAGCTGGTCAATAGCGGTGCGGCCAACGCACGCGAAATCGCCATTGCCGCGTCCCACGAGTTCGTGCGTTCCCTGCTCCGATCTGGACGCCGCAAACATCGAGCTGGATACGGTCAAGCTGGTCAGCGACGCTGCAGCTGAACAAACATCGCGTCCCGCCGCTCATGCGGCGCGGCAAACGCCTGTTCCTCGCGGTTCTCCGATCCCGACCAACCTGCATGCCATCGACGAGATCAAGTTCGCGACCGGCCTCGGTATCGAAGCGGTGGTCGTCGAAGACGACAAGCTGCAGAAGGCCATCGACAAGGCCGTCGAGCAGGCCGACTACGGCGCATGCCGAGCTCGCCGACGACGAGACCGGCTTCGACCTCGAGAACCTCGACGTCATCGGCGGCGATGACGACATCGGAAGGCGCGGGTGTTTCCCGCGACGACATCGAAGACGCGCCCATCGTGCGCTTCGTCAACAAGCTACTGCTCGATGCCATCCAGCCGCGGCGCGTCGGACATCCACTTCGAGCCCTACGAAAAGATGTATCCGCATCCGCACTGCGCATGGACGGCATCCTGAAGGAAGTCGCGCAGCCGCCGGTGCAGCTCGCCATGAAGCTGTCGGCGCGCCTCAAGGTCATGTCGCGCCTCGACATCGCCGAGCGCCGCGTGCCGCAGGACGGCCGCATCAAGATGAAGCCTGTCGAAGAACTCGCGCCATCGACTTCCGCGTGAGCACCTGCCCGACCCTGTTCGGCGAAAAGATCGTGCTGCCGTATTCTCGATCCGTCGCAGCGCCATGCTCGGCATCGACTCGCTCGGCTACGAGCCGTTCCAGCGCGAGATCTGTATCTCAAGATACCTGGCGAAGCCGCAGGGCATGATCCTGGTCACCGGGCCCCACGGGCTCGCGGCAAGACCGTGTCGCTGTACACCGGTCTCAACATCCTCAACACGCGAGGACACGCAACATCTCGACCGCGGAAGATCCGGCGGAAATCAACCTGCCCGGCGTCAACCAGGTCAACGTCAACACCAAGGTCGGGCCTGACGTTCGCCGCGGCGCTGCGCGCGTTCCTGCGCCAGGATCCCGACGTCGTCATGGTCGGCGAAATCCGCGACCTCGAGACGGCGGAGATCGCCATCAAGGCCGCGCAGACCGGCCACTTGGTGCATGTCCACGCTGCACACCAACGACGCGCCGCAGACGCTCACGCGCCTCGTCGACATGGGCGTGAAGCCTTATGCCATCGCGACCTCGGTCAGTCTCATCATTGCGCAGCGCCTGGCGCGCCGGCTGTGCTCGCAGTGCAAAGACGTCGTCGACGTGCCTGCCGAAGCGCTGCTCAAGGAAGGCTTCACGCGAAGCAGACGTCGCGAACGGGCATCAAGATCTTTGGCGCCGAAGGGCTGCTCGGCAGTGCACCGACGGGTACAAAGGGCCGCGTCGGCATCTACCAGGTCATGCCGGTCACCGAAGCGATCGGCCGCATCATCATGGAAGGCGGCAACGCTCATCAGACATCGCCGACCAGGCCGCAGCGCGAGGGCGTGTGGGACCTGCGGCGTGCCGGGCTCGAGAAGATCAAAGCACGGGCATGACCAGCCTCGAAGAAGTCAACAGCAGTGACCGTGATCGAATAAGAGACTTTCGATGAAGCATGGCGACTGCAGTGGCAACCGATCATGGCGACCGCAACGGCGATCAAGCGCGACACTCCGTTCACCTGGGCGGGCAATGGACAAGAAGGGCAACCAGCGTCAACGGGCCGAGAGCCTCGCGCCCGACGAAGCAGCCCTGCGCGCGATCTGCGCCGCCAGGGCATCGCGGTCAGCCGCATCAAGATCAGCAAACGAGCGCGCCTTCAAGGGCGGCGGCAAGGTCAGGCCTGAAGACATCGCGCATTTTCAGCCGCCAGCTCGCGACCATGCTGGCCGCCGGCATACCGCTGGTGCAGTCATTCGAAATCGTCGGCAACGGCACACGACAAGCCGGCGATGCAGAAGCTCGATCCTCGACATCAAGGCGGATGTCGAGGGCGGTACTTCGCTGCACGAAGCGCTCGGCAAGCATCCGCTGTATTTCGACGATCTGTTCGTGAACCTCGTCGAGAAGCCGGCGAACAGGCAGGCGCGCTCGAAACGCCTGCTCGACAAGATCGCCACCTACAAGGAAAAGACCGAGGCGCTGAAGAAGAAGGTCAAGAAGGCCCTGTTCTACCCGGCGGCCGTAATGGCGGTCGCGGTCATCGTCACGCTGATCCTGCTGATCTTCGTGATCCCGCAGTTCGAGAGCGCTGTTCAAGGGCTTCGGCGCCGACCTGCCCGCGTTCACGCAGTTCGTCATCAGCATGTCGCGCTGGTGCAGGATCAACGGCTGGCTACATGCGTGATCGTCGTTCGCTGGCACGATACTGGCGTTTATCTACTTCAAGAAGCGCTCGCGCGCCATGCGCGAGTGCGATCGACCGCCATGTCCTCAAGTTGCCGATCATCGGCCCGATCCTGGTCAAAGCGGCGATCGCGCGTTACGCGCGTACGCTGTCGACCATGTTCGCCGCAGGCGTGCCGCTGGTCGAGGCCCTGCAGTCCGTGGCTGGCGCCACGGGCAACATCGTGTACGAAAACGCGGTGCATACGGATGCGCGACGAAGTGTCCACCGGTCAGCGCCTGCAGCGCGCGATGGAAAACACCGGCCTGTTCCCGAACATGGTCGTCCAGATGATCGCGGTCGGTGAGGAGTCCGGCTCGCTCGACGAAATGTCCGGCAAGGTCGCAACCTTCTATGAGGCAGGACGTGGACAATGCCGTCGACAGCATGTCGCAGCTTGCTCGAGCCGCTGATCATGGCCATCCTCGGCGTGCTGGTCGGCGGACTCGTAATCGCGATGTACCTGCCGATCTTCAAGTTGGGCGCAGTCGTCTGATCGTAATCGCCCAGTCACTCGTGAACGCCGCGCCCTCGCGCGGCGTTCGCGCTGCTCTGGGCGCTCGCGTCTTGCAATCAGCACTGGAGACCGGCCGATGACGCTGGCCCAGGTCGTTGCAGACTGAATCAGGTGCTTCTGATCGCGATCGTGTTCCTCCTCGGCCTGCTGATTGGCAGTTTCCTCAATGTGGTGATTCACCGCCTGCCGATCATGATGGACCGAGACTGGCGGCGGCACTGCGCCGAACTGAACGCCGCGGCCGCGAACAGCGCAGAGAACAAGACCCACAAATCTGCAGCGCCAGACGAATCGCGATTCAACCTGTTCGACCCCTCGGTCTCGCTTGTCCTGCCTGCCAGGCACCGATCCGCGCCTGGCAGAACATTCCGATCGTCAGCTACTCTGCTCCTGCGCGCACGTTGCGCCGCTTGCGGTGTTCACATTTCCGCCCGCTATCCCCTGGTCGAGCTGATCACCGGCGCGCTCTCGGCACTCGTCGCCTGGCGCTTCGGTTTTTCGTGGGAGTTGCTGGCGGCGCTCTTCTTCACATGGAGCCTCATCGCTCTTTCCGGCATCGACATCGATCATCAGCTCCTGCCCGACAGCATCACTCTGCCGCTCCTGTGGGTCGGCTCTGCTGCTCAGCCTGGCATACAGCAGCCAGACGTCCCTATCCGTGCCGATTGACCCGCGCAACAGCATCATCGGTGCGGCGGCGGGCTACCTGAGCCTCTGGTCCATATATCAGCTGTTTCGCCTTCTGACCGGCAAGGAAGGCATGGGCTACGGCGATTTCAAGCTGTTCGCGGTGTTTGGCGCGTGGTTCGGATGGCAGATGTTGCTCCTCATCATCCTGATGGCGGCGTCTGGTCGGTGCGGTGGTCGGCATCGCACTCATCATCCTGAAACGCCATGGACGGGACGTGCCGATTCCGTTCGGCCCGTACCGCCGCGGCCGGCTGGATCGCGCTGATGTGGGGACCTCGAATTGATCGATCGCTATCTGCACTCTGACGGGAATGCGTACGGTGGGTTGATAGCGACCTGAGCCCTGTCGCCGGGTTCTCAGTACCAGCAGATAATGACTGTCGTGAGCGTTCTACGCATCGGCCTTACCGGAGGAATAGCAAGCGGCAAGAGCACGGTTGCCAAGCTTTTTCGCCGAGCAGGGCGTGCCGGTGATCGACGCCGATGAAATCTCACGTGCCATGGTCGCTCTGGCCAGCCGGCTCTCGAGACCATCGCCCGCGAGTTCGGCAGTGCGCGGTCCTGGACGCCGACGGAGGACTTGATCGGCGCCGCATGCGCGAAGTGATATTCAGCGATCCTGCCCGGCGCGAGCGACTCGAATCGATTCTTCACCCGATTATTCTCGACGAGTTGCAGCGGCTTTCGGCGCGGCTCGGCGGACCGTATCAGATACTGGTCATTCCGTTGCTCGTAGAGGGCGGCCTCGAAGGCCAAGTCGACCGTGTGCTGGTCGTCGATGCGTCCCTCGAAGCGACAGGTCGAGCGGCTGCTGCAACGAGACGCGGGAAAACCAGCAGCAGGCGGATCGCGATAGTCGCCGCACAGGCGCAGCGACAAACCCGATTGGCCAAGGCCGATGACGTAATCAGGAACGATGGGCAGCCTCAGTGAACTCGAATCGCGGGTCGAGCGCCTCCACGAGCGTTATCTTCGCCTCGCCGCCGACCGGCGAGCGCGCTGAATTTTCCCTGAGCGCCTCGCCGCCGCGACCTGTCGGCTGACGCCGACAGGAATTTCCCGGTGACACTCGTGCTCGACCTGCCGCAGAATAGGGCCATGTCCTCGAGCCGACGCCGGAGCGTCGCGAATCAGTGAAAATGACCTCTTACGCCCAAATTGAGCCTGAGACCGAGCCGGCAAGTCAGTTCGTCGTATACGAGCAGCCCTCAACGAGCGCATGCGGACGTTCCTGCGCCTCGAATTCCTGTATTCGCAGGCCCTGTATCACAACGAATTGCCGCAATCCCTGGAGCAGTCGCGCCGCAGTCGGGAGCCTGCTGGAGATTCTCGCGACCACCTGCGCGAGGTGACGTCCGGAGCGACGTCATCAAGGAGCTCGAACGCCACGTACAGGCCTTGAACGAATTTCAATCCAAGCCCGGTGTCGATGCGGGGCGCTTGCGGGCCGTCATGTCGAATCTGATCCGGTTGCGCAGCGAGCTCGTCAGCATGGGCGCGAATTTCATGCAGTCGTTGCGTGAATCAGAGTTCTCTGCCGCGATCAAGCACCGCAGCGCGATTCCAGGCGGCACCTGCGAGTTCGACCTGCCCGATTACAGCTTCTGGCTCAGCCGGCCGGCGGAGCAGCGCATGGCGACCTTCGAGGAATGGATGAAGGTGGTGCGCCCGCTGTGCGATGGCGTGCTCGAGATCCTGTGGGTGACCCGGCAGAACGCCCGCCCGCGTGAGGAGATCGCCCCGGCCGGCCAGTACCAGATCAACTTCGAGCGCGAGAATCCGATCCAGCTGCTGCTGAATCCTGCTGCCGTCAAACTCGGATCTGTATCCCGAGATCAGCGGCAGCCATTACCGTTGCAACCTGCGGTTCATGAGCTGGAAAGAGCTGAACCAGCGCGCCGTGCAATCCGAGCAGGATGTCCGTTTCGTTCTGACTTCATGCACCTGAAGCGCGCGCGTGTCGCCGGTCATTGCCAAATGTCCGACTTGCGGCCGACGCGTGCAGTGGTCCGAATCTTCTCCATTCCGGCCGTTCTGCAGCGATCGTTGCCGCCTGATCGATCTCGGTGCCTGGCTGAGCGAGGAACGCGGCATCGCCGGTGACACTATTCCGCCCGAAGCCGCCGACGCCAAGAACGACGATCCGCCCAGAGCCCGGCCGCAGCTGACTCAGGATCAGGGTGATGCTGGCGTCGACCCGCCGCCTGCGGGCGAAGTGGCTATGCGTCGCGAGCTGCGGCTGCATACTGCAGATTTCGGTCAGAAACGCCCACTGATCCGCAAAATCCTCGATCTGCATCCACACCGGTTTCCGGATCAGTGGCCGGCGCGCGTCTCCACGCGCACCAGGACGGGGTTCTTGCAGGCCTGCGACCCGCCTGCAGCGCCGCGCCGAATTTGAAACTATGCCAGGGAACGACCCGATCATCGTGGTCCGCGGTCGTGATCAGCGTTGGCGGTAGCAGGGTTCCCGGGCGCACGTTGTGGTAGGGCGAATGCGCGTACAGCGCCGGAAAGTCCTGCGAATTCTCGCTCAGGCCGTAATCGCTCGACCACTTCGGCGCGCGTTCGCACTCGCAGTGTCATAGCGCAGCATGTCGAGCACCCCAACGGCCGGCAGCGCTGCCGCAACCAGCCCCGGCTCCTGCGTGATCACTGCACCAGATGAGCAACCCGCCATTGCTGCGCCCCAAGAATCGCCAGCTTTTTGCTTCGATGTGTAGCGTTGCTCGACGAGGTGAGTGCGCCGCCGCGATGAAGCTCATCGAACACGTTCTGCTTGTTGGCCTTGGTGCCAGCGACATGCCACGCCTCACCGTACCTCAGCGCCGCCGCGCAGATTCGCGACCGCGTATGTGCCACACCATCTCGAGCCACACCAGCACCGGAACGCTGAAGGTTGGTGTGAGCGCATTGTTGAACCCACCATGTACCCATAAAGCAGTGTGGGTTTGGCCGTTCCTCTTCAGGTCGGAGCGATGCGTGATGAACATCGGCACGCGCGTGCCGTCGCTTGCTCGAATAGAAGACCTGCTCGGTTACGAAACGTGAGGTGTTCGCAGCGATCTTCGGCGCCCGAAACAGCTCCGTTTGATTGGTGGCGACGTCGTAGTGATAGATGAGGCAGGCGTCAGATAGTCAGCATATGAAAAAATGTCTCGGAGGTGTCGCCATGCCCCTGGAACCCATCGACTGTGCCCTGCCCCGGCAATGAGACCGTGTTGAGCAATCTTCCGTCGACATCAGAAGATGTTCACCTGCGAATGCGCGTCGTGCAGGTAGGTCACTACGATCTTGCCGCCGATATAGCTCGCCACTTCAATGGCATCAGCGGACTCGGCAACCACATCTCGCCACGCCTTTGGCATGGGATGACGCGTGTCGATCGCGACCACGCGCCCGCGGAGAATCCGCGCGTCACCAGAAAATAGAACACCGAGCCTTCTGAGCCGAGAAACGTATAGAGGCCCCGCCAGTCATCCAGGAGCCGCACGGCGGCGACGCCACTGGCACCAGGCTGCACCGGCAGCAGCGTGTGTAGACGCCGTTCGATTCATAGCCATCGAAGAGATTGATCAACAGATACTTTCCATCCTCGGTCACCTGCGCATAGGGGTTGCGCGTCGGGTGATCCGTGACCGCATCACACGAACAGGTCCTGCGATTGCGCTTCGCCAACCTTGTGCCGATAGACAGAGAGTCTGCTTGAGTCGTCGCCGGATCCATCCAGGCGCAGCGGATAGCGACTGTAGAAGAACGCGCTCGAGTCACGCTCCCCACGAGACCTGCGTGAATTTCGCGAATTTTGAGGACGTCAGCGGAGATCCTGGCCGGTGGTGACATCGCGGATGCGCCAGGTCTTCCAGTCGGTCCCACCATCGGAGAGTGCGTAGGCGAGAAAGCGACCATCGGGACTCGCCTGAAAGTCGGCGAGCGCCACGGTAGCGTCGGGGCTCAAGGGCATTCGGGTCGAGCAGCACGCGTGGCGACGCCTGCAGGCCATCAGCGACAAACAGCACGCTCTGGTTCTGTAGTCCGTCGTTACGCAGCCAGAAATAACGTCCACCTTCCTGCAGCGGAATGTTGAAACGCTCGTAGTTCCATAGCTCGGTGAGCCGCTGCTTGATTGAGCCGCGCGCCGGGATCGCTTCAAGATAGGGTTGCGAAACGCTGTTTTCAGCGTTGACCCAGCTCTTGGTTTGCGCGCTGTCCAGATCTTCGAACCAACGATAGGGATCCGCCACGCTCACGCTGCCGTACTGATCAACCTGAGTGCCCCGTGGAGCTGCGGGATACTGCAGAACAGCCGTGGGTGAGCTCTGCGGCGCCGGAGTGTGCCCGCACGAGATCAGAATCATTGCGGCCGTCACCGCGGCCCAAGTGCGGATGTAGTGGATCAGTCCCTTCTTCATGCCTAAACTCCCCGAAAATTTTGCGCGCAGCCTACACGCATGACCTCAATACGACCATTCCTGTTTTCATTCGTGCCCCTGCTCGTCGGTGTCGTAAACGCGCACGCCGACGATCTGCCAGATCAGCCGCATCTTTTCGGCACCGGATCTGAGCGGGCCGTCCCTGCGCGCGGCTCGTATCTCGCCGGACGCGCAGCGGGTGACCTTCCTCCAGGGGCAAGGCGGACGATAAAGACCGCCTCGACCTGTGGGAATACGACATCCGCACAGGCAAGACCCGAGTATTGGTGGACTCGCGCGCGCTGGTTCCGAGTGAGGGTCGGCTCTCTGATGAGGAGCGGCAGCGTCGTGAACGCCAGCGCATCTCAGCACTCTCGGGAATCGTCGAATATTTGTTTGCGCCGGATGGCTCGGCGCTGCTCTTTCCGCTCGGCGGTGATCTTTACTACTACGACCTGCGAGCGCCGGCCGCGAAGGCCGCACGGCGGTTGACCAGCACCTCGGAAGCGGAGACGGACGCCAAGATCTCCCCGCTCGGTCATTACGTCAGCTTCATACGCGGGCAAAACCTCTTCGTCCTCGACTTGCGCAGTGGACAGGAGCGCGCCCTGACCACGGATGGCGGCGGAACGATCAAGAACGGCATGGCTGAGTTTATCGCCCAGGAGGAAATGGCACGAAGCACTGGCTACTGGTGGTCACCAGACGAGAGACGCATTGCGTACGCGCGGGTAGATGAGAGCCCCATATCCGAGCAGCAGCGTCTCGAGATCGACGCTGACGAAATCTCCGTCTACACGCAACGCTACCCGGCGGCCGGAACGCGCAACGCCCGCGTCGATCTCAGGTCAATCGAGCTCGCGAGCGGGGCAGTCACGCGACTCGATCTTGGTTCTGAGGGCGATATCTACCTCGCACGTGTCGACTGGCTGCCGGACTCCCGGTACGTCGCAGCCCAGCGCCAGTCTCGCGATCAGCGGCGGCTTGACCTGCTCAAGATCGATGTCGCGAGCGGCAACGCACGCACCCTCCTGACCGAAACCAGCGCTACCTGGGTGGACCTGAATGACGAGCTGACGTTTCTCAGCAAGTCCAGCCAGTTCATCTGGGCTTCGAAGCGCAGCGGCTATGAGCACCTGTACCTCTACGACCTGAACGGTCAGCTCATCCGCCCGTTGACCGCTGGAAACTGGATGGTGGTCGGCGATGGCGGCTCACGCGCCCTGATGGATGTCGATGAGGCGCGCGAGCGCATCTACTTCATGGCCAACAAGGAAAGCCCGCTCGAACGCCACCTCTATGCTGCGCCGTTGCGCGGCAAGTTCCCTCCGTCACGCATCACCGAGGAACCGGGCTGGCATACGGTTGCCGTGTCGCCCAACCACAAGTTCTTTCTTGAGTCGTATTCCAATCCGGAGCGACCGCCGCGGGTACAGTTGAGACGTATCGATGGCGGCGTCATCAAGACACTGATCGACAATTCCCTGAACGACTCCCACCCGTACGCCCCCTATCGCGAGGCCCACGTTCCGACTGAGTTTGGCACGCTTCGGGCATCCGACGGGCAGACGCTCAACTACCAGATGCTGAAGCCCGCTCACTTCGATCCAGCACAAAAGTATCCCGTGATCGTGGACGTGTACGGTGGGCCAGGGGTACAGAACGTGCGCCGTGCGTGGGGGCCGCAGTTCTTCGCCAGGTACTCGCGCAGAGCGGCTAGCATCGTATTCACACTCGACAACCGCGGCAGTGGCTTCCGTGGCGTCGCGTTCGAGTCGGTTATCCATCAGCGCATGGGGCAGGTCGAAGTCGCCGATCAGGTCGAGGGGGTGAAGTTTCTGCGCTCGCTGCCCTTCGTGGACCCACAGCGCATTGGCGTGCTTCGGCTGGAGCTATGGCGGCTATGCACTGGCGCTCATGTGTCTCCTCACGGCCCCGGACTACTTCCGCGGCGGGCGTTTCCGGCGCTCCGGTAACCGAGTGGCGCCTGTACGACACACTACACCGAGCGGTATCTCGGCTTACCACAGCAGAATACAGCCGGTTATGACGCGAGTGATGTGCTGCCCTACGCTGCAGCACTGCATGTGCTGCTCCTCGTGATGCATGGCATGGCAGACGACAACGTGCTGTTCACCAACAGCACCAGCTCTTCAAGCGCCTGCAGGATCTCGATAAGCCCTTCGACGTGATGGCCTATCCGGGAAGCAAGCACTCAGTTCTGCGCCATGCGGACACCGGAGCCCATGCGTACGAGATGATCAAGAGATTCTTCGACGCGAACCTGAAGGGGAAGAGCCCCTAGCGGCGAGATCCATCAACGCGGCGACGATCGGCCGGTCGGCCTCGAGCAGATCCTCGTTCACGAGCTCGGCGGGCCTTACCCATTTGAGCGCCTGGCCGTCGAGACTCATAGGCTCACCTTCATGAGCAGTTACGTGCCACATGCTGAGCTCGACCCGCCGCTCCGCGTAATCGTGCGTCAGGCCGCAGCATGTGCTCTGCGCTGATGAGCCTCACGCCGAGTTCTTCGGTGAGCTCGCGGCTCAGGGCCTGAAGCTCGCTCTCGCCGCTATCGATTTTCCGCCGGGAAATTCCCAGCGACCTGCCAAGTGGGAGCCAGGTGGGCGCTGCGCGATCAGTACACGTCCGGCCGCATCGAAGAGCCCTCCGGCAACGACTCGGACGGTACGCAAGGCAAAAACTAGGCGCCCAACGCGCCGTGGCAGTTCTTGTACTTCTTCCCCGATCCGCACGGGCAGAGTTTCATTGCGACCGATCTTCCGCCCGCCGCGTACGAACCGGTGCTTGCGCCTGGGCCTCTGCTGCGCGACTGACGGGACCTTGAGCCGGCTCAGCTTCCTCGGGCGCCGTCAGAGACCGGGCTTGAGCGTGCTGGGCCTGCAAAGCCCTTGCCATGCGCGTGCGCCGCTCTTCCTCCTCGCGGTCGATTTCTTCCCGGCTGCGCACCTGACAGGCGCGAGAGGATGGGTCACCGTATCGAACTTGATGCGATCGAGCATCGCACTGAAGAGCTCGAAGGCCTCGCGCTTGTATTCCTGCTTGGGGTTCTTCTGCGCATAGCCTCGCAGGTGAATGCCCTGGCGCATGTAGTCCATGGCGGCCAGGTGTTCGCGCCAGTGCACATCGAGCTGCTGCAACATGATTGCCTTTTCGAAGTAGCGCATCGCGGGCGCGCCGAGCTGGGCAACCTTCTGCCCGTAGGCAGCATCGATGGCCTCGACGATCCGCTCGCGCAACCTCCTCTGCGTCCAACGCCGTGTCGGCGTCCAGCCAGCCCCGATATCCAGCCGCACCGTGAAGTCGCGCTCGAGCGCCGGCCAGTCCAGCGATGATCCCATTGCTCCGGCAACGTGCCGAGGGCATGAAGGTGCTGATCAGGTGTTGACGACTTCTTCGCGGATGCCACGGACGGCATCGGGCGACGTCCTCCGCCAGCCATGAGCTCCGTGCGCTGGCTATAGATGACCTTGCGCTGATCGTTGGCGACGTCGTCGTACTCGAGCAGGTTCTTGCGCGCATCGAAGTTGTGCGCCTCGACCTTGCGCTGTGCGCGTCTCGATCTGGCGCGAGAGCATCCGGCTCTCGATGACCTCGCCTTCCTTCATGCCGACGCGGCGACAGCAGCGCTTGGTGCGATTCGGGTCGCCGAAGATGCGCATCAGGTTATCTTCGAGCGAGAGATAGAAGCGGCTCGACCCAGGATCGCCCTGCCGGCCCGAGCGGCCGCGCAGCTGGTTGTCGATGCGGCGCGATTCGTGCCGCTCGGTGCCAACGATGTGCAGGCCGCCTGCCTGCACGACGCCTCGTGCCGGCGCATCCCACTCGTGCCTCGACCTCTTGCGACGGTGTCTCGGCGCCGGATTCTCAGCTGCGTGCAGTTCGGCCTCGAGGTTGCCGCCCAGCACGATGTCGGTGCCGCGACCCGCCATGTTGGTGGCAATCGTGACGGTGCCGGGGCGGCCTGCCTGCGCGACGATGTGCGCCTCGCGCTCGTGCTGCTTGGCATTCAGCACCTGGTGGCGCGATGCTCTCCTCATTGAGCAGTCCCGACAGGAACTCGGAGGTTTCGATCGTAGTGGTGCCGACCAACACCGGCTGCTGGCGCTGCATGCAGTCGCGGATGTCGTCGATGATCGCCTCGAACTTGTCGCTTCTGTGACAGATAGACCAGGTCCGCGAGATCGTCGCGGACCATCGGCTTGATGAGTCGGGATCACGACCACTTCGAGCCCGTAGATCTGCTGGAATTCGAACGCTTCGGTATCCGCCGTCCCGGTCATGCCGGCGAGCTTGGTGTAAATGCGGAAGTAGTTCTGGAAGGTGATCGAGGCGACGGTCTGATTCTCCTCGCGTACCGCACGCCTTCCTTGGCTTCGACGGCCTGGTGCAGGCCGTCCGACCAGCGTCGCCCGGCATCGTGCGACCGGTGAACTCATCCACGATGATCGCTTCGCCATTGCGCGACGATGTATTCTGACGTCGCGGTGATAGAGACGCATGCGCGCGCAGAGCCGCGGTTCAGGTGGTGCATCAGGCGGATGTTTGCCGAGTCGTACAGGCTTTCGCCTTCGCGCAGCAGCCCTGTCTCGGCACATCAACTCCTCGACGCGTTCGTGGCCCTCTTCACTCAGATGGACCTCGCTTGGTCTTCTCATCGACGGAGTAATCGCCAGGTCGCCTCCTCCTCCTTCTGCGCCGTGAGCCGCGGCACAAAGCGCGTTGATGCTTGCATGTAGAGCTCGGTGTCTCTTCGGCGGGGCCGGAAATGATCAAGGGCGTGCGTGCTTCGTCGATCAGGATCGAGTCGACTTCGTCCACGATCGCGCACGTCGGGGCACGCTGCACCCGATCCTCAGAGCCGGAAAGCGAGATTGTCGCGCAGGTAGTCAAAGCCGAATTCGTTGTTGGTTCCGTAGGTGATGTCGGCGCCATACGCCTCGCGTTTCTCCAGCCGGCGACTGGGCGTTCTTGATCACGCCGACCGTGAGGCCGAGGAATCGGTAGACAGGCCCCATCCAATCCGCGTCGCGCTGCGCGAGGTACTCGTTCACCGTGACGATGTGCACGCCCTTGCCGGCCAGCGCATTGAGGTATGCGGGAAGCGTCGCGACGAGCGTCCTGCCTTCGCCCGTGCGCATTTCGGCGATCTTGCCCTCGTGCAGGGCGATACCGCCGATGAGCTGCACATCGAAGTGCCGCATACTCAAAGTGCGGCGGGCCGCCTTCACGTACGCAGGCGAACGCCTCGGGGAGCAGATCGACGAGTGTGGCGCCCTCGCTTAGCCGCTTGCGGAACTCTTCCGTCTTCGCGCGCAGCGCCTCGTCGCTCAGCGCCTGGATAGCCGGCTCGAGCGCATTCGCCGCCTCCACCCATCGACTATAGGACTTGAGCAGCCGCTGGTTACGGCCGCCGAACATGCGCCATGAAAAACTGCCACACGATCGAATTTCCTTCAGCAATACAAAGCGCCTGGCCTCTGTCAGGAGGCAGGCCGGAATCAAAGGTCGCGTATTGTAAGGGTGAGGCCGGTGTTTATCGACTGCACTTAACGTGCAGTCGGTCTGGCCGAGCGCCCGCACAGGGACGTGCGGCCGGAATGCCCCGTCAGGGACGAACTCTGAGCGATTGCGTCGCCGCCGGTGCTTTATCGAGCGCACTTAATGTGCGCCCGAAGGCTGGTATCCGGGCCTACGGGCTGGATGGCTCAGACGACTTCGGGATGACGGATGGGCTAGCGCCCGCCCACATGCTGCAGTGGATTCACCTGGCTGCCGTTGCGGAGCACTTCGAAGTGCAGATTCGGCCCGGTCGCGCGGCCCGTAGAGCCCATCAGCGCGATCGGCTGGCCCTTTGCACGGTCTCCCCACCGACACAAGGTTGCGCTCGTTGTGTGCGTAGCGGGTGACGGAAGCCATTGCCGTGATTGATCTCGACCATCTTGCCGTAGCCGAAGCGCTCGCGCGACCAGCGTCACTACGCCTCGCAGCCACAGCGACCACCTGTGCACCGGAGCGTCCGGCGAAGTCGACGCCCCTGTGGACTGCCGTGTGAGGCCGCGTAAAGGGTCGGAGCGGGAGCCGAAGTAAGCAGAAATCCAGCCCGTTCGTCACCGGGCGACCTTTGGGCTGGATCTGCTCGTTGAGGTTGCGACTCAGGATCAGGTTCTCGAGCACACCGAGCTCAACTTCGCGATCATCCATCTGGCGCAGAGCCCATCGATCATCGCGGTGAGCTCCGGAATCTGCGCCGCTTCTCCCTGGTTATCGGCTTCCGGTCCGCCCTGGGCCGGCGGGTTGCCGAAATCGAACTCACGCTCGTCGATATCGGCCATCTGTGTGAGGCGTCGGCCGAGTGCATCGAGGCTGGATGACGTGTGCGTTCATCTGGCCCACGCGCTTTGGCCAGGGCATCGATGTGCTCCTGCAGGTTGCGGCGCGTCTCCGCGACCCGTGCCTGCTGTGCAGCGAGCCTCTTCGACCACTCAGCAACCCGGGCAGCCGGCTGAATCACGGCATCCCGAAGACCAACGTGGAGACCGGCAAAAAGGCTCCGCCGAGCAGCACTATTGCCCCGAGTGCGATGACGGCAATCGCCTTGGGATGCGCGAGGTTGAGCTCGCGGGCATGCCCTCGCAGGCGATCGAAAATGATCACATTCATACGACCTGCTCCGCAACAGCTGTCGGTCCCTCGGGAACCGGCTCCCCTAATCCCTGCCCTGGTCGCCGGAACAGCGCGCACGCGGCGTCGCAAGTCATTATTCAAATTCTTCAAACTGGCAACCCCGCTGTCATAGCTCTCGCCTTAGACCGGTAGCTTTGCGCCCTCACCTTTCGGTGAGTTTGCCCTTTACAGTCGAATAGACTATGCCCGAGCAGGCGCAGCAAGACAACGGAATCCATGCCCAACTGCTTCTCAGTCTTACCATATCGCAGTGCACAAACCACGCTCATTAAGTGAACTCATCCGCAGCGGCGCGCCCGTCTGCAGCACCTGTCGAATCGCGCAAAACTGCGATAGCGCTCAAGGAATCCGTGCGCGCGGCACTTGCCGATTCCCTCGCGAAACACGTCACAGCGGCTGCCTTGCGCGAGCAGGAACTCACCGTGTGGGTCGATTCCGCCGCGTTCTGTGCGCGCCTGCGATTCGAGATCCCGCGCGTCCGCGATGCACTGGCGCGAACGCACTGGAACGTCCATCGAGCGCATTCGTGTGAAGGTCCAACCAGGAACCAGCTGGAGGCGGTGATCGGGTCGAGGTCCTGGCCCTGACTTTGTGTCACGCGGTCGCTGCCGCGCTGACGAAGGAAATGGGCGCATCCGCTGCAGTTTCGAACGTCACCTCTTCCCAGGCTTCGGTGTTCGCGACCAGGGTGCGCAGCAGCGTGATTGTTGAGTGCGTGACCTGACTTGAAGCCGCTGAATTCGCCGATGAGACTATGGCCGAGGAGGTAGAGATCGCCGATTGCGTCGAGAATCTTGTGTTTGACGAATTCGTCCTCGTAACGCAGCCCATCTTCGTTCAGGACCCGAAAATCATCGAGCACAATGGCATTGTCCATGGTCCCGCCGAGTGCGAGATTGCGTGACCGCAGCGTCTCGAGATCGCGCATGAAACCGAAGGTGCGCGCCCGGCTCACTTCCTTGAGGAACGACGTGGTGGAGAAATCCATCGAAGCGACCTGCGAGTGCTTCTTGAAGATCGGGTGATTGAACTCGATTTCGAAGTTCACCTTGAAGCCATCGAACGGATCGAAGCGCGCCCACTTGTCGCCTTCCTCGACGCGCACACTCTTCTTGATCCGCACGAAGCGTTTGGGCGTGCCCTGCTCCTCGATGCCCGGCGGACTGCAGCAGGAATACGAAGGGCCGGCGCTGCCATCCATGATCGGCACTTCAGGGCGCTCAGCTTCGACGAAGGCATTGTCGATGCCGAGACCCGCGAACGCCGATAGAAGGTGTTCAACGGTGGCGACCTTGATGCCGTCCTTGACCAGAGTAGTGCCAAGCATCGTCTCGCCAACGTTCTCGGCGTGCGCCCGAATGTCGACGGGCGTGTCGAGATCGGTGCGACGGAAAACAATACCGACGTTGGCGGGCGCCGGCCGCAAGGTCATGCAGCACCTTCTGGCCGGTATGCAGCCCTACACCCGTGGCACGAATCGCTGTTCTTGAGGGTTCGTTGATTGACCATGCATCGCTTCGACCATGGCGGCCGCTGGCCGGACGCCTGTACGCCCGGGCCATCGCGTTGCGGTCGACGCGCCCTGGAGCCGACCCCGCCTTTGACTTAAAAAGGGGCGCTACCGTATCACAGGTCAAAAAGTCCGCCAATTCTGGAGCTTAAGTTTCTGCCTCCTCGGCGTCGCGAGCGGCGCCTTCGTTCACTACAAGTTCACCAAGCCACCCACCTCAATCGGCCTGACGGCGCAAGAACGCCGGAATGTCGAGCAGATCGTCGCTGTTCATGTCCACCCGCATGCCATCGCCCACTGCCCGTTGGCGCTGCACCGTTGGCTTGTCGAGCGCGGCGTAGTCCGCACCCGTCAGCGGCCGCGCGCGTACTGTTGCTGAACAACTCCGCATCTGCGGCTGACTGGCCGGATTTGGTTGCTGATGCCGTACTGTAGGACGGCCGAGACCGGTCGCGACCACCGTCACGCGGATCTGATCTTTCATCTCCGGATCGATCACCGTGCCCACCACCACCGTAGCGTCATCGGAGGCGAACTTCTTGACCGTGTCGCCGACGATCGTCGAACTCGCCGATCGACAGGTCCATGCCGGCAGTAACGTTGACCAGGATGCCGTGTGCACCGGCGAGGTTGACGTCTTCGAGCAGCGGGACTCGACACCGCGGCCTCGGCGGCCTCGCGCGCCCGGTTCCTCGCCGCTCGCGGCACCCGACCCCATCATCGCCATGCCGGTCTCCGACATCACGGTGCGGACGTCGGCGAAGTCGACGTTGATCAAGCCCGGCCGCGTGATGAGCTCGGCGATGCCCTGCACCGCGCCCTGCAGCACCTGGTTGGCCGCCTTGAACGCGTCGAGCAGCGTCGTGTCGCCGCCCAGCACCGTCAGCAGTTTCTGGTTCGGGATCGTGATCAGCGAGTCGCACGTACTTGCCCAGCTCCGCGATGCCCTGCTCGGCGACCAGCATGCGCTTGCTGCCCTCCATGTCGAACGGCTTGGTTACCACGGCGACGGTCAGGATGCCGAGTTCCTCGCGCGACCTGCCGCGACGACTGGCGCTGCACCGGTGCCGGTTCCACCGCCCATGCCGGCGGTGATGAACAGCATGTCGCAGCCCTCGATCAGCTCGATGATCCGGTCGCGATCTTCCATCGCGGCCTGCCGGTCCGATCTCCGGGTCCGCGCCGGCGCCGAGACCCTTGGTGATGTTGCAGCCGATCTGCAGGCGAGCTTTGACCCTGGAGTGCTTCAGCGCCTGCGCATCGGTATTGATGCAGATGAAATCGACGCCCTCGATACCGCGAATTGACCATGTGCGCGACTGCGTTGCCGCCGCCGCCGCCGACGCCCAGCACCTTGATCACTGCGCTTTGACTGTACGCATCCATCAACTACGAACATGAACGCCTCCTCTTCTCTTGAGATTCAGCCTTAGATTTCGCTCGAGATTTCACTCGAGATCACTCGAGATTTGTCGCAGGCTGTTTGCGCTTGACGCGCCTGCCCTTTCGTCGCATCAGAAATTCCCCATCAAAAATTTCCCTGAAACCAAGCCCTCATTCGATCGACCACACTGCTTCACGCCGCCATCAATCGGCATCTCGCGCAGCGCGCCGTGCGCAGTTGGCACGCGCCGTACAGCAGCAATCCGACGCCGGTGGAATGGATCGGATTGCTGACGACGTCGACCAGACCCGTGACGTGCTTGCGGCAGACCCAGCCGCACGGGCATGTGGAAGATTTCCTCGGCGAGCTCGACAGCGCCTTCCATCTTGGCGCTGCCGCCGGTGATGACGACGCCCGCCGCGATCGCTTCCTCGAAGCCAGAGCGCCTGAGCTCTTCGCGAATCAGGCGCAAAGAGTTCCTCGTAGCGGGGCTCGACGATCTCCGCCGAGCGTCTGGCGCGCCAGGCGTCGCGGCGGCCGGTCGCCGACGCTCGGCACCTCGATGGTCTCGTCGGGATTGGCGAGTTGCGACAGCGCGCAGGCGTAACGCGACCTTGATGCTCCTCGGCGTATTGCGTCGGCGTGCGCATCGACACGGCGATGTCGTTGGTGACCTGGTCGCCGGCGATCGGGATCACGGCGGTGTGGCGGATCGCACCGCCGGAGAACACCGCGAGGTCGGTCGTGCCGCCGCCGATGTCGACCAGGCACACGCCGAGCTCCTTCTCGTCGTCGGTCGAGCACCGCATAGCTCGAGGCCAGCTGCTCGAGCACGATGTCTTCGACGTGCAGGCCGCAACGCTGCACGCACTTCACGATGTTCTGCGCCGCGCTGTCCGCGCCGGTGACGATGTGCACCTTGGCCTCGAGGCGCACGCCCGACATGCCGATCGGCTCGCGGATGCCTTCCTGGTTGTCGATGATGAATTCCTGCGGCAGGACGTGCAGGATCTTCTGGTCAGCCGGGATCGCGACAGCCTGCGCTGCGTCGATGACGCGATCGACGTCGCCCGGCGTGACTTCCTTGTCGCGGATCGCGACGATGCCGTGCGAGTTCAGGCTGCGTACGTGACTGCCGGCGATGCCCGCGTAGACCGAGTGGATCTCGCAGCCGGCCATCAGCTCGGCCTCCTCGACCGCGCGCTGGATCGACTGCACGCGTGGATTCGATGTTGACCACGACGCCCTTCTTCAAGCCCGCGCGAAGGATGCGAGCCGATGCCGATGACTTCGATGCTGCCGTCGGTCGCCGATCTTCGCCGACGATCGCCACCACTTTACGAGGTGCCGATATCCGAGGCCAACGAGGAGATTTCGATCAGAGCGTCGGGACATGTGCAGTCGGTTTCCTCATGCAGTGAAGTGGATCTGCCGGCGCGGCCGGCCTGGGTTTGGCAAGCTCATCAGTCCGTGCGACGCCGACCGCGTTTCCAGCCGACGGCGAAGCCGTTGCTGTAGCGCATGTCAACGTAGGCGACCGTCTTCCGCACGCCCGGCAATGGTCGGCACGGCTGCGCTGGATGAAGCGATCGAAGCGATCGTCGACCTGGCGGCGGCCGGAGTCGCACGCTGATACCGTTGGAAAGATCGAGCTGCCATGCGCCGCGCGCATCGAGCCGTAACGCCGCGAGCCGCAGACCGCATTCGATGAGCCGCCCCTGCGCGGCGAGGTAACGCTGCGCGACCTGCGATTCGCCGCCGTCGGGCCCGATGAGCTGTGGCAACTCAGGCGGTACGCGCCGCGCGTTCGCGCAGGAACAGTTCGCCACGCGTATTGAGGAGGCCCGCATCGCCCCAGCGCGCGGCAGCAACCTGCTCGGTGATCTCGATGCGCAATCCGTTTGGCCAGCGGCGTTGTACACGCGCCTCATCGACCCAGGGCAGCTCCTTCACCCGGAGGCGGACCTTTCCAGATCCACGGACATGAACCCATCGTGCAAGCCGTGCGTGACCGCCTCCTCGATCTGCCCCGGAGAGACGCGCTGGAACTTGCCTCTCGACGGAGACGACATGGATCGGCTGATCGAGCGCGAGCCCATCAGCCCGTAGGCGAGCGCGGCAGCGAGACCAAAGAATGCCAGCGCCGCGCTGATGCGCCGCCAGTCGATCGCCGGCGTACGCCACTCGCGGTGCGGGAGCCGGCGCCGATTGCGCTTCCTGAGGGTCAGCATGGGTCAGTCCTGCCCCCGAAAGCTCGACTCGAGGATCCGCCACACCAGCGTCTCGAAGTCGATTCCGACAGCGCGCGCCGCCTTCGGCACCAGTGAGTGGCTCGGTCATGCCGGGTGCGGTGTTGACCTCCAGGAGGAAATTCTGGCCTCGCTCATCGCGCATGAGGTCGACGCGCCCCCATCCTGAACAGCCGCGCTGCCTTGAACGCGGCGAGCGCGAGAGCCTGTATTTCCTCCTCAGCGCTGCCCTTCAGCCCCGGACAGAGATATTGCGTGTCCTCCGCGATGTACTTGGCGTGATAGTCGTAGTACTCACCCTTCGGCACGATCTGGATCGAAGGCAGCGCCTGCGCGTCGAGGACCGCGACGGTGTACTCACCACCCTCGATCAACTGCTCCGATCAGCAGCTCCCCGGATAGCGAGCGGCAAGCTCGACGGCCCGCGGCAGGTCGCCGGGGTTGAATACGCGGCTCACGCCGACGCTCGATCCCTCGAGCGAGGGTTTCACGATCAGCGGCAATCCGATTGAGCGCGCAACTCTCCACATCGCCACCGCGCTCCAGGCGCGCGTAACGCGGAGTCGGCAGATCGAGCGCGAGCCAGACCTGCTTGGTGCGAATCTTGTCGAGCGACAGTGCCGAACCCAGTACGCCGGACCCGGTGTAACGGCACCTTAAGGGCATCGAGCAGGCCCTGCAGCACGCCGTTCTCGCCGTCGCCACCATGCAGGATGTTGAAGACTCGTTCGAAGCGGCGCGCGAGGAGCGCTTCGATGAGAGCCGGAATGCCGTCGACGGCGTGCGCGTCCACGCCGCGAGATTTGAGCGCCTCAAGAACATTGCGCCCTGAATCGAGCGATACCTCTCGCTCCGAGGAAGTGCCGCCCATCAGCACCGCAACGCCGCCGAAGGCGCGTGCATCGACAATACGGCTCGCTGCTCAAGCCGGCTCTCCCCATGATGCGCACCTCGGGCTCGAGGTGCACCCCGTGCATTCGCTCGACAGTGCCTTGCACGTGCGCTGATCAACTCCTCGAGATCGCGAGCCGTCGCCTCGCCCTCTCATTGATGAAAAAGTTGGCGTGCTTGGTCGATACCGAGGCACCGCCGATGCGGGTAGCCCTTCAGGCCAGCCGACTCGATGAGCCGCGCTGCGTGATCGCCCTGCGGATTGGTGAAGGTCGAACCGCCGCTCCAGGCACCGATTGGCTGGGATTGCGCTGCGTCGTGCGAGCAGGTCGCGGATTTCGTCCTGGTGCGCTTCGGGCCGGTGTTCGAATGCGAGCCCGCGCCGCGAGATATCCCTCCTCGCTCGGTGCGATGACGCTGCGATAGCCAACCCGGAACTCGGACGCTGGACGCTTGTGTCGCACGCCGTGGCGATCGATGGTCTCGACGTCGAGCACGTGCCGCCAGGTTTCACCTCCGAAAGCGCCTGCATTCATGGCGAGCGCGCCGCCGAGCGTTCCTGGAATGCCTGCAAAGAATTCCGCAGGGCCGAGGCCCCACTTCACGCACTGTTTCGCGATGCGAGCGCAAGCGACACCCGCCTCACACCACACTTGCGCGTCGCTCAGGCGCTCGAGCCCATCGAGTGTGCCGTGCATCGAGATCACGACACCGCGCAGCCCGCCGTCGCGCACCAGGATGTTGCTGCCGAGACCGATCCAGTGCAGCGGGACATCCCGTGGCAGAGCGCGCAGGAACGCGGCGAGATCCTCGGCATCGCGCGGCTCGAACCAGGTTTCTGCCGGACCGCCCACATGCCACGAGGTGTGACGCGACATCGGCTCGTTGTGCACGACCCGTCCGGCAAAGTCGGCGCTGACGGCGACCGCATTCATTTGCGCTTGCCTCGTGCACCGGGCAGAGCGCGGAGCTGAGCCGGCAACTCGTGCGCTACCGCGCCGATATTTCCAGCACCCATCGTCACGATCACATCGCCGTCGCGCAGCACGTCGGCGAGCGCAGTAGCTAGATCCTCGACGCGCTCGACGAAGACCGGTTCGACCTGGCCGCGTGAGCGCACCGCCTGCAGATCGCGCGGCCGTTGGCGCTCTGCAATCGGCGCTTCGCCCGCGGCGTAAACCTCGGTCACCAGCAGCACGTCCATGCCCGAGAGCACGCGGGCAAAGTCATCGAGCAGATCGCGCGTGCGCGAATAGCGGTGCGGCTGGAAGGCAAGTACCACGCGTCGCCCGGGCCAGCCTTGCCGGATGGCCTCCACCGTGGCCGCGATCTCCGTCGGATGGTGGCCGTAGTCATCGACGATCGAGATGCGCCCGTGCGCGGTATCGACGTCGCCGACGCAGCTGCAGGCGCCGATCGATGCCCTGGAAATGCTCGAGCGCGCGCGCCAGCGCTTCGTCGCCGACGTCGAGCTCAGTTCCGACTGCGATTGCCGCGAGCGCATTGAGAACGTTGTGGGTGCCGGCAGATTCACGGTCACGCGCAGCGGTTTGGCGTGACCAGCCCTCGCGCACCTCGAAGCTGGTGCGCAATCGCGCGCGCGCTCGATGTTGAACGCACGCACATCGGATTCCTGCTCGATGCCGTACGTGACGATCGGCCGGTTCACGCGCGGCAGGATGCTCGCGCACGTTCTCATCGTCGGCACAGAGCACCGCCAGCCCGTAGAACGGCAGGTTATGCAGGAACTCGATGAAGCTCTGCTTCAGACGCGAGAAATCGCCGTCATGCGTGACCAGGTGATCGTTGTCGATGTTGGTGACGATCGCGATCAGCGGCTGCAGGTGCAGGAACGAGGCATCGCTCTCGTCCGCCTCGGCCACCAGATAGCGACCGGCGCCGAGCCTGGCATTCGACGCCGGCGCTCTTGAGTCGGCCGCCGATTACGAAAGTGGGGTCTTCGCCGCCTTCGGCCAGAACGCTGGCGACCAGGCTCGTAGTCGTCGTCTTGCCATGGGTGCCTGCTACGGCGATCGCGTAACGGAACCGCATCAGCTCGCCGAGCATCTCGGCGCGCTGTACAACCGGCACGCGTCGCGTCAGTGCCGCCTGCACTTCCGGGTTCTCAGTGATGCACCGCGCTCGACACGACGACCACATCGGCTGTACCGACGTTCTCAGCCGCGTGGCCGAGCACGATCTGCGCACCGAGCTGGCGCAAGACGCTCAGTAACGGCGTTGGGCTTCAGATCGCGAGCCCTGCACGTCGTAGCCGAGATTGATGCAGCACTTCGGCGATGCCGCCCATGCCGCTGCCGCCGATGCCGACGAAGTGGATGCGCTGGATGCGGCGCATGCGATTGTCGGTGGTGCGCCGATGCTGAGGCGTCATGGCGCCTGCCCGGCGAGATCGAGTACAGCACGGGTCAGCGATTCTGCGGCGTGCGGCGCCTCGCGTCGCGCGCGCGCCGCGCCATGTCGAGACAGCTGCAGGCGATCGCGTCGTTAGACGAGCGAGCTCCGCAGCAGCGAACGCGGGCTCGAAGTCCTGGTCGGAAATCAAGACGGCGGCGCCCGCCTCGGTGAGAAAGCGCGCGTTGTGTGTCTGGTGATCATCGACCGCGGAAGGAAATGGCACCAGCAGCGCGCCGCACGCCCGCGGCTGCGAGCTCCGCGACGGTGAGCGCGCCGGCGCGACAGATCACCAGGTCGGCCCAACCATAGGCACTCGCCATGTCCTCAATGAACGCTTCGACGCGCCCATTGACGCCGGCAAGGGAGTACTCGCGCCTCGCCTCCTCGATGCCGCGCTCCCCGGCCTGATGCCACACTTCGAAGCGATGGCCCTGCCGCTGCAGGAGCGCGATCGCACGTGGCACGCTGCTGTTGAGACGGCGCGCGCCAAGACTGCCGCCGATAACGAGCAGGCGGATCACGCCACTGCGTACCGCGAAGCGCTGACTCGGGCGCAGGCAGCGCCGCAATTTCGCGACGCACCGGATTGCCGATGCAATGCGTACGCACGCTTGGTGGAAAACTTCCGGGAAGCCTTCGAGCACCACGCCGCGCAATGCGCGCCAGCCAGCGATTCGTCAGCCCCGCGATAGCGTTCTGCTCGTGAATGACGAGCGGCCGGCCGAGTCAACCACGCGGCGACGCCGCCCGGACCCGTAGCAAATCCACCGACGCCGAGTACCACGGCTGGCTTCTGGCGTCGGACGATGCTGAAGGCTCTGGGCCAGCGCGATCGCCAGGTGAACCGGTGCCAGCAGCCAGGCGAGCAATCCCTTGCCTCTCAAGCCCGACACGCTCAGCCACTCGATGGCAAAACCTTGCGCAGGAACAATGCGCGCTTCCAGGCCGCGACGCGTGCCGACCCAAATGACACGGCATTCGCGCTCGCGCAGCAGCTCCGCCACTGCGAGGGCTGGAAAGACATGACCACCGGTGCCACCTGCCATGATCAGTACCGCCGTGCTCATCGAGCCGGTTCCGCGCGCGGCACGGCCAGCCGTCCCGCGGCCGCACACTTCATGGCCGATGCGCAGCACGATGCCGAGCCACAGGAGCGTCACGAGGAGGCTGCGTGCGGCCGTAGCTCATCGAGCGGCAATGTCAATCCCTTTGGTCGGCAGCACGCCCATGTTCACGCCGATGTTGATAAACGCCTGCAGGCCCACCCAGATCCCGAACGCCGCAGCGAGATAGGACTGAAACATGCGGCCCGCCTGCGCTGCTCTGCCGCGCGATCTGGCAACAACGCCAGATAAGGAGGACAAACAACGCCAGGACCAGCAGGACGCCCGCCAGCCCCAGTTCCTCGGCCAGCACGGCAAACACAAAGTCGGTGTGCGCTTCGGGGAGGTAGAACAATTTCTGCACGCTCGCCCCGAGGCCGACGCCAAACCATTCGCCGCGACCGATCGCGATCAGCGATTGGGTGAGCTGAAAGCCGGTGTTGAACGGATCCGACCAGGGATCGAGAAACGTCGTCAGGCGGCGCACGCGATACGCGGAAGACACCGCGACCGCAGCGAGTGCGAGGCCGCCGATTCCCAGCACGATAAGAACCTGGCGCCAGGAAGTCCCGGCAATGAAAAGAATCGCAAAACCGGTAATCAGGAGCACGGCGGCGGCGCCAAAGTCAGGCTCCAGCAGCAACAGCAATGCCGCGAGCGCCAATAGGCCGAGTGGTTTCAGCACACCCTTGAACGTCGAGCGCAGCTCTTCGTGGCGCCGCACCGCGTAGCTGCAGATGTGGATCAGGATCAGCAGCCGCGCGAGTTCCGAGGCCTGGAAATTGAACATGCCAATGCGCAGCCAGCGGCGGCTCCCGTTAACGGCATGGCCGAGGCCGGGGATGAGGACCAGCACCAGCAACGCGAGCCCGATGAGGAGCAACGCGAAGCTGACGCGCTCCCAGACTTCCGCTGGGAGCGCGAACGCTACGAGTCCCAGGCAGCAGCCGACAGTCGCGGACAGAAGCTGACGTTCCAGGAACGCGAACGGTGAACCGAGCTCGCGATCCGCGATCGAGATCGAAGCGGAGGTCACCATCACCAGTCCGAGCAGGAGCAATGCCAGCGCGCTCGAAACCAGCACCGGGTCGAATGTGAGACGTGCCGTGCGACCCATGGAACGCCGAAAACTGCAGTGCTGCGACGTTCATGGCTCAAGCTCGCGTACCGCGGCCGCGAAAGCTCCTCGCCGCGCTGCGCGTAGTCACGGAACATGTCGAGACTGGCGCAGGCGGGCGACAGCAGCACGGTGTCGCCACGCTGGGCGTGCTGGGCGGCGAGTTGCACTGCCTCCGCCAGCGTCGCGGCGCGTTCAGTCGGGCATACCCCCTGCAGTGCGCTGGCGAGCAACGGCGCATCGCGGCCGATCAGCACCACATGACGTACCTTTGCCCCGAAAGGCCGCAGCCAGCGGCTTGAAGTCCTGCCCCTTGCCATCGCCGCCTGCAATCAGACCAGCGGCTCTGTCATGCCGCTGACGGCTGCGATCGTCGCGCCGACGTTCGTACCCTTCGGAGTCGTCGATCCAACGTACGCCTCGACGTTCACCCACCCATTGCATGCGATGCGGTAGTCCCGTGAAGGTGCGCAGGACCGACACGGCGGCGCTCTCTTCGATGTCTGCCGCCGATGCGAGCGCCAGGGCAGCAAGTGCGTTAGCGGCATTGTGAAGGCCGGAAAGCTTCATCTCCCGCAACGCGAGGCGGGGCTCACCCGATCTCGCCAACCACAATTCGCCGTTCGTAGCACGCCACAGACCAAATTCGGCCTGGCGCCCGGGAACGATACTGAAGCCGCGCCGGCGCCGATCTGCCGGCACCATGGCCGCGACGACCGGATCGTCGAGATTGACGATCGCGTGCTCGCAGTTCCTGAAGATGCGCGCCTTGGCAGCCGCGTAGTCCGCGAGTGTCGCGTAACGATCGAGATGATCCGGCGACACGTTGAGCACCGCCGCGGCACGCAGTGCAAGTGACTCGGTACTCTCGAGCTGGAAGCTGGACAGCTCGAGAACATAGAAGTCGGGCACGGGGCCCTGCAGAAGACTGAGCGCCGGTTCGCCGAGATTTCCGCCCGCACGGACACCTGACGCGATGCCTCGACCATCAGTGCCAGCAGCGTCGTGACCGTGCTCTTACCGTTCGTGCCCGTGACCGCGAGAACTGGCGCGCGCACGGCACGCGCAAAGAGCTCGACGTCGCCGACCACTTCGATGCCGCGCGCGAGCGCCTCGCGCAGGAACGGGCTCGGAGAGCGACACGCCTGGCGACACGACGACTTGCGCAGCGTCCTCGAGGAGCTTCGCATCGAACCCACCGAGCCGGATGTCCAGGTGTGTCGCGAGCTCGCCGAGGTTCTTCAGCTCGGTGGCTCGGCGCGGCTGTCGGTGATTGCCACACCGTGCACCGTGCGCACTGAGATACCGCGCGCACGCGAGCCCAGTGCGGCCGAGACCGACGATCACCGTGCGACGGGCGCGCGGCTGAGCTCCGGCTAGCGGGTTTCTGCGCACCGCGGCGTTCATCGCAACCTTGAGCGTCCCGAGGCCCGCGAGCACGAGGATCAGGCTGATGATCCAGAAGCGCACGATCACCTTCGGCTCCGCCCAGCCCTTGAGCTCGAAGTGATGATGGATCGGCGCCATGCGGAAGATGCGCTGCCCGTCAGCTTGAACGAGGCGACCTGCAGGATTACCGACACGGTCTCGAGCACGAAGACACCGCCCATGATGATGAGCACGATCTCCTGTCTGACGATCGTGGCCGCGACACCCGAGCGCCGCACCCAGCGCGAGCGCGCCGATGTCGCCCATGAACACTTGCGCGGGATAGGCGTTGAACCAGAGGAAGCTCAAGTCCGGCGCCGACGATCGTCGAGCAGAAGACGAGCAGCTCGCCGACGCCGGCGATGTAGGGAATGCCGAGGTAGCCTGCGAACACACTGTTGCCGGTCGCGTACGCGAACATGCCCAACGCGCGCCGCGACCATCGCCGCCGGCATGATGGCGAGACCGTCGAGCCCGTCAGTGAGATTCACCGCGTTGCTGGTGCCCACGATGACGAAATAGGTGAGCGACGATGTAGCCGACGCCGAGCGGTAGTGCGACATGCCTTGAAGAACGGCACATAGAGCGAGGTCTCAGCCGGGGCTGTGCGCCAGCAGGTAGAGGGCGATCGCCGCGGCGAAGCCCGGCGAACGACTGCCAGAAGTACTTGTAACGCGCGGCGAGCCCTTGCTGAATTGCCGACGATCAGTTTCAGGTAGTCGTCGTAGAAACCGATCAAGCCGAAGGCCATCGTCACGCACAAGCGCGATCCAGACGTAGTGGTTGCGCAGGATCGGCCCACAGCAGCGTGCTCGACGGCGATCGCAACGAGGATGAGCGTACCGCCCATGGTCGGCGTGCCCGCCTTTGGCAGGTGCGACTGCGGTCCGTCGTCGCGCACACGCTGACCGATCTGGTGGCGCGTCAGGCGCTCGATCAGATCGGGGCCCACGAGCAACGCGCATGGCGAGAGCTGTGATCACCGCCAAGATGGCTCGCAACGTGAGATAACTGAAAACATTGAATCCAGACCGATAACGGCGTCAGGTATTCCGCCAGCAGCAGCAACATTCGCGCTCTTCCCTCAGCCGGCCCGCGCGGCAGGAGCGATGGAGGTGAGCGCGTCGACGACGCGTTCGAGTCGGTTCGTGCGTGAGCCCTTGATGAGAATCGTGACGTTGGGTTGGATCTCCGTGGTAAGGCGACGGATCAGCGCCTCTACATCCGGGAACCATCCGGCGCCGCGGCCGAAAGCTTCTGCGGCATGCGCGCTCAGCGGACCCGCTGCAAACAGCCGTGCAACACCTGCTTCGCGCGCCAGGATGCCGGCCTCCGAGTGACTGCGCTCGGCGTACTCGCCGAGCTCCGCCATGTCGGCGAGCACCAGCCAGCAGGGCGCATCGAGCTTCCCGCAACAGTTCCAGCGCCACGCGCACCGAACTCGGATTGGCGTTGTAGCGTGCTCATCGATCAGCCAGCAGCCATTGGCTGCCGGCAATGCGCTGCAGGCGCCCCTTCACAGCGCGAACCGTGGCGAGTCCCGAGACGATCGCTTCAAGACCTCGCACCTGCGGCGCTGGCAGCCGCTGCTGCGGCCAGGGCATTGACGACGTTGTGCCGGCCCGCGAGGCCGAGGTGCACTGGCACCTGATCCGCTGCCGTATGCAACGTGAAGCTGGAGTGAGGCGCCGTCCGCGTTCAGTACCTGCGTGATGTCGGTCGCGTGGAAATCGGCCTTCGGCCACAAACCGAAAGTGAACGTGCGGCCGGCAGTGGACATGCGGCGCCACCAAGGCGCGGTAAGGGTCATCGGCATTGATCACGGCGATTGCGCCCTGATCGGAGAGATGAGACCATTTCGCCTTCGGCGCGTGCCGCACCTTCCAGGCTTCCAAACCCCTCGAGATGTTCCGCGCCCGCATTGGTGATGAGACCGGACCGTAGGGCGTGCAATCTGCGCCAGCGCACTGATGTCGCCCGCATCGATTCGCGCCCATTTCGATCACTGCCGTGCGATGCGTGGCTTCGAGCCGCATGAGCGTCAGGGGACACCGATGTGATTGTTGAGGTTGCCGCGAGTCGCCAGGCACGCGCCCGCCCGGCCGAGGATCGATGCCGTCATTTCTTGACCGTGGTCTTGCCGTTGCTGCCCGCAACCCTACCAACGGCACAGTGAACTGACTGCGCCACGTACCGGCCAGTGATGAGTGCGGCGAGCGTGTCCTTGACGATGATCTGCGGGAGCTGAATCGCGAGCGGGCGCGACACGATCGCGCCGGCGGCGCCCGCGCGCTGGCAGGCATCGAGAAAATCGTGGCCGTCGAAGCGCGGGCCTTGCAGCGCCACGAACAGGTCACCGCTCGAAATGGTGCGCGTGTCACTCGATACGGCGGCAAAGCCGCGATCCTCGCCCTGGAGGTGTCCCGCCGCAAGCGGCGGCGGCGGCGGCGAGTGCACGGTTCACCTCGCGCACTCCCAGAATCCGCGCCACCTCGGTGCGATCGCTGAACGGATGCGCGACCGTGCCGTAGATCTGCTGCTCTTCATGGCCCTTGCCCGCGATGACCACGATGTCCGCGGAACCTGCTTCGGAGAGTGCTGTGGCTATTGCGCGGGCGCGCTCGGGAATGGTTCGCACCGGAACGTCAGAGTCGATACCACCTCGCGATCTGTTCGATGATGCGCGCTGGATCCTCGGTCCGTGGGTTGTCGTCGGTGAGTACGATTTCATCGGCGAGCTGCGCCGCAATCGCTCCCATCATCGGGCGCTTGCCGGGATCGCGATCTCCGCCGCAACCGAACACACACCAGAGGCGTCCGCGGCAATGTTTGCGTGCCGCCCGCAGTGCCTTGCCGAGCGAATCCGGCGAATGAGCATAGTCGACCCACGGCAACTGGTCTGTCGGCCGCACCGGCGAAAGGTCTCCATGCGCTCCGGCCGGCGCAGTGGACTGCTCGAGGGCACGCACGGCTTCCGCCAGCGGAACATCCCAGAGCATCAGCACTGCGAGCACGGCGATGAGGATTCTCGGCGTTGAATTCACCGAGTTCAGCCGGGAACGCAGCAGGCCGCTTTCCCAGCTCGAATCGAATTCGATCTCTCTGAGCCCCGCGCTTCCCGCACGCGTGCTGCGCGCCTGCACATAGAATCGCAGGCCTCACGGTATTCGCCGACGCCACACCAGAACGCCGTTACGAGCTGGGCGGACGGCAGGCTCTGCGCGATGCGACGACCCATCGACATCGCCCATCGTTGATGACTCGATGCTCGAGCGTCGGAAATGAGAACAGCTGCGCCTTGGCGAGCGCGTAGGCATCCAGCGGTGCGATGGAAGTCGAGATGGTCGCGCGTCAGGTTGGTGAACACTGCGGTGTCGAAGCGCACTGCATCGACTCGATCCTGGGCGAGCGCGTGCGAAGAGACTTCCATGCCGAGGTAGCGCAGGCCCATCGCGTGCAGGTCCGACAACTGGCGGTGCACGCTGATGCAGTCGGGCGTGGTGTGCGTGGAGGGCTTGAGTGCAACTGACCGGACCGAACCCGAGCGTGCCTGGAATAGCCTGCCCGCAGTCCCAACTCACTCCAGTGCCTGGGCGAGGATCCAGCAACTCGTGGTCTTACCGTTGGTACCAGTCACTCCGGCGATACGACAGCTGCGCCGACGGCGCTTCGAAAAATCGATCCGCGATGCGGCCCAAGGTGCCGACCGAGATCGGGGACCGCTAGCGATACAACAGACGCCGGCACGACAGGCGCGGCGACGCCCGGAGCGGGTTCCCACGCCAGAACACTTATCCCGGCGGCCAGTGCACGATCGAGATACGCGAGGCCGTGACTCTTGATGCCGCGCACGGCCAGAAACAAACCGCCACTGGCTCGCGGTGCGGCTGTCGAGCGTGATATCGCTGACCTCGACATCGTCGCGGCACTTCGACAATGCCCGCGAGCAGGCGTGAGAGGGGCGTCATCCGTTGCGCCTCCAGATCCTGAGCCATCATGGCTCGACCTCTGCTCGCGCAAGGGTCGCCGACGTCTCGGGCGGCAGATCGTCCGGTGCAATGGCCATCAGCCGCAGAGCACCGGAAAGGACGCCGGCAAAAACCGGCGCAGCCACATCGCCGCCGTAGTACTTGGTGCCACCGGGCTCATCGATGACCACGACGGCAGCGAGGCGCGGCGCGCTTGCCGGCACGACTCTCGGCAAATACCGACACTGTACTTGTCGGTTGGAATAGCCGCCGGCAGTTGCTTTCCAGGCCGTGCCGGTCTTTCCCGCGACCCGGTATCCCGCCAGCGCAGCCTGGATACCGGTGCCCTCTGGCGTGATCACCGACCTCCAGCATGTGCACGAGCGAGCGCGCCACGTGCTCATCGAGCACGCGTTCGCCACCCGGCGGCTGATCGACGCGCCAGGAAAGTCAGCGGTCGCGCCACGCCGCCGCTCCCGAGCGTGGCGTAGGCATGCGCGAGCTGCAGCGGGGTTACGGACAAGCCGTAGCCATACGCCCAGTGTGGCGATGCCGATCGGCCGCCAGTGGTTGTAGTTCGTAAGCAAGCCCGCGGATTCGCCTGGAAATCCGCTCGTGCTCACTTGCCCGAAGCCGAACGCATCGAGTGTGTTCCAGATCTGCTGCGGCTGGAGTTGCAGCGCGATCTTTGCCATGCCGACGTTGCTCGACTTCGCCAGAATCGTAGCGAGACTGATGCTGCCGAGGTTGTGCTTGTCCTCGATGACCTTGATGCCGACCTTCACGAATCCCGGCGCGGTATCGATGACACTGTCATCGTGCATGCGTCCAGACGCGAGCGCGGCCGCCATGACGAACGGCTTGATGCTGGAACCCGGCTCAAAAATGTCGGTCGCCGCGCGATTGCGATAGCGACCGACTGCCAGCTGCTCACGATCGTTGGGATTGAAAGCGGGTTGATTGACCATCGCCAGCACCTCGCCGCTCGCGATGTCGAGGCACCACGAGCGAGCCGGCGCGGGCCTGATTCTCGATCAGGGCGCGTTTGAGCTCGCGATAGGCGAGATACTGAATGCGCAGGTCAAGGCTCAGCACCAGGTCCTTGCCCGGGCGCGCCGTGCGAATACTCTCGACATCTTCGACCACGCGACCGTAACGGTCCTGATGACGCGCTTGGCGCCGTCCTCGCCAGCAAGCCAGTGGTCATACGCGAGCTCGAGGCCTTCCTGGCCCGCATCGTCGATGCTCGTGAAGCCGAGCAGGTGCCCAGTCACCCTCACTCGCCGGGTAGTAGCGACGGTATTCACGCAGCGTGTGACGCCCGGAATGCCGAGCGCCTTGATGCGCGCGGCCTGCTCGGGTTCGAGGTGGCGCGCGAGATAGAGAAACTCCCGGTCGAGGTTGCTCGTGACATGTCGTGCCAGAGTCTGCGGATCGCGCTTCAGCGCACGTGCCAGGCGTGGCAATTGATCGGCTGATTGCGTCAGCTCCTGGGGTTGACCCACACCGAATCGACCGGCGTGCTGACCGCCAGAGGCTCACCGTAGCGATCGGTAATCGTGCCTCGGTGCGCGGTGATTTCCGCGACCCGTGAATAGCGGGCATCGCCCTGTTCGGTCAGAAAGCCATGATCCATGAGCTGCAGGTCCACGGCACGTGCGGCGAGCGCCACAGCTGCGAGAATCAGCAGCCCCAGAATGAAATGCAGCCGCAGGGCCAGCGGGCTTGCTGGCGTGGTGCGTTGAGATCCAGACACTCATGGCTTGACGATGTGCACGCTGGCGGGTGCGGGAATCGACATCTTCAGCTGCGCATTGGCGACACGCTCCACGAACGCGTGCGTAGACCACGCGCTCTGCTCGAGCTGCAGTTGTCCCCATTCCATCTCGAGCCGGTCGCGCTGCAAATTGAGCGACTCGAGCTCGACGAACAGATCGCGCGCGCGGTGCTTGCAGTAGATAACTACCGCGGCCGAGCGTGAGCGTGCCCACCCAGAGCAGCGGAAGTGCAAGCACCAGAAGGCGGCGCGGCTTCATGCGGCCTCGCTATTCGCGACGTGCTCTGCGACGCGCAATACGGCGCTGCGGGCGCGCGGATTGGCGGCGATCTCTGCTGGCGAGGAGCTTCGCAGCCTTGCCGACGATGCGCAACGTCGGCAGGGCGTGTGGTGGAATGTTCGGCAGGCCCGCATAGACCGGATCGACCGTCGCATGCCGGCGCATGAACTGCTTCACTGCTCGGTCTTCCAGCGAATGAAAGGGAAATGACGACCAGCCGGCCGCGTGCGCTCAGCAATTTTCAGGCTTGCCGGCAAGGCCTGGGAAAGCGAATCCAGCTCTGCATTGATGTGCATGCGGATCGCCTGGAAGGTTCGCGTGGCGGGATGCTTGCCGCGGTTCGCGAGTCGGCACTGCTGCCGCGACGATCGCCGCGAGTCCTGCGGTGCGGGTGATTGGCGATTCACGCCGGTGCGCAACAATCGCGCGCGCGATGCGGCGCGCGAATCGCTCCTCGCCCAGCTCGTGGATCACGCGTGAGAGTTCTCGCTCGATCTGACCTGCGCGAGCCACTGAGCGGCAGCTCATGCCCGACTGCGGATCCATGCGCATGTCGAGCGGCCCGTCCTGCATGAAGCTGAAACCGCGCGACGGAGAATCCAACTGCGGCGAGGACACGCCGAGATCGAAAAGGATGCCGTCGAACCCGCGCTCAACCCAGTCGCGCGGTACGAGTTCAGTCAGAGGTCCCGGAAACTGCCGTGTGAGACATGCACGCGCAGGTCGTGACCGAAGGCCTGCTCGGCCGACGCCACGGCTTCGGGATCGCGATCGACGGTGCATAGCCGTCCGGAGGCTCCCAGCTTCATCAGGAATTGCTCTCGCATGCCCCCGCGACCGAACGTGGCATCCAGGTAGTACCCGTCCGGTCGAACTGCCAAACCCGCCAGTGCTTCATCGAGCAGCACCGGCGCGTGACTCATCACTTCGCGAGTCCCCGCGCTCCTACAGCGAAAGCGATTCGAGCTCCGCCGGTAGATCCGTGCCGGGCTCTTCGCCTTTGAGCCACTCGTCGCGACGCTCTGTTCCAGCGCGCCTCGTCCCACAACTCGAATCGATTCCCCTGGCCGATCAGCACTGCTTGGCGTGACAGATCGGCGAATTCGCGCAATTTCGGTGGCAACAGCACGCGGCCGTGACCATCGAGTTCAAGGTCAGTGGCGTGACCCACCATGAGCCGTTGCAGGCGACGCGCTTGCGGGTGAAGGGTGGGAAGGCGCATCAGCTTGCGCTCGATTTCCTCCCAATCCGGCAATGGGTACAGCAGCAGGCACTGGTCGCGATCGACCGTGACGATCAAGCGACCTTGGCTGCGCTCCTGGATGCGATCGCGATAACGGGTCGGCATGACCATCCGACCCTTGGCATCCAGGGTGACGCTTGTTTGCACCGCGAAACATGGCTTTGGGGGATGTTATTCCCATTTCCTCCCACTTTTTCCCACCGAGCGCCACTATAGGGGGAGGGCAAATTCGGCCGTCAATCGCTTTTCTTCGGCTGGACAGTGACTTAGATCACACTTTGCAACGCAGCATGGACTTGATCCATGCGCTTGCGCAAACAACTGCTTACAGAGGGTTGCTCAGAGGCCTAGTGAGGAATCGAAGGTAGCGGGAAAATTGCATGCCATTTGAGGGCGGTCCGCGCCCTCCATATCTTTCGCTATCAGGCGCCTCGGGCGGGGCTCGCGGCGCCAATCCGGCAAGAGCGGCGCCCGCGCCTGTTCCTCTTGCCTATAGGCCTTCCGGGCGGGGTTCGCAGCGCGAACCCGGTCGAAGTTCGCGCTCCGCGCGATGGAAAGAAGTCGGCCGATAAGCCGGGTTCTGTCGTGGACAGCCATTCATCTGGCGGACGCGTCACCGCGCCGCTCAAGCGACCTACCCGGAAGCCGTGCGGGCGGCACGTGACGCTTGCGCGCCCTGCTTCCCTATTTGGTCTTGCTCCAGGTGGGGTTTACCTTGCCGCCGCGTGTTGCCACCGGCGCGGTGCGCTCTTACCGCACCATTTCACCCTTACCGGCACTCGTTGCGAGCGCTTAGGCGGTGTACTTTCTGTTGCACTTTCCGTGGGCTCACGCCCCCAGGCGTTACCTGGCACCATGCCCCTGGAGCCCGGACTTTCCTCCGCACGCTGACGCGTGCCGACGACGCCTGGCCGACTCCGGCGCGCACGATAGGCGATAGGCGTCAACCTTTCCAGCCCGCAAGCTGCGGGCGAGGGCATCTCAGGATCCGGGACTTGCCGAGCGCCAGCGCTGCCTTCGTAGGCGCGATGTGCGACTTCACGCCCGTGATACGGGCAGCAACGTCCCCAGCTTGCGAAACGGGCAGCACCTGGAGCAACTCCGCGAGGGATACGTTCAAGCTCTTGCTCACCTGCGGCCGCACTGGAGCCGCGCCCTGCACCACGATCACGATCTCGCCGCGCGTCGTGTTGGGATCCGCTTGCGCATCGCTCCGCCAGCGCTGTGAAGCGTGCCCCGATAAACTGTTTCGAAGGCCTTGGTGATTTCGCGGGCCACGACGGCTTCGCGCTGCGGCCCCAGAGCCTCACGCATCTCCGCGAGCACCTCCGCCAAACGATGCGGGGCTTCGTAAAAGACGAGTGTCCGCGAGTCGGGAGCCAGCTCACTGAAGCGCGTACCGCCGTCCCGCGGTCTTGGAAGGCAGAAAGCCTTCGAATACGAACCGATCAGTAGGCAGGCCGGCGATGCTCAGGGCTGCAATCGCAGCGCACACGGACCCGGAACGGCGCGCACTTCATGACCCGCACGTGCAGCGGATTGGACGATCCGATAGCCGGGGTCGCTGATCAATGGCGTACCAGCATCTGACACCAGAGCGAAGCGCTCTTGCCCGCATCGAGCGTGGCGAGAATCTCCGCGCACACGGTGCTCCTCGTTATGCTCATGCCGCAGAGAGCGTGCGTTTTGCGGTCCCCATTGACTGCAGGAGGTGGCTGAAGTGCCGCGTGTCCTCCGCGGCGACCAGATCGGACGAAAGCAGCACTTCGCGCGCCCGCGCGCTCAGATCAGCCCAGGTTTCCGATTGGCGTTGCGACGACGTACAGCACTCCGCGCACGGATGACGCAGGTGAATGTGTCGCTTCCAGCTTCGATTTCTGAACGCGGCCGGCGCTGCCTGGACACTCATGAATCCGCCCCTGGGGTTGCGACAGCGAGGTTTCGATCGTGCATGGAGGTCCATGGTTGATGCAACCCGATTGCGCCGCGGTGGTGCGTTCGGTCTGCTGCCGCTCATCTTGATACTCCTCAGCGGGCTGCCCTTCGACTTACTGTGTGGCGCCCACGGGCGGACCGAAAGGTTGACGTCGCCGCAGCGGAACAGCTCGTGCACCAAGGCAAGCTGCGCGAGGCGGCTCAGATGTGCGAGAGCCTCGCCGCACGGGCGTACGGGAGCAAAACCAGACAGACCTGTATCTCTGGAAGCCGCGAAACAGTGGACGACGCTGCCGGAGCTTATGCCGGAGGCGGAGCGTGTGCTCGCAACGATCGCGCCCACGGTCACGGGCGAGCAGGCAACTGCCAAAGCGTTGCCTGTCAGCAGAGCTCGCGCTGGCCGAAAAGAACCCACAACGCGCGCTTGAGATCCTGCGACGAACTGGAACGCCAACCGATCCGAAAACCGCTGCGAATGCGCTCGCCCTGCAGGCGCGGGCGCAGTTCGCGCTCGGCGATGCCAGTCGCGGGTGTGAAGACGCTGATGGCGCGGGAGCCCGGATTGCAGGGTAGCGCTGCCATCGATGAAAACCGGCGGATGATCGTTGCCGGCTTACGCGAGGCTGAGTGCCCGAGGCGCGTCCTCACCGCGCCAGCCGGAGCCGATCCTGTGCTCGCCGGGCTGGTTGCAGTTCGGAAGCGCGCTGCGCGAACTGGATCGCAACCCGTTTGCCGGAGCCGCCGCACTGCGCGCCTGGCGCGCGCGCTACCCGCTCACATCCCGCCAATGGACGCATTCTTGATGATCTGCTGAGCGAATCGACCGTTGCCGTGGACTACCCGGCACAGGTAGCGCTGATGCTGCCGCTCGCGGGCCGCCAGCAAGCAGCGGCGATCGCCGTACGCGACGGCTTCCTCGTCTGCCTATTTCCAGCAGGATGCCGCGCAGCTGCCGCGTGTCCGTATCTATGACATCGCGAACGTCGATGTCAGCTCCGCCGTGTTGCGGGCGGTCGATGAGGGGCGCAATTCATTGTCGGGCCACTGACGAAGGACGAAGTCACCGCGGCAGCCGCAATCGCCGACGGTCATACGCCGGTGCTGGCATTGAATTTTCTGCCTGACACCAGTGCCGTGCCACCCAGTTTTTCCAGTTCGCACTTGCGCCAGAGGACGAAGCCCGCCAGGTCGCGCGTCGCGCGATTGCAGACGGCCATGCGCGCGGTGTCGCGCTGGTTCCCTCGGGTGAATGGGGCTGCCAGCGTGCTCGCGGCGTTCACCGAAGAACTGCAGCTCGGTGGCGGACAATTGATCGCCCGCGGCAACTACAGCGCTTCCGAGAGCGACTACACCGTGGTCATCCAACGGCTGTTGAGAATTTCCGAAAGCCGCGATCGCTACGCCAAACTTGCCGGTGCGCTTGGCACCAAAGCTCGAGTTCGAGCCGAGGACGGCGCGGCGACATCGGCTTCATTTTCGTCGCCGCGCAGGCAGCCAACAGCCGACTGATCCGCCCGCAGCTGCGCTCACTACGCCGGCGATATCCGATGATTCCACATCCGACGCATACGAGCCCGACGAGGCCGCGAATGTCGATCTGGAGGATGATCTTTCCCGACATGCCCTGGATGATCGGCGACCGATCCGGTCTCCGAGCAGCTACGCAGCGCAGTTCGCAACGTATCTGGCCCGCCCGCGCCAATCGTCGCGGCCGGTTGTACGCATTCGGCTCCGATGCCTACCGATTGATCCCAACCCTGCGTAACCCTCAATCAATCGCGCTGCTGTCGTGAGCGGTATGACCTGGCCGTCTGTTGGTCGATGCCAACGGCCGCATCCGGCGCGATCTCGACTGGGCGCAGATACATGATGGCAGGCCGCGCGCGCTGGCCTTGAGCGGCGCGCCGCCAGGCACGAGCACGAACTGAAGCGCCGCTTTGGGCTCCTGCGACATGGATCGTCGCTCGCTAGGTTCGATCGCCGAAGTGGCAGCGCGTGATCTGCTCATCAGCGCACGGTCTGAAGGTGATCGCGCAGAATGCTGTCGCTGCCGCTTTGGTGAGGCTGGATCTGGTGCTGATCGATCGCGGTGTCCTCGTCGTGGTCGAGGTCGGGCGCTGCAGCCTCAAGTTCGGCAGCGCCAGCGCCAGCGTCGATCGTCACAAACGTCAACGTATCAGGCTTGCGTCTCGGCATCTGCTGCTCGCGAGGCGCGAGTTGCGTCATCTGCCAGTGCGCTTCGACGTCGTCGTCTTCAATTCGTGCGCGGCGGCGAGTGGACCCCGAGTGGATCAAGGGAGCATTCGAAGCGGACTGATACGCGCAGGCGATAGCGCAAGCCGGAATGCGCGATTCGAACTTGCTCGACCACTTTGAGATGCGAGCGCCGTCCGTCTTCAGGACTGGGGGTCGGCTTACCGCCCGGCGGCTCAGGCGACAGGTCGCTGTCGTTGAAGATCATCCCCTGCCCACTCGCGGGCGTAGATTCCGAGCACCGCCCGCATCGGAATATGAACGGCACGCGCCGCCCCCGCAAAGCGAGCGGTGAAATCGATCGACTCATTGCCGAGCTTGAGACCGCTGGTGGCCTCATGGCTCACGTTGAGGATGATCTTGCCGTCCTTGACGAACTGACGCGGCACTTCGACGCCCTCGGCCTCGGCGTCCACGACCAGGTGCGGGGTCTGCCGGTTGTCACTGATCCATTCGTGCATCGCCCGCAGCAGGTACGGCGCGCCGCGACGAAACAGCTTGCGGTCGGCGGAGTTCCCATCGCTCAGATCCGCATCTCCTGTTCGGCGTCGCGACAGGCTTTCACGAAAGGACGGGCGCGTAAAGATGTGGTTGGCGTAGCGGGAAATCGACTGCGCCTGCGGTGGCGAGGTCGATACCATAGGCCTGCAGGCGCCATAAAACGGGCGCGATCGTGGCATCCACGAGCGAGAACTCGTCGCTCAGGAAGAACGGCTTGGCCTTGAACGCTTCGCTGCTCGCCAGGATCTGATCGCGCAGGATCTTGCGCAATCGCACGCCCCTGCTTGCGATCGGCCTCTTGTTCGATCTGTTGTGCGAGGCCGTACCAATCCGTTCGATCCGATATAGCGCGAGGCGAAACTGTGCGCGCGTCACCGGGTCGACCGGCATCAGCGGCGGGTGTGGAAAGCGCTCATCCAGGTATTCGATGATCACGCGGGAGTCGTAGAGCACCAGATCCCGGTCCACCAGGGTCGGCACGCTGTGGTACGGATTCAGATCGAGCAGATCCTCGGGCAATGCACCGGGTTCGACATTGATGATGTCGATGTTGATGCCCTTCTCGGCGAGCACCAGGCGGGTGCGATGGCTACTGGGGTCGCTGGCCGAAGAGAACCAATGTCATTACCGCGCGACGGCTGGACACCACGGTCATCCTCCGGCGGTCACGGTGTGCGAGCCCGGCGCTCAATGCGTCGCTTCCAGATTTCTTTCTTGAGCGCCAGGCCGATCCCGTGAAGACGATCAGGAACAGCACCACCCAAAGACCCAGCGACTCGCGCTTAGCGCGATCCGGCTCGCTGACGTAATCGAGGAAGTTGACGGTATCGCGCACGAACTCGTCGAACTCGGCTGCACTCATACGGCCGGGTGCGGCCTGTTCGAAGTGATCGAACACGCACCATCTGCTCCGCATTGCCCTCGCCCTTCTTTTCCCGGCACGAAGACCGCTTTCTGCGTGCCCTGCAGGTCCGCGAGCACGTGGGGCATCGCGGCGTTATCGAGCGCCAGGTTGTTCACGCCGATCGGACGTTCCGGATCCAGATAGAAGGGTCTTGAGGAACTGGAAAACATGGTCCGGCCCTTGGCGCGCTGCAATGAGCGACGAGATCCGGGGCGCGCGCGTCCGAACCGGGCGTCTCGGCGACATCGCTGGGAGGCATGGGGCTCGTCATGATGATCGAACGGGCGTCCGCCGGTAAACATCAGGTTGCTCTTCATCTGCTCCTCGGTAAGCCCGAGGTCCTGTGCGCACGCGGTTGTAGCGCATGTACTGCGGCGAATGACAGCCGAGGCGGTGGTTGGCTGTCAGTTGCGCGCGCCGCGTTGCAGGGAAGTCTGGTTCGCGATGTCATTGCCGGCACGCCAGCTTCGCCAGGCTTCACCGCCGCCGCCCTCACTCGCGAGTGCACCTCCCCACAGCAACACCGCGAGAAGCATGGCGATACGCGCCGCTACGCATGGTGCGTCACCCTCTCAGGTACGGGCTTGGTCTTGTCCACGCTGGTGTACCAGGGCATCAGCAGGAAGAAGGCGATTGAATATAGACCGCGCCGAGGATGCGCGCTGCGATGACATACGACCCTTGAGCGGGCTGCAGTCCAAGATACCCGGAAGTCCGATGGAAGGCAACGATTGAACGCGCCGAGAAACAGCTTGAACAGCCAGCCGCGGTAACGAATCAGATTTCGCAGCTTGGGACGATCCGGCCACGGCAAGAAGAAAAACAGCAATACCGCTGTGCTCCCATCGAGTGCCGCCCCGGTCAACTTGTCGGGAACGGCGCGCAGGATTGCGTAGTACGGGGTGAAGTACCAGACAGGCGCGATGTTGCTCCGGGTGTGTTGAGCGGGGTTTACCGGCTCGAAAGGATTCGGGTGCTCGGGGAACAGGCCACCGAGTGTCGGGGCAAAGAAGATCACGATCGCGAACAGGATCAGGAACACGCCGACGCCGACCAGATCGCTTGTAGGTGTAGTACGGATGGAGCATGAAGAATCGCCGTCCAGGGCTTGCCCTTCGAATCCTTGTTGCTTCTTGATCTCGGTGCCGTCGCGGATTGTTAGACCCGACTTCGTGCAGCGCTGTCCACATGCACGACCACGAGCAGGATGAGCGCCAGCGGCAGGGCGGCAACGTGCAGGGCGAAGAAGAAGCGATTGAGGCGTGATGTCGGAGATGCTGTAGTCGCCGCGGATCCATTCCACCAGGTCGGGCCGAAACCGGGAATCGCACCGAACAGTGACACGATCACCTGCGCTCCCCAGAACGACATGTTGCCCCACGGCAGCACGTAGCCGAAGAACGCCTCGGCCATCAGCGACACGTAGATCAGCATGCCAATGATCCACAAGAGCTCGCGCGGGTTCTTGTAGAGAACCGTATAGAAGCGCACGGGCCATGTGCAGATACACCACGATGAAGAAGGCCGAAAGCGCCGGTCGAATGCGTGTAGCGGATCAGCCAACCCACTCCACTTCCCGCATGATGTATTCGATGGAGCCGAACGCTTCGCTTCCGGACGGCTTGTAGTTCATGGTAAGGAAGATGCCGGTGATGACCTGCATTACCAGCACCAGCAGGGCGAGCGATCCAGTAGTACCAGATGTTGAAGTTCTTGGGCGCGTAGTACTCGGTCAACTGCGACTTCCAGAACTCCGTGATCGGTAGTCAGTCGCGCATCCAGCCAGCGGACGAATGCGCGCCCAGCGACCCGGCCCTCAGCCGAACTTTGCGTCGCGGTGGCCATCAGGCGGCCCCTTTCTTCGGCGCCTCATCGGCGCCTACCAGGATTTGTTGTCGTTGATGAAATCGTACGGCGGTACGCGCAGGTTGACAGCCGCCGGCGAGCACCTGGAATACGCGCCCTGCCATGTCGAAGCGAGAACCGTGGCAGACGCAGAACCAGCTACCGGGCCAATCCGGCCCGCCTTCGCCGACGCCGACCGCGGCGCCAGCTGAAGGCAGCCTAGGTGGAGTGCAGGTGCCGAGCAGGACGAATACTCGGGTTTGCGCGCGCCTGCTCATTGTGTGCGTACTGCGGCTGATCCGAGCTGTCCGGACTTTGGGTCTTTGAGATTGGAATCGTTCGCCGGGAGTCGATCGAGCATTTCCTTGGTGCGACGAACGATCCAGACCGGCTGCTTCTGCGCCATTGCACCAGATCATCATCAGCGCCGGCATCGAGCGTGCCAATGTCGATCTCGACGGGGGCGCCGAGCGCCTTGGCGCGTGCGCTTGGCTTCAGGAAGCAATGAAGGTGCAATGGCGAAGGCGGTCCCGACTGCACCGGTCGCCAGCGTGGCCGCCGTCAGGAACTGGCGTCGGCTCGGATCAACCTCTTCAGTCATCCTCTCTCCCCCTGGCGTGTGAGTCTGGTCCGACAGCGCGCGTTTGTCGCCCGGCGCGGGCATCGAGGCCGCACCGGTTTCGCATCCGCGGGAAGCGCGGCATTATACACAAATCATCAACCCCTCCCGGACGCGTGCCGCGCTCGTGGCGCGTACGCAGCAAGCCTCGAGAGAACGCGTTCAAGCAACTGCAAATGACGCCGATCGCCCGACTGCTGGGTTACATAGGTGCGGTTCGTAATCGTGGGGCCTCGCCGCAGCGCTGTGGTGATCATGGTGCGTCCCGAGTTGCTGCAGGCCCGGCAGCCGACGCCGCAGCCGGCCAGCACGCTTCCGCCGCCGCAGGCGGTCGTTGATGGACTACCCGCCACGACCTATGCCGATGCAGTGGCCGCAGCGCGCCCATCGGTGGTCAATGTGTACGCAGACCGTTGGTGGCCGAACGGTCTCTGCCACGCAGCTCGAGGATCTGTTGGGGATACCTGGCCGGGGTATCGGCAGCGTCGCGGGCGCAGTCTCGGCTCAGGCGTGATCCTGGATGCCGACGGGCGCATCGTCACCAACAACCATGTCGTCGATGCGGCGTCGGTCATCAGAGTGCAGCTCGCTGACGGGCGCGTTGCCGACGCCAAAGTGATGGGGCGGGACGCGCGACCACAGATCTCGCGGTGTTGGAGATCGGTCTGCAGAACCGCCGCCCGCCATGGCGCTTGGACGCTCCGACCTGTTGCGAGTGGGCGATGTCGTGCTCGCGATCGGCCGTCAATCGGCCTGAGCCAGACCGTGACCCAAGGCATCGTCAGCGCCACCGGGCGAGACTCCGTGTGGCGACATTCGAGGGCTTCATCCAGACGGACGCGGCCATCAGCCCCGGCAATTCCGGCGGCGCGCTGGTGAATACCGCCGGAGAGCTGGTCGGCATCAATACCGCCATATTCGCGCGCAATGCAGGCATCGAGGGTATCGGCTTCTGCGATCCCGGTAAACCTGGTACAGGCGTGATGGAGGAGATCTTCAAGAACGGGCGTGTGATCCGCGGATGGCTTGGGGTCGTGCCCGACGATGTGACGCCCGAACAAGCACGCGCGCTTGGTGCCCCTGACGGCGGCGATGCTGGTCGCTAACACTGTATGTGAACAGCCCGGCGTTGCGTGCCGGACTACGCCCCGGCGATCTGATTACGCGACTCGATGATGAGCCCATGCAGTCCCGGCGGGAGGCTCTTTCCACCGTCGCACGACTCGCGCCGGGCGCAACAGGTGAGGAATCCGCGGACTGCGACGCGGCCAACCCTTCGACATGCACGCCCAGGTCGTCGAGGCGCGGCCAGCCTCCGCGAACCCTGAAGGTCAGCCAGAACGCGCTTGATGCTGCGCGCCGAGTTGCTGCGAGCTTCTCTTCGATCGCACTCGTAGCCGCGATCGATGTGATAGATGCGCTCGATCTCGCGTGCGTGCCCTCGGCGACCAGGCCCGCGAGCACCAGGCTCGCCGAGGCGCGCAGAGTCGGTCGCCATCACCGGCGCGGCGGTGAGCTTCTGCACGCCGCGAATGATGGCGGTGTTGCCCTCGAGGCGGATCTCCGCGCCCATGCGACGCATCTCCAGCATGTGCATGAAGCGGTTCTCGAAGATGGTCTCGATGATCGGTGCCGACGCCAGTCGGCGACCGTATTCAGCGCGGCGAACTGCGCCTGCATGTCGGTCGGGAAACGCGGGATACGGCGCGGTGCGCACGTCGACCGACCTGCGGTCGCCGGCCGCGCATGTCCACTTCGATCCAGTTGTCGCCGCGTACCGACTGTCGGGCTCCTGCCTCGCTGCAGCTTGGCCGAGCACTGCATCGAGATGATCCGGGCCGGGTGTTCTTGACGCGCACGTGACCGCCGGTGATGGCGCCCGCCACGCAGGTAGGTGCCGGTCTCGATGCGATCCGGCAGCACTTCGTAGTCCGTGCCGTGCAGCGTCTTCACGCCTGTCGATGACGATCTTGTCGGTGCCCGCGCCGCTGGATCTTGCGCGCCCATCGCGATCAGGAAATTCGCCAGGTCCACCACTTCGGGCTCGCGCGCGGCGTTCTCGATCACGGTCTCGCCGTCCTGCGCCAGCGTCACGCGGCTTCATCATCAGGTTTTCCGTGCCGGTCACGGTGACGGATTTCAGCACCAGTCGCGCGCCCTTCAGCCGCCCGGCGCGCGCATGATGTGACCCGTTCTCGATGTGGATGTCGGCGCCCATTGCCTGCAATCCGGCGCAGCGGCGAATGTTGACCGGCCGTGCACCGATCGCGCTTAGCCGCCGGGCAGCGAGACATCCAGCGCGTGATAGCCGAAGCGCGCCACCAGCGGACCAAGCACCTGAATCGACGCGCGCATCGCGATCTTGACCAGCAGCTCGTACGGTGCACAGTACTGCACGGATGGTCGACGGGATCGACAGCGTCGGATCATCCCTGCGCTCGTCGATCGTGACGGCGCTCACGCCCATGCGGCCGAGACAGCTCGATAGTGGTCATCGTCCTCCTGGGTGCGGAACATTGGCGATGGTGACGCGTGCCGTCCGCCAGCAAGGTGCCGGCGAGAATGGTGACAGAGATAGCGTTCTTCGCGCCCGAATACCGGATTTCCCCTTCCAGCGGGATGCCGCCGGCAATCTGTGGCTTATCCACTCCGCCACGCTCCGCGATGCGCTTGTGGTGGCGAGCCACGCTCACTGCGCTTCGCGTCCCGCGATCGCTGCCATTCTTCGGGCGTGAATGCCTTGATCGACAGCGCGCGTGATCTCGCGACCCATGCGCGGGCCCAATGCAGCATATACGAGCTGGTGGCGCGCGATGCTGCGCTTCCCGACGAACTGCGTCGCGACTACGAGCGCCTCGAAATGAGTGTCATCGTCGGTGAGTACCCGCACCGTAGCGTTCGGAAGCCCGGTGCGAATTAGTTCAGCGACTTGTTCGGCGGTCATCGGATGGATCTCGTCCGGTGCGGTGGATGCCGGCCATCTTAGTGGATCGCGCCACTGTTAGAAACGCTGGGAACCTCAAGCCTGGCACAGCTGCGGGGTCTTGCCACCGCAACCTGCACGCCCGGCCACGCTTCCCGATGTATCATGGATGCTCGTCACCATGGCCGCAAAACCTCATTCGCCCGGTGCCTCCCCCGTGCCGCTGACCGACGATGCATTGCTCGAGCTCCGAGACGCCAGGCACTGCAGACCAAGCACTGGCCGTCAGCGCGCTCGTGCCGCGACTGGACGCTTCGTTCGTCATGCGCGCCTGCAGACTGTGCCTGGGATTGCAGGGGCCGAGGTGATTGTCACCGGCATGGGCAAGTCGGGACAGCACATCGCAGGGAAGATTGCCGCCACTCTTTCCAGCATCCGGGACGCCCGCCTTCTTTCTGCATCCTGCAGAAGCCAGCCACGGCGACATTGGTGTGATCACGCGCCAGGACGTGCTGCTGGCGATTTCAATTCGGGTGAAACCGCCGAAATCGTCACGCTCGTTCCCCACATTCGCCGGCTTGGAGTCGCACTGATCACCATGACAGGCCGCATGCGCCGGACTCAACCCTGGCGCGCGCTGCGACCGTCAGTATCTCGACGTGAGCGTTCGGCCCGAAGCCTGCCCGCTCAATCTCGCGCCCTGCTGCAGGCGCAACCGCAACGCTTGCGATGGGGATGCGATCGCGGTCGCGGTGCTCAAGCATCGTGGTTTCACTGAAGAAGACTTTGCGCGCTCGCATCCGGGGGAGCCTGGGTCGCGGGCTCCTGCTGCACGTCGAAGACATCATGCGCACTGGCAAGGACGTCCCGATGGTCCCCGCCGGCGTCCTGGCACAGAGCCTGGTTGAAATGTCGCGCAAGGGTCTGGGCATGACGGCGATCGTGCGGATGCCGGGGGCGCGCGTGGGCATCTTCACCGATGGTGATTTGCGCCGCTCGTTCGATCGACAGGTCGATGTGCGCGCGACCGCATGGATGAGGTGATGACGCGCGGCGGCAGGACCATCAGGCCAGCGCGCTCGCTGCGGATGCCGTCCACGTGATGGAAGAGCACCGCATCACCGCGCTTGCCGGTGGTGGATGCAGATGGCATCCTGGTCGGCGCGCTTAACGTGTGCATGACCTGTTGCGCGCCGGGTAATGTGATCGTGCCTGCCGGAGCGCGAGCGGGCACGCCGCTGGGCGCGTGCGGCTGGTCGTGCTGGATGTCGATGGATGATGACCGACGGGCGCTTGTACTTCGACACCCAGGGCGAAGCGCTCAAGGTCGCTTTCGCTGTGCGACGGCCTGGGCCTGAAGCAGCTGATGCGCGCGGGTATCGACGTCGCCGCTGATTTCCAGTCGCGACTCCGGCGGTGCGTGCCCGCTGTCGCGAGCTCGGCATTCGATCTCTCGAGCAGGGCTGTGAAGACAAGGTTGCAGCTTTCGACCGTTTGCTCGCGCAACGGCGCCTCTCCGGAACAAGGACTTTGTGCATCGTCGATGGCGCTTCGGATCTTGCTTTGATGCGCGCCGCCAGCGTGCAATCGCGGTCGCCGACGCTCACGACGAAGTACGCGCGGCGGCTGATCAGGTCGCGACCTGAACAGCGGCTGCGGAGCGGTCCGTGAAGTCTGTGATTGGCTCCTCGCAGCTCACGCAGGTACGCGATGATCTGGCGCGTATTCATTGTTCTCGCGCTGCTGGTGGTAGCCCTCGCCAGCCTGCTGACGGGACGACGCGCGCAGGATGTTTCGAGCCCTACGGTCCAGGTGCAGCCACCGCAGCCCGGTTATTACATGAAGCACGCCCGAATCGTGGAAATGGGACCTGATGGCAAGCCGCTGTATCAAGTGGAGGCCGAGCGCCTGCGGCGCGGATCCGACCGACAACGGCGTAAAGATGGACGATCTCAAACTCGTCGTATCTACTCCGTCGAGGCGCACGACTGGACGCTGCCACCGCTGCGCACGGGTTCGTACCGCCGGGCTCACGCACGCTCGACCTGGCGGGCGATCGTCAAGATCGTCGGACAACCACAGATCACCTCGCCGAGTGCCGTTGTGCGCCTTCTCGGCTCAGCGCTCGACACCGAGACGCATATCGCCACCACGCGTCAGCGGTGGACATCGAGTGGGGATCGCGGCGCCTCAGCACCATGGGGCTGACTGCTGACGAAGGGTGAACGAGGCTCAAGCTAGAATCGAGCGTCGCATGGCCGCTTTGTTCGCTGAACGCCGCCAATTTGGTGCGACCGTGCGCCGGCTTGCCCGGCGTGTCACTGGCACTTGGCCTCCACGCTGCTCGCGGGTGTCGGCAACGGTGCGGGGCCGAGGGTTCAGATCTGCGCGATCAACGTGGACGCCAAATCTTCCGACTTTGACTACCGCGAAAAACAGCGCTCCTGTTTCGCAAGGTGCGGGTGTCGCAGAGGCACGACCAGCGTCGAAGCCGAAGCCGCTGCGACGGGGCTCAATTTCGGAACAGCCGCTGGGTATTTCGCAGCAACGTCAAGATCTCGGTCGGGGGCGGCTCCCCGGCCTCGGATGAAACCGCCAGTTACGTTGCCGCAAACAATCAGATTGCGCGCGCGGTAATTACCGGATCGCCCAGCGCAATTCGAGCAGACGCTGAAAACAGTGAAGACATTGCGCACGGGCGCGCCGCGCTCGATCGAATACATTTCACGACCAAACGATTCGCGTGCTGCAGGACGCGTATCTACGGACAGCCACAACGTGCATCGCGGCCAGACGCTGGTTTACGGCATCCGCGAACAGCGCGTGCTCGCCAGCCCTTCCGACCAGGGGGATGGCAGCGTGCGTATCACCATCAATCCGCGCAGTGTCGAGCGAAGCACAAAGCCGACGACCACAGGATCGTCCTGGTGGGCACGTTGCGGGTCGGCGGCCTTGCCAAAGATTACAAATCGCGCCAAGTAGTGAGGGATCTGTCGCTCCGAAGTGACGAGCGGCGAGAGTCGTGGGACTGCTCGGCCCGACATGGCGCCGGGAAAACCGCCGCGTTCTACATGATCGTCGGCCTGATCGTGTGCGACGGCGTGGCCAGTATCCACCTCGACGAGAAGGAACTCGACGGCGCTGCCCATGCATCGTCGCGCCCAACTCGGGCCTCGGCTGCTGCCGCAGGAAGCCTCGGTATTTCGCAAGTTGTCGGTGGAAGACAACATCCTCGCGATCCTGGAAACCCGCTCCGACCTTGACTCCGTCGGCGTAACGAGCGCCTCGAGATCGTTGCTGCGAGGAACTGCACATCGGGCACGTTCGCGCGACCCTGGGAATATAGCCTTTCCGGTGGCGAGCGGCGCCGGGTAGAAATCGCGCGGGCGCTCGCGGCTGAGCCGCGCTTCATGCTGCTGGATGAACCGTTTGCGGGCGTCGATCCGCTCTCCGGTGATCGATATTCAGCGCATCATTCGCCACCTCACCAGCCGCAGCATCCGGCGTGCTCATCACCGATCACAACGTGCGGGAAACATTGGGAATTTGCGGGCGCGCATATATATTGTAAATCAGGGCACGGTGATTGCTGCGAGGTTCTGCCGAACAGATCCTTGCCAACCCGCAGGTTCGTGATGATGTACTTGGGGCAGGACTTCAAACTCTGAGGGCTGTCTCAAGGACCACGGCTCAATCCCGATGCTCAAACCGACGCTGCAGCTCAGGCTGGGTCGGCAACTGACGATGACCCCGCAGCTCCAGCAGGCGATCCGCCTTCTGCAGCTGCCCGCACTCGACCTGCAGGCCACATCCGCGAAGCGTCTCGAAAGCAACGTAATGCTCGAGTCGCTGGACGAAGTGCCGGAAACTGCGACCGGCAGTTTCGAGGTGACTCACGACCGACAGCCCCAGCAGACGGCGGAGGTGCGCGAGACCCAGCCGGCAGCGGAAGTCGAGATCGCCGACGATTCCTGGGCGGAACAGAGCCACCGGTCCATCGGAAACACCCTGGAGTGGAGACGATCGCGCCCACAGGAATTCTCCGATCAGCGTACTCAAACCCTGCAGGAGCATCTGACGTGGCAGCTCGAACTCGCGCGGCTCGAGCCGCGTGACCCACGCAATCGGCCGTTCCGTGGTCGATGCGATAAACGACGATGGCTATCTCACCGACAGCCTGGAAGAAGATCCGGCAGAGCCTGCTCCCGGAGCTCGAGTGCGACATCGCGGAGGTCGAGCGAGTGCTCGGCCAGGTGCAGAGTCTCGATCCCGCCGGTGTGGGTGCGCGTTCCATCGGCGAGTGCATCACGCTGCAACTGCGGCAGCTCGGTTCGCAGACCCCCGGACTCGACCTGGCACTGAGGATTGCGGAAGGTCACCTCGACGAAGCTGCGCCGCCAACAGCAGCTCTGCTCAAGCGCCAGCTGCCATGTCGGCGACGAAGAGCTGGAGAACGCACTGGCGCTGGTGCGCTCCTCGCCACCCGCGTCCAGGCTCGGCGATTCATGCCGGAACCGCGGGTACGTTGTGCCCGACGTCTTCGTGCGTCGCACGGACACCCGGATGGTCGGTCGAGATCAACCCGGCGACGCTGCCTCGCATCCGCGTAAATCAGAGCTATGCCGGCATGCTCGGCCGTTCGGCGGATCACGCCAATCTGCGAGCGCAGCTCAGGAAGCGCGCTGGCTCCTGCGCAGCCTCGAGATCCGTAACGACACCCTGCTCAAGGTGGCGCGTTGCATCGTGCAACGCCAGAGCGCGTTCTTCGACCAGGGCGATGAGGCCATGCAGCCGATGATCTGCGCGATGACGTCGCCGAAGCAGTTGAGATGCACGAATCGACGATTTCGCGTGTCACCACCGCCAAGTACATGCATACGCCGCGCGGCGTAGCGCGAATTCCGTTACTTCTTCTCCAGTCATGTGGCTGGCGATGACGGCACGGGAACCTCATCGCACCGCCATCCGCGCCAAGATTCGCAAGCTCATCGCCCAGGAGGACCCAACCAGCCCATTTGAGTGACAGCAAGATTGCCGAGCTTCTGTCGCAGGAAGGCATTCCGGTCGCACGCCGCACGGTCGCGAAGTACCGTGAGGAGCGATGCAGCTTGCGCCCTCAATGAGCGCAAGCGGGCAGACGTTTGACCGTTGAAGTAAACAAACCAGACACAACAGGAGTGATGCCATGCAGCAACGTCTCACCGGTCATCATGTCGATATCACGCCCTCGCTGCGTGGATATGTCAGCAAGAAACTGGGGCGGATCGTGCGTCACCGATTCCCTGATCGATGTGCATTGCATCCTGACGGTCGAGAAGCTGCGTCAGAAGGCCGAAGCAACTGTACTGGTGAGCGGCGGGAAGATTTACGCAGACGCAGTGGACCAGGATATGTATGCAGCGATCGACCTGCTGGCCGACAGAGCTGGATCGGTGTGGAAGAAGCACAAGGAAAAGCCTCACCGATCATCACGCCGCAAGAAGCCCGAAGACACGCTTGTCATAGAGATTGCCACAGCGGCCATGCGCCTGATCCATCAGTCAGCGGTCTGTCAGGATCCGGAAAGAGCGTGGCGCTGCCACATGCTCGAAGACCTCGACTTCTATTGCATCGATAACATTCCGGCCGCGCTTCTCAAGCCCTTCATCTCGCATACTGTCCGCAGTCCCGAGCCAGCGCGTGCCGCGCCATCGCAGTCGGGCTGGACGCGCGCAATCGACCCGGCGAGATCGCGACGAGTGCCGACGCTGGTGCAGGAGCTGAGGCGAGCCGGCATCGCGTGTAAGTGCTGTTCCTGCAGCACGCACGACGACGCGCTGCTCAATCGCTATGGCCGAGACGCGTCGCAAGCACCCCTCAGCAGCGATGGCGTCAGCTTGCGTGAAGCGATCCGGCGCGGAACGCAGGCTCCTGGAGCCAGTGACCGATGCCGCTGATCTGATCATCGATACGACACGCATGAGCGTGCACGAATTGCGGGAGCTGATTCACCGAAGCGGGTCGAGCAGCGGCACTGAGGGGGCGGCTGCCGATCATGTTCGAGTCGTTCGGTTTCAAGCATGGGCTGCCGGGCGATGCGGATTTCGTGTTCGATTCACGCACGCTTCCCAACCCGTATTGGGACCCGGCACGCGCCGCCTGACTGGGCGCGACCCGGAGGTGATCCGATTTCTCGAGTCGCTGCCCCGAGGTCGAACGCCTGCTGGAGGAGATCGCGCACTTCATCAGGTCGCGCATCCCGGAATATCAACGCAACAACCGCAGGTAGTCTCACTGTGGCGATCGGTTGCACCGGCGGACAGCACCGGTCCGTGTACACTTGTTGATCGGCTGGCCGCGCGCTTTCGCGAAAAGCATCCGCACGTGATCGCGCGCCGCAACGCCTTGCCAGAGCCTCTCGAGGCCCGCCGAACCAGCCCTCAATCGCGCGCGCGTAGCTGTCTCCGGCACTAGTCTGTTGTGGCGTGTCGCTTGTGCGCCTGCCTGAGATCGCGGGCCGGATGTGGCGTTTCGCTTTGGCGCCCGCACGAGACGCAGCAGCGCCTCGCGTTGTACGCAAGACATCGTCGTAACCGATCTGAATGAGCTCGCGCGTGTAACCCGCCTCGAACATCAGATAACTCGCCAGAGAATCCGGTCATCGCCGTGTGGGCGCCGATCAAGCGCAACAGCGCACGTAATGGTCGTGGCAGCTCGCTGCGTGCCGTGCGGCGACCTCGCGCAGGTCCTGACTTGGAGCCAGCACCATCGCATCGATGGCCCGCAGCCCGGCGAATGACACTGGTGCGTGCAATACGAGTTGATTGAGCCGCTCGAGGCTGCTCGCATGTCAGCGTAAATCTGGTCCATGAACAACGTGTCGAGCATGTAGCCGAAGATCTGCCCCGCGGTCGGCGCAGCACCGATCCGCATCTTGCCGAACGCGCTGCCCAGCCCGCTCTGCCGCACACCGATCACCAGCAATTTATCCGCGCCCAGGTTGATCGCCGGGCTGAGCGGATTGGTCTGCCGCATGGCGCCGTCGCCATAGTACTCATTACCCAGGCGCACGGCCGGGAACAGAAACGGGATCGACAGGCTCGCCATCAGATGATCCAGCCCGAGGCGCCGCGCGCTGCCCGCCACCGGCAATGCGTTCCCAGTCGTGCAGCTCAGGCGCGCCCTCGTAGAAAGTCACGCAACGTCAGTGCTGAAGCTCGTGGCACAGACGCCGACGGCCCTGAGCCTTCCCTCTAGCCTAGCGAGCGATGCACGCCGCGAAAGGACAGTCGTGTGACTGAGCAGCTCGCGCAAGGGCGAGGATTGTCGAACAGTGATTTCGGGGGCGGCAGCAGCGCGCCACTGGAGACGAAGGCAAGCAACCAGTGCACTCCGGCGCGGAGCATGCTCACGGTATCGGCGCGAAATACCTGCTCGACGTGAAAGTTGGCCCCACACCTGCTCGAGGGCATTGACAGCCGCTCTGAAACGTCCCGAACGGCCTGCAAGCGCGATGGCAGCCACAGCGCCCGCAGAGGTCCCGACAATGATGGGGAATGGACAGGGACTGTCCTCGGGCAGCCATTCCGCCAGTGCCTTGAGCACGCCGACCTCGATAAGGCCGCTCGCGCGCCCCCGCCGGTCAGTATCAATGCAGTGCTTTTTCGGCGCTTCGTTCGTTCAGGCCCGGGAAGCCCCGCGTTCAGTGGTGGTTCATGCCCAGGCTGCCTAAGATGAGCGCCACGCAGCAGCGCGCGGAGACCTTCATGCATGCGAGTGCGGTTCGAAACACAACCTTCTTTGTCGCGTCGGTCTTTGGTTTCCATATGTTGCCGGCGCTGGCGAGGGCGGCAACCTGGTTGGATCGCCTGCACCCCTTTCAAGCTGCAGGACCAGGAAGCGCAAGTGGCACAGTCTCTCTGACTACGGCGGGCAGTGGTTGGTGCTGTATTTCTACCCAAGGACATGACTCCGGGCTGCACCACTCAGCGCGTGCGATTTCCGGGACAACATCTTCGCGTTCAAGAAGGCTCGGCGCGGCCGTTCCCGGCATCAGCGTGGATGACGTCGCGCTTCTCACGAAATTCGCTGCGGAGCATGGGCTGCCTTTCCCCATTCTCGCCGATTCAAGCACGCAGACTGCGAAGGACACTACAGGAGTTCTGAGAAATCTGTTCGGAATGAAGCTCGCGAGCCGTGAGACCTTCATCATCAATCCCCAGGAAAGGTCGTGAAGCACTACGAGCACGTCGACCCGAAGGGGCACGCAGGTCGTGCTCAAGGATCTACAGGCGCTGCAACAGGCGCACGGTTGACGCCGGGGTGAAGATTCAGGCGATGCTCGGCGGGTCCAGGCATGAACGCTAGCGCTCGCCCCCTCGGCCGCGCGTCGTTCCCGGCCACGCGTGGCAGGGCGACAGAGGATGTCCGCTCTGTCCGCCGGGCATGTGGAAGTAGGCTTGCGCTTGAGGCCCAGCGGAAACGGCGAAGCGCTCCGGAGGCGCCAAAGCGTGGTCCTGTACCCGCGGCATGCTGGCATCACCGGGCAACCTCGCGTGTCGGCATGTTCAGAAACCAGCCCAGCAGCAGGAATCTGCCCGGCCGAGCGGGTGACTGACGGTCACGCGATTGCGCTTCCCACGCGTACACTTCTCGAGGTGCCGCAATCTTCAAGTAGTGCCTCGATCGCGGCATCGAGGCTGCGCAGCTTCAGATCACGCCAACTCGCATACTCACCGAGCTGAGCAGGTGCGCAGGCTCAGCCGAGGAGCTGCCATAGAGGCTGCTCGAATTGAGGGGCGACCTGGATCTCGCCGGGGTCAGCATCGGGTCGGCGCGCGTGCGCCGTCAGCATCCCGAAAACGCGATCCCCTTACGGAATTTCGCCACTCGCGCAGCAGCTGATAACCCACCGAACCTACGTCGGCGGCATCCGCCTGATTTCTCGACCAGCGAGCGGAATTCGCCCCGGGCAGGATGCCCGGCCAATGCAGCCTCATCGAGCAGCGCAAGGAGCTGAGCGCCAGCGCTGCAGAAGCACGCGCACGGTCATCGAGTTGGATCGCCAGCATGTCCGCTTCGGTCGCTGACTTCACCTGCCGCAGATCATCGCGAATCTGCCTGGCGCGCGCGCCGAGCTCGAAGATCTCCTTCCCCGATCAAGCGCAGGGCTTCGCCATCCACGACACGAGCGTTCGCCGTCCAGATCCGTCCGCCCTCTGGATTGAGGAATTCGCGGATAACGATCCTGGTTCGGAGCCATCCGGACCAGCCGACGCCAGGCTGCGACCAATCCGAAGGCGTGCCTCGAATCCCCGAGCCACGCACCGGTATGCGCCCCATGATCGTCCAGCCGATGTTGGCGCCGCGCTCATCAGCGACGAAAAATTCTGCGGTGGCGCGCCGACATGATTCGCGACCTCGAGGGCGTCGCGGCACATCGCGCACCGATTCGAGCTGCACGAGAGTCATGTTGGTCGCTTCGGGTAACTGCGCAATCCACGCGGCGACGCGGCGACGTCCGGCATGATCGCGCGAGTCGAACACCGGTCCCCAGATGCGCTGTACGAGCACATCCAGCGTTTCATCCGTTTGCCCCTTGACCTTGATCGTCTCAGCGCTGGCGCTCGAACGCGCGATACCCAAAAGGCGTGGCGTATTCATCCGGGTGCGCAGCGTCCTCGCGCAGCACGATGAGGTCGGTCCAATCGCCAGCTGTTGGTAAAACCCCATGCGACGTGCCATTTGCTGCCCGCGATGGCGGGTACCCCCGGCAGCGTCACGCCCGACCATGTCCGTCTTCGCAGCCGTATCGGTTTGCGTGGATCACCTGCCAGTGCGCGATACCAGGTGTTCGGTATCCGAGACCCAGATGCATATCGTTTGCCAGCAGCGCGTGCTCCGATGCGATCAACGCGCCGCGACCGCCCAATTGTTGCTGCCAGGGAGCAGGTCAGCCTCATCCGAGGAACGAACGATCGCGCCTGCGCGAGGGCCGCACCGCGCAGGGTTTACTTCGTCGGGCGATGGAATCGGCTCTGGCGGCATTGGCGCGCCGATCGCTGGCGCATCCCATTCAGTGCCACGCTGGTATATGAAGCGATACAGCGCCAGCGGGATCTCGTCACCGCCAGGCCACGGAGGATTCGGCGTTGAAGGCGGAGTAGTTGAGGCTGCTCGTACATCGACGGCGCACGACCGGTATCGTGTCCTCAGCGCCCAGGCACCGGTTTTCGCTCGCAACAGCCAGTATTCGAACGGCCGGCTGGCGGGCGATCGGCCAATTCCGGCATTGACGCCGGCGACATAGGCGTCAAGAAGCGCGCGCTCTTCAGGATTCGCGTTCAATCACCTGTTGCGCGACGTGCCGGAAGCGATGAATGCGCTTATGCGGCGATCTTGCTGCGAGCGCATTGACGCCAAAAAGCTCTGCCAGCTCGCCGGCCGCGAAGCGTCGCGACGGGTCCATCTGGAAAAACCGGTCCTGTGCATGCAGGTAGCCGGTCGCCCCAGCGACGTCACGTCGATTCTCGGCCGGATCGATGGCACACCGAGTGAGTGCGCTCGATTGCGATCGCAGACTGGATCAGACATCGCGCTCGCCATCGAGAGGTGGAAGGCTGGCGCGGAGCGAGGCGTAGACGACGGCAACAGGACGACGAGTGCGACCGCCAGGGCTGCGAGCAACCGGCGCACAGGCCGCACGGTCAGCCTGCCGTCACCTTGATGATCTTCATGGCATTGGTGCCGCCGGCTACACCGGACAATTCGCCCTGCGCGTGAGGATGACGAGATCACCGATGCTGACCAGCTGGCGCTTGAGAAGCTGATCGAAAATTGCCGTATACAGCGCCCGTGGCTCTGTTTCGGTCATGTCGAGGTACAGGATATACGCCACGATACAGCGTCACCCTGCGGCGAGTAACCTCGTGGGGGGTAAACATAGATCGGAATATCGGAGGCGGATGCGCGACATCAGAGCGGTGTGGATCCCGACTCGGTCAATGCCACGATCGCGCGCACCCGCGAGGTGATTGGCGGTGTACATCACCGCCATTGCGATCGCCTCATCGGTGCCGCTGAGAACATGGCCCTCGACGCGGTGCGCGGACGGCGGCGGCATGTGCGCGAGCTGATATTTCTCGGCGCCGCGGATCACTTCGGCCATCGCTTCGACCGCTTTCACCGGATATTTGCCGACCGCGGTCTCCGCCGACAGCATCACCGCGTCGGTGCCGTCCATTACGGCGTTCGCGCACATCGGATACTTCGGCGCGGGTCGGAATCGGACTGTGAATCATCGATTCCATCATCTGCGTGGCCGTGATCACGACGCGATTGGCGGCTGCGTGTCTGGTGGATGATGGTTTCTGCAGGCCAGTGAGCTCGGCGTAGCCCATCTCCACGCCCAGATCGCCGCGCGCCACCATCACCGCATCGCTCACGTCGATGATCGCGGGCAGGTTCGTGGATCGCCTCGCTCGCGCTCGATCTTGGCGACCACGAAGCGCTTCGCCGCCTGCATCGCGCAGCAACTGCGCGCGGCTTCGAGGATATCGGATGCGCCGCGAGCGAATGAGACGGCGAGAAAATCGATGCCAAGCTTCGCAGCGGTGCTGGATGTCGACGCGATCCTTGTCGGTGAGCGCGCCGGCAGACAACCCGCCGCCCTTGGCGGTTGATGCCCTTGCTGATCGGAGAGCGTGCCGCCGATGCGTACCCGCGTATGAATGCGTGGCCCGTCGACGCGTTTTCCACTTCGAGCACGATCTGCCCGTCATCGAGCAGCAGAACATCGCCCGCACGCACATCGCGCGGCAGATTCTTGTAGGCGACACCGACGGCCTTGGCGTCTCCGGCTCCAGCGTCCAGCGAGACATCCAGCGAAAGGCATCCCCCTCGGACAGCGTGACCTGGCCTGTCGCGAAGCGCTCGATGCGGATCTTCGGCCCCTGCAGGTCGCCGAGCACGCCCACATAGCGATCGGCGCTCGCCGCAGCCGCACGAACGACTTCGATCCGACGCGCGTGATCTTCGGGTTTGCCATGCGAGAAGTTCACGCGGACGACGTCAGTGCCGGCGCGGATCATCGCGGCGAGTACCGTCTGGATCGTCAGTCGCGGGCCCGAGAGTGGCGACGATCTTGGTGCGACGTTGCATGCGTGTTATGTGCCCCGCTGTTCGAGAACTCCGACCGCGGGGAGCTTCTTGCCTTCGACGAATTCCAGGAACGCGCCGCCGCCTGTGGATATGTAGGAGATGCCTTCCTCGACGCTGGTACTTCTCGATCGCCGCCAGCGTGTCACCGCCGCCTGCAAGTGAGAATGCCGGACTGCGCGCGATCGCCTGTGGCGAGCACGCGCGTGCCTTCGCCGAACTGGTCGAATTCGAACACACCGACTGGACCGTTCCAGATGATCGTGCCCGCGCGACCGATCATGCCCGCGAATCGCTTCGGCGGTGTCGGGGTCCGATGTCGAGGATCATCTCATCCGCGCGAACTGACGCCACGTCCTTGACATCGGCCTCGGCGCGCGCCGGAGAACTCCTTGGCGACGACCACGTCGGTGGGCAGCGGAATCTGCGTCCGCGCTGCTCGGACTCGGCCATCAGGTCGGCGCGCATGTATCGACATGTCCGCCTCGTGCAGCGACTTGCCGACCGCGAAGCCCGGCAGCGGCGAGGAAGGTATTGGCGATGCCGCCGCCGACGATCGAGCTGATCGACCTTGGCGAGCAGCGCTTCGAGCACGGTGAGCTTGGTCGAAACCTTGGAGCCCGCGACGATCGCCATCAGCGGGCGCGCGGGCTTCTCCAGCGCCTTCTCGAGCGCGACCAGCTCGTTCGACCAGCAGCGGCCCGGCGCAGGCCACTCGGCGCGTACCGCGCCACTCCGTGCGTGCTCGCTTCGGCGCGATGCGCCGTGCCGAATGCATCCATCACGAAGATATCGCACAGCGCCGCCATGCGCTTGGCCAGATTCGTCGCTGTTCTTCTTCTCGCCCTTGTTGAAGCGCACGTTCTCGCACAGCACCGACCTCGCCCGGCCGCGCACTCAACGCCATCCAGCCAGTCGCGTTCGCAGCGCGCACCTTGCGCCGAGCAGTTCCGACAGGCGCGCGGCCACCGGCGCGAGCGAGAACTCCTCGCCGTGCACGCCCTCTTCCGGTCGTCCCAGATGCGACAGCAGCAGCACGCGCGCTTCAGCCTTGCAGCGCGAGTTCGATGGTCGGCAGCGAGGCGCGGATGCGCGCATCGCTCGTGACCGCGCCGTCCTGCACCGGCACGTTCAGATCCTCGCGGATCAGGCACGCGCTTGCCGCGCAGATCCAGGTCCGCCATGCGCCACGACTTTCATGGCGGTGCCTAGCTCGCTTGGACCAGGCCAGCAGTCGTGTCCAGCATGCGGTTAGAGAAGCCCCACTCGTTGTCGTACCACGCGCACACCTTGACGAGCGTGCCCTCGATCACCTTCGTCAGCGTGGCGTCATAGGTGGACGAGGCGGGATCGTGGTTGAAGTCGACCGAGACCAGCGGACCGTCGCTGTAAGCGAGCATGCCCTTCAGGCGCGCCGCTCGCCGCGGCCTTCATCAGCGTTGTGCATCTCGTCGATCGTGGTCTTGCGCTGCGGCACTGAAGGTCAGATCGACCAGCGAGCACGTTGATGGTCGGCACGCGGACGGCGAAGCCGTCCAGCTTGCCCTTGAGTTCGGGCAGCACCAGGCCGACCGCAGCGCGCCGCGCCAGTCTTGGTCGGAATCATCGACATGGTGGCCGAGCGGCGCTCGGCGCAGATCCGTTGTGGATACACGTCGGTGAGCACCTGGTCGTTGGTGTACGAGTGGATCGTCGTCATGATGCCGCTCAATACACCGATCTTGTCGTGCAGCACCTTGACGAGCGGCGCCAGGCAGTTGGTCGTGCACGACGCATTCGAGATCACCGGTGTGGCTGGATTTGAGCACGTCGGTGATTCACGCCGTAGACGACGGTGCGCATCGACGTCGTCGCCGCCCGGCGCGGAAATCACGCACCTTCTTGGCGCCGCCGTCGAGGTGCGCGCCGGCCTTGGCCTTGCTGGTGAACAGGCCGGTGCACTCGAGCACGAAATCCACGCCGAGCTCGCCCCAGGGCAGCTTGCTCGGATCGCGCTCGGCGAGCACGCGGATGCGATCGCCATTGACCACCATCGCAGTCGCCGTCGACACTGCACCTCGCCGGGAAACGTGCCGTGCACGGTGTCGTAGCGAGTCAGGTGCGCGTTGGTGTTGGCATCGCCCGAGATCATTGAGGGCGACGATCTGGATCTCCTGCTGTCGTCCGCTTCGTACAGTCGCGCGCAGAATGTTGCGGCCGATGCGGCCGTAACCGTTGATGCCTACCTTGATCGCCATGGTCTTGCTCTCTCCGCGTTGACGACGACTTCAGCGTGCGTCAGAGCATCCTCCACCGTCTCGAGCACGTGCCCGGCAGTGAAGCCGAAATGCTTGGAACAGGTCGGCCGCCTTGCCCGAAGCCCCGAAATGATCCATGCCGATGATACGACCCTCGTCGCCCACGTAGCTGGCACCAGATCGCGCTGGCGCCGGCCTCGACTGAGACTCGCGTACGAACCGCCGCCGGCAGCACTCGCTCCGCGATATGCCGCGTCCGGTGCGCGTCGAAGGTCTCGAAGCAGGGCATCGACACCAGGCGCACGCGACGGCCGCGCTTCGCGAGCTCGCGACACCGCTTCGGCGGCGATGCCGACCTCCGAGCCGGTGGCGATCACGATGCACTCGGGCGTGCCTCGCAGTCGATCAACGTGTAGCCGCCGCGCCTGATGGCCGCAATCTGCTCGCGCGGTACGCGGCTGATGAGGCAACGCCTGCCGGGTGAGCGCGAGCGCCGTCGGGCCGTCGTCGCCGCTCGATCGCGCCTGCCACGGCACGCGCGGTCTCGACCGCATCGCAGGGTCGCCAGAGCTGCAGGTTCGGGATCAGCCGCAGGCGTCGCCAGATGCTCGATCGGGCTGGTGCGTCGGACCGTCTTCGCCGAGACCGATGGAATCGTGCGTGTAAACGAGGATCGACCCGCAGCTGCATCAGCGCCGCCATGCGCACGGCATTGCGCGCGTAGTCCGAGAAGACGCAGGAAGGTGCCGCCGTAGGGAATGAAGCCGCCGTGCAGCGCTAGGTCCGTTCATCATCGCGGTCATGCCGAACTCACGCACGCCGTAGTAGATGTAATCGCCCGAGGGATCCTCGGGCGTGCAGGTGCCGCGAGTCCTTGCGCCGCGTGTTGTTCGAGCCGGTGAGATCGGCAGAGCCGCCGATGCAGCTCCGGCAGCACTGGGCCCGAGCGCATTGAGCGCCGCCTGCGAGGACTGGCGCGTCGCCACGTTGCAGCGCCTGCTGGGCAGCGTCGGCAATGCATCTTGGCAGCTGCGTCGGAGAATCCGGGGGCAGCTCGCCGCGCATGCGGCGTTCGAACTCGGCGGCGAGCTCGGGATACTCGCGCGGTAGCGCCGCGAACAATTGCTGCCACTCGCGCCTCCCGGCGCGCCTGCATTCGCGCGCGTCCCACTGCGCGTGATCTCCTCCGGGATCACGAACGGCGGATATTCCCACCCAGGTGCGTGCGCGCGGCGGCGACTTCCATCGGCGCCGAGCGGCGCGCCGATGGGTCGCCTCGGTGCCCTGCTTGTTGGCGCGCCCCAGCCGATGATCGGTCCGGCAACAGATCATCGACGGCCGGTCAGTAACTGCGCGCGCGCTTCGACAATCGCGGCCGCACGGCGTCGGGATCGTGGCCGTCGATCTCGCGCGAGCGACGTGCCAGCCGATAGGCGGCGAAGCGCTCTGGCGTGTCGTCCGTGAACCAGCCCTTGACCTCGCCGTCGATCGAGATGCCGTTGTCGTCGTAGAAGCAGATGCAGCTTGCCGAGCTTGAGCGTGCCGGCGAGCGAGCAGCACCTCGTGCGAGATGCCCTCCATCAGGCAGCCGTCGCCCACAAACACGTAGGTGTGGTGATCGACGATCGGGTATCCGGGACGATTGAAGGTCGCCGCCAGAGATCTTCTCCGCGCAGCGCCATGCCCGACCGCGTTGGCGAGGCCCTGGCCGAGTGGCCCGGTGGTGGTCTCAACGCCCATTGCGACTTCGTGCTCGGGATGTCCGGCGGTGCGCGAGCCGAGCTGCCGGAAATGGCGCAGCTCATCGAGCCGATGCGGATAGCCGGTCAGATATAAGAGAGAGTAAAGGAGCATCGAAGCGTGACCGTTCGAGAGCACGAAGCGGTCTCGATCCCACCAGCCGGGATTGCCGGGGTTGTAGCTTGAGAAAATCGCGCCACAGCACCTCCGGCGATGTCCGCCATGCCCATCGGTGCGCCCGGATGACCTGGAAGCCGCCTGCTGAACTGCATCCATGGCGAGCGCCCGGATCGCATTGGCAAAGCTCGCGGCGGCTAGGGCCGCTCTGCACCGGTTTCATGCGCGCGACCGCGCCTCCGCAAGCTTCTGGCCAGGCGCGAGGCGCAGTCGATATGCTCGATATATGGTAAGACTTGCGAACGACGCCAGCAGCTTGCCGAGGCCGGTCCCATCCGGGTTGCGGCGCGAACGAGCAGCTGCGTTGTTGCACCGCTTGCCAATGGAATTGGCCGATTGGCTGCACGGTGCGCCTAGCATCTGCACCGTTGGCGACGCAACGGCGCACCATGAAGCCCGATGCAGAGCGGCCCTAGAGCATCTGGCCCCCTGCGGACGAAAGCCGCGCATTGTCCAGCATGCGCGACCCCCTCCGGCAACGGCATGCGGGTCAGGACATGCGCTCTCGCGCGCCGTTCTGGACACCGTTCACTGGCCTTTGCGAGGTCAATCGCTATACTTTCCACCCCTTTGATCTCGTGCGGGTTTTGCGAATGTCGAACGCATATCTGTTCACCTCCGAATCGGTCTCCGAGGGTCATCCCGACAAGGTCGCCGATCAGATTTCCGACGCGAGTGCTCGACTCGATGCTCAAGCAGGATCGTCGCGCACGCGTGGCATGTGAAACTCCATCAAGACGGGCCTGGTTGTCATTGCAGGTGCGAAGTGACGACGAGCGCCTGGGTCGATTTAGGAGGACATGGTGCGCAAGAGCAATCCTGCGCATCGGCTACAACAGCTCGGAGATGGGTTTCGACGGCGCAACGTGCGCCGTTCTCAACGCCATTGGCAAGCAGTCATCGGACATTGCGATGGGTGTCGATCGCGAAAGCGAGAAGGCCCAAGGCGCTGGCGACCAGGGGTTGATGTTCGGCTACGCGAGCAATGAGACCGACGTTCTCATGCCCGCACCGATCACCCTTGCGCATCGCCTCGTCAAGCGCCAGGCCGACATTCGCCGCAGCGGGAAAACTGCCGTGGCTGCGCCCCGACGCAAGAGCCAGATCACGCTGCGGTACGAGGACTTCAAACCCGTGGGAATCGACGCGGTCGTCCTGTCGACGCAGCACCACCCCGATGTCACCGCAGGAGGCGCTGCGCGAAGGTGTGATGGAAGAGATCATCAAGCCGGTGTTGCCCGACCGAATGGATCGATCGCAGCACGCGCTTTCATATCAATCCCACCGGTCGTTTCGTGGATTGGTGGACCGGTCGGTGACTGCGGTGTCACCGGTCGCAAGATTATTGTCGATACTCTATGGCGGCATGGCACGCCATGGTGGCGGGGCGTTCTCCGGCAAGGATCCATCGAAGGTCGACCGCTCGGCGGCATATGCCGCGCGTTACGTCGCCGAAGAACATCGTCGCCGCCGGCGCTCGCGGAGCGCTGCGAGATCCAGGTGTCCTACGCTGATTGGGGTCGCGCGAGCCCACTTCGATCACCGTCGAAGCCTTCGGCACCAGCAAGCTGTCGCGTGAGCGGCTGACGCAGCTGGTGCGCGAGCAATTTCGATCCTCACGCCTTTCGGTTTGCGCGAGATGCGCTCGATCTGGTGCGGCCGATTTATGAGAAGACCGCCGCCTACGGGCACTTCTGGTCGCGAGGAGCCGGAATTCACCTGGGAGCACACGGATCGAGCTGCGGCACTCGCTGCGGCAGCCGGTGTGCGCGGCAAGGTGGCTGAGACCAGCGGCTTCATTCAATAGCTTCGCCCGCCGAGGGGCGCTGCAACGCGACCTGAGGTCGCGCGAGGCTCGGCAGTGGAGAAGCTGTGTGCACAACGGCGCCCGTTTCGATTCACTATCGAACGGAGATATCTAATGAGCGCTGTTATGAGTAACCGCAATTCTGCGGATTTCAAAGTTGCCGATCTTTCGCTGGCGGACTGGGGTCGCAAGGAAATTGCGATCGCCGAGACCGAGATGCCCGGGTTGATGGCGATCCGGGAAGAGTTCGCCACCAGTGCAGCCGCTGAGCGGGCTCGCATCTCGGGATCGCTCCACATGACGATCCAGACTTGCGGTGTTGATCGAGACACTGCAGGCCTTGGGCGCCCAGGTGCGCTGGGCGTCCTGCAACATTCTCTCCACTCAGGACCATGCTGCGGCAGCGATCGCCGCAAGTGGCACCGCGGTGTTTGCCTGGAAGGGCGAGTCGCTCAAGGAGTATTGGGACTACACGCACCGCATCTTCGACTGGCCGGACGGCGGCCACACCAACATGATCCTGGATGATGGCGGGGACGCAACACTCCTCTGTGCACCTGGGGTCGAAGGCGGAGCAGGACGCCTCGGTGATCAGCAAGCCAACCAGCGAAGAAGAAGAAGCCCTGTTTGCGGCAATTCGTCAGACACTCGCCAGGGATCCGACACTGGTACTCAACGCGCCTCAAGGCGATCCGCGGCGTGACCGAGGAAACCACCACCGGCGTGAAGCGGCTCTACCAGATGGCGAAGGAAGGTGCCTCTCGCCTTCCCGCGATCAACGTCAATGATTCCGTGACCAAGAGTAAATTTGACAACCCGTATGGTTGTCGCGAGTCGTTGGTCGACGGCATCAAGCGAGTAACTGACGTGATGATCGCGGGCAAGATCGCGCTCGTTTGTGGCTATCGGGGACGTCGGCAGAGGGCTCGGCGCAAGCCTTCGCGCGCGCTGTCGGCGCAGGTCTGGGTGACGGAGATCGATCCAATCTGCGCGCTGCAGGCCGCCGATGGAGGGCTACCGGGTCGTGACCATGGATTACGCGGCTGACAAGGCGGATATCTTCGTGTCCGCCACCGGCAACTTCCATGTGATCACCCACGACCACATGAAGCGCATGAAGCACAACGCCATCGTGTGCAACATCGGTCACTTCGACAACGAAATCGACGTCGCGGCGCTGAAGCAGTACCGCTGGAGAACATCAACCAGTTTGACCACGTGATCTTCTCTGACGGCAGATTATCATCCTGTTGGCCGAGGGCGCTGTAACCTGATGGGCACGTGATCGTCCTACGTCATGTCCTCGTTCACCAACCAGGGATGGCAGATCGAGCTGTGGGCAACCCGGGCAAATTGATTGGTGTGAGCAATACGTAATCGAACAGCACACT
>ERZ1370068.4527-contig-3595_pt1 | contig 76852 bp, 102 predicted proteins | sample MGYA00561227_ERZ1370068 | MGnify/ENA primary metagenome ERZ1370068 (study PRJEB38410, sample SAMEA6850437) | metagenome | study: Metagenomic assessment of the ecological functions of the soil: analysis of the soil microbiota associated with the... | reverse complement strand
CAGTTACGTATTGCTAATCCCATCAAATGCTCGCCGCCATTTCCGTTCGGCATGCTCGGGACCATCGAGCCGACATCCGGCGGCAGCATGCTCGGCGTTCATCACCGCGTCCGGGTCGCCGCCGGCAAGGATCATCAGCCGCTCGATGTTGTTGCGCAGCTGGCGCACGTTGCCGGGCCAGTCATGCGATTGCAGAACCGCCATGGCGTCCTCGCCGATCCGGCGCTTGGGCAAGCCGGTCGCCAGCGAAATCTGGTCCATGAAATAGTCGACGAGATCCGGGCACATCCTCGCGTCGTCTCGGCCAGCGGCGGCACGCGGATCGGCACCACCGCAAGGCGGTGATAGAGATCCTCGCGGAATTTGCCCTCGGCGATCAGTGCTTCGAGGTTTCGCGCCGTCGACGACGACGATCCGCACGTCGACGGCGATCTTGGCTGCTGCCGCCAACGCGCTGGAAACGTCTGGTCGACGAGCACACGCAGGATCTTGTTCTGCGTCTCGCGCGGCAAGTTCGGCGATGTCGTCGATGAACAGCGTGCCGCTGTGCGCCTCTTCCAGCGCGCCGGCTTTGCGCCCTTCCGGCCCGTTCGACTGGTCGACACCGAACAGTTCGATTTCCATCCGCTCCGGCGTGATCGCGGCCGCGTTGATGACGACGAATGGACCGCTTGCGCGCCCCGACAGCTGATGGATGGTGCGCGCCGCGAGTTCCTTGCCGGCGCCGGATGGGCCGACGACCAGCACGCGGCTGTTGGTCGGCGCGACGCGTTCGATCGCCTGTCGCAGCTGGTCGATCGACGGCGGACTGGCCGACCAAGCGTCGACGGCACCGGCGCCAGCTGCTTGAGCTGCTTGACCTCGCGTTTGAGCCGTGAGTTTCCAACGCGCCGGTCGGCGACCAGCACCAGCCGGTCCGCCTTGAACGGCTTCTCGATGAAGTCGTACGCGCCCGCGCTTGATCGCGGCGACCGCGGTCTCGATGTTGCCGTGGCCGGAAATCATCACGACCGGCAGCTCGGGGTGCTCCTGCTTGACGGCTGTCGAGCAACTGCAGCCCGTCGAGCTTGCTGCCCTGCAGCCAGATATCGAGAAACACCAGGTTCGGCCGCCGCGACGACGATCGCGGTCAGCGCGTCATCGCTGTCGCGCGCGGTGCGCGTGCTGTAGCCTTCGTCCTGCAGGATGCCCGCGACCAGATCGCGGATATCGGCCTCGTCGTCGACGATCAGAATTTCAGACGGCCATGCTACTTCACTCGCTTGCGACATTTGAGTTTTTCTGACTGCGGCTGGCTCCGGCTTTGCCGGCGGCGGCAAAGCGCATGCGCACCCAGGCGCCCCGCTGGCCCGGAATCTTTTCGCGGCGTCACGCAGCTCGATGCTGTGCCGCCGTGCTCCTCGAGGATGCGCCCGACGATGGCGAGCCCAAGCCCGGTGCCCTTCTCGCGCGTCGTCACATAGGGCTCGAGCAGCCGGCTGCGGTTTGCCTTCGGCAGGCCGATGCCGTTGTCGATCACGTCGATCACGATATCGTCGCCCTCGCGCGCGGCGAACACGCGGATCGCGCCCTTGCCGAGCTCTTCCGGCGGAACCGCGCGCGATCGCCTCGGTCGCGTTCTTGATGATGTTGGTCAGCGCCTGCGAGATCAGCCGCCGGTCGAAATCGCGCCGGCATCGGATCCTCGGCAATCTCGACATCGATATCGATTTCGGAATTGCCGACCCGCATGCAGGAACACGGTCTGCCGCACGGTGTCGGCGACGTCTTCGGCAGTCGATCACCGGCTTCGGCATGCGCGCGAAATGCGAGAACTCGTCGACCATGCGCCTGATGTCGTCGACCTGGCGCACGATCGTGTCGGTGCACTGTTCGAACACGCGCACGGTCCTCGGTGATCACCTTGCCGTACTTGCGGCGCAGCCGTTCGGCCGAAAGCTGAATCGGGGTGAGCGGATTCTTGATCTCGTGGGCGATGCGTCGCGCGACGTCGGCCCAGGCCGAGGTGCGCTGCGCGGCCACCAGCTCGGTGATGTCGTCGAGCGTCACCACGTAGCCGCGGTCGGATCGCCGGCCGATTGCTCGCTGGTGACGCGCACCGAAAGATTGCGCTCACGGCCGTTGCGGCTGATCGTGATCTGGTCCTGCACTAGCCGCTGCGCCCGGATCGCGCCGCGGTCGAACATGCGGCGAGCTCGGGCAGCACCTCGGTCGAGCGGCTGCCCGAGCGCTTCGCTTTCGCTGCTGCCCGATCAGCTTTTCGGCCGACCGGTTGAGGATGCTGATCGCGCCCGTCGCCGTCGACGCCGATGACGCCGGCGCTGGCGCCCGCCAGCACGGCTTCGGTGAAGCGCCGGCGGCTGTCGATGAGATCGCGCGCGTGCATGATGTCGTCGCGCTGCGTCCGCAACTCCTGCGTCATGCTTGTTGAAGGTCTCGCCGAGCTGCGCGAGGTCGCCCTCCGCCTGGCGCACCGGCACACGCACATAGAGGTTTCCGGTCGAGACCAGCATTGCGCGGCGCCGATCAAGCCGGCGGATCGGCGCGACCAGCCGGTTGGCAAAATTCAGCCCGATCCAGACTGCCGACAAGAGCACGATCAGCGCGATCACGGTGTACATCAGCGCGAACGCGACCTGCACGCCGACGCGACGCGCCTCGAGCGCGGCATATTCCGTGGCGCTCGCCCGCGTTGCCTGCAAGCTGCGGCACGACACGCGGATCGAGCAGTCGCGTTAGATAAAGATAACAGTCCTCATATTGTTCCGAGCCTTGATGATCGGCCGCGACATAGTTGGTGTCGGGCAACAGGAACGATCTGCGGCTCTTTATTGGTGATGTGAGGTAGTGCGGTCGCGTGGCGGCAACGCGAATGTCTGATTGATGTTCGACGTCGGCGCGCGCAACGACTTTAAGTTCTTTGTCGAGCACGATCGCGGCCGCCAGACCGCGAACCTGAAGCCTGGAAAGTCAGATACTGCCGAAGCTTGTCCGGGATCCTGATCAAAAGCACGTTTTCGTTGCGGGCGATGTCGTAGCGCCATCAGCATGATATCCGACCGCACGATCTGGGCGTGGTCCCGCAGGTAGGCTTCCGCCACGATCAAGCGAGTTCTCGATTGCCGAGCGCGTGCGCGTGGAAAACAGACCGGTCAAGCCCGCGATCGGAGTGTCACGCTGGCAACGATCGCCACCATGATCGCCGGAGCGGCAGCGATCGATCGAGAAAGCATGCCTGACGATGACTGCACGTGCAGGCGTGCCGCCGCGCGTCCGCTGCGGCGGGCCTGCACGACCTGCCACACCTCGCGGACGCGATGACCGCCAGCAGCAGCAGCACCGTGGCCGCGTCTGCGAGCAAAGCAGCGGTGACGACCGACGTCGTGGGTCGGCGAGAAGCGGCGTGAAAATCGGCTATGACGATGAACGTCACCAACGCCGACGATGCAGCGCAGCGCCAAACCGGACGGCAGCTGGCCGGGCGATGCGCGTTCTCGCCGCGCTTTGCGGGTGCGCCGGCGAGTCGCGGTGTCGGCGGTTGCAGCCTGTCTGACGCCGCTTCAGGCACGTCCCTGCGCGCAGGCCGCCGCGAAGGCAGCACTGATGTCACGTCTGGTCCCGGAAAGGAGGCTTGATCGGCCCCCCTTCTACGGACTGATGCTTTTATACAACAGTCGTTGCCAAATTGCGACAAAAAGCCAGACGGCCGTCATCACGCTTTTGCGCGACAGAACGCGAACGCGCTGGCGCATGCCGCCCACCCATTCCGTCCGTGCCGGCCACGACGAAGAGTGGCTTGCCGCCCGCGGTTTTTGGAGGCAGGAAACGACGGCTAATCCAGAAGGCGTGCGCAAGCGCCGCGCGATTTCTGGCAGAACGATGGTCCGTGCGCTGACAGCGCGCTCGATCAGGCAGGCCTGCCCGAACTCCGTGATGGTCTCGGCTGATGGTCGCTGTGACCCCAACTGAGGCCGGGGCGATGGTCAGCAAATATCCTGGTGCGACATCGGGAGAGTCGACGATCCGACATTTCCCGTCAATTCGCGCCGAAAGATCGAGCAGAAAGTCTGCGCACCCCGGCATTTTGCGTGCTGCGGTTGATCAGCAGCGAGTGCTCCTGGATGCGCCGCAATTCTCGCCCAGTTGCTGATGCTCGCCAGCAAGAAAGCCCGCGACTCGCTCGCGCGCCGCAACCGAAAGCAAAGCGCTCCGCTTTGAAAACACAAGACCAACGGCGTCAGCTGCCGCTTCGGTCGACAGCGCGTGTTTCACTTCATCGGTCCAGCGCCGAAGAGCTCGCCCGGCGTATGAAAAGCCACGATGGCGCGCGTGCCATTCTGAAGGTCTTTGCAGCGACGAACGATCCCGTCCACGACCATGAAAAATATAGTCGGCAGGGTCTCCTTCGTAGACAATGGTGCCAGGTTGCGCCGGTAGCGTGGATAGGCCGCGCCGCACCGACAGGACAGCGCGCTTCGCCAGTTTCTGACCGTCCTCGAGGTGATAAATGTACTCGGAAGCGTCTTGACCCCGAGCCTGCCACCACCTTGTGCAACAGCCGATGTCGCCAAGCGGCCTTTAGACGTCCTTACGACCTTCAATTTCACCCATCACCTCCTCGGAGCTCGAAGCCAGCCACCCTCGCTCCGTTTTTGGCGAGGCGTGAAAAGGTCAGGCGCCTCGCGTTTATGTCAGGAAGTGGACCTTGGCCCAACATCGCGGCCGATCGCAACATTTGGCCAATCAAAAATGGCAAATATTGATGCGAAATCAACGAAATCAAAACCATCGGACGGGCCAATAGACCCGGAGTCACTCGGGGCTGGCGGCATGAGCGAAAAGCCACGCGACGCAGGCTCTGCTTGGTTTCCGGCGTCCCGGTTTGATCCGCGCACACGCGGCTACCACATCACGGATTAAGACCCGCGCGCCGCCGCGTCCCAACGTTACTTCAAGCCCGGTCCAACGAGATGCCGATATCGCCGGGCTTCCGTCGGGCCAATCGACGACTTGAAATTTAATTTTTGTATCCCTTCGGCTGCAGATATTGCTTCCAGAATTCAAACAGCTCCTTGCAACCTGGTGAGCGCTTTCCCCAGCCGGACCTGACGGATGGCGCGGCCATGGTCAGAGAAGAGCGTATTCGGAAAACGGCCAACTTGAACTTCGCCTGACCGTTACTGACTGCCCGGTTTATGATCGTGCGGCCGCCCGCTTCGCAAGCGTTCGTCATCGGATGTTTCGAAGGCCCTTCAGCCTGTCGAGGAGTGCCTTCTTTTCAGCTTCAACAGCCGTACTGCTTGCGCATGTAATCCGGGAAGCTTTTGCTGCCTCGGCTTCGGCCATTTTCGCTGCAATCCGCGGCTGACGGCAGGAGTTCATCAACTTTCACATTCATGGCGGTCCTCCAGGGACAGTACCCTTGTATAAAACGCCCAAGGCCGGTTTTGACCTAAGTCAAAGAGTGCCTTCGATCATCGGCCTCAATATCCGTGATTACAGCAGAGACCGAACCAATGGCCAAAGAAACAAAGAAACACTCCAAAACTGGGCGGAGACGGCGAGCGGATGAAACGCAAGGACTATGAAGCTGAAATGCGCAAGCTTCAGATCAAGCCATGCCATCTGCAAAGAGTGGGTTAAGAAGAAGGGCCTTCGGGTCATCATCGCTTTCTGAGGGTCGCGATGCCGCCGGCAAAGGCGGCACCATTCGCGCGCTTACCGGAAAGAGTCAGTCCACGAGTATTCCGATTGTTGCCTGCCCAGCCCTCCGAGCGGCAAAAGAGCCAGCTGTTTCTTCAGCGGTATATCGAACACTTCCCGGCAGCCGGAGAAGTCGTGATCTTCGACCGAAGCTGGTACAAATCAAAAGCCGGCGTCGAGCACGTAATGGGCTTTGTCAGCAAGGAAGGATATGAGCGCTTCCTGAAATTGGCGCCAAAATCGAGAAATATATCGTCGATGCCGGCATTATTCTCATAAAGTTCTGGCTAGAGGTCGGCAAAGACGAGCAGAGCGGCGCTTCCATGCCTGCATCAATGATCCACTGCGCCAGTGGAAATTGAGCCCAATGGATACGGAGTCATACCGATATTGGTACAGGTACCTAAAGCGCGCGACATGATGCTCGATGCAACGGACAGCGAGGACGCTCCATGGTATGTCGTCCGCTCCGATGACAAACGGCGCGCGCGCTTGAATTGTATTTCTACATTTGTCGACGATCCCGCACAAAAAGTCCGCGCCGACAAGGTCAAATTACCCAAGCGAATAGAAAAATAGCTACGACGACCAGCGCCCAATGAAAAACCGGCGCGTTTCGTTCGAGAAATCTACTGAGAATTCGCTCGCAATGAACGACGGCCGCGACCAAGGGTGTGGTTTGCGGCCGTTGTAGTCCGCATGGTAATCTTCAGATTTTATGACCGTACTTTTTCATGCAAGCGCCGCCACGCGTATGACGCTCGTTTGCCTGGGTAAAGTGCTCCAAAACTCCCACATTTTATCCATCTCCTTTCTTTGCAAACGTCCCAGGCTCGTTCGTAGGTGAGTTTTTTCGTCTTGGCGAAAGTGGGTTCGGCTATATCAGAACCTTCACAACGAATAGACCCGTCGCAAGCAGCGAAAATAAAACCGGAGCTTCATGGTCTCCCTATGGAAATCGTATCTGACAACTATTGAATTCGATACGGCTTCCGCATTGACTCCAGGGTCAAAGAGTAATAGTTCGTCTATCTGCGAAAAGTTGCAACCGGGCTCAGTTGCTACCCCGGTACACCTGAATATCGAGATCGCGGATCTTCTTGCGCAACGTGTTGCGGTTGACGCCGAGCAGATCGGCGGCCCGGATCTGGTTGCCGCGCGTTGCCGCAAGCGCGGCCGTCAGTAGCGGGAACTCAATCTCGCGCAAGATACGATGATAGAGCCCGGCCGGCGGCAGACCGTCCTCGAATTCGGCAAAATAGCGCGGCGAGGTGGCGCTCGACCGCATCGCCGAGGTTATCGCCCGCGCGCGGCCTCGCTCCCGCCGATCGTCGCCGTCGGCTGCGACAGCTCCTGCGTCGATGACCGCAGCGGTGATGGTTTCCTGCGGATAGAGCGCCGCCAGCCGGCGCGCGAGGTTCTCCAGTTCGCGCACGTTGCCGGGCCACCGGTGAGCGCTTGAGTCGCTCGACCGCAGCCTGGTCGATCTGCTTCGGCGGCAGGCCTTCGCGCTCGCGCCTGCGCGAAAAAGTGCCGGATCAGGTCCGGAACGTCCTCGGCGCGCTCGCGCAAAGGCGGCAGCCGCAGCGGCACGACGTTGAGGCGGAAGAACAGATCCTCGCGGAACAGGCCCTGCTGGATCAGCGACGCGCAGGTCCTTGTTGGTGGCGGCGATGATGCGCACGTCGGTCTTGATCGGCGTGCGGCCGCCGACCGTCGTGTACTCGCCCTGCTGCAGCACGCGCAGCAGCCGGGTCTGCGCCTCCATCGGCATGTCGCCGATCTCATCGAGGAACAGCGTGCCGCCCTCGGCCTGCTCGAAACCGGCCGGCGCTGCGCGGTTGTTGGCGCCCGTGAAGGCGCCCTTCTCGTGACCGAACAGCTCCGACTCGATGAGGTCGCGCGGGATTGCCGCCATATTGATGGCGACGAACGGCCCGGCGCGGCGCTTGCCGTAGTCGTGCAGCGCGCGCGACCAGTTCCTTGCCGGTGCCTGATCTCACCCGGTGATCATGACCGTCAGGTCGGTTTGCATCAGGCGCGCGAGCACACGGTAGATCTCCTGCATCGCCGGCGACCGGCCGACGAGCGGAATTGCCTCAGGTCCTCGGTTCTGTCGGCGGAGCCGTCCGTGGTTCCTTCGGCTCGGCCAAGGCACGTCCGACGATCGAGATCAGTTCCTTGAGATCGAAAGGTTTCGGCAGATATTCGTAGGCGCCGCGTTCTGACGCGCGGATCGCCGTCATGAATGTGTTCTGCGCGCTCATCACCACGACCGGAAGATCCGGGACGGCGCCTTTTGATGCGCGGCAATGAGATCGAATGCATTCTCGTCCGGCATCGACGACGTCGGTAATCACCAGGTCGCCGTCGCCCTGGCGTGACCCAGCGCCACAGCGTGGCGGCGTTCCCAGTCGAGCGAACCTCGTAGCCGGCCCGCGACGGGGCCTGGTTGAGCACAGTTCGGATCGCTGCGTCGTCGTCGGCTACTAAGATGCTTCCCGCTGGCATGTTTGGTCTCACGGGTGGACCGGCAAAGCGTTTTCGGCGATGTCGCCATCACCACTGTAGATCGGCATCAGGACGCGGAAGATCGTTCGTCGCGACTGCGATTCACATTCGACAATGCCGCCGTGGTCGCCGACAATCTTGGCGACCAGTGCAGGTCTAAGTCCGCCCCGCTGGGCTTCGTGGTGACAAACGGGTCGAACAAGATGCGGCATCAGGTCTTCCGGCACGCCCGGCCCGTTGTCCTTGACGCAGAATTCGAGCGGCAGCGAGACGCGCGCCTTGCTGCCAGGGACTGAAAGCCGCACGCCGGGCGAAATGCCGTGGTTAGCTGAATTTCACCGTCGGCCGTCTCGGCGCCGATCGCTTCGGCGGCATTCTTGATAAGATTTAGGAAGACCTGCACCAGCTGGTCGCGATTGGCGAGAACTGGCGGCAGTGACGGGTCGTATGTCCTCGATGAACTTGATCTGCCGGCCGAAACCAGATTGTGCGAGCCTTTTCACGTGGTCGAGAACGACATGAATGTTGACCGGCTCGCGGTCAATCGGCCGCTCGTCCGCAAAGACTTCCATGCGATCGACGAGCTTCACGATCCGGTCTGTCTCATCGCAGATCAGCTTGGTGAGCGGCCGGTCCTCGTCGCCCGCCGACTGCTCAAGCAGCTGCGCCGCGCCGCGAATGCCCGACAAGTGGATTCTTGATCTCATGCGCCAGCATGGCCGCCAGCGCGATCACCGAGCGCGCGGCGCCGCGATGCGTGAGCTGGCGATCCATCTTTGTCGGCGATCGTCCGCTCCTGAAGCATGACGACGACGTGCTCGGTGTATTCAGGCAACGGCGCGACGTAGAGGTCGACCAGGCGCTCGCCGGGATTGCGTGGCGTTGCCAGATCGACCTTGTATTCGTTGACCGCTGCCCGCGCCGCCGCACCTGCTCGATCAGTGTCAGAAGCGGCGAGCCGAACGGCACAAGCTCGCGCAGCAGGTGCCGGCGCAGCATGGCTGTCGAGGCCTCGAAGAATTGCTCTGCCGCGACATTCGCGTCGGCAATCTTGCCGTCCGCAGATACCATGATCACCGGATGCGGCAATGCGTGCAGAATCGCGTCCGCCGGTGTATTCACGATCGCAGCAACCGCCTGCGCGCGCGTCACTGCCGCCGCTCTCCGGCAAAATGCGTCGAACGCTTCCGCGAGGTAACGCGCGCGCATGAGACGGCTCATCGGCCGTGAGAACGCGTCCGCGATGATTTTGAGAACTTCTGGCGGTGCCGCCGTTGTCGCTGCCGCCTGATCGAGCGCCCAGCCAAGGTGCTTGCGTGCGATGCCGTCAGCCCGGATCACCAGGCCGTGGTGGTCCAGCATCTCGTCGTAGAGACCATCGATCAGCCGGTGCTGATCCACTAACGACGGCGCTCGGCTCGCGCGCGCCCGTCGCCAGGTAGCGCGCAATCTGTCCAGGCAGCCACGGGCGGCCCTGTGCGCCGCGCCCGATCATGACGGCGTCGGCGCCGGAGGCCGTCAAAGCTTCGACTGCATCGTCGCAGGATTCTGATATCCCCATTGACGACGAGCGGGAACCGACATCGCCTGCTTGACGGCGCGAACTGCGCCCCAATCGGCGTGATGCCGCTGTAGAACTGGCAACGCGGTGCGTCCATGGATTGCAGTGAGCTTCTGACCCCCGCAGCCTCGGCGCGGCGCGCGCAGATCGGGCGCGCTTGATGGTCGAGGCGTCCCAGCCAAGCCGCATTTTCAAGGTCACCGGAACCCGAACCGCGGAGACCGTCGCCTCGATCAGACCGAGTGCGATGATCAGGGTCCCGCATGAGCGCCGACCCGGACGCACCGTCGGTGACCTGCTTGGAAGGGCAACCCATGTTGATATCGATGATGTCGGCGCCCTGCGCCTCGGCAATCCGGGCCCCTTCCGCCATCCAATGCGCCTCGCATCCGGCAAGCTGGACGACGTGGATATCGACGCCCCGGCCGTCGCTGCGCACCGTTGCCTCCGTTCGCCCCGGACAAGGCCGGCACATGCCGTCATTTCCGACACGACCAGGCCGGCGCCCAGTTCCTCAACCAGCCGCCGAAAGGCGCATCGGTAATTCCGGACATAGGCGCCAAGAGTCATCGCGGTTTCGGCGCCTGGCGCCGCGCCGATGTCCAGTTCCCTGGTCGGAAACAGTTTGAATTCCAATACTTTAGTCCTATTGCCTACCATTTAGGCGTCTCTTTTCGCTGCTTACACTTTAGCCAAATACGATCGCAGAGCAAGTGCTGCACTGCAAAAATTGTTCATCCACGCTCGTCGAAAATCGTTGCGTTTGCGGAATGGAAATAACGCGGTAAAGGCAACGGTCTTTGGAGACGCAAATGCCGCAAGTCGCAGCTGTTGTGGTGGCCGCCGGTCAGGGGCCTGCGCGCAGGCGGCGACATGCCCAAACAGTTCCGCGAAATCGGAGGAGCGTCCCTGCTCCGCCGCTCACTGTTGGGCTTTGCCAGCGTCCCGGCCGTCAGCGCGCTGCAGCCCGTCGTCCGCAAGGACGACATTGACCTCGTGCGCGAACACCCCGTGACATCCAGAATTCTGCCGCCGGTTTTTGGCGGCGCGACACGGCAGGCGTCGGTGCGCGCAGGCCTCGAGGCTCTTTCTTCCCGCTCGCCCGATATCGTCCTGGTCCACGACGCTGCACGGCCATTCGCCAGCGCCGACCTGATCGCCCGAGCGATTGCGTGCAGCAGAAAAAGACCGGCGCGGCCATCCCGGTGCTGCCGGTGACCGATACGGTCAAACGCCTTGGGCCCGACGGCACCATCGAAAAACACCATCGACCGGGGACCCCTCCGCCTGGTGCAGACGCCGCAAGCCTTCGCTCTTCGACGCGCTGCTCTGACGCTCACCGCCGCGCGGCCGAGAAAGGCCGCGACGATTTTCACCGACGATGCCGCGCTGGCCGAATGGGCCTGCGGCTGACCGTGAGCGTGTTCGCCAGGCGAGCCTGGCAACATCAAGCTCACCACACCGGAAGATTTCGCGCGCGCTGAGGTGACGCAATCCGCCATGCTCGGCGACGTGCGGACCGGCTCGGGTCTCGACGTTCACGCTTTCGGTCCAGGCGATCATGTGATGCTCGGCGGAGTTCGCATCAGCGCATACGCAGGCCCTCACCGGCCACTTCGGATGCCGACGTCGCCTTGCACGCACTTACAGATGCAATTCTCGGCGCACTCGCCGACGGTGATATCGGAGCCCATTTCCCGCCGAGCGACCCGCAATGGCGCGGCGCCTCGTCCGATCGCTTCTTGCCTTTGCCGTCGACCGTGTGCGGGCGAGGAAGGGCCGCATCGCGCACCTCGATCTAACGATCGTGTGCGAGGCCCCCGTATCGGGGCGCATCGCGACGCGATGCGGGCAAATATCGCCAGGCTTGCCGGGATCGGCGCCGAGCGCGTCGGCGTGGAAGGCGACCACGAGCGAAAAGCTCGGCTTCACCGGCCGCGGTGAAGGCATCGCAGCCTATGCGACGGCAACAATCCGTCTGCCTTGGGAATAAGTATGGCCGATCAATCCGCAATAAATGCTGCAAAGGCGCTGCTCGATATGTGCTTACGGAAGAAGTTGACGCTCGCAACGGCGGAATCCTGCACCGGCGGCCTGGTTGCGGCAACGATCAGTGAAATTCCGGGTTCGTCGGCGGTGCTCGATCGCGGCTTTGTCACCTATTCGAACGAGGCGAAGCAGCAGATGCTCGGCGTCACGCCTGGCCACCATCGATGTCTATGGTGCGGTCAGCACCGAATGCGCTGAGAAATGGCCAGGCGCCTGGCCTGCATCGGTCACCGATCTGGCCGTTTCTATTACCGGTATTGCTGGCCAACGGTGCTGTGCCCGGCAAGCCTATTGGTCTGGTCTAGCAATATGAACTGAATCCAGCGCCACTTCGAGTAAAGATCGACGCGCCGCTTGCGCTCTACGAGTCCACGGTCCCGGCGGACTGGATCGACTACAACGGCCACATGACCGAGTCCAGCTATCTGCTGCTGGTGGGCAACGCCGCCGACGCCTTCTTCCGGTACATCGGCATCGACGAGGCGTACCGGGCCGCTGGCCGCTCCTCTACACCGCCGAGACGCACCTGCACCATCTGCGCGAGGCGGCGCTCGGCGACCGGCTCGCGGTCCCGCTGCAGCTGCTCGATGTCGGCCCGAAGAGCCTCCATCTGTTCCACACGGTGCTTAACGAGGCCACCCGCGAGGCCGTGGCCACGGCCGAGCAGCTGCTGGTGCATCGTCGACATGGCCAGCGGCCGGGTGATCCCGATGCCGGAGGAGCTGCACGGCCGAGCTGATGGAGATCTGCCAGGCGCACGCCGCTGCTGCCCCGGTACAGCCGCGGTTGGGCACGTCATGGGCATCCGCTCGACCCGCGGGCTGACGGCGGCGAGGGCGGTAGACGGCGCGAGGAGAGGCCATGGACTTTGAGCTCAGCGAAGAGCAGCGTGCGATCGCCGCGACGGTGCGCGACTTCGTCGCCCGCGAGCTGGTCCCGCACGAGGACCTGGTCGAACGGCTTGACGCGGTGCCGGAGGAGCTGGCGCGGGAGATCCGGGGCAAGGCCATCGCGGCTAACCTGTACGCCGCGAACTTCCCGGCCGAGCTCGGCGGCGGTGGCCTCGACGCCCTGGGGGTGACGCTGGCCGAGCGCGAGCTGGGGTGGACGTCGTGGGCGCTGCAGACGCTGGTTTCCCGGCCGAGCAACATCCTGCAGGCCTGCCGGGACGGCCAGGTGGAGACGTACCTGCTGCCGACGGTCCGCGGTGAGCGCATCGACTGCCTGGCGATGACCGAGCCCGGCGCCGGCTCGGACGTCCGCTCGATGACGACCAGGGCCCGCCGGGACGGCGGCGACTGGGTCATCAACGGCGCCAAGCACTTCATCAGCTATGCCGACATGGCCGACTTCGTGGTGCTGTTCGCCGTGACCGGGACCGAGCAGGGGCCGCGGGGCGAGCGCTCGGCGATATCGGCCTTCCTGGTCGACCACGGCACCCCCGGGTTCACGGTCAGCCGCGGCGCGTCGTCGGTCTCCCACCGCGGCTACCACCACTGCGAGCTGTCGTTCGCCGACTGCCGGGTCCCCGGCTCCGCCCTGCTCGGCGACGAGGGGCACGGGTTCGACCTGCTGAGCGAGTGGCTCGGGGCGAGCCGACTCACGGTGGCGGCGACCAGCGTGGGACGGGCCCGGCGGGTGCTGGAGCTGAGCACCGGGTGGGCGGCGACCCGCCAGCAGTTCGGCGCAGCCGATCGGGCGGTTCCAGGGCGTCGGCTTCAGCCTCGCCGACATGGCGACCGAGATCGAGGCCGCCGAGCTCCTGACCCTCCGCGCCGCCTGGCGGCTCGACCAGGGCCGGATGAGCGACGCCGACGCCGCGATGGCCAAGCTCTACGCCTCGGAGATGCTCGGCCGGGTCACCGACCAGGCGGTGCAGATCTTCGGCGGGATGGGCCTGATGAGCGAGCTCCCGGTCGAGCGGTTCTGGCGCGACGCGCGGGTCGAGCGGATCTGGGACGGGACCAGCGAGATCCAGCGGCACATCATCTCCCGCTCGATGCTCCGCGAGCGGGGTGCCTGAGATGGCCGGAGGACGGGGTGCGCCGACAGGCCGCGGCGGGGGCCCGGAAGGCGCGGACGGAGGCCTAACGCTGCGGGCGAGGGCCCGAGGCACGGCCGCGGCAGCCGCCACGCCGGTCCGGGCCGAGGCGGCCGGGGCGTCCTGGAGATCACGCTCGACCGGCCGCCCGCCAACGCGATCGACGCGGCCACCAGCCGCGCGCTGTACGAGGCGTTCGCCCGCCTGGAGAGCGACCCGGACCTGCGGGTGGGGATCGTGACGGCGGCCGATGACCGGTTCTTCTGCGTCAGCTGGGACCTCAAGGCCGCGGCGGCAGGCGAGGACGCCGGTGCCGACCACGGGCCCGGCGGCTTCGCCGGGCTCACCGAGCTGCACGGCCGCGCCAAGCCCGTCATCGCCGCCGTCAACGGGATCGCGGTTAGCGGCGGCTTGAGCTGGCGCTCGCCGCCGACCTCGTCGTGGCCGCGGAGCACGCGGATTTCCGCCTGCCCGAGACCGGGCTCGGCATCATCCCGGACTCCGGCGGGTGCTCTGGCTGCCGCGGCGGCTGCCGCGGCCGGTCGCGGTGGAGCTGCTGCTGACCGGGCGCCCGATGACCGCCGCGGAGGCAGTGCGACCGCGGGCTCGTCAACCAGGCCGTCCCCGCCGATCAGCTCATGCCCGCCGCGCGTGCCCTCGCGGCGCGGATCATCCGCTCGGCGCCGCTCGCCGTCGCCGCCGTGCTGGAGGTGCTGGACGCCACCGAGGCGGGCTCCGTTGCCGACGGCTTCGCGGCGCTGCGCTCCGGCAGGCTCCCCCGGTACGCCGCGATGCTCGCCTCCGAGGACGCCGCCGAGGCCGGCCGCCTTCGCCGCCGGCGCCCGGCGGTCTGGAAGGGTCGCTGAGTCTCGGAGCGAACCGGCGTGGCAACCGGCGTGAGCACCGGGTGAGCCCGGCGCGACCAGCCCAGTCGGCTGCACCGCGTGGCGGTGCGTGGCGGCCGCACGCCAGTGACCGGCGCGGTCAGCCTGGCCAGTCAGCCGCGACCGCGGCGTCGGCGATGGCGGGCAGGGCCAGGTAGCACAGGTCGCGGCACTGCCGGTCCCACCACGCGTCCTCGTACGGCCAGGCGGAGGTCTTGACGACGACGACGCGCCGCGGCCGGTCGACGTACACGAACTGGCCGCGCATCCCGTCGGCCATGACGTGCTCGCCGGCCGGGTCCAGCGGCCACCAGTGGTACCCGAAGCTGGCGTGGGTGGTGATCGTGCTGGGCAGCCTGCCGGGGGCGAGGAACTCCCGCTCGGGCCGGCTGCTCGCCTGGACCCAGGAGCGGCTGACCACCTGCCGGTCCCGCCACCGGCCGTCGATCTGCAGCGGTGCCGATGCGCGCCCAGTCGCGCGCGGTGGCGGCCAGCGAGCCGCCCAGCCATCGCGACGCCGCCGCTCGGGCTGGTCCAGCCCGACCACCGTCGGCCGCTCCGCCTCGAGCGCGGACCACAGGCGGGCCAGCGCGGCCGGGAAGGGCTCGCCGGTCGCCCGCTCCCGCGCCCAGTCCAGGGCCAGGGAGTCCGGGGTGCAGTAGGCATACCTGCTGCCCGGCGGGTCACCCGCCGGCGATCTCCAGCAGTGCCTCGCGCAGCCCGCCCGCGCCGTCGCGCCACCGGCGCATCAGCCGCGAGGCCGGGCTGTCCGGGTCGTGGTAGTCCTCGCGCCATCCGACGCCGCTGGTCATGGTGAGGAGCTGGCGCAGGCTCACCCCCGGCGTACCCGCTGGCGCCGAGCTCGGGAACCAGGTCGGTCACCGGGGTGTCGAGCCCGGGCAGTACAGCCGTCGTCCACCGCCTGCCCGACGAGCAGGGCCAGCGCGGACTTGGTGGCGGAGAAGCCCAGCAGCCGGTCCCCGGCCCGGGTGCCATGGAAGTACCGCTCGTGGACCAGGACGCCGTCGACCACCACCACCAGGGCGGTCGAGACGGTGAGGTCCAGGGAACTCGTCCAGGTCCATGGTCCGCCCCGCCCCGGCCACGGTGGCCCGCAGCGGGACCGGCCGGGTGGGCCAGGGCCGCGGAACGGGGGCGGGCACCTCGGCGTGCTGGCTGGTGCCGCTGCGGCTCGCGCAGCGTATCAACGTCGGGCATATGGCCCGTCTCTCCGCTCCATCCCCGTCATAACAACACGGGATCAACCCGCACTGGAAAGGTTGACAGGCGATCAGCGCCCAGGCTACTAACAGGTCAACGTTGCGCATCCTGCGGATCATGTTCCTGTAGGCCGCAACCTTCACAGGCCAAGGCACTGATGGTTCACCTGCGCGATCCGCACCTCCGGCGCTGGCAGGCAGCCACATGCGCGGCGTGGCCCCATGCCCACCCGGCGGCGCCAGCGCCGACGTTCTCCGCTGCGCACGAGGACATCGCCCGGGACTCTATCGGCAGGAACGCAGGCCGACCCCGGGGCACCGCCAGGACCGACGGACAGAAGGGCCATGACATGACTGGACGTTTCACGGCGGCAGCTCCTCGCTGGCGCCGCCGGCCTGGCGGCGGTCGGCGGCCTGCTGCCGCGTGCGGTTCGGGTTCTTCGTCGCCCAGCACGAGGCGTCGGCCACCGGCGCGGCCGGGACGCCCAAGCGGGGCGGGAACTTCCGGCTCGGGAGTTACCGGCGGCGGCGCCAAGGACATCATGGACGGCCAGAACATCATCACCAAGCCCGACCAGGCCCGCCTGATGACCGCCTTCGAGACGCTGCTGCTCTTCGACGAGAACTACCAGCTCACCACCAACGGCCTGGCCGAGAGCGTCACCCAGGACAACCCGAAGCAGTACACCATCAAGCTGCGCCAGGGCATCGAGTTCCAGAACGGCAAGACGCTGACGGCCGACGACGTCGATCTACTCGTTCCAGCGCATCGGGACCAAGGCGAACGGCCTCACCGGGTACGCCGCCACGGCCACCATGGACATCGCGGGCATGAAGAAGCTGGACAAGTACACGGTGCGGCTCCCGCTGAAGACCCCGGACTCGACGGTCCCGCAGACCCTCGGCAGCTATACGTTCGCCATCGTGCCCACCGGGTACAAGGCGTACCCGGCTCCGCAGATCGGCACCGGCGCCTACAAGCTCAAGTCGTTCTCGCCCGGCCAGCAGAGCGTCCACGAGCGCAACCCGAACTACTGGCGCAGCGGCCAGCCGTACTTCGACACGGTGACGATCACCGACTTCAGCGACCCGACCGCGCAGGTGAACGGGCTGCTCGGCGGCCAGATCGACGCGATGACCGACGTGCCGCCTCGCAGGTGAAGGTCCTGCAGGCCCAGAACGTGGGGGTGCTGGTCTCCAAGACCGGCGGCTGGCTGCCGATCTGCATGGCCATCGACATGCCCCCGTTCGACGATGTCCGGGTCCGCCAGGCGATGCGGCTGATCGTCGACCGGAAGGGGATGCTCGAGCAGGTCATCTCCGGCTACGGGTTCGTCGGCAACGACCTCTACGCGCCCTTCGACCCCGGCTACGACCACTCGCTCCCGCAGCGGCAGCAGGACATCGCCCAGGCCAAGTCGCTGCTCAAGGCGGTAAGCCACGCGAACCTGAGCCGTGGACCTGCACACCACCGACGGCGCGGTCGGCATGGTGGATACGGCGACGGTCTTCGCGAACCAGGCCTCAGGCCGCGGGCGTCAAGATCAACGTGATCAACGACCCGAACTACTACGGGAACCAGTACCTCAAGCTGGCCTTCTCGATCGACTTCTGGGGCACCCGCGCGTACCTCAACCAGGTGCAGCAGGGCTCGCTGCCGAACTCCCGTACAACGAGACGCACTGGCCGCCGAAGTCGGGCACCGGGTCCAACTTCGAGGTCGCTGTACAACCAGGCACTGGCCGAACACCGACGCGGCCAAGCGCATCCAGATCGAGCACGAGATGCAGCAGATCGAGTACAACATCGGCGGGTACATCATCCCGTGTCTTCGGCGGCCTCATCGACGGCTACGCGGCCAAGGTCAAGGGCTCAAGCCCAGCAAGGGCACCCTCAACCTGGATAGCTTCGGCCACGGCTACCGCACGATCTGGTTCGGCTAGCCCGGCTCGGCTAGCGTCGGCAGTGTGGCCGTCGTGAACAGGTTCCGGCCCAGCGGGGTGTGGGGGTTCATCCTCCGGCGGCTGCTGCTGGGGATCGTCGTGCTGATCCTGGTCTCCGTCCTGGTGTTCCTGGCCACCCAGGCGCTGCCCGGTGACCCCGCCCGCGCCATCCTCGGCCGGTACGGCCACCCCGGCCAGCCTGGCGGCCCTGCGCCGCCAGCTGCATCTCGACCAGCCGGTGGTCGACCAGTACTGGACCTGGGTGACCGGCCTGCTGCACGGCAACCTCGGGACATCGCTGGAGGCCCAGGAGCCGGTGAGCACGCTGCTGGCCCCAAGCTGGTGAACTCCGCCGTGCTGGTGGCGCTGGCGGCGGTGCTGTCGATACCGCTGTCGATCGCGATCGGCGCGTGGGCGGCGCTCAAGCGGGAGAAGGTCTTCGACCAGACGAGCTCGAACCTGCTGCTGCTCCTGGCGGCGCTGCCGGAGTTCGTCGTCGCCCTGGTGCTCGTCATCCTGTTCGCGACGACGGTGTCCCACGTCCTGCCCGCCATCAGCACGGTCCCGCCCGGGTCCCGGCCGTGGAACAACTGGGTGGCGCTGGTCCTGCCGACCATCACCCTGGTGATCGCGGTGGCGCCGTACGTCTCCCGGATCATGCGGGCCTCGATGATCGAGGTCCCGGAGAGCGACTACGTCGAGATGGCCCGGCTCAAGGGCCTGCCGGAGCGCACCGTCCTGGTCCGGCACGCGCTGCCGAACGCGCTCGGGCCGGTGTTCCAGGTGATCGCCCTGAACCTGGCCTACCTGGCTGAGCGGCATCATCATCATCGAGTTCGTCTTCAACTACTCCGGCATCGGCGGCGCGATAGCAGAAGCAGTGGTCAACCACGACCTGCCCGTTGTGCAGGCGCTGGCCATGCTGATCGCGGCGGTGTACGTGATACTCAACCTGCTGGCCGACGTGGCCACCATCCTGGTCACGCCGAAACTGAGGACCCAGCTATGAGCCAGGTGAGCGACGCTGGGTCGCCGACGCCGAGATAGCCCCGCCACTCCCGGCGGTACGCGGCACGTCCCTGCTGCGCCGTTCGCTCAGGCTGTGGCGGACGCGCATCGGCCTCGCGCTGGTCGGCGTCATCGTGCTGCTGGCGATCGTCGGGCCGTACGTCGCCCCCTACGGCCCGAGCACCCCGGTCGGGGCGCCCAACTCCGACCCCGGCGGCAAGGCGGTGCTCGGGACGGACTACCTCGGGCAGGACGTGCTGAGCCGGGTTCTGTACGGCGGCCGCAGCATCCTCGTGATGGCCGTCATCGCGACCGCGCTCGGGCTGGTCGTCGGCACGGCGATCGGCCTGGTGGCCGCGTACTCCCGCAACGCGCTCGACGACACCCTGATGCGCGGCATGGACGTGATCATGGCGCTCCCGCAGATCCTGCTGGCGCTGGTCGCCGTGGCCATCGTCGGCCCGCACGCCTGGGTCATCGTGGCCGCCATCGCCCTCACCACCGTACCGCGAATAGCGCGGGTGGCGCGCGGCGCCGCGCAGCCCGTCGTCGAGCGCGACTTCATCGCCGCCTCGGAGGCGATGGGCGTGCCGCGCTGGCGCATCGTGTCCGGCGAGCTGCTGCCGAACTGCCTCGGGCCGCTCATGGTGGAGGCCAGCCTGCGGCTGACCTACTCCATCGCCTTGATCGCCGGGCTGGCGTACCTCGGGCTCTCCGCCAATCCCAACGGCGCGAACTGGGGCACCATGATCAAGCAGAACCAGTTCGTGCTGGCGGTCCAGCCCTGGGGGCGGTCGCGCCGATCATCGCCATCGCGCTGCTGACGATGGGAACCGGCCTGATCGGCGACGGCATCGCGCGGACCGCGGTAGGCATCGACCGGGCCCGGGGCGAAGAATGAGCACGGCCGAGCTGGCGGGGCAGACGGCCGAGCCGGCCGTGGCCGCGGTCGCCGTCCAGGACCTGCAGGTCGTGATCGAATCCACCGGCACGCCGGTCATCAGCGAGGTGTCGTTCGAGATCGCCCGCGGCGAGATCTTCGGGGTGGTGGGCGAGTCCGGGTCCGGCAAGACCACGGTCGGCCTGGCGCTGCTCGGCCACGCCCGGCGCGGCCTGCGGATCGCGGGCGGGTCGGTGCTGCTCGGTGACCGCGACATCCTCACGCTCGACGAGGAGCAGCTCCGGCGGCTGCGCGGCTCGCTCGTCTCCTACGTCCCGCAGGACCCGGCCTCGTCGCTGAACCCGGCGCTGCGGATCGGCACCCAGCTCCGGGAGGTCATCGAGGCGCACGGGACTCAGCCGGACAGCGCCGTCTCCGAGCGCGTCGCGGAGATGATGCGGGAGGTCGCGCTCCCCGATGACCGCGCCTTCCTCAAGCGGTACCCGCACGAGCTCTCCGGCGGCCAGCAGCAGCGGGTCGGGCTGGCGATGGCCTTCGCGAACCGGCCCCGCCTCATCGTCCTCGACGAGCCGACCACCGGCCTGGACGTCACGACGCAGGCGCACGTGCTGTCGACGGTCCGCGAGCTCGCGACGCTGCACGACGTCGCCGCCCTGTACGTGAGCCACGACCTGGCGGTGGTGGCGACCCTGGCCGAGCGGGTCGCGGTCATGTACGCCGGGCGCGTGGTCGAGATCGGCGGCGCGGACGAGCTCTTCAGGTCCGCGGGCCATCCCTACACCCGGCGCCTGGTCGGCGCGATCCCCGCGCTGACCGGCGGCCGGTCGCTGGTCGGCATCCCCGGGCATGCGGTGTCCCCGGCCGCCGCCCCCCGGCTGCAGCTTCGCGCCGCGCTGCACCCTGCGCATCGACCAGTGCGAGGCGGCGATGCCGCCGCTGCTGCCGGTCGGGCCGGGCCACGCGGTCCGCTGCATCCGGGCCGAGCTCGTCCTCTCCGAGGCGCAGAGCCGGGTCGGCGACCCGATCGAGATCGCCGACGGCGGATGAGGCCGAGCAGCCCGCGTTGCGCCTGGACGAACGTGGTCGCCTCGTACGGGCGGAACGAGGTCCTCCACTCGGTGAGCCTGAGCCTGGCCGCCCACGAGTGCCTGGCGCTGGTCGGTGAGTCGGGCTCGGGCAAGACGACGGTCGCCCGGGCGATCGCGGGCCTGCACCGCAACTGGACCGGCAGCCATCGCGCTGGGCGGCGCCGAGCTGCCGCCCGCCGCGCGCCAGCGCAGCAGCGAAGCGCGGCGGCGGATCCAGTACATCTTCCAGAACCCGTACGGCTCGCTGAACCCCGTCACACGATCGGCCAGATCATCGAGCAGCCGCTCAAGGTCTTCGGCACCGCGAGCGGCCGGGAGGCCGACCGGCGGATCGCGGAGATGCTCGAGCGGGTATCGCTGACCGCGGCGTACGCCCGCCGCTACCCGGACCAGCTCTCCGGCGGGGAGCGGCAGCGGGTGGCGATCGCCCGCGCCCTGGTCTGCGACCCCACCGTGCTGATCTGCGACGAGGTGACCTCGGCGCTGGACGTCAGCGTCCAGGCCGCGATCGTGGAGCTGCTCGGCAGCCTCCAGCGCGACCTCGGGCTCTCGATGCTCTTCATCACCCACAACCTGCCGCTGGTGCGGTCCATCGCGCAGCGCGTCGCCGTGCTGAGCCAGGGCAGCATCGTCGAGCTCGGCGATACCGGGCAGGTGCTCACCGACCCCCAGCAGCCCTACACGCGCCAGCTGCTCTCCGACACCCCCTCGCTGGAAACAGCCGCCGCCGAAGCCGGTACCGGCGAGCCGCCAGCGGACGTCGCCGGGAGCGCTAGCCAGATGCCCGCTGGTGGCGCCCGGACATCCTGATCATCATGGCCGACCAGCTGGTGCCGTCGGCGCTGCCCTTTCACGGCAACCCGGTGACGCAGGCCCCGGCGCTGTCCTGGCTCGCCGAGTCCGGGGTGGTCTTCGACGCGGCGTACACGGCCAGCCCGCTGTGCGCCCCGCCCGGGCGTCGTTCCTGACCGGCCTGCTGCCCTCGCGCACCGGCGCCTACGACAACGCGGCGCAGTTCAGCTCCGAGATCCCTACCTTCGCCCACTACCTGCGGGCGCGTGGCTACCGCACCGTGCCTGGTCGAGCAAGATGCACTTCTGCGGCCCGGACCAGCTGCACGGGTTCGAGGAGCGGCTCACCACCGACATCTATCCCGCGGACTACGGCTGGACGCCGGACTGGGACCGCCCGCACGAGCGCCCCAGCTGGTACCACGACATGTCGTCGGTCATCGACGCCGGGCCGTGCGTGCGGTCCAACCAGCTGGACTTCGACGACGAGGTGGCGTTCGCGGCCGAGCCGGTCGCTGTTCGGGCACATCCGCTCGGGTGACGAGCGCCCGTTCTGCTACGTGGTCTCGTTCAGCCATCCGCACGACCCGTTCACGATCTCCCGGAAGTGGTGGGACCTCTACCGCGACGAGGACATCCCGATGCCCGCCGTCGGGCCAGGACGAGGCCTCGCTGCACCCGCACGAGCGCCGACTCCGTGAGGTCTGCGCGATGAACGGCGCGGAGATCACGGAAGATCACGTCCGCGCGGCGCGGCGGGCCTACTACGGCGCGATCTCCTACGTCGACGACCACGTCCCGGCTGATCGGCCTGCTGCGCGACACCGGCAGGCTCGATGGCACGGTCGTCATCGTCACCAGCGACCACGGCGAGATGCTCGGCGAGCGCGGAGCCTGGTACAAGATGAGCTTCTTCGAGGGCGCGGCGCGCGTGCCGCTGATCGTCCGCGCGCCCGCGCTCTTCCGCCGGGCCGGGTGGCAGCCGCGGTGTCCACGATGGACCTGCTGCCGACCCTGGTCGGCCTGGCCCGACGAGGAGCCTGCCGGGCATCGTCGGCCCGCTTGACGGCCGGAGCCTGCTGCCGCACCTCTCGGGCGCCCCGGACCGCGACGAGGTGGTGGCGGAATACCTCGCCGAGGGGGCGATCGCGCCGATCGTCATGATCCGCCGGGGACGGCTACAAGTTCATCCACTCACCCGGCCGACCCGGACCAGCTCTTCGACCTCGCGTCCGACCCGCACGAGCGGGCCAACCTGGCCAACGACCCGGCGTCGGCCGGGCTGGCCGCGGCAGTTCCGGCGGGAGGTCGCCGCGCGGCTGGGACCTCGCGGCCCTGGACCGCGAGGTCCGCCAGAGCCAGCGGCGGCGGATCGCCGTCAGCGACGCGCTCGGCACCGGCACACCGGCCCCGTGGGATTTCGCCCCGGCCTACGACGCCGCCCGGCGCTACATCCGCAACCACATGGACCCTCGCCGATCTCGAGGAGATGGCCTCGCTTCCTCGCCGACTCGGCGCCGCACCCCTCCAGCCTGACCGGGCCGCTTGGCTCAGCTGCCGGAGGTATTGCCGCTGGCTCAGCCGCCGAGATATCTGAGCACGGCGAGGACCCGGCGGTGGTCGGTGCCGGTGGGCGGCAGGTCGAGCTTGGCGAAGATGTTCGTGACGTACTTCTCCACCGCGCTCGGGCTGACCTTCAGCGCCTCGACGATCCCGCTGTTGGACCGCCCCTCGGCCATCGAGCCGCAGCACCTGCAGCTCCCGCGGGGTGAGCCGGTCGATCGGGTCGTCGCGCGCGGCGGACCAGGAGCTGCGCGACGACCTCCGGGTCCAGGGCCGTGCCGCCGGCCGCCACCCGGCGCACCGCGTCCAGGAAGTCGGCCACGTGCGCGACGCGGTCCTTCAGCAGGTAGCCGACCGAGCTCGTCGCCGCCGACAGCAGGTCGGTGGCGTAGCTCTCCTCGACGTACTGGGACAGGACCAGCAGCGCGACGTCCGGGTACTGGCGGCGGATGACCAGCGCGGCCCGGATGCCCTCGTCGGTGTGCGTGGGCGGCATCCGGACGTCGATGACGGCCAGGTCCGGCTGGTGCTCGGCCACCGCCTTGAGCAGCTGCTCGGCGTCCGGCACGGCCGCGACGACCTCGAAGCCGCCGTCGGTGAGCATCCTGGTCAGCCCGTCCCGGAGCAGCACCGAGTCCTCGGCGATCACGATTCGCATGGCAGCTCCGCGGCGATGACGGTCAGCCCGCCCGGCGGGCTGTCGATGGTCAGCGTGCCGTCCACCGCGGCGGCCCGCTGCGCCAGGCCCCGCAGTCCGGTGCTAGCCGCCGCCGCGTCGTCGCTTTCCGCGGGAACGGCGCCGCCGGACCCGTCGTCGGTGACGGCGATCCGGAGCACGTCGCCGTCGCGGACGACGGTCACCTCGGCCCGGGTCGCCTGGGCGTGCTTGGCCACGTTGGTGAGCGCCTCGGAGACGATGAAGTAGGCCACGGCCTCGACGCTGGGCGAGGCGGGCCGTGGGCACGTCCACGCGCAGCCGGACCGGCAGCGGGGCGCGCGCCGCGAGGCCGGACAGCGCCGCGTCCAGGCCCCGGTCGTTGAGCACGGCCGGATGCAGGCCGCGGATGAACTCGCGCAGCTCGGACAGCGCCAGCACGGCCTCGTCGTGCGCATCGGCGATCGCCCGGCGCACGGGTTCCGGCGCGTCGGCTGAAGCGCTCCCGGGCCATGCCGAGGTTCATGGCCAGCGAGACCAGCCGCTGCTGCGCGCCGTCGTGCAGGTCGCGCTCGATCCGGCGGCGCTCGGCGTCGGCCGCGGCGACGACGTCGGCCCGGCTGCGGGCCAGCGACTCGACCCGCTGCGCCAGTTCCTCGCTGCGGCTCGGGCCCGAGCAGCGCCCGGGCCGAGGCCTCGTCCGCCTGGCGTCACCTGCCGGGCCAGCCAGGGCGCCGCGAGCAGCAGCCCGGCCGCCGCGGCGCACGGCGGCGGCTCCGGCGGCGGCGCGGCGGGTGGCCCGTGGCCAGGTAGCCGATCGCGGCCGCCGGGGCCAGCCAGCAGGCGGCCACCAGCCCGCCGCCGAGCCACCCCGATGAGGATCGCCAGCAGGTGGAACCCGAGCTGCCGCCACGTCGTGGCGGCGAGCCACGGCCCGACCGGCCACGGCTTGCGCTCGGCCGCCAGCGGGCCGGCCGGGATCTCCAGGCCGAGCGTCGCGCGCAGCCGCGACCGCTGCAGCGCGGTGAGCCCCTGCACCGCCCACAGCGCCAGCACCGGGCCCGCGACGACCACCGCGATATACAGAACGGCGTGCGCCCAGCCGCCCACCGGCCAGTCGACCAGGCTCGCGATCGCGGCCCCCAGATCAGGGCGAGCCCGCCGAGCAGGATGCCGCCCACCAGCGCGACGAGCAGGGCGGCCAGCGCGTTCCCGGTGGCCCGCCAGGTCGGTGCCGACCACAGCGCGCTGACCGCGGCACCGACCCGGCGGGAGGTCGGATCTGCCGAGGTCATGACGTCACGGTACAAAGGCCATCCCGCAGGTCACCATCGGGCTGTCCTGCCCGCCGGGTGGGAAATCCCCACCCGGCACCGGCTGGGCGCCCCACTGACACGGCGCCGCGCGTCCGGCAGCGTCGTACCCATGATTGAGATCAGCGCACTGACGAAACGCTACGGACCCACCACCGCGGTCTCGGACCTGACGTTCACCGTCCGGCCGGGCGTGGTCACCGGCTTCCTCGGCCCGAACGGCGCCGGGAAGTCCACCACCATGCGGATGATCCTCGGCCTGGACGAGCCGACCAGCGGCTCGGTCACGGTCAACGGCCGCCCGCCCCGGGCGCACGCCGCGCCGCTGCGCGAGCTCGGCGGGATGCTGGACCCGCGGGCGGTCCACCCGTCCCGCAGCGCCTACCACCACCTGCTCGCGCTCGCGCAGACCTCCGGCATCCGCCGGTCCCGGGTCGATGAGGTCATCGACGCGGTCGGCCTGCGCGCGGTGGCGACGGTCAGCACGGAGCAGGTTCTCCCTCGGCATGGCGCAGCGGCTGGGCATCGCCGCCGCGCTGCTCGGCGACCCCGCCACCGTGGTCCTCGACGAGCCGGTCAACGGCCTGGACGTCGAGGGCATCCGCTGGATCCGCGCGCTGCTGCACGACCTGGCCGCGCAGGGGAAGACGGTCTTCGTCTCCTCGCACCTGATGAGCGAGATCGCGCAGACCGCCACGCACCTGATCGTCATCGGCCGGGGCCGGCTGATCGCGGACACCAGCGTGGCGGAGTTCATCGCCGCGGCCGCGCCCGCGGCCGGTGCGGGTCCGCAGCTCGGACCAGCGACGCGCTGGCCGGGCTGCTCCGCTCGCCCGGCGTGACCGTCGCGCCCCGCCGACGACGGCGCGCTGGCCGTGTCCGGCCTGCCCGCCGCGCAGATCGGCGCGGTCGCCGCCGCCGCCGGGATCACCGTGCTCGAGCTCGCCACCGAGCAGGCGTCGCTGGAAGACGCCTTCGTTGACCTGACCCGCGGACGCGGTCGAGTTCCGCGCCGTGCCGGCACCGCCGGGCCCACCTTCGAGGAGGAGAAATGACATCCACGCACGACTCGAACACGGTCACCGGCCCCGGTCCTGACCTACCCGCGGCCGCAGCGGGTCACCCAGGCCCGGGTGCTGCGGTCGGAGTGGACGAAGCTGCGCACCCAGCCGTCCGCGTTCTGGTCGCTGCTGTCCGCGGTGATCCTGGTCGTCGGGTTCGGCATCCTGCTACAGCCTGCTGCGGGAGGCCCGGCCGCCGCACGGCGCGGCCGCGATCGCGTCGTTCGACCCGGCCGCGATCAGCCTGTCCGGCGTGCAGCTCGCGCAGATCGCGGTCGGGGTGCTCGGCGTGCTGCTGATCACCAGCGAGTACGCCACCGGGCTGATCCGGACCACGCTGGCCGCGCGTGCCGCGGCGCCTGCCGGTCCTGTGGGGCAAGGCGGCGCTGCTGGCCGCGGCCATCGTCGCGGTGAGCGTCGCCGGCCGCGTTCGCGGCCTTCCTGGCCGGCCAGTCGATCCTGGGCCGCCAGCACCTCGTCGGTGCCGCTCGGCCAGCCCGGCGTGGCCCGCGCGGTGATCGGCAGCGCGCTGTACCTGGCGGTGGCCGGGCTGCTCGGCCTGGGCCTGGGCGCCCTGCTGCGCAGCACGGTCGGGCGGGATCGCGGCGCTGTTCGGCCTGCTGTTCGCGGTCCAGATCGTGGTCGGCTTCCTGCCGGGCAGCTGGGCGGACGACGTCGGCAAGTACGTGCCCAGCCACGGCTGGCCAGGCCGTGACCGCGGTCCACCCGGACTCCGCGTCGTCGCTGCCGCCGTGGACCGGGTTCGGCGTGTTCTGCGGCTACGCAGCCGTGCTGCTGGGCCTCGCCGCCCTCCGGATGCGGCGCGGCGACGTCTAATAGCCCGCCCTCCCCACCCAGCCCGCCTGGTCGAGGCTGCACTCGCAGCTCGAAGCAGAGCGAGGCGCCTGACCCGGGTGGGCGTCAATTTGTGTGCGCTAAGGGCCGCCCTGGACAGCCGTTTCCGCACTACTCCTCCCCGGGCAGCCGTGCAAGCGGATGCGTGTCCAGCGTGGCAGCCCGGCCACGCTGGACCGCTCGTTACATTCGTGTGCATGTTCGAATCGGCGGGCAGGCTCGGACGGGCTGAACGACGAACAGCGCCGGGCGGCGGCGCACCCGGGCGGGCCGCTGCGTGATCCTGGCTAAGCGCAAGCACCGGGAGAGACGCGGCACGCTGGTGGCCCGCGCCGCCTGGCTGTGCGAGCAGGGCATGCCGCCCAGCCGGATCCTGCTGCTCACGCTTCACCCGCCGCGCGGCCGACGCGACATGCTGTCCCGGGCCACCGGCCCGCGCCCGGACGGCTCGACGGGCGGATCAGCGGCGGCACCTTCCACGCGATCGCCCACCGGATCATCCGCCAGCACGCGGAGGCGTTCTCCCTGCCGCCCGAGTTCACCGTCATCGACCCGGCGGACGTGGCGGACCTGCTGGATCGCCCGCGCGGGCGATCACGAGCCTGGCGGGCACGCAGCGCCGCGCCGCGCGCCTCGGTCTGCGCCGACATCTACACCCAGTGCGTGAACACCCAGACGACGGTGGCCGACGTGGTGCGGCCGCGGCTTCCCGTGGTGCGACAGACTACACCGGCCAGCGCTGCCGAGCCTGTTCCGCGGGTACGTCGCGCACAAGCGCAGCCACGCGCTGGTCGACTTCGATGACCTGCTGCTGCTGTGGCGGGCGCGCGCTGGCTGATCCCGCCGCCGGGCTGGATGCGCGGGGCATGTTCGACGCGGTGCTGGTCGACGAGTACCAGGACGTGAACGCGGTGCAGGCCGACATCGTGCGGCTGCTGCAGCCGGACGTGCAGGTGCCTGACCTGCGTCGGGCGACGACGCCCAGGCCATCTACGCCTTCCGCGGCGCCGACCCGGAGCACCTGCACCGGCTGGCGGCCACCTTCCCCGGCCTCACCGTCGTGCGGCTGGCCCAGAACTACCGGTCGCGGCAGGCGGTGCTGCGGCTGGCCAACGCGGTCCGCCCGCAGTCGGCCGGGCTGGAGCTCGCGCTCACCGCGGCCCGCGAGGTCGGCGCGGCTCCCGGTGCTCGGTGCGCTGCCACGACGAGGCGACGCAGGCCCGCGAGATCTGCGCCCGGATCCTCGACGCCCACGAGGTACGGCACCGGAACTGCACGACCAGGCGGTGCTGGTGCGCGCGGCGCATCACAGCGACGTGCTGGAGATAGAGCTGGCGGCCCGCGGCATCCCGTTCGTGAAGTACGGCGGGCTGCGGTTCACCGAGGCGGCCCACGTCAAGGACTTCTGCGGCGGCCAGGATCGTCGCCAACCCGGCCGATGACGTCGCCTGGTTCCGGGTGCTCCGGCTGCACGAGGGCATCGGGGCGGCGCACGCCCGGCGGATCATCGACGTCCTGCGCCCTGGCCGACCCCGGCCCGTTCGGCCGCTGGGAGGAGGCGCGTCGGCGCTGCCCCGGCGGCGGGCGCGCGAGGGCTGGCGGCCACCATCGGCGGCCTGGCCGAGGCCGCCGTCGTTGAGCATGACGCGGGGCTGCGCGACCGCGATCCCGGCCGTGCTGCGGGACCCGCTGCGGGCGCGTTACCGCGATGCGGACGTCCGGCTCGCCGACCTGGAGCGGCTGCGCCGACGCGGCGGCGAGCAGGCCGTCACTGCACGACGCGCTGGTCGAGCTGGCGCTCGACCCGCCGGCGTCGGCCTGCCGACCTCGCCGGGCCGCCCCGGCAGGATGACGACTTCCTGGTCATCTCGACCGTGCATTCGGCCAAGGGCCTGGAATGGCCCGTGGTGCACCTGCCGCACCTGGTCGACGGGGCCGTGCCCAGCGACATGGCGCTGGGCTCCCCGGCCGGGCTGGCCGAGGAACGGCGGCTGTTCTACGTCGCGGTCACCCGGGCCCGCGACCAGCTGTTCCTGTACGCGCCGCTGCGCCTGCACCACCACCGGCTGGCCAGCGACGACCGGCACAGCTACGGGCAGCTGAGCCGGTTCCTCGACGGCAGCGCCCTGGCCGCATGCGAATCCGTCAGGCCGAGCCGCCGGTCCCGCTGCTGCCCCGCACCGGGCGGCTGGCCGCGCGGATCGACGCGGATCTCGGTGCGCTGTGGACAGGCTGACCAGCGCGACCGGCGGTCTAGGGCAACTCGTGACCAGGCGACCGTCGCCCAGGGCGGCCGGGCCGCGGCACCCAGGGCCACCTGGAAATCCCCAGGTGAAGACGGGCGCTGGCCACGTTCCGGGCGGACCCGCCACGGTTCCTAGCGTGATGTACCAGAGTGAAACTGCGCCCGCCGGCCCGGGCGTCGCGGCATCCAGAGGACCTGGGGGGTTCACATGATCGAAGTCCGTGATCTGACCAAACGCTACGGCCCCACGCTCGCGGTGGACGCGCTCAGCTTCGACGTGCGGCCGGGGATGGTGACCGGCTTCCTCGGGCCAGAACGGCTCCGGCAAGTCGACCACGATGCGGCTGATCCTCGGCCTGGACACGCCCGACGCGGGGCAGGCGCGCATCGGCGGCCGCCGCTACCGCGACCTGCGCTGGCCGCTGCGCGAGGCCGGGGCGCTGCTGGAGGCCGAGGCGTTCCACCCGGGCCGCAGCGCGCGCGCCCACCTGGACGCGCTGGCGGCCAGCAACGGCATCCGGCCGCCGCGGGTGGATGAGGTTCTCGACCTGGTCGGCCTGGCCAGCGTCGCCGCGCAAGCGCGCCGGGAAGCTCTCGCTCGGCATGGCGCAGCGCCTCGGGCATCGCGGCGGCGCTGCTGGGCGATCCGCCGGTGCTGCTGCTGGACGAGCCGGTCAACGGCGCTGGATCCGGCAGGGCATCCACTGGATCCGCGACCTGCTGAGGTCGCTGGCCGGCGCGAGGGCCGCGTGGTGCTCGTCTCCAGCCACCTGATCAGCGAGATCGCCCTGACTGGCCGAGCACCTGGTGGTGATCGGCCAGGTGCAGCTGCTCGCCGACACCTCGGTCGCCGAGCTGTCGGCCAGGCGCCGCGTCCCTGGAAGAGGCGTTCCTGCAGCTGACCGGGCGCCAGCACCAGTACGCGGGCCGGTACCCGCGACGCACTCAGCCAGCGTCAGGAGGAGCGCTCATCATGACCGTGCTCACGCAGGCGCGCGCCGCCGGGCACTACCGGTTCCGGCACGTGGCGCACGATGGAATGGATCAAGCTCCGCAGCCTGCGCTCCACCTGGTGGACGCTGGCGATCACCGCGGCCGCCGCGGGCCGCCATGGCCGTCGCCATCGGGCTCAACACCATCAGCAGGACGCGCCGGACCTGACGAACAACGTGCTGGCGGGGTGGTTCCGGGCCTGCTGCTGATCGGCGTGCTGGGCGTGCTGGTCATGACCAGCGAGTACACCTCCGGGATGATCCGGGCGACGCTGGCGGCGGCTCCAGGCAGCCGCTGCTGCTCGCCGCCAAGGCCGCGGTGTTCGGCGCGCATGGCGCTGGCGCGTCGGCGAGGCCGCCGGTCATTCCTGGCCTTCTTCTGCGGCGGGGCCGCCTTCCGGCACGGCATATCGGCGCCCACGCTGGGCCAGCCGGGCGTGCTCCGGGCAGTGCTGCTGGGCGGGGCGAGCTACTGCCCTGATCGGGCTGCTCGGCCTCGGGCTCGGCGCCATCATCCGGCACACGGCGGCGGCCATCGCCGTGCTCGTCGTCGGCGTGTACCTCATCGCGCAGATCATCGGCGCGGCCACGCCATGCCCTGGCGGCCTACATGCCGATCTTCATCATCGGGAACTCGCTGACCACGACCAGGCCGGAGCTGTGCACCGGGGCCGCGCAGTGCCCGCACTTGCTGTCGCCGTGGGCCGGGCCTCGGCGTGCTCAGCCTGTACGCGGCCGCGGCGCTGGCGATCGGTGGCTGGCTGCTCGCCCGCCGTGACGCCTCGAGCGGGTCGCCCGGGACCCAGAGCGGACACTGGGCCAGTGAGCGCAACCGGTCCGGTGAACCCGCTGCCGCCGACCGCGCGAGCCGGTCGCGGCAGCCGGGCGCGCGGGCGGGCGGTTCGTCTGCCGCGCTGACCTGGCGAGTCGTCCAGCGCGCCGTTCACCGGCCGGGCGTGCGGGAGCTGCTGTTCTGCTGCCATCGAGGTCCCGCTCGGGCTCTGCGTCCTCGTGTTCCCCATCGCGCTGGTCGGGACTGCCGCTCGTCGCGGCTGACGCTGCTGGCCGCGGCGGCCGATCCGGCCGACCCGGTCCCAGGCTCACCCGGCGCGAGTCGTCACGGTCTCGGCGGCGTGGTCCTCGTCGTGCTGCTGGCGCTGCTCTTGCCTGGCGCCGCGGATCGCGCCGCGCGGCTCGGCGCGGCGCACCGGCCTGGCGGCGCGGCTGCTGGGCGAGCGACATCGCCGGGCCGCCGCCCATCCGCCGCGGCCGGGGCGTCGTCGGCTGGCTGGGCGCCGCGGCTGCGCGACGGCCCCGAGCTGGCGGGCCGCGGCGTACCTGCTGGTGAAGCTGCCGGTCGCGGCTGGCCGAGCGCTACGCCGCCTTCTTCTGCGGCCGCCGGGCTGGCCAACCTGACCTACCCGTTCTGGTGGCTGCTGTTCCGCAACCACCCTCCGGGCGTGCAGCTGCAGCCGGTGCCGGCTGCTCACCCCGTTCGGCGGCCGCGTGCTCACGTCGCCACCTTCCCGGGCACGTTCGCGCGCGTTCGCGCGTCGGCGCGGTGCATGCTGCTCGCCGCGCCCTGGGTGACCAGGGCGGTCAGCTCGGCCGCCGACCGCTGGCTCGTGCGCGGCCTGCTCGGCCCGGGCCGGCTCGCCGCAGCGGGTGCGCCGACCTGGAGCAGACCCGGGCGCTGGCGGTGGACGACTCCGCCGCGCTGCTGCGCCGGCTCGAGCGCGACCTGCACGACGGCGCGCAGATCCGGCTGGCCACCCTGGCCATGAACCTGGGCATGGCCGGGAGAAGCTCGGCGACGACGACGGCCAGCGCCGCGGAGCCCGCGAGCTGGTCGACGCCGCCCACCGGAACGCCAAGGACGCCCTGGTCGAGCTGCGCGACCTGGCCCGGGGCATCCACCCGCCGGTACTGGACAACGGCCTGGCCGACGCGCTGGCCACCCTGGCCGCCGAGCAGCGCGATCCCGGCCGAGCTGGCCACCGACCATCCCGGTCCGCGCCGACCCCGGCGATCGAGACGATCGCCTACTTCTGCGCCGCCGAGCTGCTGGCCAACGCGGCCAAGCACAGCTACGCGAACCAGATCACGATCATCAGGTGACCGAGCGGGCCGGACTGCTCGCTGCTGCAGCGTCAGCGACGACGCGGCCGCGGCGGCGCGGACCCGACCCGCGGCAGCGGCCTGTCCGGGCTCGCCGCAGCGGGTCGCGCACGGTGGACGGTCGGGCCTGGACGATCGCCAGCCCGCCCGGCGGCCCGACGCCGGATCACCGTCGAGCTCCGCTGCGCGCATGACGCGCCGGGGCCGCTCATGCGGGTGGTGATCGCCGAGGACGCCGCGCTGTTCCGGGAGGGGCTGATCCGGCTGCTCGCCGACCGCGGGCCACCAGGTCTGCGCCGCCGTGGCCGACGGCGAGCGCGCTGCTGGCCGCCGTGGCCGAGCACCGTCCCGACGTCGCGGTGGTCGACATCCGGATGCCGCCGACCCACACCGACGAGGGACTGCGCGCCGCCATCGAGCTCCGCCGCGACCATCCCCGGCACCGGCGTCCTGGTGCTTCTCCCAGTACATCGAGACCAGCTACGCGGCCCGGCTGCTGCAGGCGGCAGCGCGGCTAGGCGTCGGCTACCTGCTCAAGGACCGGGTCGCCGACGTGGCCGAGTTCGCCGACGCGCTGGCCCGGGTGGCGCGCGGGCGGCACCGCGCTCGACCCGGAGGTGGTCAGCCAGCTCGTCCGGGCCAGCCGGCACGCCGGCGACCTGGCCACGCTGACCCCGCGCGAGCGCGACGTGCTCGCGCTGATGGCCGAGGGCCGGTCCAACGCCGGGATCGCCGCCGCCCTGGTCGTCTCCGGCGGCGCGGTCGAGAAGCACGTGGCCAGCATCTTCGGCAAGCTGGGCCTGCCGCCGGTCGGAGGCGGACAACCGCCGGGTGCTCGCGGTGCTGCGCTACCTGGGATCCTGACCCGGGAAGATCGCCGACCTGGGGTCTGGCTGGCCACATGGCGGGTAGGGTCGGGTGGTTGTGATCCCAGCCAGCGCCGTTCTTGCCGACGCGCTACCGCCTGGAGGGCCGGTGGCCCGCGGCGGGGTGGGCGAGTCTGGCGGGCGACCGACCTCGTGCTCAGTAGGCCGGTGGCGGTCAAGCTGCTGCGGGCCGGAATACACCCAGCACCAGGAGGTGCCTGGCCCGGTTCCGGGCCGGGGCAGGCACGCCGGGTCGGTGTCCCATCCGGGCATCGCGCAGGTCTACGACTACGTGCGAGGACGGCGCCGCAGTCTCGCCGTACCTGGTGATGGAGCTGGTGGACGGGCCGTCCCTGGCCCGGGTGCTGGCCGCGGGCCGCTGGCCCCAGCCCGCGCCATGGACGTGCTCGCCCAGGCCGCCGCGGGCCTGCAGGCGGCGCACGCGGCGAGGCCTCGTGCCACCGCGACATCAAGCCCGGCAACCTGCTGGTCGGCCGGATCGGCCAGGTGAAGATCACCGACTTCGGGATCGCCCACGCGGCGTGGTCCGCGCCGATCACGCCAGACGGGCGCGCTGGTCGGCACGCCCGCCTACCTGGCCCCGGAACGGGTCACCGGTGGCCCGGCCACCCCGGCCAGCGACCTGTACTCCCTCGGGGTGGTGGGCTGCCAGTGCCTGACCGGCGCCGTCCCCTTCGCCGGGGTACCGCCCGTGACCGCCGCGCACCAGCACCGCACTGCTCGCCGCTGCCCGCGGCCGTGCCCGCCGGGGTGGCGGAGCTGGTCCGCGACCTCACGGCCAGGGATCCGGCGGCCCGGTAAAGCCAGCGCCGGGTGAGGTCGCGGTGCGGGAGCCGGACGGCTGCGGGATGCCCTGGCCCGGGCGCCCGGCCGCGGCCGGCGGCCAGCCCGCCAGGTGGCCCGCCCCCGCGGGAGGCGATCAGGCGCGGGTAAGCCAGCTGGTAAGCGACCCGGTCACGCTGGCCGGCGAGCCGCTCGCCTGGTAAGCGGAGCCGCTCATCTTCGCCGAGGTCGCAGCGCCGGGCATGGCGCCAGCCGCCGGTAGCGCGGCGGAGGATGCGGCCGGGCAGAGGATGCGGCCCGGGCGGGGCGTGGCGCTGGCCGTGGTAAGCGTGGTGGTCGTGGCGGGCCTGGCGGGATGGCTGCTGGCGGGCGCCTTCGGAGCCGGGCCGCGGCCGTGCCCAGCCGGGAGCCTCGCCGCCCGCCGCGCGCACACCGAATGCTGCCGCGCGCACCGGGTGCCGTCGGCCGCGCACCACCGCCCGGCTGGCCCGCACCGTCGAGGTGAACGCCGATGCCCTGGTAAGCCAGCAGGCGTCAGTGTGGTCAGAGCCAGCGACTGCGCCAGATGGGCCTGCGGCCCCGCGTCGTGGAGACCGTCCGAGGCGGGCGGGCGCCCGGCACGGTCATCTCGGTGCAGCCCAGCGGCCGGGTGCCGGTCGGCAGCGCACCGTCACGGTGACCGCGGCGCTCCCGCCACCCGGCCAGGGGAACGGCAACGGCAACAGCCGGGAAACAACGACGACTGACGCGGGCAGTGCGCGGCGAGCAGCCTGCACGAGCTCAGCGGTCACCCCATGCGCGGGCTCACGCGAGGCGTCGGGGCCGGCGTGACCCGGATCCGGCGTTACCCGCGGGTACCTGTTACAGGCGGCGCACCGGGGGTAGGGCAGGTGGTGCTCCGCCTGGGGGCGGGGGCGAAGGATCATGAGCGAGGTCACGTACATCAGCACCGGCCGCGCGCCCGCCCGCCCGGCAGGCCGCGGATCTTAGGCCTACCACGAGCACGCCCGCTGCTACCGAGCGGGACACGGGCGCGTTCCAGCCCTACCGTCAGGCGATCGTGGAGAGCGTTACCGCTCCGCCCCGGGCGAGGTGGTCCTCGACGTGGGATGCGGGACCGGGCTGTGCTTCGGCTCCCTGCGGGACAAGGTGACGGCGCTGGGCGGCGTCGTCGGCATCGAGGAGTCGCCCGAGATGGCCGCGGTGGCGCGCAGAGCACATCGCGGCGGAGGGCTGGCTCAACGTCGCCGTGGTGGAGTCGCGGGCCGAGGATGCCGAGATAACGGTCACCGCCGACGCCGCCCTCTTCTGCGCCGTCCACGACATCATGCAGTCCCCGGACGCGCTGCGGAACGTCGTGGGCAGCCTCCGTCCCGGGGCATGGGTGGCCGCGCGGCGGCGGCAAAGTGGGCGCCGCCGCTCATGGTCGGCCGTGAACATGCGGGTGAGAACGCTCCACGCCCCGTATGTGCGGAGCTTCGAGCGGGTTCGACCGGCCGTGGAACCATCTCGAGCGCTGATCGAGGGCGTCGCACGTCGATGAGGTGGCGTTCGGCGGCGGGTACATCGCGACCGGAAGGGTACCGCCAGCGGGCGCCTGACTGGCGGCCCGTCCGGCCGGGCCCTCCGGGCGGCAGTCACGCGGGCTGGTCGCTTCGGTCCGGCGCGGCAGGCGTGCCGCCGCCACCGCGGCCCGGCGCCACCGACCAGCACGCCTCGAGCAGCGCCGGGGCGAACAGCTGCGGCGCGTTGATGCACACCCGCGTGATCGGCGGCACCTCGTGGACCGATGCGCCCGGGATCGCCCGGGCCAGCCGGAGCTGGCGGCCCAGCCGGCACGATGCGGTCCCAGGTGGTGACGACCACCGCGGCCGGGACGTCGACCTGGCCGATCCACCCGTCCGAGCTGAATTCGCAGACGGCCTGGATGGCCGAGACGGCGGAGGCCAGCGTGGTCCGGCTCAGCTCGGCGCGGGCCCAGCCGGCGGTGGCCGGGTCGTCAACGTGGCCCAGCAGGCGTCATCCCGAGGAGCCTCGGCGCTCATCAGCTGCAGCAGCGGATTCCAGCCGCGGGGCGGCCGCGCCGTCGGCAGCGCGAGGGCGGCCAGCCTCTCCGCCGGTGACTCCCGGACGTTGCGTGGCGGTGCGAGCACAGCACCAGGCCGGACAGCAGCGAGGCGTGCCGCCTGGTCCAGCAGCTGGGCGACCATGCCGCCCATGGAATAACCCGCGGCGACAAACCGGCGGATGCCGAGGACCTCCGCCAGCGCGGCGACATCGTCGGCGCAGTCCTCGAGCCGGAACCGCGAGCCGACCCGGATCCCGTCGCCATGGCCCCGCAGGTCGGCGGCGACGACCCGGAAATGACGGGCGAGCGGCGCGAAGACCTTCCCCAGTTCAGCTCGGCGGTGACCGCCACGCCGTGGATGAGCATCAAGGTCTCGGCGCGGCGCGGGCCCGGGCATCCCACACCCGCGTGGCGCCACGGCCGGGCAGTTCCACCAGGCGTGTCAGGGGGTCGCAGCCTCCCCAAGCACCCGCCGCACCACTGTCACGCTCCCGCGGTGCCAGTCAGCGAGAGCCAGCGATCGGCGCCCAGCCGACGAGTTACCTGAATTATGAGGCATGAGTGCGTCTCCGGCCAGCATCTGACACAGGCGGACTGCCCGGACCGCTGGTGCTGGTGGTGAGGATGTTTCGAGCCAGGGCAGCATGCGCCCGCGGGCCAGCAGGTCACGGAGGGCTGGTCCCTCGGGCATACCAGACCTAGGGTGACATTCAAGGTCATCACCGGGCTGCGCCGGCCTGGGTGACTGTGGGCCGTACCCGCCCGCCGCGTCCCGCGGTCCGGGCCGCGCCCACAGCCGCCCGCCGGGGCTGGGGAATCAGGAGGGATCAATGAAGACCAGGGCTGCGGTCTCTGCGCGGGGTGGGCCAGGACTTCGAGGTCACCGAGCTCGACCTCGATCCCCCAAGGCGGGCGAGGTGCTCATCCGTTATGCGGCCGCGGGCTTGTGCCACTCCGACGAGCATCTGCGGCACGGCGACATCGTGCCGCGCTTCCCGATGGTGGGCGGGCACGAGGGCGCCGGGATCATCGAGGAGGTCGGCGAGGGCGTCACCCGGCTGCAGCCCGGCGACCACGTGATCTGCCTCGTTCCTGCCGGTCTGCGGCCACTGCCGGTGGTGCTCGACCGGCAAGTCGAACCTGTGCGACATGGGCGCCACCATCCTGGACGGCTGCCTGCCCGACGGCACCTACCGGTTCCACGGCGGCGGCGAGGACCTCGGCGGCATGTGCATGCTCGGCACGTTCTCCGAGCGCGCGGTCATCTCCGAGCACTCCGCCATCAAGGTGGACCCGGACCTGCCGCTGGACAAGGTCGTGCTCGATCGGCTGCGGGGTGCCCACCGGCTTCGGCTCCGCGGTGCACGCCGCGGCCACCGAGCCGGGCGACACCATCGCCATCTACGGGATCGGCGGCATCGGCATCAACGCCGTCCAGGGGCCGCGCTGGCCGGCGCCAGGAACGTGGTGGCGATCGACCCGCTGGCCAACAAGCGGGAGGCCGCCGAGCAGCTCGGCGCCACGCACAGCTGCGAGACCGCCGAGCAGGCCCAGGAGCTGATCACCGAGCTGACCCGCGGCGTGGGCGCCGACAAGGCGATCGTCACGGTGGGCGTCGTGACCTCCGACGTCGTCGCGAACGCGTTCAACGCGATCCGCAAGGGCGGCACGGTGGTGGTGACCGGCCTGGCCGACCCGACCAAGAACACGATCGAGCTGCCCGGCGCGCTGCTGACCCTGTTCGAGAAGCGCATCCAGGGCAGCCTGTTCGGTTCCGGCGACCCGTTCCACGACATCCCGCGGATGGTGGAGCTCTACCGGTCCGGTGACCTGAAGCTGGACGAGCTGATCACCACCACCTACACCCTCGACCAGGTCAACCAGGGCTACCAGGACCTGCTGGACGGCAAGAACGTCCGCGGCGTGATCGTGTATGGCGGCTCCTGAGCCGCCGCGGCCCGCCGCGCCGCCGGGCGGGCGCGGGCCAGGCCCGCCCATCGATGGGGCTGCGGCGGGAGCGCGAGGTGCTCACCGTCGCGCTGAGGCCGACTGGCACGTGGTGATCGAGGGCCCGCCCGGCACCGGCAAGTCCACCCTGCTGCGGGACATCGCCCGCCAGGCGGGCCGGGCCGTGGTCTTCGCCGAGGGCAACGCCGAGCTCACGCCCGCCCGGCTGATCGGCCAGTACGACCCCGCGCAGGTGCTCAACGAGGGGTACGTGCCGGCCAGCTTCACCGACGGGCCGCTGCTGCGGGCGATGCGGTCCGGCGCCCTGCTGTACCTGGAGGAGTTCAACCGGGTCCCGGAGGAGACGCTCAACGTCCTGATCACGGTGCTCACCGAGGACGAGATCGCGGTGCCCCGGCTCGGCATGGTGCGGGCCAGCGACGGGTTCCGGCTGGTCGCCGCCATGAACCCGTTCGACGCGATCGGGACGGCGCGGGTGAGCCATGCCATCGCCGACCGGATCTGCCGGGTCGTGCTCGGCTACCAGACCGCCGCCGCCGAGCGGAGATCACCACCGCGGTCACCGGCGCGGACGGCCAGGTGGTGGACTTCGCGGTGACGCTCACCCGGGCCACCCGGGAGCACCGCGGACGTGCGGATGGGCGCGTCCGTGCGGGGCGCGATCGACCTGGTGCTGCTGCTGACCGGCCTGGCCAGGCTGCGCGGCGAGAACGGCATGACGCGGGCGAGCGCCCGCGACGCCGCGCACGCCGCCCTGTCCGGGCGGATCCGGATCGCCGACGGGTGCGACCGCACCCCGAGTCGGTGCTGGATGAGCTGCTCGGCCTGCTCTGGCCGGCGGACTCGCCGCTGCCCCCCGGCCGAGGACGGCACTGCCCGGCGGCGCCTGCGACGGCGCGCACCGGACGGCCGGGGAAAAGCTGACGGTGAGCGCCGCGCCACGGCAGCCGGCTCCGCTACCGCGAATCCGCCTCGGCGGTGCGCCGCGACCGCAGCCGAGGGCGCCGCCCGGCGGACCATCAGCCGCGCCGAGCTGGCCGCCAGGCATCCCGTCCTTCGGCGCCGTGTCACACGAGGTCAGGCGGCTCGACCAGGACGCGTTCGCGCAGCTGCTGGCGGCCGACCCGGACGCCGCGGTGACGCTGCTGGCCGACCTCGCGCGCGCCACCGACCGGGACCTGCGCGCCGCCGCGCGGCGGCTGGCCGCCCGGGTCTTCTTCCGGCTGGGCCGGGCTAGGCCGAAACCGGCCCGGGGCACCCGCCGTACTCGGCGCTCGACCGCGCCGAGGGGGACCTCGACCTGGAACGGACGCTCGACCGCTGGTCGGGGCCCTGGCCGCCAGCCGCCGCACGAGCTGGTGACCTGGTCCTGGCACGGCTCACCGCCGGCGCGTTGTGCCTGCTCATCGACAGCAGCGGCTCGATGTCGGGCCCGGCGGTCGCGATGGCGGCCGTGGCGCGCGGCCAGCGTGGTCTTCGCGGCCGACGGGCGGCTGGCCCCGCGATCATCGCGTTCAGCGGCGGCGTCACCGTGCTGCAGGCGCAGGGCACCCGCCGCGCGCCCGGCGAGCTGGTCGGCGACCTGGTGGCGCTGCGCGGGCACGGGGTGACCGACCTGGCGGGCGCGCTCCGCGCCGCCGGCCGCCCAGCTGGCTGGCGCCGCCGCCGACGAGCGGGTGGCGGTGCTGCTGTCCGACTGCCTGCCGACCACCGGCGGTGACCCGGCGCTGGCGCTGGCCGGGATCAGCCGACTGCACGTGCTCTGCCCGCTGCCCACGGCCGAATCGGAGCTGGCCGCCGCCGCCCGGCCCGCCGGGGCGGCGAGGTCAGCCAGCCGGTCACGGCGGCTCGCGGACGTGGCCGCGCGCGCTGACCCGCGTGCTCTCCTGACGCCTTCCGCGCGCTCCGGCCGTACCACCCTCTTCATGATCACGAGTGACCCTGAGCACATCCGCTCGGTCTTGTCCGGTTCTTCGTCCCCGGCATCCCTGATCTGCTGCGCGATGGCGAGAGCGTCCTTTCCGGCCACTTCTCCTCTCATCCGCGGCGCCACACCTGTTTGGTGATCGTCTTGACGGCCATGCGGCGTAGTGCGGGCGCTGCTCGCGCAGCGTTCCCCTGAGTGGCATCTTTCTGGGACTGGCCACGGGCGACAGCCCGAGGTGGTTGGTGGCCTGCAAGCCGAGCTGAGATAGGGAACAGGGGGCGGCCGGAGTGCCGCGTATCTTGCATTCCGCACTAAGCATCAACCTACCTCTTCACATTGAACGCCTGCCCGCATGGCGGGCGGCCGGGACCAGGTGGCGGCCGATGGCACGGCTCGCGATCACGCTCGCGTGCGGCGACTACGACCGCACCGCGCGCTCGCGGACGGCCGGGTCACGGTCGAGGGCGCCGACCTCGACCGTGCTGGCCCTCGGCCCGGAGGAGATCTTCTTCCGGATGGTCCGGTTCCGGGGAGTTCGACGTCGCCGAGCTCTCGCTGTCCACCCTACGTGCTGACGGCGCAGCAGGGCGCGCCGTTCGTCGCGATCCCCGTGTTCCCCTCCCGGGCCTTCCGGCACAGCGGGATCTACGTCCACTCCGGGGTAAGCGTCGGCTCGCCGCGCGGACCTGGCGGGGCGGCGGGTCGGCGTCGCGGAATACCAGCTGACCGCCAACGTCTGGATCCCGCGGCATCCTCGCTCGACTTCCACGACGTCCCGGTGAGCTCGGTCCGTACGTCACCGGCGGCCTCCACCAGAGCGGCCGACGGGAGGAAGGTGGCGCATCCCCGCCCTGCCCGGAGGGTGTGGAGTCACCGCCTGCCCGGACGGGCGCACGCTGGCCGAGATGCTCGTCACCGGCGAGATCGACGCCCTCTACACGCCGCGGGTCCCCCGGCCCTTCCTGGACGGCGACCCGCGGGTGCATGCGCTCTTCCCGGACGTGCGCGCGGCCGAGGAGGCTACTACCGCCAGACGCAGATCTTCCCGATCATGCACGTCGTCGCCATCCGGCGGGAGGTGTACGAGCGGAGCCGCTGGCTGGCCCGCTCGCTGGTGAAGGCCTCACGCAGGCGCGTGACCTGGCGTTCAGCGGGCTCGACGAGACCGCCGCCCTGCCGTACGTCCTGCCCTGGGTCTACCGGGAGATCGGCCGCGTCCGGGCGCTGATGGGCGGCGACTACTGGTCCTACGGCCTCAACCCGGCCAACCGGACGGTGCCGGGCACCTTCCTCCGTTACGCCCGCGGAGCAGGGCTCGCCGATGATGGCATCGAGCCAGCGGACCTGTTCGCCCCCGAGACCCGCGACGAGCTGGCGATCTGAGATGACCGCTGGGAGGCACGGTGCAGCACATCCTCACCCTGTCGGGCACTGCCGTCGTGGTGCGGCACTGGTTCGGAGATCAGACCTTGAGGACGCGTCCATGGAACATGGCGCGCGCATCGAGCTGCGGGAGCTGGCCGTGCATCCGCGCCGCGGGAGCGAATCGGCCGCCCAGCTCATCACGCTGGACCGCCCCCTGTGGCGGGCCGACCTGTTCGACCGGCTGGCCGATGCAGGCCGGGGACGTTCGGCGTGGCGCACTACCATCCAGCGTTCTCCGGTCACGAGCCCTGCGCCCGGGTCTGGGACCCGGAGCTGACCGCGCGGCCCTGGCGGTGGCTCCGCGACCAGTTCGCCCGCCTGGGCGCGGCCCAGCCGGACGGGCCGTGGCAGGTGGACCCGGCGGATGCGGCGGAACTCAGCGGCCTGGCCGATGCCATCGTGACCCTGGCTCCGGCAGGTATCGCCCGAGCGCTGCCGCTCGGCGGCCAGAGCGCTTCCGGCTGACCGGGATGCGCGTGAATCGGTCCAGCTCATGATCGGGTCCGGTCCGGCGGCCGGACCGGCTCGACGTGGAGTGTCGGCCTGGCAGTGAGCCGGAGCCGCCCACCGCCGCCGACTGGGGATAGCCGGCTCAGTCGCGGAGCTTGCCGGAGGATGCGGGGCGAGGTGGGAGCGGTCGGTCGGGCTGGTACGCCGAAGACCCGTTCGGCCTCGCTGCCGCGGACTCGCGTCGAGGACGCTCGAGCTGCCGTCGCCGGTCACCTCGACCAGCGTGGCCCGCCGGTCACCCGGGTCGGGCCGCCGCTGGGCCAGGCCCCGTGATCTCCAGCGCGTCCACCACCTCGGTGGCCGAGCGCGGCGCGATGCGCAGCCGGTCCGACAGCTCCGACAGGCGCATCACCCCGTGGCGCCGGAGCATGCGCAGGGCCCGCAGCTGAGAGGGTTGATGTCCCAGGGGGCCAGGGTCTCCTGGGAAGTGTCGCGCAGCTGGCGCGCGACCGCCCAGAACGCCTCGGCCAGCGTCTCGTCGCCGGCTGGCTCGCGCCCCGCCGCGCCGCGGTCCTGGGTCACCGGAATAGCCTACCAGGCTATGGTGTTGTAGCCTCATAATGAGGTAACCTCAGTAATAGACTTCCCGTGTCAGAGCCGGGCGCGGGACCTCCGGCAGAGCCGGGCGCGGGACCCTGCGACAGAATCGAGCAGCCTTTGGAATCCCCTCGCACGCTCCGAGACATCAGCAGCGCAGGCCGGGGCCGCAGCCTGCGGACCGTCACGGCCGCGGAAAGGCGCAGGCGCGCGACGTGTCCCTGCGCCGCATCGGCCGGCTGTTCGCCCCCTACCGTTGGCCGCTGGCGGTCGTCACCGCCATCATCGTCGCCTCCTCGCATCGTCGGGCTGGCCTCGCCGTTCCTGCTCCGCGCGGTCATCGACACCGCCCTGCCGTACCAGGAACGTGCAGCTGCTGGCCTGGCTGGTGCATCGGCATGGTCGCGGTGGCCGCCATCACCTCGGCCTTCGGAGTGATCCAGACCTGGATCAGCACCAAGGTCGGCCAGCACGTCATGCACGGGCTGCGCACCGAGCGTCTTCGGCCACCTGCAGCGGCAGTCGATCGCGTTCTTCACCCGCACCCGCACCGGCGAGGTCCAGTCCCGCATCACCAACGACATCGGCGGCATGGAGTCCGTCGTGACCTCGACCGCGACCTCCATCGCCGCCAACCTGACCACCGCGGTCGCCACCGCGGTCGCCATGGTCGCGCCCTGTCCTGGCAGCTGTCCCTCATCTCGCTGGTCGTCATGCCGCCGTACGATCTACCTGACCCGCAAGGTCGCCGCGCATGCGCCGCGCCATCACCGCGCGAGCAGCAGCGCGAGCTGGCCGACCTCAACGTCACCATCGAGGAAGGCCTGTCGATCAACGGCGTGCAGCTGGCCAAGACGATGGGCGCCGGCCCGTCGCTGGTCCGGCGGTTCACCGCCTCCTCGGCCCGGCTGATCGACCTGGAACTGCGCTCGCAGCTGGCCGGGCGGTGGCGGATGGCCTCGTTGAGCATCATCTTCGCCGCGATCCCCGCGGTCATCTACCTCGCCGCTGGCCTGCCGGTCACCGCTTGACGCGGTCACCATCGGCACCCTGATCGCCTTCACCACCCTGCAGAACAGCCTGTTCCGGCCGGTGACCGGGCTGCTCAGCACCGGCGTCTCGGTGGTCAGCTCGCTGGCGCTGTTCGCGCGGATCTTCGAGTACCTCGACCTGCCGGTCGAGGTCGACGATCCCGCCCACCCGGTCGAGATCGACCCGGCCCGGGTCACCGGGCACGTCCGGTTCGACGATGTCGGCTTCGCCTACCCCGGCGCCGACCGGCCCGCGCGTCTCCGGCATCGACCTGGACGTCCCGGCGGGCAGCACGCTGGCGCTGGTCGGCGAGACCGGATCGGGCAAGACCACCCTCGCCTCGCTGGCCGCCCGGCTCTACGACCCCAGCAGCGGCAGCGTCGCGCATCGACGGCATCGACATCCGTGACATCCGGCTGGCCGACCTCGCCGCGATCGTCGGCGTGGTCAGCCAGGAGACCTACCTGCTGCACACCACGGTGCGGGAGAACCTGCGCTACGCCCGGCCCGGCGCCACCGACGCCGAGATCGAGGACGCGGCCCGCGCCGCCCAGATCCACGACCTGATCGCCGGGCTGCCCGACGGCTACGACACCATGGTCGGCTCGCGCGGGCACCGCTTCTCCGGCGGCGAGAAGCAGCGCCTGGCCATCGCCCGGACCCTGCTGCGCGATCCGCGCGTGCTCGTGCTGGACGAGGCCACCAGCGCCCTGGACACCGAGACCGAGCGCGCCGTGCAGAAGGCGTTCGACGCCCTGGCCCGGGGCCGCACCACCATCACCATCGCCCACCGGCTGCTCCACCGTGCGGGACGCCGACCAGATCGTCGTGCTGGACCACGGCCGCGTCGCCGAGGCTGGCGACCCATACCAGCCTCCTGTCGGAGGACGGCCGCTACGCCACCCTCGCCGCATAGGATCTGGCTGCGCCTGAGATCGGACGGCTGTGCCGACATGAGACGGCGGCACAGCCGCTACTCGCACACTGCTCTTGCCAAGCCGCGCCCGGGTGTGAAGTGTTGGACGGTACAGGCCCGCCCGAGGTGCCGCCTCGCCCGGTCGTAGATGTCCGCGGAGGTCGCCATGAAACCAGCACCGTTCGCCTACGCAGCACCCGCCACCGTGGCCGAGGCGGTCGCGCTTACTCACCGAGCACGCCGGAGCCGAGCCGCGGGTGCTCGCTAACGGGCAGAGCCTGATACCGCTGATGAACTTCCGGCTGGCCAAACCGGGCTATCTCGTCGACCTGCGCAACGGTCGCCGGGCTGAGCGGCATCCGGCGCGACGGCGGCGTCCTGGTCGTGGGGGCGATGACCCGGCTGGCCGAGCTGGAGCGCTCCCTCGAGGTGGCGATGGCCGCCCCGCTCGCTGGCCGAGGCCGTCGGGCTTGTCTCGCACACGCCCATCCGCAACATCGGGACGGTCGGCGGCAGCCCGGCCCACGCCGACCCCGCGGCCGAGCTGCCCGCCGTGGCGCTCGCGCTCGGCGCCGAGCTGGTCGCCACCGGCCTCGGCCGGGACCCGCAGCATCCCGGCCGCGGACTTCCTGCAGGGGCCGTATCACCACGGCACTGGAGCCGGACGAGATCCTGACCGAGATCCGGCTGCCGACTGTGGGACGGCGGGCACGCGTTCGTGGAATACGCCCGGATCCACGCCAACTTCGCCATCGTCGCGGCTGCCGCGCTCGTCGCGCTGGACGGCGGGCGGATCGCCCGCGCCGCGCTGGCGCTGACCGGGGTCGCCCCGACCGCGATCCGCGCCGCCGCGGCCGGAGCAGGTCCTGGCCGGTGCGACGGCCGATGACGCCACGGCCGCCGCGGCCGCCGAAGCCGCCGTCGAGGGGCTCACGCCCGCCGGGGACCTGCACGCCAGCCCGGCGACCCGGCTCGCGCTGGCCCGCACCTATGCCCGGCGCGCGATCGGCCTGGCGATCTCCCGCGCGCAGAACGAGAGGTGAGAACCGTGACATCGCAGACGTGCACCATCCGGCTGACCGTCAACGGCGACCCCGCGTCGCCGACGTCGGAGCCGCGCCGACTGCTCGTGGACTTCCTGCGCGAGGACCTCGGTTTAACCGGTACCCACATCGGCTGCGAGCAGGGCGTCTGCGGCACCTGCACGGTGCTGGTGAACGGGGCCAGCGTCCGCGCCTGCATCATCCTCGCCGTCCAGGCCGACGGCGCCGACGGTCAGCACGGTCGAGGGCCTGGCCGAGGGCGGCGAGCTGCACCCGCTGCAGGACGAGTTCTGCGGCCAAGCAGGGCCTGCAGTGCGGGTTCTGCACCCCCGGCATGCTGATGCGGGCGCAGGAGATCCTCGCGCAGAACCCGAGCCCACCGCCGAGCAGGTGCGCGCGGCCATCGCCGAGCAACCTGTGCCGGTGCACCGGATACCAGTTCATCACCGAGGCCGTGCTCGCGGCCGCAGCGCGGATGCGCGAGACCAAGGAGAGGTCGCCCCGTGACCACCACTGACCGCGCGGCGGCAGCTCCCCGGTCCGCGACCAGACCGCCCAGCGGCGCTGGGTCGGCCGGTCGATCCGCCGCGTCGAGGACCCGAAGTTCCTGCGCGGGGAGGGCGGTTACATCGCCGACCGGATCACCCCCGGCACGCTGCACGCCGCCGTGCTGCGCAGCCCGCACGCGCACGCCCGGATCGTGAGCATGGACACCTCGCAGGCCCGGGCCCGTCCCCGGCGTGCACGCGGTGATCACCGGGCGCCGAGGCGGCGGAGCTGTGCGACCCGATGCCCGACTTCGGCCCCGACCCGGCCCGGCACACCTGGCGCTGCCTGGCCGCGGACAAGGTCCGGTACGTGGGCGAGGGCGTCGCGGTCGCCGTCGCGGACAGCCGGTACCTGGCCGAGGACGCGCTGGAGCTGATCGAGGTCGACTACGAGCCGCTGCTGGCCGTGGTCGACCCGGAGGCCGCCCTGGCCGCCGGGGCCCCGCTGGTGCACGAGGCCCTGGAGTCCAACTGCGCCTACGAGCGCGCCTTCGACTTCGGCGACGTCGAGCGCGACTTCGCCGAGGCCGACGTCATCGTCACCGACCGCCTCCGCTGGCACCGCTCGGGCGGCCAGCCGCTGGAGACCGTCGGGGCCATCGCCTCCTACGACCCGGGCACCGGCAGCTTCACCATCGACGCCAACTACGCTGAGCTTCACCAGCTACCTGTTCATGGCCGCGAACACGCTCAAGGTGCCCGCCAACAAGCTCGACATCAGGCCGGTGCTGCGTACGGCGGCAGCTTCGGCTCCAAGCTGTTCGCCAACAAGCTAAGCCGTGATCGCCGCCATGTGCGCGCGGGAGACCGGCAGGCAGGTGGCCTACCTGGAGGACCGGACCGACAACATCTCCAACTGCGACCACCACGGCTCCGACCGCGTCTACCAGGCCGAGCTGGCGATGATGCGGGACGGCACCATGCGCGGCATCAAGATCGACGTGCGTCGACGACTACGGCGCCTACATCCAGTTCGGCGTGGGCCACCACGGCAACGCCCTCGCCCAGGTCACCGGCCCGTACACGATCCCCAGCGTGCGGTACCGGGTGCAGGCGGTGCTGACCAACAAGAACCAGCAGGGCGCCTACCGGGGCTTCGGCTCCGAGGTGAACAACTGGATGCTCGAGCAGATGGTCGACAAGGCCGCCCGCGAGCTCGGCCTCGACCCGGTCGACCGTCCGCCGCAAGAACTTCATCCGCGAGTTCCCGTACTTCATCCCCACCGGCAACGTCTACGACTCCGGTGACTACGACACGGTGCTCGACAAGGCCCTGGAGCTGGCCGACTACGACCACTGGCGGGCCGAGCAGCGGCGGCTCCGCGAGCAGGAGGGCCGCTACCTCGGCATCGGCGTGATCTCGGCGCAGGAGCGGAGCGTGTTCTCCGCGACCGAGTTCTGGTTCTGGTTCGACGAGCCGGGCGCGCCGGTGACGTCGATGCCGGAGTCGGTGACGCTTCACGGTCGATGCCACCGGCGGGATCACCGCCATGCTGTACTCCTGCGCGTTCTGGGGCAACAGCCCGGAGACGATGGTGGCGCAGTTCGTCGCGGAGGAGTTCGACTGCGACCCCACGACGTGTCGATCGCCTACCACGGCAGCCGCGGCGGGCTCCCGGCCACCGGGCCCGGCGGCTCGCGGACCACCGTGATGCTGGCCGGGGCCGTCGAGGGCGCCTCGGCGAAGATCAAGACAGAAGGCCCGCGCGGCCGCGCGCGCACCTGCTCGAGATCGCCCCGGACGACCTGGAGTGGGCCGACGGCGGCTTCCAGGTCAGGGGCGACCCGGGGCAGCGGAAGACGCTGGGCGAGATCGCGGTCATGCTGCACCTGTTCAAGCACACCTTCCCCGAGGAGATGGAAAGCGGGCTGGAGGCGTCGAGGTCTTCGACCACCCCTACACGACGATGCCGTCCGCGGACCGCAAGGACCTCGGCGTCTTCTACCCGTTCATGGGCCACGCCTGCCACATCCCGGTCGTCGAGGTGGACACCGAGACCGGCGCGGTCACGTTCCTGCACTACGCGGCCGTGCACGACTGCGGGACGCTGGTCAACCCGCGCTCGCTCGCCGGGCACATCGTCGGCGGGACGGCGCAGGGCATCGGGACCGCCCTGTACGAGGAGTACGTCTACGGCGACGACGGGCAGCTGCTCTCGTCGAGCTACATGGACTACCTGATCCCGTCGGCGATGGAGGTGCCCGAGCTGGCGATCGGGCACGTGGAGACGCCGTCGCCATACACGCCGCACGGGGTCAAGGGCGGCGGTGAGGGCGGCCGGATGATGGCGTTAGCCGCGATCAACGCCGCGGTCAACGACGCGCTGGCCCCGCTCGGCGTCCGCCTCACCGAGCTGCCGATGACCCCCGAGCGCATCCTGTCGGCCCTGCGCGAGGCGGGGAAGGCGAGGTGAGCACGCGGGTCGCGGCCGTCACCGGGGCCAACCGGGGCATCGGGCGCGCGATCACGGTCGCCCTGGCCGCGGGCGGGTTCACGGTCGCGGCCAGCGCCCGGGACCCGGCGAGCCTGGCCGATACGGTCGAGGAGGCGGGAACGCGGGCGGGACGGCGGTCCCGCTCGCCTGCGACGTGCGGGACGAGGCAGTCGGTGGCGAAGATGGCCGCCGAGGCGCAGGCGCTCGGGCCGGTGCGCCGCGGTCGTCGCCAACGCTTGAGCGTGGCCGGGCCCACGCTGCCGCTGCAGGAGATCACGCTGGATGACTGGCGCGACACCTCGCCACCGATCCTCGACGGCGTCTTTCTCACGTTCCGCGCGTTCATCCCGGCCATGATCGAGCGCCGGGGCGGCAGCCTGATCGCGATCTCGTCCATGACCGGCAAGCGCCGCTGCACGGCCGCACCCCTACGCCGCGGCCAAGATGGGCGTGATCGGGCTGGTCCGCACGCTCGCCACCGAGCTCGGCGCCCTACAACATCCGGGTCAACGCGGTCTGCCCCGGCGCCGTCGCCGCGGACCGCGGATGGACCAGGTGGTCCGCACGGCAGGCCGCCATCCGCGGGATCACCGAGGAGCAGGCCCGGGCCGCGCTCACCGAGCGCGTCGCCACTGGGCCGGATGGTGGAGCCGCCGGAGGTGGCGCAGGCCGTGCGCGTTCCTCGCCTCGGACGGCTCCGCCGCGGTCACCGGCGAGGGACCTGAACGTCACCGCTGGCGGTGGTCATGTACTGATTCCCTCCGAAGGAGACCGATGCGGATCGTCGACCTGTCGCAGGACATCTACGAGGGCATGAAGGTGTACCCCGGCCATCTGAAGACCGTGCAGTTCGAGCACGCCACGCACGAGGAGACGGCGCCGCGGTTCGAGGGCGGCTTCTCGTTCCAGACCACCGGATTCATGCTCAACGACAACGGGCCCACGCACGTGGACTCGTTCTCGCACCTTGATCCCGACCCGTCGGCGCAGTCCATCGATCAGATGCCGCTGGATCTGTTCTACGGCACCGCGGTGTGCCTGGACGTCACCGGCTTCCAGCCGCGGACCGACATCACCGCCGATGACCTCGACAGCGTGGAGGCCGCCTCGCCGGTCGACGTGCGGCCCGGGGACATCGTGCTGTTGCACACCGGGACCTGGAACCGGTTCGCGGGGACCGAGCGCCACCTCACCGACTTCGCTGAGCCTGGGCGAGTCGGGCAGCGAGTGGATCGTCCGGCGGCAGGTGAAGACGTTCGGCGTGGACAGCCCGACCCCGGACAACCCGGCCAGCACCAGCTACCCGTGCCACATGATGTGCCGCCGGGAGCACATCACGCACTACGAGAACCTCGCCCACCTGGACCAGGTGGTGAACACCAGGTTCACCTTCGCCGGGTTCCCGCCTCAAGCTCCGGGGCGCCCACGGCGGCCCGACTCCGGCGCGGTGGCGCTGATCGGCTGGGTACTGGGCGCCGTGCTCATCGCGGAGCCGCGAACCGCGCCGCGGCGGCGTTACCCTCACCAGTTCTGGATCGAGGCGGCGAAGATCCCGGCGATGTCCTCCTCGGTGACCGGGCGCGCGCACGTGGCCAGCAGGCGCTGCTGCTTCATCGTCCCGGGCACCAGGTCACCGATGTCCGCCTCGGTGTAGCCGACGGCGCCGATGCCGTTGGGGATGCCGATGTCCCGCATCAGGCCGATCACGCGCGGACGGCAGCTGCTCGGCCGGATTGTTCAGCGTCGTCCTGGCCCGGTGCCAGCATGGCCGCGCGGCCCGCAGGTGGCGCTCCGGGCGGTGGAGAAGGTGAACCGGAACGCCTCCGGCGCGGTCAGCGAGACCGACTGCCCGTGCGGCACCATCGGCTCCTGCTGCGGGTAGCCCGCGCGGCCGGTAGTCCCTCACCATGCCCGCGATCGGGTAGCCGTTGGCGTGCGGGATGTGCACGCCCGCGTTGCCGAACCCCATGCCGGCGAAGGTCGCCGCCAGCATCATGTTGCTGCGCGCCTCGAGGTCGGCCCCGTCGCGGACCGCGGTGCGGAACGAGGCGGCGATCAGCGCGAGCGCCTTCTCACACCACAGGTCGGAGACCGGGTTGGACCCGCAGTAGGTGACGCGCTGCTCGGGCTGCTTGCGCTCGAACGTGGTGTAGTAGCGGGCGGTGTAGGACTCCAGCGCGTGGCACACGATGTCCACTGCCCGCCGAGGCGGTGACCTCCGGCGGCAGCGTGAGCGACACCAGCGGGTCGATCACGGCGAGCGTGGGGCGGAGCCGCCAGTGGCCGAAGCCGGTCTTGACCTCAGCGACAGCACGTCGAGCACGCACATGGCCGTGCTCTCCGAGCCGGTCCCGGCCGTGGTCGGCACCGCGATCAGCGGCTTGAGCTGGCGCCCGGGGCGCGCGGCCCCGGCCGATCGGCTGGTTGACGTAGTCCATCAGGCTGCGCCGTCGTCGGTGGTCAGCAGGTTCACCGCCTTGGCGGTGTCGATGGACGACCCGCCGCCGACGGCGACGAACCCGTCCCACGGGCCCTGCTCACGGGCGTAGCTCGACGGCCTTGTCCATGCTGTCGTCGGTGGGCTCGACGTGGACGCCGTCGAAGATCTCCGAGCTGATCCCGTACCGGGCCAGTGAGTCGGCGACCCGGGCCGGGATGCCGAGCTCGTTGATCCTGGGGTCGGTGAGGATGAGCACCCGCCGCGCCCCGTGCTGGGCCATGTCGAAGCCGATTTCGTCCACCGCACCCGGGCCGAACTTCAGCGGCGGCGCGCCCAGGTGAAGATGCTCTCCTCGGCCGGTTCGGTACCGGTTGCGGCAGCCATCGCGGGATCCCACCTGCCGGGAGCACTCGGACGCCGCCAGCTTATGCCCGCGCCGCGCTGGCCGCCAGCCTCGCCTACCATCGCTTGCCGGTGCCTACGCTGTCCGTCCACCGTCACCTGCGCGCCGGTGGCGTCGGTGACAAGGGCGGCGCCGAACAGCTGGCCGGCGGTCCACGCGCCGGGCTTGACTCCGGCCAGAACGCGCTGGGTTGTTTCGGCGGCGATGGCGGCCGTCGCGCGGACGCCTTCACCGGTGTGCAGTTCGGCGGTGACGGTACGCCCGTCGGGCCCGACGACCTCGGCCCAGGTGTAGGAGTCGGTTCCGCTGCGGTGCGCGGCCGGGCTGGCGATGTAGGCCACCACGTTGGCGGCGCCGCTGGCCAGCCTGGCCGTCTCGAGGTCACCGACCGGCCCGGGCAGCATCTGCCGCTGCGCGCCGCCGAAGGTCAAGACCGTGGCGCCGCTGCCGAGGGCCTCCTGGACCACCTGATCGTCCCGGTAGGTGATGGCGACGCCCTGGGACAGGGACTCCTGGATCGTCTGGCGCACACCGTCGCTTTGGCGGGTCACCGCCGGCGGCGGCCGCGACACGCACGAGGTCCGGCACCACGCCCATCTGCTCGACCAGGCGCAGGACCAGCGTGTCTCGGTCGCGGCTGAGCCCGAACCCGGCCCCGGTGACCAGCGTGACCGCGTGCGCGCGTGCTTGCTCGTCGCGGTCGAGCAGTCCCCGTACCGCTTACCATTCGTTCGCTATGTCCACATAGGGCACCGTGGCGGCGAGGCAGGCATCGATCACCGGGTCGGCCAGCCGGGCGAACGGCCCGATCGTGGACAGGACCACCCCGACGCCTGACGATCGCCTCGGCCAGCGACGCCGCGTCGCCGACATCGACGGTACGCACGTCCGTCGTCGCGCCATCGGCGGCCAGAGCCCGGGCGAGGTCCTCCAGCGGGCCGCGGCGGCGTCCGGCCAGCCGGACGGACAGGCGGCGGGCGGCCAGCTCGGCCGCGATGAGCCTACCGCTGTTCCCCGCCGCCCCCAGCAGCAGCACATCGCTGGTCACCTGACCGTCTCCGGCAAAACTGATCTCGGATGTCGTCGTCACAGCACACCTCTCCTGCGGTTGGATTCGGGGGTAGCGGGGCCAGGGTGAGACGTCGCCGGTTCGGCCCGGTAGACGCGCGAGTGGGGCCCGGACCGCCCGGCACGGCGCCTGGGTCATGCGTTGGCGGCCAGGCCGAGCCGGACCTGGGCGAGCAGCTCACGGAACCGCTCGGGCTCCTCGAGGTGGGGCATGTGCGCGGAACGCTCGAACCACACCAGCTGCTTGCTCGGTGCCTCCAGCAGCTCGGCGTAGCGCTCCGCCGCGGAGGGGGTGCGACCTGATCGTGCCGACCCTGGGCCATCACGATGGGCGTGTCCAGGCGGGTGAGCGTGTGCGTCAGGTCAAGCGCCGCCAGCTCCGGCAGCAGCGCGGCTTGCGCCGCCGTGATCCCCGGATGGCCCGGACGGTGTCCGCGAGGGAGTAGTCGGGGGAGCGGAGCAGGCTGGCCAGCAGGCCGCGGGCCATCGAGTTGTAGGTGTGGCCGGTGCGCACCCTGCCGAAGTTGGCGGCCCACCGCCCGCGCGTCGCGAACTGCCTGGGCTCGAGGTGGGGCGGTGGCCCGATCGCTGTCGAGCTGCCGGATCGCCCTGCGGCTGTTCCTCGCGTGCGCGGCCGCGAGCGCGAACTGGTAGGCGTTGTTTTCGGCGGCTGGGCCGTCGATGTCCATGCCCACCGCGACGAGCGCCGCCACCAGGTCCGGCTTAGCGCGCGGCGGCGAGCGCCGCGATCGTCGCGCCCATCGAGAACCCGGCCACGACCGCGGGCCCGTCGAAGCGGTCGCACAGCAGCGCGAGCAGCCGCTCGGTGTCGCCGGTCATCGCCTCCAGGCTCAGCTCGCGGGTGGCGTCCGCGGACCGCAGCGAGCGACCGCAACCGCGCTGGTCCCAGTAGACGACCGTGAAGTCATCCTCGAGCGACAGCGCGCGGCCGAACGCCTGAACCTCGTTGATCATCGGCAGGCCCGGGCCCATCTGAACGAGCAGCAGGAGCGGGTTGCGGGCGTTCGCCGCCCGGATGCGGATCCACTGCGTGCGCTCGCCGAGCTGCACCGGCTCCCGCCGATCGATGTCCATGTCGTGTCCTTTCGGCGTGGGGCGGCCACCGCAACCTCCCGGTGTCAGCTGTCCAGCAGCCGCTGGGCGGCCGTCGGGTCGTGGGCGGGCAGCACGACCAGGCCGGGCTGCTGCTGCCGCCAGCGCGAGGACCTTGCGGCTGCTCTCGGCGAGCAGGCGCCGGTCGCCGACGCCCGGAAGCTGGCCGCGCTGGAGGATCTCCGCCCCGTAGGTGAGGTCCCCGGCCAGCAGCAGCGGCGGACTGCCGACGCGGCGGACCAGCAGCGACACCGAGCCTGCGGTGTGGCCGGGGGTGGGCAGCAGCATCAGCGACCCGTCGCCCATCACGTCCAGCGACTCGGTGAACGGCGCCAGGGCGGGATCGCGGGTGGGCTCCGGGCTGACCTGGTGCCACTTCAGGCCGGGCAGCTGGATGTGGTTGCGCAGGAAGCCGCGCAGCTCCGGGCCGGGCCTGTGCAGCTCGGCCCATTCCGGCGGCCGACACCAGCAGCGTCGGCGCCGGTCAGCTCGCGGCAGCCCGCCGATGTGGTCCTCGTGCAGGTGGGACAGGATCGCGGTGCCCACGTCGGCGGGGGCGTAGCCGAGCGTGGCGAGCTGGGCGGTGAGGGTGTCGTCCTCGCCGATGTCGAAGCGGGCGAGGCGGTCATACAGGTAGCCGGTGACACCGCCGGGGAAGTAGGCTGTCATCGGTGACCGAGGCGCGGTCCTGCCCGGTGTCGAACAGGATCAGCCCGCTGGGCGTGCTCGATGACGTAGACGTTGATCGGCCGCGGCGGCGTCCACCGCCGCGAGGTCAGCAGCCACCAGTACAGCGGCTTTGCGGGTGCCGTAGGGGTGCTCGGGGCGGATCCGCACGGTCCCGGTGCTGACCACCGACACCGCCTTCACCGCGCCCGGCCGATCCGGGGCCGGTCCGTGAGACCGCGATCGAGGCGCTCATGGCGGGAATCTCTTTCCTGGCTGGCCGCCCGGTCTCCGGGCCTGACGCAACCAGGCTGCCGCCGCCGCACGGCCGCGTCAGTGACCTCGGTCGCGCGCCGGGCGACTAAAGTCACAGGCCACGCGGGCCCCCGGATTCGGCGTACAGCCGGGCCGGGTCGAGGATCACGACGCTGTCCGCCGCGGTGGCCACGATCCCGGCGACGCGCAGATCACGCAGCACGCGGGCCACCACCTCGCGGACCGACCCGGCCGCGTCCGCCAGCTCCTGCTGCGACACCCGGGCCACCAGGCGGCCACGCGGATGCTGCCGGGCGGAGGCGAGATCAAGCAGGTGGGCGGCGACGCGCTGGCGCACCGAGCCGAACGCGTTGACCGCGGTCTGCTCCAGCACCTCATACAGGCGCCGGTTCAGCTCCTCGGCGATGGCCCAGGAGACCCGGGGATCGCTGCCGGGCCGCCGCGATCAGCGTCCGCGCGCTGATCCGGAACACGCTGGACGGCTCCACCGCCTGCACGCTGGTGCTGGCTAGCCCGCCCACCAGCACCGCGATCCCCAGCACGTCACCGGGCCGGGCGTACCGGACCGTGACCTGCCGGCCTCCGGCGAGGTCAGGAACACCCGCAGCAGGCCACGGACGACCAGCGCCGCCCGCGGGTCCGACTCCGGCCCGGTACACCGTCGTGCCTGCCGGGTAGTCGGCGCGCTCCCCTCCGCCCGGCAGCCCGCCAACCAGCCTCGGTGGCAGGCCCGCCAGGAAGCTGTCTGCCAGCGCGTCCGTCGACCTCCTGGTCAGCCATGGACCATCACCCCTGACGGGAGAACGCGCCGGGCCGGTGCCCGCGCCGGGCTACGCGTTCCTGCTCGGTCGGGCGGATCAGCATCTCGTTGATCGCGACGTGCCGCGGCCGGGTCACGATGTAGGTGATCGCGTCGGCGATGTCCTCGGCCTCCATCCGCGGCCCGAACTGACTGCTGATGCTCCTGGAGCACCTCGGCTGGTTGTGGCTGGCCAGCTCGGTCGCGGTCGCGCCCGGCTCGACCAGGAGACGCGCACGTGGCGCTTGGTCACCTCCTGGCGCAGGGACTCGCTGAACGCGCCGACGCCGTGCTTGGTCAGGAGTAGCACGCTGTTGCCGTTGCGGGCGACCCGGCCCGCCACCGAGCTGATGTTCACCATGTCGGCGACGCGGCGCGGGCCGTCCTCGGCCGCGCGCAGCAGGTGGTGGCAGCGCCTCGTGCGCGCAGTACAGCAGGCCGAGCACGTTGAGCTCGACCATCTGCTGCCACTCCTGCAGCGGCGCGCCGACCGCCTGGCCGAGCAGCATCACGCCTGCTGTTGTTGACGAGCGTGTCAGCTCAGCCGAGCTCGGCGACCGTGCGCTGAACGGCGCCGTGCCGCCTGCTGCTGGTCGGTGACGTCGCACTCCAGCACCAGCGCGGTGCCGCCCTGGTCGCGGATGCCCGCCGCGAGGCGCCTCCATCCTGTCCCGGCGCCGCGCCGCCAGCGCCACCGCCGCGCCGTGGATCCGCGAGCGCGGCGGCGGTGGCCGCGCCGATGCCGCTCGAGGCCCCCGTCACCAGGGCAACGGTGCCCTCCAGTGCTGGTTTCACCGGGAACTCACCTTCTCCCGCTCATCGCCGCCGGCTTCAGCCTAGCTCCGCCCGCCAGCACGCGGCGAAGCGACTCCGGGCAGCCGGAACCAGGTTCGTCTTCCCGCGGTAGCAACCTATTGCAGCCGGGGATGGTGGAGGAACTCCCGTGAGCGCCGCGGTAGTAGGGCGCGATGGTGGCCGTGTCGGCGTACCTCGTCCGGCCAGTGCAGCCCGTCGCCGCCGACGCCGAAGATGACGGCATCGGTGCCCCTGCTGGTAGTAGAAGCGCCCGTCCGCGGCACCGTAAGCTTGCGCAGGAAATCGGGGCGGTAGCCCTGGTTGCGCACGGCCTGCTGGAGGCTGCGGATCTCCGGGCGGTGCCGGTCGGCGTGGTGCGGCGGGTCGGCGTGGTTGACCACCGGGGTGACGCCCGGCTCGCAGAAGGCCGCCAGGTAGGCGGTGATCTCCTGGGCGGTCTTGCCGTTCAGGTCGGTGTCCTCGGGCGGGAAGCGGATGTCGATCCACGCCTCCGCCAGCGCCGGGATCCGGTTCCAGGCCCGGCTGGGGGTCTCGATCCGGGCCAGGTTGACGGTGGTGCGCCACGCCTCCTCGGTGGCGGCGCGGGTAGGCGGCCAGCAGGCTGGCCATTGGCTGCGCTGCAGCTTGATCAGCGCGTTGTCGCCACGCCATGGGTACGCGGCTGTGGCCGCTGCGGCCGACGGCGCTGCAGGGTCGCGGTGATCATGCCCTTGGAGTCGGTCACGATCTGCAGCCCGCTGTGCTCGCCGATGACGACGAACTCGCCGCTCACGCCCTGCCCGATCTGGCGCAGGGTGCCGTCCCGCCCGCCGACCTCCTCGTCGGTGACCAGCTGCAAGGCGAGCGGGTACGGCAGGCCGCTGGCGAGCTCACGGAAAACCTGCGCCTCCACCAGCGCCGACACCTTCATGTACCTGGGCGCCCCGCGCATACAGGCGGTCGCCTTCCGGCGGGGCCGGAACTGGCTTACTGGCGCTTGCGCACCACGTCCAGTGGGCATTGAGAGATGATCTGGAACCGCCGCCGCTCCGGCCGCGGTAGATGAGCGCGCTCGGCTTGCCGCCCGACTCGAACCGCTCCACCGTGAAGCCAGGCCCGACGAAGCCCACCACGAAACCGAGCGCCCGGTGCAGGTCTGCGGGCCGGTCGGTGGTTCGATCGGCACGGCGAGCAGCTCGCCCGCCGCGGCCAGGAACCGCTCGGTATCCATCCCGCTCATTCTCTCCCCGTCCGCCGGGCCAGCGGCTGGTGGTACCGTACCGGCGCGCTGCTGGCGCCGACGGCGGCGCGGGTCGCGGACTGCCATGGGCGCACGGGGACGACCTTCTCCCGGTCCAGCCGCCCGCGCGCCGGGATCTGATGGCGGGACAGGGCACCGGCTGGGGACGGGTCGGGTGGGCCGCCATCCGTTCTGCGCCTGCGGGTCTGCGCCGCCGTGGTGGCCCACGGCGAGGGGATGCCGCGGAACCGGAGTGCGGTCCGGATGAGGGCCTATAACGTGAGTGGGTGCCAGGTGACCTGCTCGATGTGATCTTGGTGGTGCTCGCGGCCGCGTTCGCCGTGGATGGTTACCGGCAGGGTTTCGTCGTTGGCGCGCTGGGCGTCATCGGATTCCTGAGCGGGGCGGCGGCCGGTGCGCTGCTTGCCCCGGGCATCGCGCAGGCCCCGGTGCGCAGCCCGTCCCAGCAGGCGCTGGTGGCCATCGTCGTGGTCTTCCTGGTCGCGCTGACCGGGCAGCTGCCGCCTCGCCGGCTGGCGCTGGCCCTGCGGTCGCGGCTGGCCTGGCGCCCGGCCACGGTCATGGATGTGGCTGGGCTGCGGCGCCGCCATCAGCGCGATGTCGGTCCTGCTCATTGCGTGGTTTATCGGATCGGCGGCGGCCAGCGCGCCGTTCCCGGCGGTGGCCAGAGCAGGTCGATTACTCGGTCGTCCCTGCGCGGCGTGGGCAGGCTCATGCCCGGCGCCGCGCACGCCATGTTCTCCGACTTCGGGCGGATGCTCGCTCGCGACCCTCCGGGCAGGTGTTCTGGGTCCTGGTGGCGAGGGCCCATGGGCTTTGCGGTCACCCGCTCCGGGCGTGCTGGACGCGCTGGGCCTGGCCGAGCGACAGGCTCAGCATCGTCATGGTCGAGGGGTCCTCGGCTGCCTGCCCGGGAGTGGAGGGTTCCGGTTTCGTGTTTGCCCCCCGCCACGTGCGTCACGAACGCGCACGTGGTGGCCGCGACGCTGGCGGGCTGGTGGTGACGGATGGAACAGGCAGCGCCCGTACCGGGCCAGGGTGGTGTACTTCGACCCGCGCCGCGACATCGCCGTGCTCTACGTGCCCGGCTTGCACGCCCGCCCGCTCCATTTGCGCCCCGGGCGCGGGCGGGACCGGTGATGCCATCGTCGTTAACCACCCCGGCGGCCGGGCATTGACCGCCAGCGCCCGCGCGCATCGGCGCCAGCCGTGGCCATGAGCTTTCCCGCACCATCTACGGGACCGGCGCGGTGATCCGTCATGTCTACCCGGTCCGGGCCGACATCCAGCCGGGAAACTCCGGCAGCCCGGTGCTGGCAGCCGGACGTGGTCCGTCTACGGCGTGGCCTTCGTGGCCGCTCGGCGGCGCGGCAGCATGGCGGGTACGCCCTCACGGTTTACGAGGTCCCGCCCGGCGCTCGGGCCGCCGCCACCCGCACCAGCCAGCGGTCTCCACGCAGCCGTGTGCACTGCGCGGTCTACCCGGTGATCGCTCTCGAGCGCGGGCCGAGCGCACGTGCAGCGCGGCCAGGTCGTTCCCTACGTCTCGCGGCCGCCGGGGCGGGCGGGCGGCCCGGCGTCAGCGCCCGGTGAAGGCGGGCGGGCGCTTCTCGGCGAAGGCGCGCTGGCCCTCGGCGTGTAGTCGTCGGACCGGAAGCAGGCCTCGATCATCGCCTCGACCCGGGCCAGATCGCGCTGGCCGGGGGCCGCGCCGCCTCGCGGATCGCCGCCTTGCACGCGGCGACGGTGAGCGGCGCGTTCTGGCGATGTCCCGGGCCAGGCCCATCACCTCGTCCCGCAGGTCTGCGGCCGGCACGACGCGGTTGACCAGGCCCATCTGGAGGGCTTCCGCCGCCGGGAACCGCCGGGCGGAGAACAGGATCTCCGACGCGGCGCCGGCCCGACCAGGCCCATCAGGAGCCGCCACGCTGGTGAAGCGGGGACCGAGCCCGAGCCGGGCGGCCGGGATGCCGAACTGGCTGTCGTCGGAGGCGATGCGGATGTCGGCCCGCACGGCGGTGAGCAGGCCCTGGCCCAGGCAGTAACCCCGGATCATGGCGATGACGGGCTTCTCCAGGCTGAGCCCAGGGCGTCGTAGATCGCCTCCTGGGCACGGTCGTATTCGGCGCGCGCGGCGGCCGGAGGTGCGCTGCTCGGCCGAACTCGGAGATGTCGGCTCCGGAGGCAAAGCGCCTTGTCCCCGGCGCCGGTGAGGACCACGGCGCGGACGTCGCCGTCGGCCTGCAGCGCGTCCAGCAGCGCCCGGCAGGGCGGCGCGGATCTCGCCCGACAGGGCGTTGCGCTTGCCGGGGTTGTTGATGGTCACGACGGCGACGGCGCCCGCCACATCGACGAGCAGCTGGCCGGTGCCGGTGCGGTGCCGCGCGGGCGGGCCCGGTGGCGTCATGCCGGTCCTCTCAGATCACACCCGCGCGCGGAGCCGGTCGATCTCCGCCTGCGGGTAACCCAGTTCGGCGAGTACCTCGCCGGTGTGGTCGCCGCGTGTCGGGCTCGGCGCGTCCGGACCGTGGCTTACGGCGCCGGTCATCCGCACCGCGTTGCGGAGGATGTCCAGCCGGCCCAGCGCCGGGTGCTCCACCGGCTCGGTCATCGCCAGGTGCTCGCACCTGCGGGTCGGCGAACACCTCGTCCATCCGGTAGACCGGCCCGCACGGCACGCCGGCCTCGGTTCAGCGTCCTCGACCCACTCGCGGCCGTGGTCCGCGTGCGCAGCCGTTCGGCGATCGAGCGCGTTCAGCGCGGCCCGGTTGCCGATTGCGCTTGGCGGCCGAGTCGAAGCGCGGGTCGGCCGGGCAGCTCGGGCAGGCCGATCAGCCTCGCAGAAGTTCCGCAGCAGCCGGCCCGACGGCCCGGCGATGTTGACGTAGCCGTCGGCGGTCGCGAAGCAGCCCATCGGCACGCACCGTCGGGTGATGGTTGCCCTCCTGGCGCCGGCACCACGCCGTCGATCGGTCCAGCGGGCGGCCTGGAGGTCCATCATCGCGATCATCGACTCCAGCAGCGAGGTCGTGACCCAGCGGCCTTCACCCGGTCCGGTCCCGGTCGTGCAGCGCGACGAGGATCGCCGACGGCGAGATAGAGACCGGCGGCGAGATCCGACACCGGAATCCCGACGCGCGTCGGCTCGGTGCCCGGCATGCCGGTGCACGCTCATCAGCCCGCCCATGCCCTGGGCGATCTGGTCGACGCCGCCGCGGCTCCGCGTACGGGCCGTCCTGGCCGAAGCCGGAGATCGACCCGTAGACGAGCCGCGGGTTCCGCGCGTGCACCGTGCCGAAGTCGAAGCCGAGGCGGTGCTTCACCGGCGGGCGCATGTTCTCGACCAGAACGTCGGCGGCGTCGACCAGGCGCATCAGCACGTCGCGCCTGCCGTGCGCCTTCAGGTTCAGCGACAGCGACCGCTTGTTGCGGTGCAGGTGCTGGAAGTCGCAGCCGTGCCGCGCTCGTCCGACGGCCGAGCCCGGTCGACGCCGGTCAGGCATGGCTCGATCGCGGATGACGTCGGCTCCCCAGTCGGCGAGCTGGCGGACGCAGGTGGGCCGGCGCGCGCGACCGTCAGGTCGATGACGCGGATGTCGCCGAGCGGAAGGTGCGCGCGGTCACGCCGCCCACCGCCTGACACCGCGCCGGAGCCTGGCTGCCACGTTCCCTATCATCCATCAGACCGGTGCGCGCCGGCGAGCCGATCCGACTCACGGGCACGCCCGGCCAGCTCGCAGGAGTGACCCTAACGCCAGGTGTCAGGCCCGGGCGGACGTTTCACCAGCGTGCAGCCGGGCGGCGACCAACGCACGGTCCGGTCCGCGGGACTGACTTCGCCTGCTGCCGCCCGAGCGGCGGGCGTATCGGCGGGATGACGCGATCGTCGGCGCTGACGCGGGCCCGACCACATGGCTCGGCACGGCGTCGACGGCGGCAGGCCACCGCGTAGGCGGCCTGCTCGTAGTTGAGCCGCCAGCCGACGAAATCCGGCCATGCCTCGGCGGGCTCGCGCTCGATCGGGAAGTCGACCTCGCGCATCCGGGCGACCGCGTCGAGGAACTCCTGGTAGCTCAGGCTGATCTGGCCGTTCGGGTCGGGCTCGTCCGGGACATCGATGCCCATCGCCCGGGCGATCTGGTTGAAGCACAGGAACCCGCTGCGCAGGCACAGGCGGGCCGGTACCACCGGCGCGGCGTCGGGGGACAGCGCCAGGATACAGCGCGGCGGAATCCAGCACGGCCAGCAGCGCGGTCACCCAGGACGACAGCGGCCGGGGCGAGCGGAAGCGCACCAGCGGCAGGTAGGTGGTGTGGCTCTCCGCGACGTCGGCGGCCCAGCGTTCCCACTGGGCGTACAGATCGGGCAGCGTATCGATGGTCGAGACGCCCGATCCCAGCGCGTAGTGGGTGCGCGCCAGCAGCTCCGGCCCCCAGGACGGGACGCCCGGCCCGCGCGTTCAGCAGCGCCACCTCGGTTTCCCGCGGTTGAACGCCGCGTACAGGGTCGGCAGGTAGGCGATCTGCAGGGCGACGATCACCAGGCCGGTCGCCGCGGCGACGAACACGATCGCCGCGGGCGCCGGCACCGGCGGCACCGCGAACCCGAGGGTGAACATCGCGGACCCGGCGACGGTGAAGGCCGACGTCACGCCGCTGCGGTGTCGAACGGCCACAGCAGCAGCATGTACCCGAGGAAGGAGATCGCCAGCCAGGCGATCAGCTGCGCGAGCAGGATCGCTGCCGATGCCCGGGAGGCGAGCACCCGGTCACGCCGCTGGTAATCGGCGATGGCGCCGGTCACCAGCCGGAACGCCCAGTTCACGCTCCGGTCCACCCACCGGGTCAGCCAGCTGCTCACCGGGCGGGGCACGATCAGCGTCCCGATGACGCTGGCCCACGCCGTGAGCACGAGCGAGGCCGCCGACAGCCGCGGCCACCGAGCGGCCAGCGAGCGGGACCACCATGGGTTCTCCTCAGACGGTCGAGGGCTATGCCGAACCTACTGAGGCCCGGCCGCCGTGCGGGCTCCCGAGGCCGCCGATCGAAGGCGGTCTCGGCCAGGGCGAGCCGTCACGGCAGGTCGCCACCGGCGGGTCCCGGCAGGCACCGGCGTGTCGAGCGCGTGCCGCTGCTGCCTGCGCCGTACGGCCCGGCCGTGAAACGAAGGTAAAGCGGCTGGCAGGTGAACCGTCAGGCCGGTTCAGACGTCCCGAGAGTAGAAGCCAGGCAGTCTCGGGTGGTATCCCTCCGGACACCGGCGCATAACAGAGAGTAGTTTCTCCCCGTATACGCCACCGACTGCCTGCGGTAATGCTGCGTGCGCCTGGTCCCTTAGGGTATCCGTCCTGTCCCGGGAGCGACCGGGCCACGCAATCTGCCGCACGGGCGAGCGCCGACTTGGATACTCTCCCCATACCGGGACTGACGTTTGGCCCGGTGTAGTTGTCCCCGCTGTTGGAGGCCGCCGTGGACCCTCGTTGCCGCTGCGTCTGAGGTTCGGCTGCTGATGGCAACTCGTTCGTGATTTCCTTGGAGGAGAGCCGGATTACGGCCGGGGTTCGTTCAGGCCAAGCGCATGAATCGGGGCCGATCCTCCGGAGTCCAGTGCGCGTTCCCGCGTAGCCCGGGAACGGCAGGTTCGGTACTGCGCGGTTGCCGCGCGGCCGGGCATGCGGTTCCGGCACGGCCAGGAACAGACGCACCGTTTTCCTGTACCCGGCACGAGACGACGGAGATGAAGACCATCAGCGGGGGTTCCTGCGTGGCGACGGGGAGCCCCGAAGCAGACGGCCGCGCGTGGTCCCGCCAACGCCCATCGTCCCCACGATGTCCGTCGCCCGGTGGGCCTGCTCGGCCCCGTCCGCGAGAGCCGTGCCTCGCGTTCCGTCACCCGCGTTCGCCGTCACCTCAGCCGCGCTGGTCGGAGGTAGCCCGTGCGCGCGCGTTGCGGATCTCCCGGCACCGGTCACCGCTTGGGCCCGGCCGGACCGGCACCGCCTGCTGGCGGCGCCGGCCCATGCCCGCCGGCAAGGCACTCCAGGCAGGCATCACCGGCCCGATCACGGGCCAGCACGACCAGGCTGGAACCGCAGGCAAGCGACAGAACTGATCCCCTCGTAAGGACGGACTCACTATGCGTGCCGACGAAACAAGCTGGCCATACAGCAACCCCGGCGGCGATGAGCCGGACTGGGCGGCCGGCGACGGCCACCCCAGCTGGCCCGCCAACGGCAACGGCCAGGACTGGACCGCCGCATGACGACGGCTGGCTGGCCCGCCAACGGCTAACGGGCAGGGACTGGACGGCTTTAGTGACGACAGGTGGCCCGGCAACGGCAACGGCCAGGACTGGCCGTACGGTGAGGACCATCCCAGCTACCCGCGCCAGCGGCAACGCAGGACTGGACCGTTTAGCTGACGACAGCCGTGGCCCGTCAACAGCAACGGCCCGCCTGGCCGTACGGTGAGCGGACCACACCCAGCCGAGGTTTACCGCTGGCGGCAACACCCAGGACTGGCCGCGCGCCGGTGGCGGACCTGACCTGTCAGCGGCGGAGAGTTTAGCTGGCCACACTGCACCACGACTCCGCGTGTGCCGGGCCCGCAGCACGCCCACCAGCCGCGAGCGCCGGGTGGCGAGGTGCGCGGGTCCCGGCCAACAGTGGTCCAGACGGGCGCGCGCAGCGGCCCCGCCCGCGGGGCGCGGCGGGCCCGGCGGAGGCGCCGTATTACGAGGTCGCCTTCGGTGAGGGCCGGGTCCAGGTTCTCGTCCCTCCGCCGACCAGGATCACTTCCCGGCCGGTGCCAGGCCCGACACCGGCGGGAGATGCCCCAGCTCGCGGCGGAAGACCCGGCCGAGCTGTTCGACCCCGTCCGGCGGGATCGCCCGGTGCCTTCCGGGATGCCGGACTCCGTCCGGCTGGCGGAGCCGCATCCTCGCGGACGCCGACAGCCAGGCGGCCCGGGATAAAAATGGCAGCAGGCGCTGGACCACGCCAACGCGGTCCGCGCATGCCGCCGAGCAGCGGAAGCCGGAAGAGGTCAGGCGGCAGGCGGCTTACCGGGCCGACCGCACGCTGCGCGGCGCCGACCAGGAGGCCGAGGAGCATAGCGTGCGCAGGCGGCCGAGCAGGCCGAGGCGATCCGCGAGGCCGCCGCCCGGGAGGCCGACGAGCTCCGCGCGGGCGCCATCAGGCTGTCGGCTCTGAGCTCTGGCCGCCAGGTGGCCGCGTACGTCACCAGGACCCTCACCATCCCCGCGATCCCCGCCGCGCAGCACTCCTGCGGCCCTGCCCAGGCCGGAGGGCGCAGCGGGCAGCCGAGCCCCGCGGCCTCCGCATGCTGCCGGGCACAACAGCGGACGACTCCAGCCGACCGTGCGGACCCGGCCACCGGGACGGCCCCGGCCGACCGGGACGGCACCCGGCGGCAGTGCCGACAACACCTTTTCGGCGTCAGCTTCTCCAGCCGTCGACTTTCCCGCAGGCCTGGGAACAGGACGACCAGTAGGCTGCCCGGCCTTCGGCCTACAGGGACGGCCCCGGGCCAACGGCAGGCGACAACAGCGGCGTCAAGGCCAGCCGTCGAGCCCGCAGGCCTGGGGAGCAAGACGCCCAGCCGACTGCCCGGCCGCGGCCTGCAGGACGGCCACGGCGCCAGGCCGGCGACGACAGCGGCGTCATGCCCAGCCGTCGAGCCACAGGCCTGGGAACAGGACGCCCAGCCGACCGTGCGGACCCGGCCGCCGGGCCGGCCCCGGCCGCAGGCCCGGCCCGGGCGCGCAGGTACGGCGGACCACAGCGGCGTCATGCCAGCCGGTCGAGCCGCAGGCCTGGGAACAGGCACTGGCCCAGCGCTGCCCGGCCACGGCCGCCAGACCCGGCCCCGGCGGCAGCCGGGTGCGGAGGACTTCGCGGCCACCGGTCGTCTAGGCCGCCGAGCCACAGGCCTGGGAGGCGCAGCCCTGGGAGCCAGGGCCCACAGGCGCAGCCATGGGACAAGGTCCCCCGGGCGCAGCCCTGGGAGCAGAGGCCCCCAGGCACAGCCGTGGGAGCAGGGTCCCCAGGCGCAGCCACAGGGCGGGCCCGGCGGCACAGGACTGGCAGCAGGGCCGGGCCCGACGCGCAGGCCTGGCAGCAGCTCGGGGAGGCCTGGGGGCAGGAGGAGGGCTGGCAGCCAGACGGCTGGGAGCCGGATCGGAAACCCGGCCAACCGCCAGGCTGAGGGCGGCGGACGGCGATGCTCCCGCCAGGTCACGGCCGGAGGGCTACCGGTAAGGCCTGGAACCACCGGGCCGAGGACCCGGGGGCGCACCGCCACCGGGCCCAGGACCGCCGGGGGCCGGACCGCCACCGGGCCCAGGACCGCCGGGGGCCGGGCCGCCACCGAGCCGAAGGGCCGGGCGCCAGCCGCCGTCGCTGGCCCGGGAGCCGGGGCCAGCCCAGGTCGGCAGCGTCAGCGCAGGGCCGGGCCGCCGCCGGGGCACGGCCGACCTCGGGAGGAACCTGGACGCGAAGGGCAGGCAGCGCCGCTTCGAGAACCGGATGGTGTTCGCCTACGTGGCGCTGCTCCCTGATCCCCCCTTTCGTCGGGATTGCGGAGACAGGGGTGCACGGACTTCCGTTCTTTGTCTTCCGGAGTGGCGTGGCAGGCGCGGGCAATGGCACAGATACAACCGACGAGCAGTCTCCTGCACCCATCTGCCAAGCAGGCAGCGGATAACGGTGCGCAACAGAGCACGCCGAAGCCGACACCGACACCGACCAAGACGAACTAAGGAGCTATCACGGCACAAATTAAGGAACACGCCACGGCGCGAAGCCGGACGCGCTAAAGCTGGTTATGACATCGAGCAAGAAGATTTAGGCTGCGCACGAATCACCCGCGCTGGGAGCGGCGCCCTCGTTCTACGGAAAGAGAGCTACAGATGGGTAGGAGTGACGTAGCAGTAGCCGGATGCCAAGCCCAGGCAGTACTACGAGTTCTCGGCCATCACCATCAGGAAACGGTCCCTAGCGCTGTTCCTCCTGCGCCTCCCGTGTATTCGTCCCGATCATCTTGACGATTCCCGGCTGGGTATCGCTGAACGCTCACGGTACCCTGACCATTAATGAAGCCAGTGTGCTGGGGACCGGGGCGTGTTCTGCTTGTACATCGCGCTGTCGATCACCCTGATCATCACCTTGACCGGGGCGCAGTGGATCGCCCCTCTGCGGCGGTGGTACGGCATCTGGTTCGCGGTGATCGGCCTGGCCGACACCACCACCGCGGCCATCACCACCGACTTCGCCGGGGCGTGTTCGGCTGGCTGGCCGGGCACACCTTCCTGCTGACCGGGTTCTTCATCATCACCCTGGCCTTCCCGGTGCTGGCCACGGCCAACACCCGGCGCAGCGCAAGCTGGGCAAGTACTGGAAGCGGCTGCAGCGGATGACCTACGTCATCTGGTTCTTCGCCGTCGTGCACCTGCTGCTGCTCGATGGGTTCAACGCCCTTCGGCGGCAGCCGGAAGACGGCCTGGCCCGTCTTCCACCAGCGCTTCTACCAGGCGAGTCGCGATCAGCATCCCGCTGATCGTCCTCGCGGCTGCCGCCGGTCCGGCGCTGGGTCACCGAGCAGCGGGCGCAGGGCTTAGCAGTGGGTGGTGTGGGCTAACCTTCTCGCCGCTCATCGTGTTCTATGTCACCGCGATGGTCTTCATCATCAACAATGAGTTTTCATAGGCATGCAGCTCTTCCAGCTGCAGGCTATTGAGGACTGACGCCAGAGACGCAAGAAAGGCGGCCCGCCAGATAGGCGGGCCGCCCCTCATGTATCCGTAGTGGTGTAAACGGCAGGAATCCAATCCTCTGGCCCAAGCGCCGGTCCCGCTGGCAGCAGCCGTGAGGCTCTCGTCGCACCACCGCTGGCCAGCGTCATGAACTGCCTGCCTTTTCAAACAGGATACGGCCCATTCCATGCTTTCCCTGAGCATACCGATTGCCCAGAACGACATGGGAATAGTCATGGCCATGAATCGGTCAAAGGATGGCAAAGCCTCGCCGGGAGCGATGACGCGGCAGCTACCGTGGGCTTGATCTTGATTTGGGTCATTTTGGCCTGTCCGCGGGACTTAGTAAGACAGATTAAGCCTGCGCATGAATCACCCGCGCTGGGAGCGGCGCCTCGTTCTACGGAAGGAGAGCTACAGATGGGCAGGAGTGACGTAGCAGCAGCAGATGCCAAGGCCGAGCCAGTACTACGAATTCTCGGCCATCACCATCAAGAAACGGTCCATAGCGCTGTTCTTCCTGCGCCTCCCGGTGTTCGTCCCGATCATCTTCATGATTCCCGGCTGGGTATAGCTGAACGCCAAGGACACCCTGACCATTACGGAAGCCGACTGTGCTGGGCAGCGGTGGCATCTTCTGCCTGTACGTAGCGCTGTCGATCACCCCGCTCGATCACCTTGACCGGGGCGCAGTGGATCGCCCCGCTGCGGCGGTGGTACGGCATCTGGTTCGCGGTCATCGGTCTGGCCGACACCACCACCGCGGCCATCACCACCGAACTCTCGCCGGCGGGCTGCTCGGCTTACTGGCCGGGCACACCTTCCCGCTGACCGGGTTCTTCATCATCACGCCTGGCCCTGCCGGTGCTGGCCACGGCCAACACCCCGGCGCAGCGCAAGCTCGGGAGGTACTGGAAGAAGCTGCAGCAGGATGACCTACGTCATCTGGTTCTTCGCCGTCGTGCACCTGCTGCTGCTCGATGGGTTCACGCCCTTCGGCGGCAGACGACGGCGACGGTGACCGCCATCTTCCACCAGCGCTTCTACCAGGCAGCTGGCGATCAGCATCCCGCTGATCATCCTCCGGCTGCCGCCGGTGCGGCGCTGGATCACCGAGCAGCGGGCGGAGGGCCGGCAGTGGGTGGTGTGGGTCAGCCTTCGCGCCGCTCGTCGGTGTTCTACGTCACCGCGATGGCCTTCATCATCAACGAGGAGATCTTCCAGGGAACGCAGGCCATTACGCTCGAGTCCACATCGCGGACTGACGCCAGATGACAACGGCTGAAGGGGCGGCCCGGCCTGCTGCAGGCGGGCCGCCCCTTTCAGCGCGCCGGTGGCCGTGTAAGCGGCGGTGGTCCGGCCCGCCGCCGCCCGGGCCGCGGCTTCGTCGGTGCAGTACCGGCGGCGACGCTGGCGTCGCACCACCGCTGGCTGGCCAGCGACATGAACTCCTTGCCCTCGGCGGACGCGGCCCAGGCCATGCCCTCCCGCGGGTCCATGGACCGCCCGGACGACAGGTGAACGGCCAGGCCCATGAATCCCATGTCCCACCCGATGCCGACCGCGCCGGGACCGAACTCGGCCCATTGCTCGTCGTCCACATGGGCGATGTGCTCGAGCGCCAGCTGGGTCCCGCCCTCCGGCTCTGGCCGTCAGCCGCACCTCGATCCAGCTCACCTGGCCGCCGAACTCCCAGGTGGCGGCGAAGCTTCTCGGCGGGTCGCAGCGCTCGATCGTCCCGCCTCGCGTTGCCCTGGAGCTGGTAGCGCCCGCCGGGCCGCAGGTCGCCGGTGATGGGCAGGAACCAGCGGGGGATGCGCTCGGGATTGGTGCACGCGTCCCAGACGTCCTCGACGGCGGCGTTGTAGGACTGGCTGACGGTAACGGTGCGTGCCTCGCCCGCCTCGAGCACACGCGTGCCGACCTGCCGCCGGACGGCGTTGATCTGCTGGGTGACATCGATCATGGTGTGGTCATCTCCTTCGTGGTCCCGCCCGGATCACGCGGCCGGCGTTCCCTGCCGCCCCGGGCCAGCTCGGTCGCCAGCGCCTCCAGGTGCGGGGTCCAGAAGCGCCGGAAGCGGCCGAGCCACGCGTCGACCTCCTGCAGCGGGCCGGAGTCCACCGCGTACAGACGCCGGGCACCCTCGGGCCGCACGGTCGCGAAGCCGGCCTCGCGCAGCACCTTCAGATGCTGTGACACGCCCGGCTGGGAGATCCCGAACTCCTCGCTGGATGACGGCGCACACCGCGCCGGAGGTCATCTCGCCGTCGGCGAGCAGCTCGAGGATCCGCCGCCGCACCGGGTCGCCGAGCACATCGAAGGCGTGCACCCGGTCAAATTATCAGTATATAGCTTATATAAGTCAAACATGAAATAGGTATCCCGCCCGTGTCCGGCGCCCGGTACGAGACCTCGATGAACTGGCGGCAGACGCCATACGTGTCACGGGTGTGCGCCGGGTGCGGGTCGGTGACCGCTCTGGGGTTACGGGTAGGGCGCGCCTGTCTACGGAGCGCGGGTGTGCCCGCTGACGGCGGTCTCCGGGCGCAGTCCGGCTCCTGCCCCGGACCGTGCCCGGCGCACCGCCCGTCCGTCCCGGCGCACCTGTCCCATCCGGCGCTCACTGTCTCGCATCCGCGCCCACGCCATGCCCGTCCCCAGCGCACGCTGCGGGGCCCGACGCGCTCGCCCGCGTGCCGCGCCGCCGGATCTGCACCGACTCGCCAGGTCCCTGGCGCCGCCCGCATCCGGGCTGGCAGCCAGCCGCTGGCTTCCGGCCGCAAGCTGGCCCGCGTGTTGCCTGAGTTTATGACCGCGCGGTATTGGCTACGGTGGCACGGTGGATATCGGGAAGATCTCTGAAGAGCAACCGGCGCCGACATCGCCGAGATCGAGACCAGCGAGCAGCGGCCAGCCCAGCCAGGCGAGGCCGGACGGGCAGCCTGCGGAGCCAACCAGGCCGCGCTGCAGCGCCGGACAGTACGGGCCCAGGGACCAGGCCCGGCTGGTCTTCGCCAGCTTCCTGATGCTGTTCGTCGAGCTCGCCCTGATCCGCTGGGTCACGGCGAACAACGTGTACGTGACCAAGGCGACCAACTTCGTGCTGCTGGCCAGCTTCCTGGGGATCGGCATCGGGTTCCTCAACGCCCGGGCGGGCGGGACTACCTGCGCTGGACGCCGGTCGCGCTGCTGGCGCTGGTGGGCTTCGTGCTCGCCTTCCCGGTGATCCTGGCCAGCCTGTCCGGGCCGCACCCGCTCCAGGGGCTCGAGCGGCACTCCGGCGCTGCCGCAGCCGGTCAGCCTTGGCATCGTCTTCCTGCTCACCACCGGGGTGATGGCCGGGCTCGGCCAGGCGGTCGCGCGGATCTTCGTCCGCTTCAGCCGCTGAGCGCCTACCGGCTCGACATCGTCGGCAGCATCGCCGGGATCACGGTGTTCTCGGGCTGTCGCTTCCTCGACCTGCCGCCCGCCGCTGCTGGGGATCATCGCCGGATGCGGCCTGGTGGTCCTGCTGCTGCCGACGCGTCCGGTGGTGGCAGATCGGTGCCGTGGCCGGCATCATCACGCTGCTGGTCCTGGAGTCGGTGCTGCCACAGCAGCGGTGGTCGCCGTACAACAAGCTGGCCTACATCCAGACCGCCGGGCAGTACCCGGCGCTCAACGTGTCGGCGAACAACATCCCCTACCAGGCGGCCCGTTCGGCTCCCCGCGATGCACGCGCAGAAGCCGTTCTACTTCTACCCGTACCGCCACGTCACGCGCGCGTCGCTGAACAACGTCCTGATCATCGGCGCGGGCACCGGAAACGACGCGGCGGTCGCGCTGGCCGAGGGCGCCAAGCACGTCGACGCGGTCGAGATCGACCCGGTGCTGCCGCAGATCGGCCGCGCCCACCCGGACCATCCCTACCAGAACCCCCGGCTCACCCTGCACATCGCGGACGGCCGCGAGTACCTGCAGAACACGGACAAGAAGTACAACCTCATCGTGTTCGCGCTGCCCGATTCGCTGACGCGCGCTCGCCGGGCAGTCCGCCCTCGCGGCTGGAGAGCTACCTGCTCACCGAGCAGTCGCTGGCCGCGGCCAGAGTCGCGGCTGGCTCCCGGCGGCACGTTCGCGATGTACAACTACTACGCGCCGTTCCTGTTCAACCGGTACGCCACCACGCTCCAGGACGTCTACCACCGGGCCCCCTGCGCCGAGGTGGGGCCGCCGCTCGGCGGCCGCCATGCTCTCCGTCCTGACCGTCCGCCCGGCCGGGCCGGTGCCGAACTGCGCGACCTACTGGCACGGCACCGCGGTCGCCCCCGCCACCGACGACCATCCGTTCCCGTACCTGCCGACCTCGACGCTCCCCGGCGCCTACCTGCTGATGCTGGGCCTGATCCTGCTCGGATCCGTCGCTGCTCGTCCGGGTCGGCGGCGGCTCGTTCAGCCGGATGCGCGGGTACCTCGACCTCGCGTTCATGGGCGCGGCGTTCCTGCTGCTGGAGACCAAGAACATCGTGCAGTTCGCGCTGCTGTTCGGCGCCACCTGGTTCGTCAACGCGCTGGTCTTCGCGGGCGTGCTGGTCGCGGTGTACCTGGCGGTCGAGACCGCGCAGGTGGGTGCGGCTGCCCCGGCCCGCCGTGCTGTACGCCGCCCCTCATCGCCGCCCTCGCCCTGGCCTGGCTGGTGCCGCAGGAATGGCTGCTGGACCTGCCGATGGTGCCGCGTTTCCTGGCCGCCAGCGCACTGGCGTTCGCCCCGGTGTTCCTCGCGAACCTCGTCTTCGCCCAGCGGTTCTCCGATGTGGAGACCTCGAGCACGGCGTTCGCGGCGAACCTGCTCGGTGCCATGGTTGGCGGCACGCTCGAGTACATCGCCCTGATCACCGGCTACCGGTTCCTGCTGATCGTGATCGGCGTGCTCTACGGGCTCGCCTTCGTCACCGGCCTGCGCCGCAGGTCGGGCCTCCAGCGATCGTAAGACCGGGGTGTCACGCGGACGGCCGGGACGACGCTGCGGCGCTGGCGGCGGCCCGGCAGACAGGCTGGCTCCGCGCCGGTCTGCCGAGCTTCAGAGCCGCTCATGAGCCGGTGACGCCCGAACATGGCGCGCGCGCGTTCTCCCAGCAGACCGCGCGCAGCCACGGCTCGCCCAGCCCCAGCCGCACCAGGCTAGGCGATCTGCTCGGCGTAGGCGTAGGGGATGTTCGGGAAGTCGCTGCCCAGCAGCACCTTCCCGGCCAGGCCGAGCGCCCGCAGGCGGGGCAGCGCCCGGGCCGGGAACGGGGTGAGCTGCTCGAAGAACGGCGTGAACGCCATGGTCGTGTCCAGCGCCACCCGCTCGTACGTCTCGGCGAGGTCCAGGAACGGCTCGTAGTCCGGCGGCACCCAGGTGCGCCACGATCGCGGTCAGCCGCGGGTGATGGGCGAGCAGCGCCGCGAACGGCGCCGGGCCGGTGTGGGCCGTGGCCACCGGCGCGTGCCCGGCGTGCACCACCACCGGCACACCCGCCTCTGCCAGCAGCCCCCAGACCGGCCGCAGCCGGGGCTCGTCGGCCGGGAAGCCGCCCACCTGCAGATGCACCTTGAAGACGCGCGCTCCGGCGTCGAGCGCCGCTGGACATAGTCCGCGACGCCAGGCTCGGGGTAGAACGTCGCCGACGGCAGGCAGCCCGGCGTGGCACGCGGCGAATTCCAGCGTCCATGCGTTGAGATCGGCGGCCATGCCGGGACGGTGCGCGTAGGCCAGCGCGCTGAACGCCAGGACGCCGAGCGCTCGCAGGTGCGCGACGCGCTGCTCGTCCGGCCAGCGGTAGCGGATCGGCCAGGCGGTCCCCACCAGTGGCCCGGCAGCGTCGAAGTACTCCCAGACCCGGCGCAGCAGCCTGGGCGGCAGGAAATGCACGTGCACGTCGGCAAGCCCGGGCACGCCCAGCGCCCGGCAGAAGGCCGGCACGTCGATCTTCGCCCGGTGGCGGCATCGCCTCACGAGCCGGTTGAGACCGCACCGCGGCCCACCCTGGGCGGGCCGCCCCCGGTGGGGCACCTGCTCGCAGTCCGGGGGTGAGGCGGGATGGCGGCGCCCGGCCGCGTGGCTCCTGGGTGGCCTGGCGCGGCCGGGCGCTGGGAGGCCGCACGACGGGTTAGGCGCTGGGTGCGGCCTGCGCTAAGCTGGGCGGTCCGGCCCGGTCGGTGCAGCGTCGACGACGGCGGCGGCCACGATCGCGGCGAGCCGGGCGGCGATGAGGGCGATCCTGCCAGCCGGGTGCTCGAACTCGGCCCCAGCGGATACGGCGCGAAGCACCCGGCCACTGGCGGCCCGCGGCGCGGTCGCTGACCGTCCTGAGTACGACCCGCTGCTCGCGGCCCGGCTCCGCGCCGAGTTCGGCTCGCTGGCAGGTGCGGATACGGGGTGACACGCGACAAGCATGGGGTCTCGGCGGCTGGATCGTTCAGCGCCCAGCTGGTCTGTTTGACGATGCCACCACTCACCGCCGGCCCTGCCGCCCAGGCCCGCCTGTTCGCGGAGGCCGCGCGGGTGCTGCGCCGTGGCGGCGTATTCGCTACTAGCACGGACGAGCGCCGTACCCAGCCTGCGGTGGCGCCTGCTCCACCTCGGCGACATCTGCACCGGTCTGACCCGCGCGCTGCCCGGCCGCTCGCCCGCGGCCGGGTTACCACCGGGATTGCCGTGGACGCGGACGAAGCGGCTGGTCCGTTTCGCCGCTTCTACACGCCCGGCGCGGACGCCGCCGCCGGGGCCACCCGGTCGCACCGGCCGCGGAACGCCGGGACGGCTCACGGCTGGGAGCTTACGGCCGTGGAATACCGCGCGCTGGGATGTTCGGGCCTGAAGGTTTCCGATGCTGACGATGGGCACGATGACGTTCGGCGGGACCGGGCCGTTCGCGAAGGTCGGATCGACCGACGTCGACGGAGGCCCGCCGCCAGGTGGACATGTGCCTGGAGGCGGGCGTCAACCTGATCGACACCGCCGACGTGTACTCGGACGGCCGGTCGGAGGAGATCGTCGGCGAGGTGCTGCGCGGGCCGCCGGGACCAGGTGCCTCGTGGCCACCAAGGTGCGCATGCCGATGGGGCCGGGGCCGAACGACGCCGGCCTGTCGCCGGCACCACATCGTGTCCGGCTGCGAGGCCAGCCTGCGCCGCCTCGGCACCGGCCACATCGACCTGTACCAGGTGCACGAGTGGGACGGCCTCACCCCGCTCGAGGAGACGCTCGGAGGCGCTCGACCTGCTGGTCCGCTCGGGCAAGGTGCGCTACGTCGGGGCATCCAACTACGCCGGCGTGGCAGCTGATGAAGGCGCTGGGCGTCGCGCCGAGCGGGTTGCGCCTTGCCCGGTTCGTCAGCCAGCAGATCTACTACTCGCTGCAGGCCCGCGAGGCCGAGTACGAGCTGATCCCGCTCGCCATCGACCAGGGCCTCGGGGTGCTGGTCTGGAGCCCGCTCGCGGGCGGCCTGCTGTCGGGCAAGTACCGCCGGGGCCAGCAGGCCCCGGCAGGCTCGCGGCACGCTCACCGACTGGGGCGAGCCGCCGGTGTACGACAGCGACGCCCTGTACGACACGATCGAGGTGCTGGCCGGGATCGGCGCGCAGCGGGCGTCTCGGCCGCCCAGGTCGCGCTCGGCCTACACCCTCGGCACAGCCAGCGGTCACCTCGGTGGTGATCGGCGCGCGGACCGCTGACCAGCTGGCGGACAACCTGGCGGCCGCCGAGCTGACGCTCACCGACGGCGGAGCGGGAGCAGCTGGACAAGGTCAGCGCCCCGCCGCTCATCTACCCCTACTGGCACCAGGCGAAGACGGCCCGGGACCGGCTCTCCCCGGCCGACCTGACTCTGCTCGGCCCCTACCTGTAACCCACCGGCAGGCCGTTCACCGGCTGCCGACGGGCGGTGGCGGCCCGGGCGAGACCCAGCTCGCCAACTGCCCCTTCCACGAGCCGCCGTGCGCTCGTCGCACGCTGAACCTGCACCTGCTATAGCCAGGCGCGGCCCTGGCCGAGCTGGGGGTGCCCGCCCAGGCGCGGCTCGACCCGGCCGAGGGCCGGTGCTGCGTGACGATCACCACGGGGTAAGGCGGGACCCGGACGGTCAGGGATCACGGCAGGGCGGCCCGTGGGGCCACCGGCTGGTTCAGGACTCGTCGGGAGCGGTAAATCCCGCCCGGTGACCGCCACGCCCGGCCCGCGCGCTCCGGTCCGGCTGGCCCCCGGGCAGGTCGAGCGGTGACGGTCGAGGCCGCCGCCGGTGGTGTCCGACAGGGCGGCCGCACCCGCCGTTGGACGTCACCAGCCGGTGCACGATGGCCAGGCCCAGGCCTAGCTCCGGCGGGCTGGTGCTCGCGAACCGGCGGAACGCCGCCTCCTGCTGCGGCTTGCTCATGCCCGGCCCGTCGTCGGCGACGGTGATCCCTGGCTCCTGGCTCGGTGGCGGCGGCGCTGACCTTGACACTGGCCGCCGGAGGGAACCACGTCCAGCGCGTTGGCCAGCAGGTTGTCGAGGATCTGCTCCAGGTGGCCGTCCCCGAGACTGGCCCGCACCGCGGCCCGGGCACCGCCGTCGTGAGCTCGACACCGCGCTCCCTCGGCGACCGGCCCCCAGGCCGCGGCGCGGTCGCCGATCACCGCGTCCACGGCGACCTCCACCGGCTTGCCCACCACGTTCTCCGCCCGCGCGATCGCCAGCAAGCCGTCCACCAGGCGGGACAGCCGGGCGATCTCGCCCTGCGCGGCAGCCAGCTCGGCGGCGGTGGCCTGGTCGGCGTCCTGGGTGAGCAGGTCCAGCCGCAGCCGGAGCGCGGCGAGCGGGGTGCGGAGCTGATGGGAGACGTCGGCCATCATGGCCTGGTGACCGTGGACCAGTGCCTCGAGCCGCCCGGCCATGGTGTTGAACGTGAGGGCGAGGCGGCGTACCTCCGGCGGCCCGTGCCCGGTCGCGGAACGGGTGTCCAGCGCGCCGCCGCCGAGCTTGCTGCGCCGCCGCGTCCAGGGCGGACAGCGGCCGGCCCACCCACCGCGCGAGCATGACCGCGGCGATGGCCGCCGCCAGCAGGCCTATCGCCGCCACCGCGATCAGCCATGCCCAGAGCATGCGCAGGCGGCTGTCGAGCTCGCCGGTCGGGCGGGCGAGCACCACGCGCCCCGGCCGGCTGGCCGCTCGTGGTGCCATCCACGCTCAACGATGACCCGCAGCTCGCCGCCGCGCGTCGGAGACGGTCATGCGTCGCCGCCGCGCTGGCGCAGAACGGCCGGTGACGGTGCCCGGCGGACGGGACGGATTCTCCCGCCATCGCGCCCGCCGAAGCGCCCGACCAGCTGGGCGGTCCGGGTCGAAGACCCAGACCTCGTCACCGGGCGCGCGCGCGTGTCCGCGCAGAGCGCCTCCAGGACCGGGCGCGGGAGCTGTGGCTGTCTGAGGCTCTGTTCTCCGCCGCCGCTGCCAGCGCCTGCGCGGACATGAGCGTTTCCATGCGGAACGAATCCTGCTCACGCCCGGCTGCGACCAGCCCGAGCGGAGCCACCGCCGTCACCAGCAGGGCGCTGACCAGCGCCAGCATGGTGAGCACGATCCGGCGGGCCATCACGGGCCACCAGGCGGAAACCCTTGCCGTAGGCGGCTTCGATCAGCCCGGCACGCCGAGCTTGCGGTGACAATACGTAACC